>Ga0208703_100001_pt1 | contig 191633 bp, 186 predicted proteins | sample DeeseametaMP0626_FD_184207 | JGI IMG/M metagenome (GOLD analysis project Ga0208703, IMG submission 184207) | Marine microbial communities from the Deep Atlantic Ocean - MP0626 (SPAdes) | ecosystem: Environmental > Aquatic > Marine > Oceanic | place: South Atlantic Ocean | collected 2011-01-26
GCACGGACTGGCTCATCTCGCTGCTGTCGCCTTCCAGGATGGCAGCCGTGGCCGCGTCCAGCGCATTGAAGAGAATGTCGGTGCCGGCAATCATCTGATCAAAGACCTGACGCTGCTCTTCGGGCAGGTCTGCTCCCACCTGTGTGAAGCCGGAAACCAGGGTTTCACGGAGTTCTTTCAGTGGCCCGGTAAAGTCCGCATCAAAGCCATCCGGCAAGGGCAGCGGCAAGGCGCCTTCCCCCAGTGGCAAGCCGGAGAAGTCATTGCCCGGAGCAATACCCGCCATGGGCTGTTTGTCATAGCAATGGGTATAGGCCGGCGTCAGTTCGCCATCGCTGATCACACCGAGCCCCTCCGCCTCTGGATCCACCACGTAGGCATCCAGGCAGAGCCTGGCCGGCGCCAGCGTGACAGGGTCGGCTTCGGTAGCCTTCATCCAGAAGAAGCCATAGACATCGCCCTGCTGGAAGCGAGCCACATTGCGCTCCGGGTCATCAATGGAGCGAGTCTTGCCCGCCGCACCACTGACCACGAATTCGGTACGACCACACTCCGGTACCGCTTCAAGCACCTGCAGGTCATGGTCGTGGCCGGCAAAGAAAAAGTCGGTCTGATCACAGACCGCTTCTTCCATAAAGGCTTTCCACCGCTCGCCGGCCAGTACTGGCAGGATCTCACTGGGCACACCATCGTAGTTACCGGCATTACCGTGAGTGCCGTTGGACAGGTAGGGGTGGTGGGCCATGGCGATCTTGAAGACCGCATTGGAGCCGGCCAGCGTATTGACCACCCAGTTACGCTGATCAACGCCGTAGGTGTGGTAGGCATAGGCGATATCCGGATCGCCAAAGCCGCCAGCAATCGGATTGGAATCCAGCGCGACAAAATCTACCAGCGGGCGCGGGTTGGTGTGGGTAGTGCCGGCACTGTGCAGGAAATAACGATCCGGCATGTTCCAGCGGTTGGACAGCTTGCCGTCAAAGTAGGTGTAATCCACCTGGAATTCGCCACGTGAATTGCCCGCACCGTCACCGCCCACATAGGCGGTATTGTCGTGGTTGCCCAGGACCATATAGAACGGCAACTGCACCGGCTCGAAAGGCTTTTCAAATTTTTCTGCAAATTGGGGATCGTCCACACTGGTGACCCCGGACTCGTAGATGTTGTCGCCCAACCCGACAACCAGGTCACAGCCCGGAAACCCGATGTCGCCAATAAACTCGTCTTTTTCCTGACAGACCGTTGCGATGGCTTCGCCAACCGCATACTGGCCTGCGGAACCGCTGCCGGAATCGCCGATCACGATAAACCGTAAGGCGGCAGGGGTATTCAATGTCTCCGGCCCTTCGTCGCCCTCATCGCCGCCCGGCTCGGAAGGAGAATTGGGGGTGGCGCCATTCCCCTCATCATTGGCGCTGTTGGCAGGACTGGAAGATCCCCCGCCGCCACAAGCGGTCAGCGCCAGTGCTGCCACCAACGGCAGTAATTTCCAGGGAAAAGTCATGACATCACCTCATCGGAATTCGGTACAGGAGGATGGAAAACCGCAGTGCGCAGAGAGCGCGGGCGGGACGGAGCCAGGTCCTCGACAATGCGACTGTCGCCGCTTTTCACCGCTACCACCTTGGTCTTGCTGGTATCAATCTGGCCACGCAGATCGAAGGATTCGATGCTCTGCGCGTAGTAGAACTCGCCCTGGGTACGCTGGCGATCCACGTCCACCAGAATGAAACCGCGGGATTTGGCTTCCACATAACGGATATGCGGGTTGACCACCGGAATCAGTACGCCGGCCACTTCAGCAGCACCGTCCGGAAAGCCCGGGCTGGTCACCGCCGGGGTAACCAGCTCTGCTGCCAGCGGCCTGTCGAACAGATCACCAACCAATGACCCCGGGTTGCGATAGATTTCACTGGCCCAGGAGGTATGAATATCCCCGGTGAGAATCACCACATTGTCGATGTTGTTGTCGTCGATGTGGTTGAGAATTTTCAGCCGGTCCGCCGCATAGCCATCCCATTGATCCATGTTGATGGCGGACAGATTGCCGCGCAGTTGCGCACTACGCTCATCCAGGGTCGGCAGCTCGGCAATGTTGAGCTGGGCAAACATGACCTGCTGCCCAATGAAACGCCACTGGCTGGTGGAAGCGCTGAGGCTATCGAGCAGAAAGTCCATCTGCTCGGCGCTGATCAGATGACGGTCTTCATCGTTACGGGCCGGGTCAGCAGGAATCGTCAGTTGCTCGTCACGACCCTCCAGACGCGTGTCCAGCATGGTGAGATCCAGCAGATCGCCGAACTGGAAACGGCGATAGATCACACTGTTATTCCCCGGTTCGCGAGGGCGGATGGGCAGCCATTCGAAGTAGGCCTGCTGGGCAATCTGCTTACGGGTTTCCCAGTCCCCCTCGGTGAGCGGCTGGTGATTCTCGGCACCGTCACGATAGCTGTCGTTGGTAGACTCGTGATCATCCCAGACAGCGATCATGGGGAATTGCTGATGAATGGCCTGCAGATCCTGATCGGTTTTGTACTGGGCATGGCGTTGACGGTAATCGCTCAGCGCCACCATTTCATGGGGCGGCTGGGGATCCCGCTCCGGGAAGTCGCCATATTCACCGGCGCCATATTCGTAAATGTAATCCCCCAGGTGCAGGACAAAATCCAGGTCCGCCTGATTGGCCACCGCCCTGTAGACGGAGAAGAAGCCGTTGGGGTAATTGGAGCAGGACACCACTGCGAAACGGGCGCGATCAACAAAACGATCAGAAGCCGGGAAAGTCCGGGTACGCCCTACCGGGGAGGTCTGTTCCCCCACTGAGAACCGGTAGTAGTACCAGCGATCCGCCTGCAGCCCGGTCGCATCCACCTTCACACAATAATCCGCTGCCGCTGAAGCGGTGGCCCCATAGGAGGCAACGGTCTGTTGCATGGCCGGGTCACTGGCAACAGTGACGGTCACAGCCACATCCTCGCCATTGCCCAGGTCCGGGGTGACCCGGGTCCACAGAATCACCCGGTCAGCAAGCGGATCTCCGGAGGCCACACCATGCAAAAAGGAGACGCCGGGCAAGGCATCAGGCTGATCCGGAACATCCGGCTGATTGGGTGTGGGCGTATTGACCGGTGTCGATGGCGAGCTGCTACCACCACCGCAGCCCGCCAGGCCCAGTGCGCTGCCTGCACCCAGTGCCTGCACCAGGCGACGTCGTTTGCGATCCATGGATCTTCCCCCTGATTGAATACCATCGCTTTACACGATGACGACTCAAGATTAGGCAGGAAATTGCATCGAAACAGTGGGCCTTGGGTAGTTGCACTGTAGTACTATGTAGCTACCTGTAAACGCCCAGTTAAAGGTGACAGAGGCATGAAAAGGCGTTGAACAGGTGATGATTTTCGCTGTTCAAACTGCACTTACACCACAGCAAAGGCCCCGGGTAAATGCTGGCGCAAAGTGAGCAGGTTTTCTTCCTGAACCGCCATTGAACCAAAACAGTTGGCCATTGTACCGGCATAGCGCAACCCGTCTTTTTTTATCGCTTCAGCGGTAAGCAGGGCATGGTTGATACAGCCCAGCTTCATGCCCACCACCTGAATCACCGGCAGTTCCAGTTCGGCAGCAAGGCCGGACAGCATTTCCCGATCATTGAGCGGCACCCGCCAACCTCCCGCACCTTCGATCAGGATCAGGTCCGCCTTGTGGGCACTCAGGGCACCTCGTACATAGCCCGCCAGACGCGCCAGGGTAACCGCTTTGCCTTCCTGCTGGGCGGCGATATGTGGCGCTACTGGCGCTTTCAGTGCCACCGGATTAACCAGCTCATAGGGCAATGTCACCGAACTGGCTGCCATCAGCTGCAGGGCATCGTCATTACGCCAGCCCTCCGCCGTTTCCTCACAACCCGCCGCCACCGGCTTGAGTCCATAGCAGCTCAACCCGGCCTCGCGGGCCCGCTCCAGCAGACGACAACTCACCCAGGTCTTGCCGACTTCGGTGTCGGTGCCGGTGACGAAGAAGACGCCCTTGAGGGCGGGAAGAGGTGGCTTCTGATTTTCCATAGCTATCCTTGGATTGAACTTATCGCTTTGATCACCCTGCGGTCGATTCCGTGCTTCGCACGGTTCGTCCCTCAAGAGGAACTCCTACAAGCGGCCTCGTAGACACTTCAGCCCCCGCGAACGTCTAGGCCATTCTAAATCCAATCAGCGCAGCTCAAAGCTTTTCCGCTTCCAGAAACAGCACATTCCACTTCAACGGCAAGCCCTGACCGGTCCGTTTGGTTTCATACTCGGCCACCATGGCTTGCCAGGCATGCTTGCCGGTCAGGCCGCTGGCGCCATTCACGTGATCTGCACCGGTCGCTTTAAGGCGGCGAGCAATCTGTTTAACCGACTCGTAGTATTCCACCATCACCTGTTGCTGAATTTGCACGTCAGCAAACCCGACCCGCAGTGAGGCTTCTTGCCAGTCGCCCAACGTTGGCAAGGCATTCACATGGGGGCGATGATTCACCGCTTGCCAGCTCTGGCTCAATTCCCGCAGGGAGCCCGCCAACGGCACCGCCAGCAACAGTCGACCGCCCGGTGCCAGCACCCGATGCACTTCCGCCATCACCCGGGTCGGGTCACACCATTGCAAGGCAAAACAGGAAAACACCAGCCCCTGGGACCCACTCTCCACGGGCAGCGATTCCGCATCGGCGCACAGTGGCCGGTATTGGTCGTTGAGTCGGCCCCGTTCAGCGGCCTCATTCAGCATATCGGAAGACAGATCCACCCCCTGCCACAATACGCCTGGCAGGGCCTGTTGCTGGGCGCGGGCAAACGGTGCGGTGGCGCAGCCCAGATCCAGTGCAGACGGTGTCACCAGCTGCGCCGGCAAGCGCTGCACCAGGGAGCGCCCTACCGCCAGCTGCAACGCCGCATGGGCATCATAGCTGCGCGCGGCACGACTGAAGTGCTGGCTGACCGCCGTCTTGAGAGGTCTGTCCACGGCAGCCTCAGTGGACCAGTTGATGGTCGCGATAGAAGTCATAGACCGCCCGGGTAAAGGTATCGGGAGCGGACAGGAAAGGCACATGGGCCACCTGCTCGATGAGTGCGGTGCGACCGTTCTGGATCAGCGGTTGAACCGCCGCCATGGCCGCCGCCGGCACGATATGGTCGTGCTCGCCAAACACCATCAGCACCGGCATGGATAACGCTGACAGGGTGTCACGCAGATCCGTATCGCGGAGGATATCAAGCCCGCCTCGCAGGGCTCTGGGCGCCGGCAGGCCGCAGAAATAGAGAATTTCTTTCAAGCGCGCAGTGTCTTCACGCATGGCCGCGCTGCCCTTGCAGTTGAGGGCCAGGAAGCGCACCAGGGTGCCTTCATGATCTTCATCGAACAGCTCGGCAAACTTGGCCAGGATGTCCGCCTTCATGGCCGGCTCCCAGTCCGCTGCCGCAGTAAAGCGCGGCGAGGTCGCCACCGTCACCACTGACTGGACTCTCTGGGGCGCCTTCTCGGCCATGGCCAGTGCCACCAGCCCACCCAGGGACCAGCCCAGCAGGTGAGCGTTTTTCGGCATGATGGCCAACACCTGGTCGGCGAGGAAGTCCAGGGTGTAGTCATCATTGGGCAGCGGGCTCTGCCCCATGCCCGGCAGATCCACCACGGTGACCCGGAACCGCTCCAGTAATGCCGGCACAATGTCGTCAAAGACAATGGCATGCAGACCCCAACCATGGATCAGCACCACGTCCTGAGCATCCGCATCCGCGACGCCAGTGGCTTTGTAGGTGTTATGGAAAGGGATCAGCTTGGGCATTCGAGTTCCTTTGGTCAGACGTCTGACGTCGGAGGTCTGACGACAAAAACAAACAACATAATCCGGTTATCGTGGTTAGCGTCCGACGTCAGACGTCAGACATCCGACCTTTTCCAGCGCCGCCAGCAACGCATCCACGTCGCTTTCTTCATGGGCCGCCGACAGGGTGACCCGCAACCGAGCTTGCCCGTCCGGCACTGTGGGCGGGCGAATGGCGGTGATCAGAAAGCCCTGCTCGCGCAGTTGCTGGCTGAGGGCCATGGCCTGCTGATCAGCGCCGATCAGCAAGGGCTGGATCGGGGTAGCCGAGTCCATCAGAGTGAAACCCAATTGCGCGGCTCCGGCCCGAAAACGCTGAATCAACACAACCAGTTTTTCGCGACGCCAATGCTCTTCACGGGCCTTGGACAGGCTCACCAGGGTGGCTGACGCCACCGCTGCCGGCATGGCGGTGGTATAGATATAGGTGCGCGCGAATTGTATCAGGGTCTCGATCAATGCATGGCTGCCAGCCACAAAGGCACCGGCGGTACCCAGCCCCTTGCCGAGCGTGCCCATCAGTACCGGCACCCGCTCATTGACGCCCTGTGCAACGACACTGCCACGCCCCTGGTCATCCAGTACGCCCAGACCATGGGCATCGTCCACCATCAACCAGGCATCATTGTCTTCGCAGGCAGCAACATAGTCAGACAACGGCGCCACGTCGCCATCCATGCTGAACACACCGTCAGTGACCACCAGCTTGCGGCGCGCATCACTGCGCTGCAGCTGACCCCGCAGGGCGGATGCATCGTTGTGGGCAAAACGGCGAAACCGGGCGCCACTGAGCAACCCGCCATCCAGCAGGGAGGCATGGTTCAGGCGATCATGAAAAACCGCATCGCCCTTGCCCAGCAAGGCGGTCATCACCCCCAGATTGGCCATGTAACCGTTGGAAAACAGCAACGCGCTTTCGCGACCGAGATGGTCGGCCAGCGCCTCTTCCAGCTGTTGGTGGGGGCGCTGATGGCCGCAGACCAGGTGGGAGGCACCACTGCCCACGCCCCAGTCTGCCACGGCCCCCTGAAAGGCGTTGATCACCGCCGGATCATTGGCCAGCCCCAGGTAGTCGTTGCTGCAAAAATTCAGATAGCGGCGTCCTTCGACCACCGCATAACGGCCACAGGGACCGTCCTGAATCACGGGTTGGCGGTAACGGTGCTGCTCACGGCGGGCCGCCAGGTCGGCAGCCAGATCGAAAGCCATGGCTCAATGTTCGGTGGCAGCGGGACGGCCGGTGTCCTTGTCCAGCACATGTTTGGCCGGTCGTTTGCCGCCCTCGCTCTGCGCCATGGCGTTATAGAACAGCCCGGCGTCTTCTGCCTGTTGCTCGGCCACCTGGGCCTTGATCACCTCTTCGTGGGCCTCGTCGGAGGCTTCATGGCGGAGGTCCAGAGGGTGAATGCCCAGCCGGTTGAACAGCTGCTTGTCGTGGCTGGCTTCCGGGTTGTCCGTGGTCAACAACCGCTCGCCGTAGAAGATGGAATTGGCACCGGCCAGGAAACACAGGGCCTGGGCCTCATCATTCATCTCCTGGCGACCGGCGGACAGGCGCACATAGGATTCCGGCATCAGAATACGGGCCACCGCCACGGTGCGGACAAACTCGAACGGGTCCAGATCATCCACATCCGCCAGCGGTGTCCCTTCGATTTTCACCAGCATATTGATGGGCACGGATTCCGGATGGTGCGGCAGATTGGCAAGCTGCTGCAGCAGACCGACCCGGTCATCACGCTGCTCGCCCATGCCAACGATACCGCCACAGCACACTTTCATGCCCGCATCGCGCACGTTGGCCAGGGTAGAGAGACGGTCGTTATAGGTGCGGGTTGTAATGACCTGGCCATAGTATTCCGGCGAGGTGTCCAGGTTGTGGTTGTAGTAATCGAGGCCGGCATCCGCCAACGCTTCCGCCTGTCCCGGATCCAGCATGCCCAGGGTCATGCAGGTTTCCAGCCCCAGGGATTTCACCTGCCGCACCATGTCCAGCACATAGGGCATGTCCTTGTCGCGGGGGCTACGCCAGGCGGCGCCCATACAGAAACGCGAGGCGCCCTTGTCACGGGCGGCCCGGGCTTCTTCCACTACCCGCGCCACTTCCAGCAGCTTTTCCTTTTCCAGCTCGGTGTTGTAGTGGCCGGACTGGGAGCAGTATTTGCAGTCCTCCGGGCAGGCCCCGGTCTTGATCGACAGCAGCGTACTCACCTGCACCGCATTGGGATCGAAATGGGCCCGATGCACGCTGGCTGCCTGAAACAGCAAATCGTTGAATGGCAGGGCAAACAGGGCGTCGATCTCACTGCGTTTCCAGTCATGGCGTACAGCAACGTCAGAAGCTGACGATTGGGCGGGGCTGGCGGTTGCGGGCATGCTTCTTCTCCATTCGGGAATCCAAGCAGGCTAGGGAGCAACATGGCATCTGTCAACTTGATAGAGGCAACAAAAGTTTACTGCAGTATGATTTTTAACCATGTCTGCCGGTGCCTGCTCTGCGGGCAGACACAGCGCTCCCCGGTTTGTCCGCTGTGCCTGGCAATGCTGGCCCGTCTGGATGGCCCGCTGTGCCGATGCGGCCTGCCCCACCCCGCCGGTGATCCCGGCAACCCCCTCCCTGCTCCGCTATGCGGGCGCTGCCTGAAGCGCCCGCCATCCTTTACCGTCAGTCAGGCCCCGCTGCATTACCGTTTCCCGCTGGATCACTTGATTCGTCGCTACAAGTACCGCGGTGACCTGGTCGCCGAAAGGGGCATCGAAAAATTGCTGGCGGACACACCCTGCCCCTGGCCAGAGATGGATGCCCTGTGCCCCCTGCCCGCGCATTGGTACCGTCGCTGGTGGCGGGGGTTTGACCAGAGCCAGCGACTGACCGACCGCCTGGCGACGCTGTGGAAAATACCCTGCTTACCGGCATTGCGACGTCGCCAATCGACCCCCATGCAGCAGGGTCTCAGTCGTAGCCAGCGACAACGCAATCTTCGCGGCGCTTTCGCCTGCACACGACCGGTCAGTGGTCTGAGGCTGATACTGGTGGATGACGTCATGACCACCGGCAGCAGCGCCCGCGCCGCCAGCGATTGCCTGCTGCGCCAGGGTGCTGCGGAAGTACGGGTGTGGACCCTGGCGCGGACACCGGAGCGTTAAATGCGCAATTGCGCTCACTGCGCAAACGCCGCCTTATGCGCTGTATTTCACCTGCCTGTTAGGCATAATGATGCCCAGCAGTTGCAGCAACGCCCCCTTGAGGAAAAAGGGGCACAATTTTGAAGGTGTCTGTCCACCCATCGAAACGCTCACCTTCAAGAACGGCCATAACGAGTACGCCAGGGGCTTTTCAACAGCCTGCCAGTTCACGGAGGGATACCCATGAGAACAATAATAAGCGCGATAACCCTGTTTTTTCTGTCCACTACCTTTGCCAGCCATGCTTATGCGGAAGACCGCTATAGCGGTGTTACCCTGATCCGTGGCACCGTTGTCTCGGTGGGCCGTGTCGACCCCACCGAAAATGTGGACACCGGTTTCTTTGTGGACGCCAACTACACCAGCGTGGCCATCAATGCAGGCATCGGCACCAAAAAATTCGGCGACTCCCCGCTACGCTCTGACCAGCGGGAAGACGATCTGTCTGCAGCGGATGGGGAACGGGTCAACAATGCCTACGCCGGTATCGGTTTCGGTCGCATCGTGCAGATTCAATACGGCTACGGTAACCACGGCGATCTGCTGCGCTTCCGTTCCGATTTCAATTACCGCTCGGTGGTGGATTTCTTTACTGGCAAGCGCACCCCCAAGGACCGTATGACCTTGGGCGACCGCATCACCTTTACCATTGCGGTCGAGCAATATCAGGACAGTGACGAGGAAATTTTCGACAACGCAACCTGGGGCGTGGGTTTACTGTTCTGACACGTCTCCCGGGAAAGGATCATTCATGGAAGTCCATATTGCCCAAGGACATAACCCGCCCCACAACATCCACGGCATCACTGTGGTGATCGACGTGATCCGGGCGTTCACCACCAGCCATCACGCCTTCCGCCGGGGACTGCGCTGCATCTGGCCTGTGGCCAATGCGGAGCAGGCCTTTGCCCTGCGTGACGAGCACCTGCCCGACGCCCTGTTGGCGGGTGAAGTGGACGCGCTGCCAATCAAGGGCTTCGATTTTGGCAACTCCCCCTGGGAAATCGACCAGGCGGACCTGCAGGATCGCGAGCTGATCCTGCGCACCACCAATGGTGTAGTGGCCACCCTGAAGGCCCAGGACAGCAAGGAAGTCCTGGTGGCCGGCCTGGTCAATGCGGAAGCCACCGTCAACTATCTGCGGCAGCAGAACCCACCCACCGTGGTACTGGTTGCCTCGCACCCCACGGGAGATGAAGACGTGGCCTGTGCGGAGTACATGCGCCACCTGCTGGGCGGCGAGGGCGTGAGCTACGCCAACGCCCGCGAGCGGACCCTGAACGCCCGGGCCGCCAAAAAATTCTATGACGGCACGCACCCGCGCCTGCGTCCCGAGGACATCGAAGCCGCCGCCAGCAGCGATGGGCCCGGCGCCCTGATCATGCGGGTTCGCTTTGATCCGATTCCCTGCATCACCGCCCACCCGGCGCCACAGGACTGACCCCGGACGTCAAGGTTTCCGTTCTTTTTGATCAATGCGGCACCCATCACGGCCCTGCTACTGTTGAAACCAATTCAACAGACAAGGCAGCCCCATGATCCAGTGGTCCGAACAACAACAGATGATCCAGGAAATGGTGCGCGATTTCGTGGAAAAAGAAATTGTGCCGCAACTGGATGACATCGAATACAACGGTGTTCCGCCTTACGACATCCTCCGCAAACTGATCAAGACCTTCGGCATGGATGTCATGGCCAAGCAGTCTTTCGAGAAACAGCTGGCCCGTGAGAAAACCATTGCCGCCGGGGAAACCGTCGAGGAAAAGAAAAAAGACGGCCCTTCTGCCATGGCCGGCGAAGAGGCGGCCATGCGCATGATCCCCATTATTGAAATCTGCAAACATGCCCAGGGGCTTGTCACGGCCATGGGGGTGTCCATGGGGCTTGGCGGTGGCGCCATCATGAGCAAGGGTACCATCGAGCAGAAAGAGCGCTGGGCCCTGCCCCTGCTCACCCTGGAAAAGGTGGGCGCCTGGGCAATTTCCGAGCCGAATGCCGGCTCCGACGCCTTCGGACAGATGAAGACGCTGGCCAGACGCGACGGCAATGGCGGCTATATCATCAACGGCAGCAAGACCTGGATCACCAACGGTCCCTATGCGGATACCATCATCCTGATTTGCAAGCTGGATGAAGAGGGCGTGCCCGCCGACCAGCGCAAGATTGTATCTTTCATCCTCGACAGCGGCATGGAAGGCCTTGAGCAGTCCAAGCCCTTCAAGAAGATGGGCATCGGCTCCTCGCCCACCGGTGAACTGTTCCTGTCCGATGTGAAGGTGGGCGCCGACCGACTGCTGGGCGGCAGCGAGGACGGTTACGGCCGCAGCGGCGCCAAGGGCACCTTCATGCAGGAACGCGCCGGCGTGGCCGCCATGGCACTGGGTATGGTGGAACGGGCGCTGCAACTAAGCACCCAGTACGCCCATGACCGGGTCCAGTTCGGCAAGTCCATCGGCCAGAACCAGTTGATTCAGCTCAAGCTGGCCAAAATGGAAGTGGCCCGCACCAACCTGCAGAACATGGTATTCCGCTATATCGAAATGACTGCTGCGGGCCAGCAGATGACCCTGGCGGAGGCCTCGGCCATGAAACTCTATGCCGCCCAGGCAGCCATGGAGGTAGCCACCGAAGCGGTGCAAATTCACGGCGGCTACGGCTACATGCGTGAGTCACGGGTGGAACAGCTGATGCGTGATGCCAAAATCCTGCAGATCTACGCGGGGACAGACGAAATGCAGATCATCGCCATTGCCCGGGATCTGCTGGGTCGCCTGTAAGCCTTTGACCACAAATGATGTAAGCATTCTGCTTGGCGCAATATCAGCATATTGACCTTTGCGCCCGGCAGAATGGTTTTTGTGGTCTTCATCACGCTCTGGATTACGGCATAAACTCAACCATTATTCGTAGTAAAGGCTGAGAAATCAGCCTGGGTGGTTGAGATGTTAGTACGCTATAGGGCTGATCGTGCCGCAGTAGCCCTGGTGTTGGCGGTGTTTGCCATTCAACTGGGCCTTTTCTTTTACAGCGAGGGCCTGACGACCTGGCTGGCCATGCTGGCACTGCTGCCCATTCAGGTGTCCTGTGGCGCCATCTGCCACAATCATCACCATGTGAATGTGTTTGTGAAAAAGCCACTGAACCGGCTTTTCGAATGCATTCTCTACCTGCAGACCGGCACCAGCCCCCTGAGCTGGACCCTGCATCACAATATCGGCCACCACAAGCACTACCTGGACCCGGAACAGGACCCCTCCTCCTGGCAGCAGGCGGATGGCTCGCTGATGCCCCGCTGGCGCTATGTACTGGTCAACACCCTGAAGGTCTACCCGGAAATTCATCGGATCGGACAAAAGCACCCTCAGTTATACCGGCGCTTTCTCCGTTTGTTGGTACTTGCAAACCTGCCCCTGCTGCTGGCGCTGCTGCACGACCCGCGGAACGCCGTCATTCTTTTCGTCCTGCCCATGACGGCCATGTTGTTCATGCTGCTGGACAATACCTACGGCCAGCACGCCGGCACCGGTTTTGACGACCACTACCACGCATCACGGAATGTGGAACTGAAGCGCTACAACCTGCCATCCTGGAATCTGGGCTATCACACCGCGCATCATATGCTGCCCGGCATCCACTGGAGTCAGTTGCCACAACTCCATGACAAGATACGCCACCGCATCCCCGACCACCTGATCACCGACAACGTCCTGCTGCAGTGGGAACCCGCCCGCCAGCAGCGCGAGGGGATTCCCTCATGATCCGCGTATTGCTGGTTTTCCTGATCATGGGCTGCGCGGCAGTCGCCCGGGCCCAGGATTGTTATTACTACTGGGTCCACCAGTGCATTGAGGTGGTTGACGCCAGCCAGCGACAGCTGCAGCAATATGTACTGATTTCACCGGCAGTGAACTACCTGCAAGCTGACGAGGGTCAGCAATGCAGCGAGGCCGTGACGCTGCGCCAGACACCCATTGCCACCGAATTGCTTGCCCGCTTCAACCAGGCGGCCAGCAAGATCAGCGCCTGCCAGACCCCCATCACGGAATTGCCAGCCAGAATCTACGACAAGCCTCACCAGGCCACCTGGCACTATAACCGCAGCCGCAAGAGCAACCCCCGGAAAACCGTGATCCCGTTGGCGGACTTGCCGGTGCTCTGACAATAAGCCCTGAAGATCACTGCCAATCGCTGCACATCCGGCTGGTTGTGCTATGATCGACCTGCTTTTTTCATCCGGGGCGAATAATGAAAACAATCAAAACTGCCGCGTTACTGATCTGCACCCTACTGCTCGCCAGCTGCCAGAATCTGCAGGGCGAACGACAAGGGGATTACTACTTCTCTCCTGCCGGCGCCTATATTCTGGATATGAGCATCAACACCTTCCGGGGTGAAGTGGTGCTCGACGAACGATGTGACCGTCAGGGTGGTTCCACCACCTTCTGGGACGGGAGCGGGCGACTGTTTCGCGTTGATTACCTGAGCGCCGAAGACCATCCGATGATCCAGGCACCACGGTTTGCCTCCGATCTGACCCTGCTCAACCTGACCCTGAACAGCTACCTGCGTGAAGTGGTGGCCAAGGCCCCCATGATTACCAGTGCGGAAGCCTCCTACCGGGAATTCCTGGAAGACGCCGATCCCCGCGCCCTGTTCGCCATTATCGGCATCAATGTGGATGCCGCCCAGGTCAAAGACAGCGAAGTGGAGAACGGGACTTACTACTACGGCTTCATGCTGTTCAAGCGCGGGGATCGTATCTATGTGCTGCAGCATCGCCAACCGGTACTGATGCCCGAGAAAATGAAGGCGGTACTGTTGAATCTGGCTGACGGCATGGAAATTCCCGGTCGCGTGCGCGATGACACGGACATGGAAAAGCTGCGTCGACTGCTGAAGAAAATGGCTCCCGGCGGCACCAGCGGCGATCCGATCCGATTGTGCGAACCCGCCTGATATTCGTTGCGTCGTAAGCGCCTGACGTTGCAACAAGCGCCCGACAAGGTGTTTACTAAACCTGTGTAGCCCGCGTTTCAGAATGATGCGACGCCGGGCTGACGGCGCATACAAGAAACAGCGCCCAGACCCTCTTTACGGGTCTGTCGCTGTTCAAATTCATCCTCAAAACGATTCGTGCTGTTATGACTTCATTGACACAACAGAGCTGCGACGCATGCCGAGCCGATGCTCCCCGGGTAACCGATCAGGAACGCCAGGAGTTACACGGCCAGATCCCAGACTGGATTCTGGTGGAAGAAGACGGTATTGAGAAACTGCAACGGGTGTTCCCGTTCGGCGATTTTGCCGAGGCACTGACTTTTACCAATCGCGTGGCCGAACTGGCTGAAGATGAGGGCCATCACCCCGCCATCCTCACCGAGTACGGCAAGGTCACCGTCACCTGGTGGACCCACAAGATTGGCGGCCTCCACCGCAATGATTTTATCTGTGCTGCCAAAACCGACGCGCTGCTCAACGACTAACTGAGAAGCGCGTTTCGAGGTACGAGTTTCGAAGAGAGAAACCGGTTTTGCCTTTCGCTCCTCGTACCTCGTGCCTCGCCCACCGTATTTCGCTGCCCTGACCATTTCCTCCACCGCCATGATCAAAACGGCTTGCGGCAACCGCCGTTGCCTTTGCTAGCATTCTTCTCAACTGAAGGAGAAACAGCATGGCCCTTTCTGAAGAACAGAAAACCCTGATCAAAGCCGCCAGTGACAAGACCTTTCCGTTTGTGGAGCGCTGCGGGGTGAAAACCCTGGATGTGGAACGGGGCTACTGCAAAATGATGATGCCCCTTGAACCCAATCTTAATCATGTGGGCATCATGTATGCGGGCGCCCTCTACACCATCGCCGAATTGCCCGGCGGAGTGATCTACCTGACTTCCTTCGACACCAAACGCTTCTACCCCATCGTCAAGGACATGGCGATCCGCTTTCGTCGCCCGGCCACCACGGATATCACCGTGGAGATCACCCTGAGTGAAGAGGAAATTGTACGCATCGAAAACACCACGGAAGAGGTGGGCAAGTGCGATTTCGAGTGGGACGTGGAATTGAAAGACGCCAATGGCGAGGTGGTTGCCATCTCACATAACGTGTATCAGATGCGCAAGATTGGCGCGTGACCCGATTTCCGGCGCGCCCCTGAGATCCCGGAGATACAACGCGCGCCCCCTGGGTGTCGGGACATGAGTTGAAAGAAGCGCAACGCAAGCTTGGCCTTGTCTTTCGAAACTTGCCTCCCGGAACCCGGGGATTCGCTTTGCAGCTCGTCGCTTACCGCCTTGTTATTTCCTGCTGAATTCCTGCACAGCCTCAATAAAGACGCCGGCATGGGCCGGATCCACCTGCGGGGTAATACCGTGCCCCAGATTGAAAATATGGCCCGGGTGGTCACCAAAATCCTCAAGAATTCGCTTCACTTCCGCACGGATCGCATCCGGGGAAGCGTATAGCACCGCCGGGTCCATATTACCCTGCAAGGCCACCTTGTGGCCGACACGACGGCGGGCTTCACCGATGTTGATGGTCCAGTCCAGTCCCAGGGCATCACAGCCGCTCGCTGCCATGGATTCCAGCCACAGGCCGCCGTTCTTGGTAAACAGGATCACCGGCACCTTGCGGCCTTCGTGATCGCGGATCAGGCCGTCAACGATCTGCTGCATGTATTTCAGGGAAAACTGCTGGTAGGCCTCCGCGGACAGGGCGCCGCCCCAGGTGTCGAAGATCTGTACTGCCTGCGCACCATGACGAATCTGGGCGTTGAGATAGGAAGTCACCGACTGTGCCAGCTTGTCCAGCAGGGCGTGAGCCAACTCTGGCTGGCTGTAGACCATACCCTTGAGATGGCGAAAGTCCTTGCTGGAGCCACCCTCGACCATATAGGTGGCCAAGGTCCAGGGGCTGCCGGAAAAGCCGATCAGGGGAACCCGGCCATTGAGCGCGCCACGAATGGTACTCACCGCCTTCATCACATAACCCAGGTCGCTTTCCGCATCCGGGATTGGCAACGCCGCCACGTCTTCCTCTGTACGCACGACCTTGCGGAATTTCGGCCCTTCGCCGGTCTCGAAATACAGCCCCAAGCCCATGGCATCGGGGATGGTCAGGATATCCGAGAACAGAATCGCGGCATCCAGCGGGTACCGCTCCAGTGGCTGCAGGGTGACCTCGCAGGCCAGATCCGCGTTCTGGCACAGATCCATGAACGAGCCGGCGTACTCGCGACTGGCCCGGTATTCCGGCAAATAACGCCCGGCCTGGCGCATCATCCACACCGGTGTCTGATCAACGGGTTCACGGTTCAGAGCACGCAGAAAACGGTCGTTTTGGAGGGGTGCGAAAGTCATTATTGATCCTATCGGTCTGACATCGGACGCCTGACGCCGGTCGCCCTGAAACACATTACAGAACCCCGCACTTTACCCTATTCCGGGCTCTGTGCGCATAACAAAAAGGCCCGCAATGCGGGCCTTTTGCATCCGGCGTCAGACATCAGATGCCTGACCGGATTCATACATCCAGATAATCAAGAATACCCTTGGCCGCTTCGCGCCCTTCCCAGATGGCGGTCACCACCAGGTCGGAGCCGCGCACCATGTCGCCGCCGGCAAAGATCTTCTCATTGCTGGTCTGGAACGGGAATTCCTGCTCTTCCGCCGCCTGCACACGACCGGAATCGTCCGTAGCCACATTCTTGGGCTCGAACCAGTCCGCCGGACTGGGACGGAAACCGAAGGCCACGATCACCGCATCCGCCGGCAGAATTTCCTCACTGCCCGGGATCGGTTCGGGACGACGACGACCGTTGTTGTCTGGCTCGCCCAGCTTGGTTTCCACGACTTTCACGCCGGTGACCTTGCCGTCTTCTCCCACCACTTCGATGGGCTGACGGTTGAACAGGAACTGCACGCCTTCCTCCTTGGCGTTGGCCACTTCCTTACGGGAACCGGGCATATTCTCTTCGTCGCGGCGATAGGCGCAGACCACGCTGTCCGCCTGCTGGCGAATGGAGGTGCGGTTGCAGTCCATGGCGGTATCACCACCCCCCAGCACCACAACACGCTTGCCTTTCATGTCGATGAAGTCGGCAGGATCTTTCTCGAAGCCCAGGTTGCGGTTGGCATTGGCCACCAGGAACGGCAACGCCTCATGCACACCCTCCAGGTCTTCACCGGGGAAACCGCCCTTCATGTAGGTATAGGTACCCATCCCCATGAAGACCGCATCGTAGTCAGCCAGCAGTTCATCAATGGTGATGTCCTTGCCCACTTCCACGCCCAGACGGAATTCCACGCCCATTCCTTCAAACACCTCACGGCGCTTGGCCATGACCGGTTTTTCCAGCTTGAACTCAGGGATACCAAAGGTCAGCAGACCGCCGATTTCCTCATAACGGTCGAAGACCACCGGCTTGACGCCACTGCGTACCAGCACGTCAGCACAGCCAATACCCGCGGGGCCGGCACCGATCACCGCGACCTTCTTGTCGGTCCATACCACCTTGGACATGTCCGGACGCCAGCCCATGGCCAGGGCGGTGTCGGTGATGTACTTCTCGGTGGCACCGATGGTGACCGCACCGAAACCGTCATTCAGGGTACAGGCCCCTTCACAGAGACGGTCCTGCGGGCAGACACGACCACAGACTTCCGGCAGGGAGTTGGTCTGGTGACTCAGCTCCACCGCTTCCATCAGGTTGCCTTCACTGATCAGCTTCAACCAGTTGGGAATGTAGTTGTGGACCGGGCACTTCCACTCACAGTACGGGTTGCCGCAGTGCAGGCAACGATGTGCCTGGTGCTCCACTTCCCGGGTTTCGAACGGGTAGTAGATTTCCTCGTACTTGTGCTTGCGGTCTTCAATGTCCTTTTTCTTCGGATCGTGCCGGGGCACGTCGAGAAACTGGAAGTTGTTGCTCAAACGTTCAGCCATGGTCTCCCCCGTTATGCCGGATTGGCACGCGTGCTCTTGAGCAGGTTTTCCAGGCTTGCGGCCTTGGGCTTAACCAGCCAGAACTTGCGGCTCATGGCATCAAAGTTATCCAGAATGTACTGGCCCCATTCGCTGCCGGTCTCTTGCACGTAATCGGAGATCACGCCCCGCAGGTGACTGCGGTGAGATTCGGTGGCTTCGGAGCTGATGCGATGCAGTTCGATCAGTTCCGGGTTGATGCGGTCGAAGAAGTCGTTGTCCTCGTCCAGTACAAAGGCGAAACCACCGGTCATGCCGGCACCGAAGTTATGTCCGGTGCGACCCAGCACGGTGATGGAACCGCCGGTCATGTACTCACAGCAGTGATCGCCGGCGCCTTCCACTACGGCGTGGGCGCCGGAGTTACGCACCCCGAAACGCTCACCGGCCGTCCCGGCCGCCAGCAACTTGCCGCCAGTCGCCCCGTACAGACAGGTGTTACCGATGATGGCGGTTTCCTGGCTCTTGAACGGGCTGCCATTGGGCGGACGAATCACCAGCTTGCCGCCGGCCATGCCCTTGCCCACGTAATCGTTGGCATCACCTTCGATGTACATATGCAGGCCGCCGGCGTTGAACACACCGAAACTCTGACCCGCGGTACCGGTGAAACGCACCTTGATCGGCGCCGTTTCCATATCCAGGTTACCGTGACGCTTGGCAATCTCGCCGGACACCCGGGCCCCCACGGAGCGATCACAGTTGGTGATCTCATAGTGGAAGGAACCGCCGGATTTGCTGTCGATGGCGGTCAACATGTCTTCCACCATCTTCTGGTTCAGCAACGCCTTGTCGAACGGCTCGTTACGGCTGACCTGACAGTGGGTGGGCTTGTCCGCCGGCACCAGGTCGTTGCGCAGGATCGGGGTCAGATCCAGCTTGCCCTGACGGACGGTCTCGCCTTCCAGCACTTTCAGCAGGTCGGTTCGACCGATCAGCTCGGGAATGCTTTTCACGCCCAGCAACGCCAGCAGCTCACGGACTTCCTTGGCCACAAAGGTGAAGTAGTTGATCAGCAGCTCAGGAGCACCAATGAAGTGCTCCTTGCGCAGATCGTCACGCTGGGTCGCTACGCCGGTGGCGCAGTTGTTCAGGTGACAGATACGCAGGTACTTACAACCCAGCACCACCATGGGCACGGTGCCGAAACCGAAGGATTCGGCACCCAGGATGGCCGCCTTGATCACGTCCAGACCGGTCTTCAGACCACCATCGGTCTGCAACCGGATCTTGTCGCGCAGGTCGTTGCCACGCAGGGCCTGATGGGCTTCCGCCAGACCCAGCTCCCAGGGAGAGCCCGCATAGCGGATGGAAGTCAGCGGGCTGGCCGCGGTACCGCCATCGTAGCCGGAAATGGTGATCAGGTCCGCGTAGGCCTTGGCCACACCGGAGGCCACGGTCCCCACGCCAGGCTCGGACACCAGCTTCACGGACACCTGGGCATCCGGGTTGACCTGCTTGAGGTCGAAGATCAGCTGGGCCAGATCCTCAATGGAATAGATATCGTGGTGCGGCGGCGGCGAGATCAGGGTCACGCCGGGCACGGAGTGACGCAGACGAGCGATCAGCGCATTCACCTTGCCGCCGGGCAGCTGGCCGCCCTCGCCGGGCTTGGCGCCCTGGGCCACCTTGATCTGCAGCACTTCGGCATTGACCAGGTAATGCGGGGTCACGCCGAAACGACCAGAGGCGATCTGCTTGATCTTGGATACACGCTCGGTGCCGTAACGGGCCGGGTCTTCGCCGCCCTCACCGGAGTTTGAACGACCGCCCAGACGATTCATGGCGGTGGCGATGGCCTCGTGGGCCTCCGGGCTCAGGGCGCCGAGGGACATACCCGCGGAATCGAAGCGCAGCAGGATGTTCTCCAGCGGCTCCACCTCTTCCACGTCGATGGCGTCCACGTCATCACGCAGAGCAAAGAGATCCCGCAGGGTGGCCACCGGGCGCTTGTTCACCAGCTCGGCGTATTCCTTGTAGGCATCGTAGTCACCGTCCTGGGTGGCCCGGTGCAGAGCGTAGATCACGTCCGGATTGAAGGCGTGATATTCCTTGCCGTGGATGTACTTGAGAATACCACCGGCATCAATGGGCTTGCGCTGTTTCCAGGCGTCCTTGGCCAGGCTCTGCTGATCCGCCTCGAAATCCTCGAAGCTGGCACCCTGGATACGGCTGGGCACACCCCGGAAGCAGAGATCCACCACATCACTGGCGATACCCACGGCCTCAAACAGCTGGGCACCCCGGTAGGAGGTGATGGTGGAAATCCCCATCTTGGAGAGGATCTTCATCAGGCCCTTGTTGATGCCTTTGCGGAAATTCTTCTGCAGTTCCACCGCATCACCGAGCAGCTCGCCGGAACGCACCATGTCGGAGATCACGTCGTATGCCAGATACGGGTAGACGGCGGTGGCGCCGAAACCAAACAGCACAGCGAAGTGATGGGAATCACGGGCAGTGGCGGTTTCCACGATGATATTGGCGTCGGAGCGCAGCCCTTTTTCGGTCAGGGAATGGTGCACCGCGCCGGTAGCCATCAAGGCGTGGATGGTCAGCTTGTCCTGGACAATACCGTGATCGGTAAGCACCAGGATCACCTTGCCATCGCGGACCGCCTGGGCAGCCTGTTCGCAAAGGTTTTCCACCGCCTTGCGCAGACCAATCTGCGGATCGTAATGCAGGCTCAGCTTGGCCACATCGTATCCGGGACGATCGATCTTCATAAGGTTGGTGAACTTGGAATGGGACAGCACCGGCGTGGACAAAATCGCCCGGTCGGCATGGTCCGCCGTTTCCTCGAACACGTTCCGTTCGGCACCCACACAGGTTTCCAGGCTCATCACGATCGCTTCGCGCAGCGGATCGATGGGCGGGTTGGTCACCTGGGCAAACTGCTGCCGGAAGTAGTCATACAGGGAACGCTCACGGCGTGACAGCACCGCCATGGGCGTGTCATCGCCCATGGAGCCGGTGGCTTCTTGGCCGGATTCGGCCAGAGGGCGCAGCACCTGATCGCGCTCTTCGAAGCTGATCTGGAAGAATTTCTGATAGCTCAGCAGGTCCTGCTGATCCACCTCGTCGGTACGCTCCACTTCGTGGTCGTAGTCCGCTTCGATGCGCAGGGCATTGCCTTTCAGCCAGTCCCGGTAGGGGTGACGCACCTTGAGACGGTTGTCGATGTCCTTGGTGTGCAGTACCTCGCCGGTTTCGGTATCCACGGCCAGGATCTGGCCCGGTCCGACCCGACCCTTGGCCACCACGTCTTCCGGCTTGTAGCCGTACACGCCGATTTCCGAAGCCAGGGTAATAAAACCGTTCTTGGTCACTACCCAGCGAGCCGGGCGCAGACCATTACGATCAAGCATACAGACCGCATAACGGCCATCGGTCATCACCAGGCCGGCAGGACCGTCCCAGGGCTCCATGTGCATGGAGTTATATTCGTAGAAGGCACGCAGATCCGAATCCATGGTTTCCACGTTCTGCCAGGCCGGCGGGATCATCATGCGCACGGCGCGGAACAGATCCATACCCCCAGCCAGCAACACTTCCAGCATGTTGTCCATGCTGGAGGAGTCGGAACCGGTACGGTTGACCAGCGGGCTGAGCTCTTCCAGGCCGGGCAGCAGTTCGTTTTCGAACTTGTTTTCCCGGGCCAGCGCCCAGTTACGGTTACCCTGCACGGTGTTGATCTCACCGTTGTGGGCCAGGTAACGGAACGGCTGGGCCAGTGGCCACTGCGGCAGGGTGTTGGTGGAAAAGCGCTGATGGAACACCACAATGGCGGTTTCCATGGCGCTGTCACCCAGGTCCGGGAAGAACGCCGGCAGATCCACCGGCATCATCAGACCCTTATAGGAGATCACCGAGGCCGACAGTGAGCAGACGTAGAAGTAACCATCGTTCTCGATGGCCTTTTCCGCGTGGCGGCGGGCAAAGAACAGGCGGCGGTTGAGCTCCTGCTCGGTGTTGCCGTCGGCCGCCACCAGCACCTGCCAGAAGCCGGGCAGGGAAGCACGGGCCAGGTCACCAAGACAGGCGTCGTCGGTGGGCACTTCCCGCCAGCCCAGCACCTGCACATCCTGGGCTTCCAGCGCGGCATTGATAGCCGCTTTCTGGGCGTCAGCCTGGGCCGCGTCCGGGTGGGTGAATACCATCCCCACGCCGTAGTTTTCCGGCAAGGTAATGGACTGGGCCTCCGCAACCTTGCGGAAGAAAGAATCGGGTTTCTTGAGCAACAGACCGCAGCCATCACCGGTTTTTCCGTCGGCATTAATGCCGCCCCGGTGAGTCATACATGTCAGTGCTTCGATGGCCGTTTGCAAAAGCTCGTGGCTGGCGTTGCCCTCCATATGGGCAATCAGACCAAAACCACAGTTGTCCCGGAATTCTCCGGGCTCAGTGAGCCCCCGCACCAGCGTTGAGTTCTGCTGCATCAAAACCTTTCCTCTTGAAATTCAGAGACTTACAGAAGGCGAATGGCGTCAGGATAGTGGTGACGGCAAAAAAGGGATATGCATTCTACACATTGCGCCCTTGGGCGACAAATTGAACAGTCACCCAAGGGCCATTTTTGTTTTCAGAGCTCGCTGCGAATGTCGGCCATCTTGCGGGGAAAAGGCCCCGCTGAGCGCAACTTTGCAGGCAACGTCGACTTTGCATCCAGGGCAGCCTGACGGCTGGAATAGTCCCCTGAGAGCACCAGATAGACGGATTTCCCGTTCCGCTCAGCCCGATAATAGGCCCCTTTGCGCTCCAACTGATCCAGCACCCCACGCGCGCTGGCCTCCTGACTGGTGACCGTAATCTGCAGAAACCAGCGGCTGTCGTCCAAGGTCGCCAGCCAGTCTTCGCGCTGATAGCCCAGCTCCGCATCCAGCCCACTGAGGGCCGGCTCACTGGCAGGCACCGTATCCGGCTGATCAGGCTCTTGCGCAGACACCGGCTGCGTTTCTGGCCCCTCCGCAGGCTCAGATTCCTGAGCTGCCGGCTCCTGTGTCACTGCCACCTCAGGCTCCTCACGAGCAGGGGCGGATTGCATGACCGGGTCCGTCACCGGCGTCAGGGACACATTGGCCGCTTCCTCATTGGCTTCCGGCTCGGACTCTGGTGACTGACGTTCCGGCAGGTCCTCCAATCTCGCCACCGGCTCCATGGAAGAGGCCAACGGACGTGTGGGCGCATCGTCTGCGCCACTGGCATCAGCATCTGCCGTGGCGGGCTGCTCGGGCACCGGTAAGGCAAGCTCACGAGATTGCCCTTGGCCCTCGCCGTCATCACTACCACCTGAGAAAACCGACCAGACGATCGCCACCACAACGAGCAGGCCAACAGCCGCTGCCACATGACGCCATGGCGGCGTCACCGCGGCGCGACGATCCTGCCCCTCTTCCGGACTGTCCCGGTCATCAAACTCCGTATCGTCTTCATCCTCGACGTCCACTGCCGATGAGGAAAAGGACAGCTCTTCCTGGGAATCGTCATCCGCCGGGCGGGACGCGAAGGCAGCAGCAGGCTCGACACCGGCCTCTTCTTCACGAGAGGCAGACATCATCATTGGCGCCCCCGCATCCTGGCTGCGCAGCAGCTCCAGAAGGCGGGCGATATTACCATCACTGTCATGGCGCAAGCGGTCAGCCTCGTCCGCCTCCAACTCGATTCCGAGCACGAACCAGGCAAAATCCTGAATGTCATCAGCAACCAGGGAGGGCAGATCGAGCACATCATCCAGCGCCAGATCCGCGCCCTTGAGTTTTTCCACCGTGCCCGGCAGTCCCCCGAACACATAACCCAGGCGGGCGCCCAGCTTCTGCTTCAGGGCAGCCATGGTAGCGACCGCGTCGTCCTGCAGATCCTCACTGTTGTCGACCACCACCAGGATGCGGCCGTCGGCCAGAGTCTCGCGAAGCTTGTCAGGAAGTGCTGCCCTGTCGATATCGAAATGCCGCAGCAACGACTCAATGACCACGTTGGCATTGTGCTCCGCCGCGCCGTCGATCCGCACAATTTCCATGTCGCCAAGCAACGCCATCACCGTATGGCCAAGCAACGTAGAGACACCGCTACCGCTATCGCCTTCCAGTGCCACCACGGAACCCAGTCCGGCATGGGCAGTCAGCGCATCCAGATAATCGCCACGGGATGCACCACTGAAAAAACGGTCGTCATCATGTTCCACAAAAAGCCTCCAGTGTCTGGCGTAATGCCCCAGCATCATAGTCTGCCGTGACCACAGCCTCACCCAGCTGTCGCAGCAACACAAGACGAAGCTGGCCGTTTTGTACTTTCTTGTCCAGCGACATCAGATCCATGAACTGATCCGGCGTCATCCCGGCAGGCGTTGCCACCGGCAACTGCCATTGTGCCAGCACATCGGCCAGCCCGGCCTCCAAACCCGCGTCTACCCAGCCCAGCCTGACCGACATATTCACTGCCATGAGCATGCCGACCGCAACTGCCTCTCCGTGCAACCACTGACTGTAACCCGTGGCCGTCTCAATGGCATGGCCAAAGGTATGACCCAGATTGAGCAAGGCACGGTTACCCTGCTCGGTTTCATCATCAGCCACCACCTGAGCCTTGTTATCGCAACTGCGATAGATCGCTTCAGACAATGCCTCTGTGTCTCTGGACAACAGCTTTTCGTTGTTGGTTTCCAGCCAATGGTAAAAATCCGGGTCGCGAATCAGGCCATACTTGATCACTTCCGCATAGCCAGCGGCCAACTCACGCTGCGGCAGGGAGGCCAGAACATCCGTGTCGATCAATACCAGGCGCGGCTGGTGAAACGCACCGATCATGTTCTTTCCACGGGGATGATTGACGGCGGTCTTGCCACCAACAGACGAATCCACCTGGGCAAGCAACGTCGTCGGCACCTGAATAAAGTCCACCCCACGCTGATAACAGGCGGCAGCGAACCCCACCATATCGCCAATCACGCCGCCGCCGAGAGCAACAAGCGTGGTCGTGCGCGAGTGGCGCTTGGCCATCAACGCATCGAAAATGCTTTCCAGCGTTTCCAGCGTCTTGAACGCCTCACCATCCGGCAGGACCAGGGTATCGCACTGACATCCCGAAAAATGCCGGGTCAGTCGCTCCAGATACAGAGGGGCAATGGTCTCGTTGGTAACGATCATCACCTGATTGCCGCGCACCTGCTCGGCAAGGGGGAAGGTGTCGAGCAAGCCGGCACCGATATGAATCGGGTAACTACGCTCGGCCAGGGCCACCTGAAGTGTTCGCATTGGATCTCCGACAGACATTGGGATGGTAGGCGATGGCAAGAGAGAAGCATCGGCGACTGCCAGACAAAGCGATGCGCCACATCGCCGAGGGGCACTCAGTCAGCACCGTTCATTCGATGCAACAATCGCCTGCCAAGTCCACATTATCCTTGTCGGTGAGACGCCAAACAAGCCAGCACGTCATCCGCCACCTTTTTCAGGTTACCGGAGGCCGTAGACACCAGGTGATGAGACACCTGTCGATAAAGAGGATCCCGCTCGGCGAACAGCGCTTCAAGTCTGGCGCGCGGGTCTGCGGTTTGCAGGAGGGGGCGATTCTTGTCGTTTCGGGTGCGGGCAAGCTGAACGTCAACAGGGGTCCACAGATAGACCACACAGCCGCGCTCATGGAGCATATCCCTGTTCGCTGGCGTCACCACAACGCCACCCCCAGTCGCCAACACAATACCATCCTGGCGAGTCAGCTCATCAATAGCCTCTTGCTCGCGACGGCGAAAGCCGGCCTCGCCTTCCATATCGAAGATCCACGGGATATCCGCCCCCGTCTTCTCCTCAATAACCCGATCAGAATCGAAGAAGGGATAGTCCAGTATCTGGGAAAGGTGGCGCCCCAGGGTGCTTTTCCCAGCACCCATGGGGCCAACCAGTATTAGAGAGGGGTTAGTCGTCTTGGTCACCGATTTGCCAACGCATCCTTCATCAGGCGGGGAGTGATGAAGATCAGGAGCTCTTGCTTGTCGTCGATTTTCGTGGTCTTTCTGAACAACGTCCCGATCCAGGGCAAATCCCCGAGGAAAGGAGTCTTCGACAGGGACTCCCTTTTCTCCTGCTGAAATATACCACCAAGTACGACGGTTTCACCATCAGTTACAAGAACGGATGTCTCAACTCGGTTCGTATCCACAACCGGGGTTTCTGCTACAAACCCACTGATCGCATCATTGAACACTTTGAGGGTCATAATAATGTTGCCGTCTGGCGTAATATGAGGGGTCACCTCCAGACGGAGCTCCGCATCAATAAACTCTACCGCCGTTGCACCTGAGGAAGTCGCGGTTTCATAGGGCACCCTCTGACCTGCTGCAATAATCGCGGGCTGCTGGTCTGCGGTCAGAACCTTTGGTGTGGCCACAAGCTCGCCATGCCCTTCCGCCTCTAACGCAGACAACTCAAGCTCAATCAAGCCTGATGCCAAAGAGGTGAACCCAACAGCAAAACGAGATGCCTCGCTGGAATCGACCCCCAAATCAACGATCAGATCATTATTGGTATCGACATTAAATTCCTCAACCTCCCCTAGCGAACCATCATCGTCACGATCAATATTGGCATAATGAAGCTGACGAAGACTCGTTAATCGCCCCGAAAACATGGCTGTTTCGCCCTCATTGGCCAATTGAGAGCCATCGTAGCCCAGCCCCCCCCAGCGAACACCAAACTCCTTGGATACGTCGTTTGAAGCGACCACCACCCGCGCCTCAATTAATACTTGCTGGACAGCGACATCCAATTGCTCAATCAAGTCTCCAATATCATTGAGCCTCTCCTGAGTGTCTTGGATGATCAATGTATTCGTACGCTTGTCGACAACCACTGAGCCTCGATCACTAAGCAAGGATCCCACTTCTTCCCCAGCACCGCTGATCAGGGTCTTCAGTTCCGCCGCACTCGCATAATTAACATTCACATATTGTGTACGCAGGGGAGCCAGAGAGGCCATCTGCTTCTGACTTTCCAGCTCCAGCTGTTCACGGGCAGCAATCTCATCGGCAGGCGCCACCAACAACACATTGCCTACTTTTCGCTTATCCAGCCCCTTGGTTTTGAGAATCAGCTCAAGGGCTTGATCCCAGGGAACATTCTGCAAACGCAGTGTAATCCTTCCATCCACCGTATCAGAAGCCACCAGATTGAGCCCCGTGAAATCGGCAATCAACTGCAGGACCGACCTAACTTCGATATCCTGAAAGTTCAAAGACAGCTTCTCTCCAGTATACTCAAACGCATCCTGGCTTTTTTTAGCCGCCACATCTTTTGAAACAGGCTTAACATTGATACTGAACAGCTCATCCGCCTGATAAGCCAGATATTCCCAAGAGCCTGAGGACTGAATTTCAATTGTTGTTCCACCATCAACAGCCATTGTCTCAACAAGCTTTACCGGCGTAGCAAAGTCGACAACGTCCAGCTTTCTTATGAGTTCATCCGGCACACTGGCACCGACAAAACGGGCAATAATTTTATCTCCGCTCTCCTGGACATCTACAGGAATGGATGCCTGAGAGAGCTTAACAAGGACACGACCCTCACCGTCCTCTCCGCGACGAAAATCAACCCCGGAAATCGCAGCCTCACCCCCAGCAACAACGTCAGAAGCAATTCCAGCGCCCGCCTGACCAACAGGAACACTATCCCCAATCAGGACGACCACGGTATCACCATCCACCTTTGTTGAGTACGCAGCCAGAGAATCCAGATTAAAAATCAAGCGCGTACGGTCTTTGGCCTCAACAACCGTAACGCTACGAACATTGCCTGCCCCCATATCCTGGCGCTTTTTATCAACCGCACTATCAGCACCGATCAAATCAAGCGCTATACGAGCAGGCTTTTCAATGCCATAGCCTTTGACCTCTGGAACCCCTCCATCAAACTTCAGGCGAACTTCGAGACTATCGCCAGATAAAGCATTTGCTTCTACCGACTTGAGGGTCCCAGCTTTTGCCAATGAGAAACTTCCGAGAAGAAGAGCCGAAAGCAAAAACCCCGCCACACGCCGGGAGATGCCATTTTTTGTTTTAAAGTCTATATTTTTCATCATTGATCCCCAGCGATCATTATTCAGCGATAGAGACGGAGTTGGCGCGCTCAACCCAGCCATCCCGACCATCCGGAACGATTTCCACAAGCCGGACTTGAGTTTCACTAACAGCCTGCACTTTACCGAAGTTTTTCCCTATATAGCTTCCTGGCTGAACTCGCGTCACTGCCCCACCAGGATCCGCAATCAACGCTTGAAGGGCTCCTCCTGGACGCGAAATTGTGCCAACCATGCTCAATGAATCCAAAGAAAAGCGCTCCAGGTATTCTTTTGGTCGACCCATATCCGGTTCAACTTTTCTTCCATCAGGGATATAAGCCCCTGACTGGTCAACAGGCTTACTAAATGGTGATCGCAATTTGTGCGCACTATAAGCATAGGTTGCGATCGGCTTGAACTCTGGCGGAGGCTCGATTCTCCCTCTGGGCCGAGCCTTGATCTCTTCAAGCCGAGACTCCAGACCTGACAAACCTGTACCACCACTACATCCAGAAAGCCCCAAAAGAGCCAATAATCCGACACTCAATACAATTAACTTACGCATACCCCACCTATTATTTTTTGCCTGCGGGGGAATTCTGGATTACCCCCCCATCATTATTGGAATAGCGATAAGTTTTCGCTGTGACATCCAGCCTGAGAAGCCCAAGAGAGCCCAACTCTTTATCTTTGGAGTCTTTACCAGGGACAGAAATGGAAAAGTCATGCAAGGTGACAATTCTAGGCAACGCAGAAACACCAGAAACGAAAGCCCCAAACGAGTGGTAATCACCGATAGCCGTAATCTTAATCGGCAGTTCTGCGTAAAATTCTTGCTCTACTTCATCTTCCAGTTTTATCTCTTCGAATTCTAAGCCGCTACCCAGACCCGTATGCGTCACATCTTCAAGAAGACCAGGCACCTCTGTCTCCTTGGGCAATTGTTTTAGCAGCGCACCGAATGTCTGCTCCATTTCTGCAAGCTGCGAACGAAACTGGTCCAAATTATGAGCCTCGAATGCTTTTTTCTCATAACTCTTAAGCAGTGAGGTTTCTTCGGATCGATGCTGTTCTAAAAGCTGGTTCGCATCAGCGATGAAAAAGAAATACCCCAACCCCAGAACGACCAAAAGCACGATTACTGCCACACCAAATTTAACAGGTGCCGGCCAGCCTCCCACATTTTCAAAATCCAGGGAATTGAGTTGATCCAGCAACTCCCTCAGATCCATATCTTTCAGCTCAGAGGTTTTCATTGTTTTTCTTCCTCTTTGTTGCTGTTTGGAGAGTCCTGCAAGACAGTCAGGACAAAATTATTTGTCCCTGACTGGTTTTCTTGAGCCACTACACTTTGCAATGTTGCCTGCTTGAACCAGGCCGACTCATCAAAATTTCTCATCAACCGGGAAATCCGGTTATTACTTTCCGCCACCCCTTCGATCGTAAACACCCCATTTTTACGTTCGACTCGATTGTAATGGACGCCATCGGGCAGGGTTTTGACCAACTGATCAAAAACATAAACAATTGTAGGCCTGTTCCCTTGCAAACTCTGGATCACCTCCATTCGGGCTACCAGCTCCTCTCGCCGGGACTTCAGCTCTTTGATTTCGCTGATTTTCTCATCCAGCTCTGCTGATTTTGTCTGGATAAAACTATTGCGCGCGAGTTGATCTGAGATTTGCTGATCTACATAGCCTTTCCACAACCAAAAAATGAGTGCGCCTGCGATTGCAGCCAGCACCAGCAACATGATGAACTCTTGCTGCTGCTGTTTGCGGCGCTCTTCGCGCCAAGGCAACAGGTTAATTGTTGTTGTCATTGCTCAAAGCTCCTCAATGCCAAACCGCATGCGATCATCAATGCCGGCGCGTCATTGGCAATAGCAGAAGCCCCCACCTTGTTTGCCAGCGCCATATCATTGAACGGGTTGGCCACGGAACAGCTGGCGCCCACTCGCTCTTGAATCAAGTCTGCCAGGTCCTGGATTGACGCTGAGCCCCCGGCCAGCAGGATATAGTCCACCTCATTGAACTGGGTGGAGCCATAGAAAAATTGCAGGGACCGATTGACCTGCTGAACCACAGCATCCTTGAAGGGCTGCAGCACTTCCGCTTCATAATCATCCGGCAGCTCGCCGGTTTTTTTGGCAAGCCCGGCCTCTTCCATGGAAATACCGTAGCGGCGCTGAATTTCTTCGGTCAGCTGCTTGCCTCCGAACAACTGCTCGCGGGTGTAGACGCTGCGACCCTGATGGAAAACGTTCAAGGTCGTCATGGTGGCACCGATATCGAAGACAGCGACGGTCTCCAGTTCCTCGGCGTTGGGCAGTCCCGGCAACACCAGCTGGAAAGCCCGCTCCATCGCGTAGGCTTCCACATCGACGGCCTTGGCCTGCAAACCGCCAATTTCCAGAGCATCGGTCCGCATTTCCACGTTTTCTGTCCGGGAGGCGGCAACGAGAACTTCCACACGCTCATCATTACCTTCAACAGGCCCCATGACCTGGAAGTCCATGCGGACCTCGTCCAGCGGGAAGGGAATATACTGGTCCGCTTCCACCTTCAGCTGGCTCTCCATCTCGTCTTCGCTGAGAGAGGCATCCATTTCAATCAGTTTGGTGATCACGGCAGAGCCGGACACTGCCACCGCCGCGGTTTTCACCCCGGGACGGGCGCGGCTGACCAGACGGGCAATCGCATCCCCGACGCCCTCCACGTCACTGATGTTTTTTTCGACAACCGCATTGGCAGGCAAGGGCTCAACCCCATAGCTCTCTACCTTGTAGCGGTTCCCCGATTTGGACAGCTCTAGCAGCTTCACCGCCGTGGAGCTGATGTCGATCCCCAGGAGTGTCTGGGCCTTTTTTCTGAGGAAAGGCAGCACTGTTGTCGTCCCGTCTGGTTATTATTAAAGTGTTTTTTCTTGATAAAGATACACTTACAGGTTTTTTATGTCGAATCACTTTAGGTCTAGTAATAGCAGAACAGATATTAGATCACAACAACCTTTCCACCATATAATGACCCACTTCACGGGCCCACTAGGCCTTTCTACCGATCCCAGCCAGTAGTTGCCGAAAACATGCGCTTACCCACCTGGACCCGATACCTGCTCCTTCTCCTGATTGCCGGCGCCGGTGGCGGGTTATCCATTCTGGCCGCCAGTTATCTGTATCTGGCTCCACAGCTCCCCCCAGCCAGCCAGATCCGCGAAGTGGAATACCAGATTCCACTGCGCATTTACAGCAATGATATAAAACTTATTGCTGAATACGGGGAAAAGCGCCGACAACCGGTATCCTTTGACGAATTGCCGGAAACCCTGGTCCAGGCGGTGCTGGCCGCAGAGGATGAACGCTTTTTCAGGCACAACGGGGTCGACCTGAAAGGCCTGGTGCGGGCCGCGGTGGAATTGGCACGCTATCGGGAAATCCGCTCCGGCGGCTCCACCATCACCATGCAGGTGGCGCGCAACTTCTTCCTCAGCCGTGACCAGCGCTTCCTGCGCAAATTCAACGAAATCGTGCTGGCCATCCAGATTGAGCGGGTGCTCAGCAAGGAAGAGATTCTCGAGCTTTACCTGAACAAGATCTATCTCGGCCACCGGGCCTATGGGGCAGAAGCCGCCGCCCAGGTGTACTACGGCAAATCCGTCGGCGAACTCAATATCGCCCAACAGGCCATGATTGCCGGCCTGCCAAAGGCTCCTTCCGCTTACAACCCGATCACCAACCCGGAGCGGGCCAGAATAAGACGTAACTGGATTCTGTTCCGCATGGAAGAAACCGGGGCGCTGACTCGCGAAGAACGCGAAATTGCCCAGTCCGAGCCTGTCAGTGCCCGCTTCCATGCCGCCCAGCCTGAAGTGGATGCTGCCTATGTGGGCGAAATGGTACGCCTGCAGGCCGCCAGGCTGGTGGAGCAGGACATTTTCACCGACGGCATTCGCATCATTACCACCATCGACAGCAAACGGCAGACCGCGGCTGTCCAGGCACTGCGAGCCGGCCTTCACAGCTATGACGAACGCCATGGTTATCGCGGGCCGCTGGCACAACGGGACGTGAGCGCAGCACCGACACTGCCAGCCATCAGCGCTTCCGACAATGAGCAGCCCCCTGCGGAAGAGAGCGAACTGCCCGCACAGGCAGAAAAAGCGGAAATCGAAAAAACCATTACCGGACTGGACCCCAACGTGGCCCACTGGGTTGCCATGATCCGCGACCAGCAACGTATCGGCCCGCTGCAACCGGTCATTGTTACCCGAGTGGGAGAAGAGGATGCCGACATCCTTTTCCGTGACGGCAAACGCGCCCGGCTTGCCTGGGAGGACATCCGCTGGGCTCGCCCGCAGCTCAACAACAAGTATGTGGGAGAAAAACCCAAGACCGCCGGCGATGTACTAACCCGTGGCGATATTATTCGCGTTCGCCCCGTGGGCCCTGAGGAAAGCCGCCGCTGGCGCCTGGCCCAGCTCCCCGCTGCACAGTCGGCACTGGTCTCGCTGGACCCGTCCAATGGGGCAGTGGTCGCCATGCAGGGCGGCTACAGCTTCTCTGCGTCGAACTTCAACCGGGCGGTACAAAGCGAGCGGCAGGCCGGCTCCGTGTTCAAACCCTTTATCTATACCTCGGCCATGGAAAACGGCTTCACCCCCGCCTCCATCATCAACGATGCGCCGGTGGTGTTCGATGACGACAAACTGGAAACCGCCTGGCGTCCCACCGGAGCCAGCGGCAAGTTCTACGGCCCCACCCGCATGCGCGAAGCCCTGTATCGCTCGCTGAACCTGGTCTCCATTCGCATTCTGCGCCAGATCGGCATCAGCCAGGCCATGAACACCCTGAAACGCTTCGGCCTTCCTGCAGAAGGCTTCCAGCGCGACCTGTCCCTGGCACTGGGCAGTGCCAGCGTCACCCCGATGGATATCGCCACTGCCTACAGCGTTTTTGCCAACGGTGGTTACCGGGTCACCCCCTGGGCCATTCAACGTATCGAGAACGCCGATGGCGACATCCTCTGGCAGGCACCGGAAGTGATACTCTGCGAACCTCCCTGCCTGCCCCCCCTGGCGCTGACAGACGACAATATCGAACCGGCCTCCCCGGAGGACTCCAGCCCGGACAGCGAGGACAGCGCCGACGAGCCAGTGGTGACAATACAGCCTGACCCGGTAATGGCCCCCCGGGTACTGGATCCCCGTATTGCCTGGTTGATGGACTCCATGCTGCAGGACGTGATCCGCGCAGGGACCGGCAGCAAGGCAAGGGCTCTGGGTCGCGATGACCTGGCCGGCAAGACCGGCACCACCAACGACCAGGTGGACGCCTGGTTCTCCGGTTATTCTCCGGATCTGGTCGCCACCGTCTGGGTCGGTTTCGACAACCCGGCCAATCTGGGCTGGGGCGAATATGGCGGCAAGGCGGCCCTGCCAATCTGGATCGACTACATGGGCCCGGCCCTGGAAGGCGTTCCTGAACGGCAGCTGGAGCAGCCCTCCGGCATCGCCACCGTGCGCATCGACCCGGACAGTGGTCTGCTGGCGCGCCCGGACAACCCCAATGCCATCCGCGAATACTTTATTGAGGATCAGGTGCCCGAGCTGGAGCCCCAGCGCGGCCCGGGTGGTGGCACCAGTGCCCCCGAGCAAATTTTCTGAACGGCCCGCGATAGCGCCAGGCATTGCCTGGCGCCTGACCAGCCATAAAAAAACCGCCTTCCGGCGGTTTTTTTTATGGCTGACTGCTTTTCCTACAACTCGGGAAAAATCTCATCCAGCGAGTTCAATGGATAGTGGGACGGATATCCCTTGCGAGCCACACCACAATCCACTGCCGCACGGGCGACTGCGGAGGATACCCGCCCCAGAAGACGCGGGTCATTGGGCTTGGGAATAATGTAATCGGCACCGAAGGTCAGCGGCTCCCCACCATAGGCATCCAGCACTTCCTGAGGCGGCGCTTCTCGCACCAACTCGGCAATGGCATGCACTGCGGCGATCTTCATTTCCTCGGTGATCGAGGTGGACCGCACATCCAGCGCCCCCCGGAACATGTACGGGAAACACAGCACATTGTTCACCTGGTTGGGGAAATCGGAACGCCCGGTAGCTACAATCGCATCCGGGCGAGCCGCCTTGGCCACCTCCGGACGGATCTCCGGATCCGGGTTGGCCAGCGCAAAGATGATCGGCTTGGGCGCCATCTTCTTGACCATTTCCGGTGTCAGCATGTCCGGTCCGGACACACCGATAAACACATCCGCATCTTCCACCGCATCGTTGAGAGTGCGTTTGTCAGTGTCGTTGGCCAGTGCCGCCTTGTACTGGTTGAGATCATCGCGACGACTGTGAATCACGCCCTTGCGATCCAGCACCAGGATATTTTCCTTGCGCGCGCCCATCTCGATCAGCAGCCGCACCGATGCCACGCCTGCGGCACCGGCACCCACACAGACCACCTTGATGTCTTCGATACGCTTTTTCTGAATTTCCAGCGCATTGATCAGACCCGCACCCACCACAATGGCGGTACCGTGCTGATCATCGTGGAACACCGGCACATCGCACTGTTCTTTGAGGATGCGCTCAATCTCGAAACACTCCGGCGCCCGGATATCTTCCAGGTTAATGCCACCAAAGGTGCGATGGATGCGCACCACCGTGTCGATAAATGCCTGGGAGTCTTCCGCGTCCACTTCGATATCAAACACATCGATACCGGCAAACAGCTTGAACAGAATCCCCTTGCCTTCCATCACCGGCTTGGACGCCAGAGCACCCAGGTTGCCAAGACCGAGAATGGCCGTGCCATCACTGATCACGGCTACCAGATTGCCCTTGGCAGTAAAACGGTAGGCCAGCTCCGGCTCGCGGGCGATCTCACGCACCGGCTCCGCCACGCCCGGACTGTAGGCCAGGCTCAGGTCACGGCTGGTTGCCGCCGGCTTGGTCACCTCAACGCTGATTTTCCCTGGCCGCGGTTTGGCGTGGTATTCCAGGGCCGCCGTTCTCAAATCCTCAGACATGCTGGTCTCCGCTGGTCCCTAAGTCGGGCTAAACTGTCAGGCTAAACACTGTGTACGCAAGGTCTCAAAGCAAAAAGCACCCCGCAGGGTGCTTTTCAAAGGCTACATAAACTGCGGTGAAGACGCCGTTCAGTCCTTCTTGCTGCGCATCATGCCGAAACGCTGCTTGAACTTGTCGATCTGACCACCGCTGTCGGCCTGCTTCTGCTTGCCAGTATAGAAAGGATGGCAAGAAGAACAAACGTCCAAAGCCATGTCACCACCACGGGTGGAACGGCTTTCGATAACATTACCGCAGCTACAGGTATAGGTTGCTGCCTGGTATTCGGGATGAATCTCTGGTTTCATTGCTGAGCTCCAATCTGTGTCGCTACCTGCCTCTACGACAGGCACCACACGGCTTGCGTCTGGGAAAAAGAAGGCGAATCATAACAGCTTGGCCCCAATCCGCAAGCGCTGAGCGCTTCTCAGACGCTTCAGGCTTCAGGAAATCCCGTGTCAGCCAAGAAAACCCTGCAAATTGCCCTGCCGGTGCCGTTACCGGGCTGCTTCGACTATCTGTACCCGGGAACCACTCCGCCAGCGCGTGGCTCACGGGTGCAGGTCCCTTTCGGTCGACGCACCCTGGTGGGCCTGGTTCACGGCCACGGTCTCAGCGATCACCCGAAACTGAAAGCCATCCAGCGGGTACTGGACGACAGCCCGGTCCTGCCGGAGGAGCTCTACCGGCTATGCGAACGGGCGGCCCGCTACTACCACCACCCACTGGGCGAAGTGCTCAGCTATGCCCTGCCGGCCCTGCTGCGCCAGGGCAACGATGCCGAGGCCAGCCAGGAAAAACGCTGGCAAATTACCGAACGCGGGCAGCATGTCAGTGACGACCAGCTCAGCCGCGCCCCGCGACAGCGTCAGGCTCTGCACACCCTGCGCGACCACCCCAAAGGCCTGAGCAGCGCCATGCTGGCGGCCCTGGATGTACCCGCCGCCGCCCTGGCCAGTCTGCGTGACAAGGGCTGGGCGGAACAGGTAACGCAGGAGGACAGTGCGCCCCCCAGGGACATTCTGGCCCAGGCGCCACTGGCCGCCAACGCGGAGCAACGCAAGGCGATCCGCGCTTTAGAGGAGGCCCGGGGCTTCTCCCCCTTCCTCCTTGATGGCGTTACCGGCAGCGGCAAGACCGAAGTCTACCTGCAGGCCATGACTGCACATCTGGCCGCCGGCAAACAGGTACTGGTGCTGATTCCGGAAATCGGCCTGACGCCCCAGACCGTACAGCGTTTCCGCCAGCGTTTCGCCGTGCCGGTGGTCACCCTGCACTCCGGGCTCACCGACCGGGAACGTCTGGACAACTGGCTGGCCGCCCGTGACGGCAAGGCACGCATCATCATCGGCACCCGCTCCGCCATCTTTACGCCGCTGGCCGCCCCGGGGCTGATCATCGTCGACGAAGCCCACGACGCCTCCCTGAAACAGCAGGACGGCTTTCGCTTTCACGCCCGCGACCTGGCCACCTGGCGAGCCCAGCAACTGGATATTCCCGTGGTGCTGGGCAGTGCCACCCCGGCGCTGGAAACCCTGCAACTGGCCAGGGATGAACGCTTCCAATGGCTGAAACTCTCGCAACGGGCCACGGATCAGGGCCGTCCGCCCATCGAAATCCTCGACGGCACCCTGGCCGCCCCTGGCCAACCACTGCTACCCCAGTCCCTGCATGCGATAAAGCACTGCGTAGAGCAGGGCAACCAGGCGCTGGTCTTTATCAACCGGCGCGGTTACGCCCCCATGATTCTCTGTCAGGATTGCGGCTGGCAGGCGGATTGCCGCCGCTGCGACAGCACACTGACCTGGCATCGCAGCGAGGGCAGCCTGCGTTGCCATCACTGTGGCTACCAGCAACGAGTCCCCCCACGCTGCCCGGAATGCGGCTCCAGCGCCATCCACGAAGCCGGTTGCGGCACAGAAAAAATCACTGAACTACTGGAGCAGTCACAACAGGCCCCGGTGATTCGCATCGACCGGGACGCCACCCGTCGCAAGGGCAGCCTGGACGCCCACCTTGCCACCATCCAGCAGGGCAAACCGGCGGTGATGGTGGGGACCCAGATGCTGGCCAAGGGTCACCACTTTCCGAATCTCACCCTGGTGGTCATTCTTGAAATGGATGCAGGGTTCCTCAGCGCTGACTTTCGTGGTCCGGAACAGGCCGCGCAATTGATGCTGCAGGTGGCCGGACGAAGCGGCCGGGAAGGCAAAGGCCGGGTTTTATTGCAAACCCGCCACCCGGATCATCCGCTCCTGCAACTGGCTGCCAGCGGCGACTATGCGGCCCTTGCCAGTGACCTGCTGGAAGAGCGGAAGATGGCCGACCTGCCCCCCTTTGGCCACCTGGCCCTGTTCCGTTGCGAAGCCATGAGCATGGGCAAGGCCATGGAATTTCTGCAACAGCTGGCCGGCATACCGCTACCCCCGGACGTCCATCTGCTGGGGCCGGTACCGGCGCCCATGGAAAGGCGCGCCGGGCGCTATCGCACCCAGATGTTGCTGCAGTGTGCTCAGCGCGCCCCCCTGCATCAGGCCATCAGTGTGCTTCTGGAACAGGCGCGCACCCTGCCCGCCGGCCGCCAGTGTCGCTGGCATCTGGATGTGGATCCGATCGATATGCTGTAAGACGGCGCCGGACCTGACGTCCGGCGCATGCGCCAGCGGGCCTTTTCCCGTACAATCGCCGCCCACCAGAACGGCCCCGATGCCCTCCACAAAAGAATGTCATGAAAGAACGCCTGATAACCCTGATCGACAACGCCCTGGACACCCTGATAGCCGAAGGGACTCTGCCCGCCGAGGCCAAACGCCCGGCGCAGATCGACCGTACCAAGGACAAGAGCCACGGCGACTTCGCCACCAATATCGCCCTGATGCTGGCCAAACCCGCCGACATGAAGCCTCGCGATCTGGCGGAAAAACTGATCGCGGCCCTGCCTGCCGACAACGCCGTGGCCAAGGTGGAAATCGCCGGACCCGGCTTCATCAACTTCTTCCAGGCCGATGACTGGCTTACCGGCCTGCTGGATCGGGCCCTGGCCGACGAGCATCTGGGTGTGGCTCGTCCGGCGCAGGCACAGACCGTGGTGGTGGACTATTCCTCCCCCAACCTGGCCAAGGAAATGCACGTGGGGCACCTGCGCTCCTCCATCATCGGCGATGCCGTGGTGCGCACCCTGGAATTCCTTGGCCACAAGGTGGTTCGCCAGAACCATGTGGGCGACTGGGGCACCCAGTTCGGCATGCTGCTGGCCTACCTGGAAGAACAGAAAAGCGAAGAAAGCGACACCGAGCTGTCCCGTGAGCTGGGCGACCTGGAAGGCTTCTACCGCGCCGCCAAGCAACGTTTTGACGAATCCGACGCCTTTGCCACCCGAGCTCGCAGCCTGGTGGTAAAACTGCAGGCTGGCGACGAAGACTGCCTGGCCCTGTGGCGGGAATTCAACAGCGTGTCCCTGAGCCACTGCCAGGCCGTCTATGACCGCCTGGGCGTCAGCCTCACCCCGGCGGACGTGCGCGGCGAGAGCGCCTACAACGATGACCTGGCCCAGGTGGTCAGTGACCTGGACGCCAAAGGCCTGCTCAGCGAAGACCAGGGCGCCCAGTGCGTGTTCATGGACGAATTCAAGAACAAGGAAGGCGCCCCGCTCCCGGTGATCGTGAAAAAAGCCGACGGCGGTTATCTCTACGCTACCACCGACCTGGCTGCCCTGCGCTACCGGGCCGGCACCCTGCATGCCGACCGCATGCTCTACTTCGTGGACCAGCGTCAGGCCCTGCATTTCCAGCAGATGTTCAGCCTGGCCAAACGGGCCGGCTTTGTCCCGGAAAACACCGAGCTGGAACACATGGGCTTCGGCACCATGAACGGCCCGGACGGTCGCCCGTTCAAAACCCGCGACGGCGGCACCGTCAAACTGATCGACCTGCTTGATGAAGCCGAACAGCGGGCCTACAACTTGGTCCGCGACAAGAACCCGGAACTGGACGACTCGGCCCTGCGCACCATTGCCCATGCCGTTGGCATTGGCGCGGTGAAATACGCGGATCTGTCCAAGAACCGCAGCAGCGACTACATTTTCAATTTCGAACAGATGCTCAGCTTCGAAGGCAACACCGCCCCCTACCTGCTTTACGCCTACACCCGGGTGGCCAGCGTATTCCGCAAGGCGGGCCTGGACATGGCCGACGTCAACGGCGACTTCCTGCTTCAGGAAGAGGCGGAACAGGCCCTGGCCGCCCGTCTGGTGCAATTCGGGGAAGTGCTGGAAAGCTTGGCCGAAAAGGGTCTGCCCCACCTGCTGTGCAGCTATCTGTATGACGTGGCCGGTCTGTTTTCCACATTTTACGAGCATTGCCCGATCCTCTCCGGCGACAATGAGGCCCTGAAGCAGAGCCGCCTGAAACTGGCCGCCCTCACAGCCCGCACCCTGAAACAGGGCATGGAACTGCTGGGCCTGAGCCCGCTCGAACGGATGTAGCCGAGAACCACAGGACACCCCATGGCAAAGAACACCAACAAACGAGGGGCCAGCCGCGGCCCGGTACGCAAGAAGACCCAACGCCAGGTCCCGGGCTGGGTGTGGCTGTTCACGGGTCTGATGGTCGGTCTGTTTGTGGCCTTCCTGTTTCACCTGGGCAAGACCCAGATGGAGCAAGGCGGCAACGGCAAGGTGGCACAGAAACCGGCACAACCTGCCAAACCGACCAAACCCGCTCCGAAAAAGGACAGCAGCGACGAGTCCCCGCAGTTCGACTTCTATGCGGTACTGCCGAAAATGGAAGTGATCGTGCCGCAGAATGAAGGCGACTCCGGCAGTCGCAAAAGCCGTGATACCGCCCAGGACAAACCCGTCAGCGAGCGCAAGTCAGACGCTGGCACCCGCTCCAGCAACGAACGCTATTTGCTGCAGGCGGGCAGCTTCCGCCGCAACGAAGATGCCGACCGTCGCCGGGCGGAGTTGATCCTCAAGGGGTTCGACGCCGCCATCCAGTCCGTGGATCTGGAAAGCGGCGACAGCTGGCACCGGGTGATGATCGGCCCCTACGACAACCTCAACGCCATGCATCGTGCCCAGGACCAACTGGCCGGCAACGGCATCGAGACCCTGCCGATCAAAATGAAAAAATAGGCGCAGGCACACAGCGGAGATGGGCGCACGCCCATTTCCGCCCTTAAGATCCCGCCTTCACCCGGCGACTGTGCGCGGCCACCCTGCGCTCGGCTCCACCTGCAACCAGCCGCGAAGCGATTAACGGTTAATTGCCTTCAATTCCCCTTGAATCCCCCACCACCAGCCCCACATCTGCAGAATCACTGTGAAAGGAGCTGAATGTGACCACGATCGTATCCGTACGCCGCGGCAATAGCGTTGTGATTGGCGGTGACGGCCAGGTGTCACTGGGCAACACCGTCATGAAAGGCAATGCCCGCAAGGTGCGCCGGCTCTACCACGGCAAGGTCATTGCCGGGTTTGCCGGCGGTACCGCCGACGCCTTTACCCTGTTTGAGCGATTTGAAGCGCAGCTGGAAAAACACCAGGGCCATCTGGTTCGTGCCGCTGTGGAGCTGGCCAAGGACTGGCGCACCGACCGCGCCCTGCGTCGCCTGGAGGCCCTGCTGGCCGTAGCCGACAAGGAAGCCTCACTGATCATCACCGGCAATGGCGATGTCATCGAACCGGAAAATGACCTGATCGCCATCGGCTCCGGCGGCCCCTTTGCCCAGGCAGCCGCTACCGCCCTGCTGCATAACACCGAGTTGGCCGCCTTGGATATTGTCGAAAAGAGCCTGACCATCGCCGGCGATATCTGCGTCTACACCAATCAACAGCAAACCATTGAAGAATTGAGCTGGTAATCCGATGCCAAACCTGACCCCGCGCGAAATTGTTCATGAACTGAACAAGCACATTGTCGGCCAGGAGCCGGCGAAAAAATCCGTTGCCCTGGCCCTGCGCAATCGCTGGCGGCGCATGCAGTTGCCGGCAGAAATGCGTGCCGAAGTGGCCCCCAAGAACATCCTCATGATCGGCCCCACCGGCGTGGGCAAGACCGAAATTGCCCGCCGCTTGGCCAAGCTGGCCGACGCTCCCTTCATCAAGATCGAAGCCACCAAGTTCACCGAAGTGGGCTATGTGGGCCGCGATGTGGAATCCATCATCCGCGACCTGGTGGAAATGGCCATCAAGATGCTGCGCGAGAAAGCCATCGCCCGCGTGGGCAGCCAGGCGGATGATGCCGCCGAAGAACGCATCCTCGACGCCCTGCTGCCCGCGGCCCGCGGCGACGAAGAGAGCAAGACGGACAACAGCACTCGCCAGATCTTCCGCAAGAAGCTCCGCGAGGGCGAGCTGGACGACAAGGAAATCGAGATCGAGGTGTCCAGCAATCCGGCCGGGGTGGAAATCATGGCCCCTCCCGGCATGGAAGAAATGACCAGCCAGCTGCAACAGATGTTCTCGAAAATGGGCGGGGGCGGCCGCAAGCGCAGCCAGAAGCTGCGTGTCCGCGAAGCCTACCGGCTGATCCGGGACGAGGAAGCCGCGCGCTTCGTCAATGAGGACGAACTCAAGGTGCAGGCCATCGATGCAGTGGAAAACAACGGCATCGTCTTCCTGGATGAAATCGACAAGGTGGCCAAGCGTGGTGAAAGCGGCGGCACTGATGTGTCCCGTGAAGGGGTACAGCGAGACCTGCTGCCGCTGATCGAAGGCTGCACCGTGTCCACCAAGTACGGCATGGTCAAGACTGACCACATCCTGTTTATCGCCTCCGGCGCCTTTCACCTGGCCAAGCCCAGCGATCTGATCCCGGAGCTGCAGGGCCGTCTGCCCATCCGCGTGGAACTGAGCGCCCTGACCCCGGATGACTTCCAGCGCATTCTCACCGAACCCCGATGCTCGCTCACTGAGCAGTACAAGGCCCTGCTGGATACCGAAGGACTCAACCTGGAGATTACCGACGACTGCATCCGGCGCATTGCCGAAGTGGCCTGGCAGGTCAACGAACGCACCGAAAACATCGGCGCCCGCCGCCTGCACACGGTACTGGAGAAACTGCTGGAAGAGATCAGCTACGATGCCGACTCCCTGGCCACCCAGTACCACGACAAGCCCCTGGTGCTGGATGCGGAAGCGGTGGATCGCTATCTGGGTGAACTGGCCGATGACGAGGACCTGAGCCGCTATATCCTGTAAATCGTCGGAGGTCTGACGACGGACGTCTGACGCCAGTTTGATTTGCGTCAGACGTCTGACTTCCGACGGCCGACCGCTTTCCTGCTATGATCCCCGCCGGAGGAAAAACCATGACCGCCGGCGAACAGCTTCAACACTATCTCAACCGTTTCTTTGCCCTGCGCCAGCATGGCGACGACACCGTATTCCTGAGCCGCCTGCGGCGCTTGCAGGACTGGCAGAGCCAGCGCCTCAGCCATACCCACCGCCATCTTCTGGACGACCCGGCCACGGCAGAGGGGATCCGCTTTCTGCTCGACGAAGTCTACGGTGGCCGGGAGCTGCTACCGGTGGCCCGGGAAATCCGGCGCGCCCTGCCCAAGGCCATGAAACTGCTGCCGGACAAGGTCATGGCCACCTCTGCCAGTGCACTGGAGGCTGCGATTCTCACCCAGGAACTGGATGAGCAGATCACCGACTCACTGGGCAGCGAGCTGGATCAACCACTCACCGAGCCGACCTACCTCAAGGGCTTTCGGCAGGACCACCACCTCGATGCCCGTCAGCGCCAGCTACAATTGGTGGCCGAACTGGGTCATCGCCTGGACCGCTATATCCGCTCGCGGATGATACAGACCACCTTTCGCATGGTCCGCAAACCGGCCCATGCGGCAGGCTTTGCGAACCTGTATGATTTCATGGATCGCAGCTTCCGGGTGATGAAACCGGTGCCCAGCGTGGGCCTGCTGCTGGAGCAGCTGGCCGCACGGGAAGAGACCATCATGCAGAAGGTCTTCGACCATCACCCGGCCCCCTTCGAGGACTGACATGAACGACGAAACCAAGGTCACCCACTTCGGTTACCAGCAGGTACCGTGGCAGGAAAAGCAGCAGAAAGTGGCCGGCGTATTCCGCTCCGTGGCGGGCAAATACGATGTCATGAACGACCTGATTTCCATGGGCAGCCACCGCCTGCTCAAGCGCATGACCATCGAGCTGGCCGGGGTGCGACCGGGACACAAGGTACTGGACCTGGCCGGTGGCACCGGCGACCTGGCCATCAAGTTTTCCCGTCTTGTCGGGGAGACCGGCCAGGTGGTGCTGGCGGACATCAATGACGCCATGCTGGCAGTGGGTCGCGACCGCCTGTTCGATGCGGGTTGCAGCCATAACACCCAGGTCACCCAGGTAAACGGCGAATGTCTGCCTTTCGAGGACAACAGCTTCCACTGCATCACCATTGCCTTTGGCCTGCGCAATATCACCGACAAGGATGCCGCCCTGCGCTCCATGCTGCGGGTATTGAAACCCGGCGGCCGGCTGCTGGTGCTGGAGTTTTCCACCCCGGTGCACAAGCCCCTGGCCAAGGCCTATGAGCTGTATTCTTTCGGTGTGTGGCCCAAGTTGGGCAAGCTGATCGTCAACGACGCGGACAGCTATCAGTACCTGGCCGAATCCATCCGCATGCACCCGGACCAGGACACCCTGCAGGGCATGATGGATCAGGCCGGGTTTGCCCGCACCGAATACTTCAACATGCTGGGCGGCATCGTGGCACTGCACAGAGGGTTCAAATTTTGAGTCTGAAAGACCAGTCCCGCTCCCCCGGCCTGCTCTCCACCACGGCCCTGGCCACGGTGGAAAGAGCCATCAACACCGCCCTGCGCTCTGATCCGGCCAGTGCTGACCGACTGGCGCTGCATGCCGGCCGCCTGCTGGCCATCGAAGTGACCCTGCCGCCGCTGGCCATCTATGCGCTGATCGTGGAAGACGGGGTGGAGTTGTATCACCGCAGCGATGCCAACGCGGATGTCACGGTAAAGGGCAATCCCATGGACCTGGCTGCCTTGCTGCTGAACTGGAATACCCGCCCCGGCGTCATTGGCGGCCCGGTAGACATTAGCGGTAACCGGGAACTGTTGCAGGAAATGCAGCAACTGGCCCGCGAGCTGCAGATTGATTGGGGCGCCATCCTTGAGCCGGTGACCGGCTCGGAACTGGCCCAGCAACTGGACTACAGTGCCCGTCGCCTGTTCGGCTGGGCCCGCCAGGCCGCCGGGCGACTGACCGAGCAACTGGCCGACTACGTGGGCAACGAATCCGGCCTGACCCCGGGCCGTCGGGATGTCTACGAATTCGGTCAGGATGTGGACGAACTGCGTATGGACGTGGATCGACTGGACGCCCGCATCCAGCGCCTTCGCGCGGCAAGGGCCGGGGTGAACAGCAACGGGAGCACCACCGACTGATGCTGCCCGTTACCCGTATTCTGGTGGTCATCCATGTGGTGTGCCGCTATCGCCTGATCGCCCTGCTCCCCGCCCATCCGCTGCGCAACCTGCTGCTGGTGATGTCGTTTCTGTTGCCCTCCAGCTGGCTGGGCACCGGCAAGCTCAGCGAAGGCGAGCGGCTGCAAAAGGCCCTGGAACGCCTCGGCCCCATCTTCATCAAGTTCGGCCAACTGCTGGCCACCCGCCAGGACATGCTGCCACCGGAATGGACCCGCGCCCTGGCCCGCCTGCAGGATCAGGTTACCCCCTTCGACGGACAACAGGCCCGGGATCTGGTTGAGGCCAGTCTCAACCAGCCCTTTGATGAGGTCTTCCGCGACTTTGACAGCACACCCATGGCCGCGGCCTCCGTGGCCCAGGTCCATGCCGCCACCCTGCATAACGGCCAGCAGGTCGTGGCCAAGGTGCTGCGCCCCACCATTCTTCCGGTGGTGCAACGGGACCTGAAAGTCATGGCCTTCGGCGCCCGCTGGCTGGAACGACTGTGGCGCGATGCCCGTTACTTCCGCCCGGCACGGGTGGTACAGGATTATCGGGATATTATCCTGGGCGAACTGGATCTGGCCGCCGAAGCCCGCAACAGTGAAACCATGCGCCGGCATTTCCTGTTCAGCCCGCTGCTGCACATTCCGGCCATTCATCTGGAGCTGTCCAGTCCTACCGTGATCATCATGGATCGCATCCATGGCATCCCGGTGAATGATATCGAGCGCATCAAGGCCGCCGGCATTGATCCCAAGGTGCTGGCAGAACGGGGCGTGGAGATCTTCTTTTCCCAGGTATTCCGTTTCAATTTTTTCCACGCGGACATGCACCCGGGCAACATCTTCGTCAACCCGGAACACCCGGAATCTCCTCAATACATGGCTGTGGATGCAGCCATCGCCGGGCGGCTGTCGAAGGAAGACCTGAACGTGCTGGGCCGCATGGTGCTGGCCGTGATGCGCGAGGATTACAGCGCCCTGGTGGATGCCGTGATTCGCGCCGGCTGGAATACCGCCCCCATCGATCGTCCCCGTTTTGAACGGGCCGTCATCGACATTGTCGAGCCGGTGCGGTCCGCTCAACTGGACCAGCTGGAATTCGCGCCGCTGGTGATGAAGCTGTTCGATATGGCGCGCCACTACCAGATCGAAATGCCGGTGCAATACATCCTGCTGATGAAGACACTGGTACATATCGAAGGCCTGGGGCGCAGCATCTACCCGCAACTGGATATCTGGAGCACCGGCCGGCCTCTGCTGGAAGCCTGGATGCTGGCGGAATACGGCCCCAGCGCCACACTGAAAAAGCTGCAGAATCGCATGCCGGAATGGACCGCCCAGCTACCGGAGATGCCCGATTTGCTGCGCGACGGCCTGGAAAGCCTGCGCGAACTGCCCTACCAGCAGGATCGACTGGAAGCCCGCTTCGAACAGGCCTTGCTTCGCCACCGTCACAAGCTGTTTGCCGGCCTGGCGGGGCTGGGCTGCGCCGGTACTGCCATCTGGCTGGCAACACCCCATGTCAGCTGGCCGCTGGCCGCTGTCGCTGTGCTGCTGGTGAGCTGGAGCTGGCGGCGCTAGACTGTGGCACCGCACCGCGGCACATCGGATAATCCGTCGGCGCTCGCCGCAGGCGCCAACCATAAAGAAAGTGCAAACGCTATGTCAGATATACTCAGCCAGCTCCACCAGGTGCTTGAGTCCCGCAAGGGCGCCGACCCGGACAGCTCCTACGTGGCCAGCCTGTACGCCAAGGGGCTGAACAAGATCCTGGAGAAAGTGGGCGAGGAAGCGGTGGAAACCATTCTCGCGGCCCGCGACGCGGAGGTCAGCGGCAAAACCGACGCCCTGATCAGCGAAACCGCGGATTTGTGGTTCCATAGTCTGGTCATGTTGGCCAAACTGGGAGAACACCCGGACAAGGTGCTGGCAGAACTGGAGCGCCGCTTCGGCCTGTCCGGCCATGACGAAAAAGCGGCGCGCGGCAGCAAGCACTGACACGCCCTGACTATCAGCGCCCTATCTATCGGAGAGAGACAGCATGTTTTCCGGCATCAGCATTTGGCAGTTACTGATCCTTCTGGCCATCGTGGTCCTGTTGTTCGGCACCAAGAAACTGCGCAACATGGGCGGCGACCTGGGTGGCGCGGTCAAAGGCTTCAAGAACGCCATGAAAGACGGCGAGGAAGAGCAGGACCAGAAGCGTCTTGCCGATGACGACAAGGACACCAGCGGGCAGAAAACCGAGAAGGACAAGGAAAAAGACCAGGCCTGATCTGGCTCCGCCTTTCCCTGGCCCCGTTAAGAGGTTTCCATGTTCGATATCGGCTTCGCCGAACTGACCCTGATTTTCATCATCGGCCTGGTGGTACTCGGCCCGGAACGCCTGCCCAAGGTGGCCCGGACCCTGGGCCAATGGGTCGGTCGTGCCCGCTCCACCTTCAATCATCTGAAAAACGAACTGGAACGCGAAGCGGTAACCCAGGACATGCGCGAGCGCATGGAAAAGCAGATGCGGGAAATGGGCCTGGACGAAGACAGTATCCGCGAAGCCAGGGAAAGCCTGCTCAGCCCGGAGCAGATCGCCAAGGCACGCAGCCCCAGGGACAAACAGGCCGACCCTGGCGACGACCGCGAAACCCCCCAGGAAACCCCGCGCCATGAATGATGCCAGCAACGATTCCGGCCAGCCATTGATCGCTCATCTGCTGGAGCTTCGTAATCGGCTACTCAAGGCCATGGCCGCGATTTTCGTGGTGTTTCTGGGGCTGTTCTACTTTTCCCGGGAGCTGTACACCCTGGTGGCCAAGCCGCTGATGCAGGCCATGCCGGAAGGCACCAGCATGATCGCCACCGGCGTCGCCTCGCCGTTCCTGGCGCCCTTCAAACTGACCCTGTACCTGAGCATCTTCGTGGCCATGCCCTTTATTCTTCATCAGGCTTGGGCCTTTGTGGCTCCCGGCCTGTACCGGCATGAAAAGCGCCTGGCAGTGCCCCTGCTGGGCAGCAGCGTGCTGCTGTTCTACGCCGGCGCAGCCTTCGCCTATTTCGTGGTGTTCCCGCTGATGTTCCAGTTCTTTACTGCTATCGCCCCGGAAGGGGTGGCGGTGACCACGGACATCAGCAGCTATCTGGATTTTGTCCTGGCCCTGTTCCTGGCATTCGGGCTGGCCTTTGAACTACCCATCGCCATCGTGTTGCTGGTGAGCACCGGGGCAACGACGGTGGAAAAACTGGCCGCCGCCCGCGCCTATGTGGTGGTGGGATGTTTTGTGGTGGGCATGTTGCTGACTCCCCCCGACATCATCAGCCAGACCCTGCTGGCACTGCCCATGTGGTTCCTTTTCGAGATCGGCCTGTTGGCGGCCCGCCTGATTCGCCGGGAAAAACAGAAACAGCAAGACGCACCTGACGCCTGATATCCGCCCTGATCAAAAGCGGTAGCCATTATTGCCGGTTGCGGCAGGAGGCAACGGCAGGGGTGTCATATCGTCCATCACCTCATCACGGGCCGGAGGCTGGGGAGCCGGAGCGGCGCAGCCATTCCCTTCCAGGAAATCCACAATGCGCTGCTGCACCGCCGGATCCCGAGTGCTTTCGATATGCCCACCGCGCAACCGCTGAAACTGCTTGGGCTCATTCGCGGCGGCAAACAGTCGCTTACCGTGCTGATAGGGGATAACCGGATCGTCTTCGCTGTGCATGACCAACAAGGGGGTTGGCGCCAGCCCGGCAATCCGGGACTCCGGGTCCAGATCCGCGCCCGGCATGCCCGGCACCACCAGCCAGCGCAGCGGCCACAATAGCCAGCTGCCTTTCATCACATCATCGGTAATCCCCCGATAACTGGCAAACGCCGCTTCCAGCACCACACAGTCTGCCGCGTTCTGATTTTTTTCATCCCCCAGCACCGTGGCGGCCATGGCACCACCCAGGCTCTGACCAAATACGGTCAGCGGGCCCTGCGTCTGCCTGGCATTGCGCAACCAGTCCAATCCCAACTGCACATCGTCAAATACCGCCGGCAGTTTCGGTTTGCCCTCAGACAGGCCATAACCCCGGTAGTCGAGGAGAAAAACGTTATAGCCCTGTTCCGGCAACCATTGCACGCTGGCCAGGTGGGTACTGATGTTCTGGGCATTCCCATGAAGAAAATACACGGTGCCACGGACATGCCCCTCACCGGCGGCCGGCAACCACCAACCATGCAGGCGCAGCCCGCGCGGATGGATCAACACCACATCCTCGTAGCTGAGCCCCTGGTTTTCCGGATTCTGCACCCAGGGCTCCATGGGATAGAAGAACAGTTTGCTGCAGCCTGCCAGCGCCGTGGCCAGGCTGGCCAACAGAATCAGTCGAAGTACCATCGCCATTGTAATTTGAACTCGTAATCGCCATCCCCGCGCCAGCCTTCCCGGCTCAGCGATGCCCGCAACCCATGCTGACGGGCAAAAGCCCAGTGCACGGCGAACTCGGAAGTATGTCGATAGGTATCGTTGGTGAAGTAATGTCCCACACTGCCCAGTTGCCACTGCCAGCGTCCGCGCTGATAGAGCAGCCCCGCATCCAGACCAGCCCCGGGGGTGAGGAAGGTATCAAAGTCGCTATTATTTTCCATTCGCAGGCTGGTTAACAGGTAGGGCTGCCAGTTGCCCAAGGCCCAGCTGCCACCCGCGCCGCCCTGGACATAGCGCACCAGACGTCGGCGCCCTGCCCAGGCCCTCTCCAGTCCTCCCTCCACATACCAGCTCAACGGCTTGCTGAAGCGATTGCGGGGAGCCAGCGAGCGAATGCTTACCACATCCAGTTCTTCCAGGCGTGGATCACCGGACTCCGTGCTGCGCAGGGTCAATCCCAGCCCTTCAATCTGGGCCCCGCGTAGAAAACCGTAACCGTTGTCCAGCAGGTCGTGGTAGGTCAATCGGTAGCTCAGCTCGCCGAAATCCTGATTCGCCTCACGCTGACCACCGGCCAGAGCCAGCATCTGCGTGCCATGGCCCGCTTCCGGAGGTTCAGGATTCACGGTTTCCGGCACATCCACCTTCGGCAACCGGTTCATTTCCGTGAGTAGCGTAAAGGAATCCCGGGCAGCTTGCGGCTTCCTGACGCCTTTCCGGTTGACCAGTCGCAGATAGCGATAGGCGGTGGTCACCATCAGCGCCTGCTGCCGGGGCTCGGCCTGTTGAAATGCTTCCGATTCCAGCAGCCCCGGGTCATCCGCAAGAGCGCGGGCCAGCCGCTGCTGCTGTGCCGTCATCTGGCGACGCAGGTTATCCAGCTCAACCGCCTTGGAGGGCCGGTAATGACGCTCACTGATCAAGCCCCGATCATCCAGGGCGCGGACCGTATTAACTGGCACTTCGGCAAAACGCAGTTCCGTGAGCAGCTGCGAGCCCGGCCTCGCGACTTCCACCAGTTCCAGCAGACGGAAAGAACAGTTTTCATCGAAAAAATAATAATCAAAATTAATGTCTTTCAGTTCCCACAGGTGCTCTATCAGCCAGTCAATTTCCTGCTGATCCAGATCCAGGGTGTACTCCCACATATCGCGATTTTCCATGTGGGAATATTCCTGAATTTTTTGCACATAAGGGACCAGGGCAAAGCGGCCAGGATAGCCGCCGGCTAACCCGCGATAAATATAGAAAAAGGAATTATCGGCCTCCGTGGATACGGCTCCGAAATTCACCGCCCAGGACAACCAAACCGCACTGTCTTTACCCTGATCCAGGCGCAGTAGTGTATGGCCGAACATGGACGACGGGCTGTTCAGATAGGCCGCAGGAAACACCAGAACTGCCCGGCTGGCGTGTACTGCAGAGCGCCACCGGGAGTACTCCTCACAGTGGGCAAAAGGCGCATCCTCCTGCCAATCCAAATGTCCGGCAAGAAAACGGTAACGGGCGGGGTAGCGGCATCGCTCAGGGGCTTTGGCAGGCTCTAACGCAGCCAACGTTGCTCGCAGCTCTGCAAGCACATCATCCTTGCCATTTTTCGCCAGAAAATAATTATCATCATCGATATAACTGCGACCCCGATCGCGCAGCGTAGCGCCGGGATTCACATGCATGAGCGCCTGCCACCGTGGCGAGGCAGCAAGATCCGCCAGGGAGAGAGAGGAGTTCGCGGCCAACGCCGGGGCAATCCAGCACAGCAGCACACAAAGGAGTCCAGTGCGCATCCGGTATTATCCGTGATTCGGGCGGGAAAATTCCGACCTGGGTCTGTGATTCCACATCGGACAAACAAAGCCCCGCCGTTGGGCGGGGCTCGTCAATAAACGCAGTTTATCGTTTAGGCCAGGTACTTGGACAGGCTCTCGTCCTGCTTCATTACCTCGGTGATGTTGGCCATGACTTCCTCGGCGGTTACATCCTGGTGCGGGAAAATAACAGCGAAGTTTTCATGCATGGCAGCATTGAAACGGGCACGATCGTCGGCCTGGATCCCCATGGATACGGACAATGCGGTCAGGGCTTCGCCTTCACCGGTGGCCATATCCTGAGCCACTTCTTCCATCACACCGGTCATGCCGAGCAGGCTCTGGCCGCTGTAGGTCAGGGAACCGTTGGTATCACAGCCGTTGGTACCGGTGGTCATACCGAACGTTGCGTTGCCGGAGGTGCCGTTCACAATAGTCGCCAGCAGGTGCATGGGCAAACCGGAATTGCCTTCGAACAGCATGTTACCCCAGCCACAACCGGGACCACCCGGAGCTACAGCCATGGCAGAAGTTGAAGCGCCGAGCAGAGTGGCAGCAATAAGCGTCTTTTTCATTCTGAGATACCTCCAAGTTTTTATATATCATCCCTGGGGATACTTCACAGCACCAGGCTGTATTTAGCAACCCTGTCGCAGCGATGCTGCTCAGTGCTCTCCCCGTCACCCGCAAAACAGGCAACTGACTTCATCATAAACAAGGCGAGGACCTTTGCAATACAATTGCAAAACTACGGTCATGAGCTCAAAAGAAATGTGACAGGGCCATCATTGACAAGATGTACTTGCATATCGGCACCAAACACACCATTGGCCACTGGAATATTCTTTTCCCGTAATTCCCGCAAATAACAATCGTATAGCTGCCTTCCCTGCTCCGGCGGGGCCGCCTTGCTGAAACTGGGCCGACGGCCCTTTCGGGTATCCGCCGCCAAGGTGAATTGGGATATGGCAAGAATTTCTCCATCAATATCGCGCACGTCCAGGTTCATCTTGTCATCGCTGTCGGCGAACACCCGGTAACCCACTGTCCTTTCCGCCATTCGCGCCACCGTCGCCTCATCGTCACCGGCCTCGATCCCAACCAGCAGCAACAGACCCTGGCCGATACGCCCCACACACTCGCCGGATACCGTCACCGAGGCTTCGCTGACACGCTGCAACAACACTTTCAATCGTCGATCCTCCTCTCCAGTCTTTTCACTGCCTCCACCAATGCACTGGCAATCAACGGGTCAGAGGATGAATGACTGCCCCCTGCCACCCAATGCAACTGACTGCCCGGCAATACCCGGTGTAGCTCAAGCGCCTGGTCCGCCGGGCAGACGAAATCCCGGGTGCCGTGAACAATCTCTACCGGCAGCCCCATCCCTGCGCATGACTCCAGCAAGGGAGCGGCAAGAAAACCATCATGAAGAAAATAATGGGTTTCCTGCATAGCCATACACAACTCGTCATCGCTGGCTTCTCCAGGGGGCGACACCGGCGTTAATGCCAGCACGGATTCCCAGTTACACCAGTTACGGGCATGGTAGCGGGCGCGCTTGCCCTGCAAGCCCTGATGGTAGCGCTGCAGCAGGTCCCCCTCCCCCGGCGGCGCCTGTTCCTGAAATGCTGTCCATGCCTCGGGAAAGAGCCGCGCAGCCCCGAGAGGCGTATAAAGCCAATCGCGATCCTGTTGTCGACAGAGAAAGACGCCCCGCAACACCATACCGGCGACCCGCTGGGGATACGCCGCCAGGTACGCCAGGGCCAGAGTGACGCCCCAGGAGCCAGCGAAGACTCGCCAACGCGTTATCCTCAGGGTCTCCCTCAGACTCTCCAGGTCTGCAACCAGATGGGTGGTGGTATTGTCCTGAATCGACGCAAAGGGTCGGCTTTGACCACTGCCTCGCTGATCAAAGAGAATAATGCGGTACCGTCGGGGATCGAAAAACCGGCGCATGAAGGGGGAGCAACCGCCGCCGGGACCGCCATGAAGGACAACCACAGGCACGCCGTCCGGATTACCGCTTTCTTCCACGTAAAGCTGGTGCCCCTGACCCACTGATACCAGAGACTGCCGATAACTGTCCGGCAAGGGAAATAACGCCATGAGAGCTGCACTTATCTGCAGAAAGACCTCAGCATACCTGCTGGTGATTACCCTGCAACTGTTGCTGGCAGGCTGCAGCAAAACCCCACCGGAGCAGGCCATCCTGGACGCCCTGGAGAATCTTGAGGCGGCTATCGAGGCTGGCGATACCGGATCGGTGATGGACGCACTCACCGATCCTGCAGAGATTCAGCGTGGCGGCCACACCCTGCAACGGAACGAGGTACGACGCCTACTGATGGGCACCTTCCTCCGCTACCCGCAACGCCAACTTGCACTCACCCAGATCAACATCGAGCTGGACCCTGTTACCCAACGCCACGCCCGCGTCACCTTCACCGCCTTCGCCTGGGGCGGACAGAACGTCATGCCCGAGAACGTGGATAGCTATCGGGTGGTGAGCGACTGGCGCGAGGACGGGGAGTGGAAAATTGAGGCGCTGACAGCGAATGGGCTTAGGGAGTGAACAGTGAACAGTGAACCGTTCGCGATTTTGCGCTCGTTATTTCCCAACGCAAGAGGCCGCGCCCAGAGTATGGACGCGGCCTCTTGCGTTGCAGAACCTGAAGTCCAGTCCCGCGAACTGTTAACTATTCACTATTAACTGTTAACTGCTTTATCAATCCTCATCGCCACCAGCCAACTCTCCCTCCATATCCAGCTCCTTGATCTTGCGGGTGAGGGTGTTGCGACCCCAGCCGAGCAAAGCGGCGGCATCGCGCTTACGGCCGCCGGTGTGCTGCAAGGCCACTTCGATCATGGTGCGCTCGAACCCCGGAACCGCCTGTTCGAGGATGCTGCGCTCACCCTGGGACAGGGCCCGGTCGGCCCAGTTGCGCAAGGACTTGAGCCAGTCGCCAGTCACGTCGGCGCCCTTGGCGGCACCGGCCTCTTTCAGTTCCGGCGGCAGATCATCCACCAGCACCTCTCGACCGGATGCCATCACCGTCAGCCAGCGACAGGTATTTTCCAGTTGCCGCACGTTACCCGGCCAACCCTGGGCGGCCAGGTATTTTTCCGTGTCCTTGTGCAGCACCTTGGGCTCCACGCCCAGCTCATTGCCCGCCCGCTGCAGGAAGTAGTTGGCCAGGCGGGGGATATCTTCACGGCGCTCAGCCAGCCGGGGAATATGGATACGGATTACATTGAGGCGGTGGAACAGATCCTCACGGAAGTCCCCATCCTTGACCAGCCGCTCCAGATCCTGGTGAGTGGCTGCAATAATGCGAACATCCACATGGATCGGAGTGGTACCACCAACGCGATAAAACTCGCTCTCCTGCAATACCCGCAACAGGCGAGTCTGCGCTTCCAGCGGCATGTCACCGATTTCATCGAGGAACAGGGTGCCACCGTTGGCCTGCTCAAAACGCCCCACACGCTGGTTATTGGCACCGGTAAAGGCCCCCTTTTCGTGACCAAACAGCTCGGATTCGATCAGGTCCTTGGGGATAGCCGCCATGTTCAGTGCCACAAAATTCTTTTCACGACGCATGGAGTGACTGTGCAGGGCCCGGGCAACCAGCTCCTTACCGGTACCGGACTGGCCGTTGATCAGTACCGTGACGTTGGAATGGCTGAGTCGGCCAATGGCGCGGAACACCTCCTGCATGGCCGGCGCTTCGCCGATAATTTCGGTGGACTCTTCCTCCACGGCGGCCGGCTGCTCACCGCGGGATTCTTCACGATGCTTGATGGCACGCCGCACCAGAGCCACCGCCTCGTCCACATCAAACGGCTTGGGTAAATACTCAAAGGCTCCTCCCTGATAGGAGGCCACCGCGGAATCCAGATCAGAGTGGGCGGTCATGATGATCACCGGCAGATCCGGGTTCTTGCGCTGCAGAATCTTGAGCATCCGCAGGCCGTCGGTGCCCGGCATGCGCACATCACTGATCAGCACTTCCGGCTCCTGCCCACCCTCCTCCAGGGTGTTCAGCGCCTCATCGCCATCCTCGAAACAGGTTACTGCGTAACCCTCCTGGCTCAATGCCTTTTCCAGCACCCAGCGAATGGACCGGTCATCGTCGACTACCCATACCGTTACGCTCATGACCGGCCACTCCCTGGTGTTTCACTGTTGTCGTTGTTCACGGCTGCAAAGGCGCTCATGACTGTTCGCTCTCCGTTATTTCCGGCTGCTCCATTGGCAGCAAAATACTGAATACGGTGTTACCCGGTGCGCTCTCACACTCAATCAACCCCTGATGCTGACTGATAATGGACTGGGCAATGGACAAACCCAGCCCGGTACCACTGGCCCGGCCGCTGACCATGGGATAAAACAGGGTCTCCTGCACATCCGGGGCAATACCCGGGCCGTTGTCGATAATATCTACCCGCAGCACCAGACGGTGGCGCAACGAGCCAATGGTGAACTGGCGCAATACCCGGGTGCGCATGATGATGCGGGCATCTTCTGTATGCGATTCCAGCAAGGCCTGGGTGGCGTTGCGGATAATATTGAGCAATACCTGAATCATCTGGTCCCGGTCGGCAATCACATCCGGCAGGCTGATATCGTAATCCCGCCAGATCGCGACCCCCTTGGGGTGCTCCGCCAGCAACAGCTGACGAACATGCTCCAGGCATTCATGCACATTCACCGGCTTGAACTCCGGCGGCTTGCGCGGACCAAGCATACGATCTGCCACCGTGCGCAACCGGTCTGCCTCATCGATGATGACTTTGGTGTACTCGGTCAGCTCCGGGTCCGGCAGAGCGCGCTCCAGCAACTGAGCCGCCCCGCGGATACCCCCCAGAGGGTTCTTGATCTCGTGGGCCACCCCTCGCACCAGCGCCCGGGTCGCCTGATGCGCATGGATCAACGCTTCTTCCCGGGTGATGCGCAGCAGCCGATCCAGCGGCTGCATTTCCATCAGCAGGCTCAGGGCCTGCCCGGGTTCATTAATCGGACTGACGGAATAATCCACAGTAATTTCATAACCCGGCGCCACCGCAAGACGAGCCTCCCGCCGCGTGAAGGGGTGCTCATCCTGGATGCACTGGCGCAAGGCATCACGGGCTTCTTCGTCATCAAAAAAATAATCCGGCAGCGGCTGCCCCATGGCACGGCTGGCGCTGGTGGCAAGCAGCATCTCTGCCGCCGGATTCAGATAGCGGACCTGCAGCTTGTGATCCAGCATGACCACCGCAGTGCGCAGGTGATCCAGTAAACGTTTGTGCAAGGTGACACCACCCATCAACTGTTGGCCCATAACAGGGCATAAGCAATTATCAGGCCACTTGCCAAAGCCCTTTGTCAGGGCCGCCTATGGGCATGATGACCAAACACTATGCAAGCGATGGAATGAGTGTAGAGCTTTCCCGGGCAGGATTGCACCAAATTGGTGCTTTAAGGGCGAGCCGAATAGGGGCGGAGAGGCTGTACCGGGCGCTGTGATGTACCCGGTCGAATTTGCACAGCCCCATCATTTGAAGAGCCTTGTTGCTGTCGCTTGATATCTCCCACCGTTGTTCTGTGGATATAAAACTCAACCACATCAGACTCAATCAGAATTTTATCTTCCGCACTTTTGATACGAGCCTGAATTTGATGCGCTCCACGGTCCGGCTGAACCAGAGATGTTCCTTCAATAACCTTGCCATTGTCCGTCAACTCCAGCCGGTCGCCCGGTTGCAACTGCGGATCAATGGCCACCTCTATAGGGATAGGCTCAACAGGATTACGGATTGTTGCACCTTGCGCCGGACTGGAGATCGAAAGACCCGAATACTCCTGACGAGTAGGCACCGGCGAGGTTTTCTCCTGAACTTCAGCACCAATCTCAGGCCGCTCTTTACGAGCCCCCTGTACCGTATTTACATTCTGGATGTTTACTGGCTCAGCCCCAGAAGACATTGGCTTGTCCGTGAACTGCACCGAACCATCCGGCATTACCTGTTTGTAGATACCTGACCGGGTTTGCGGCGTAACCTCCTGGTCAATACCGTCTTTGTCCGCCTGCAGGACAGTCGCCATCGAAAGAACCACTATTGCCGTTATCCACCTGAGCATCTTGATATCTCCCGTTTCTTCCGATTCTGAACAGCTATCAGACAGATGAAAAGGGCAAAATGCACAAAACCTCATACCTCTCACAGTGTTTTTAAAGACAAAAAAAGCCCCCGACTAGCGGGGGCCTTCTTTCTGCAGATTTCCCGAAGGAGATTAGCAGGAGTAGTACATGTCGAACTCGACCGGGTGCGGAGTCATGTTGAGACGCTCGATCTCACCACGCTTCAGGCTGATGTAGCCTTCCAGCATATCCTTGGAGAACACGTCGCCTTCGGTCAGGAAGTCCATGTCGGCTTCCAGGCAATCCAGCGCCATGGTCAGGGTATGGGCCACGGTCGGGATGTCCTTGGCTTCTTCAGCCGGCAGATCGTAGAGATCCTTGTCCATGGCATCGCCCGGGTGCAGCTTGTTCTTGATACCGTCTAGACCTGCCATCAACAGGGCCGCGAAGCACAGGTACGGGTTGGCAGACGGATCCGGGAAGCGCGCCTCGATACGACGGGCCTTGGCGTTGCTCACGAACGGAATACGGATGGAAGCAGAACGGTTACGGGCAGAGTAGGCCAGCATTACCGGGGCTTCGAAGCCGGGCACCAGACGCTTGTAGGAGTTGGTGGAACCGTTGGTGAAGGCATTCAGGGCACGAGCGTGCTTGATGATGCCGCCGATGAAGTACAGGGCTTCGTCGGACAGACCTGCGTAGCCGTCACCGGCAAACAGGTTCTTGCCATCTTTACCCAGGGACACGTGAACGTGCATACCGGAACCGTTATCACCGATCAGCGGCTTGGGCATGAAGGTGGCAGTCTTGCCGTAGGCGTGAGCCACGTTGTGCACACAGTACTTGAGGATCTGCACTTCGTCGGCCTTGGCGGTCAGGGTGTTGGCGCCAACACCGATTTCACACTGGCCCGCAGTACCCACTTCATGGTGGTGCACTTCGATGTTCAGGCCCATTTGCTCCATGGCGGAACACATGGCACCACGCAGGTCGTGCAGGCTATCTACCGGCGGAACCGGGAAGTAGCCGCCCTTCACACCCGGACGGTGACCGATGTTGCCACCTTCAAAGTCTTCGTGGGATACCCACGCGGCTTCTTCGGAGTGAATGTTGTACATGGAACCCTGCATGTCGGATTTCCACTGCACGGAATCAAATACGAAGAATTCCGGCTCAGGACCAAACAGCGCAGTGTCGGCGATGCCAGTGGATTTCAGGTATTCCTCGGCGCGACGAGCCACAGAGCGGGGATCACGCTCGTAACCCTGCATGGTGGACGGCTCAAGGATATCGCAACGCAGGTTGACGGTTGCCACGTCAGTGAACGGGTCCAGTACAGCGGAGGAATCATCCGGCATCATCACCATGTCGGACTCATTGATGCCTTTCCAGCCGGCAATGGAAGAACCATCGAACATTTTGCCGTCCTGGAAGAAATCTTCGTCGATTTCACCCACGGGGAGGGTTACGTGCTGCTCCTTACCACGGCTATCGGTGAAGCGCAGGTCCACCCATTTCACATCATTATCTTTAATCAGCTTGAGGGTCTTTTCAGACATTGTCGTGCGTCCTCCTAAGGAACAGCGGGTTTGTCTCTGACTCGTTGCCCCACCCCGCATCAGGGCAGAACAGAGAGCCGGTATTCTCGGCCACCAGGCCTGCTTTGCCAATAGGGAGGCAAGTTCCATGCCAGCCCTTTTTTAGCGCATTTGACGGTTAAATGCGCAACCGAAGGAAAGCATACCCCCTTACAGTGCATTAATATGGTGCGACGCACCATTATTATGCACTAAAAGAGTGCGCCGTTATCCTCCCCGACCCGCAAAACCACAAATACCTCGCTGCCGGCCTCGCCGGTTTCCAGCACCTCATGGCCATTGATGCGGCACCAAGCGGGAATATCGTTCAGTGCACCAGGGTCGGTGCAGACCACTCGCAGGCAATCGCCAGTCGCCAAAGTGCGCACCTTGTTCTGCGTCTTGATCACCGGCATGGGGCACAACATGCGGCGCACATCCAGTTCATGAAGGGCTTCGGTCATCATCAAAGCATACCTGCTTCAGCGTGTTGAGGGAGCGGTTCTATTCATGGAGAAAGAGACGAACAAGTCAGTGGCGAGTTGCGAGAAGCGAGGCTCGAAGAGCAACCCGGGTTTTGCCTGTCGCCCCTAGAGACTTGCTTCTCGTCACTGATTTACCCCACATTCCATGCCAGCGGCACCGCATCCGGTTGCACCGGCGCCACGGTCACCTGGCGGGCCACGCCATTCGGGCTGCGCACCTCCAGGGTCACCTCGTCCAGGGAGCGGCCCTTGGAATAGCGGGCAACAATAGCGGCGGCCTGCTGCAGCTCAGCTTCGCTCTCGAAGTTGCCATCGACCAACGCAAGGGGCCCCGGGCAGCTGACCGTGGTAATGCTGGTGAACTGGTAACGGTAACCTTCCAGAAAACGGTTTTCCCCTTCCTCACGACTGATGATCAATTTGTAGTGGGGCTGCGGACGCAGATGGCGCCCCACCTTCAAGAGCATGATGTCATCCAGTTCATAGCGGCGCTCGTTACGCGCCTTCCAGAGATCCGCCAGCTTGTTGGAATAGGATTCGTCGGTGAGGAAACAGCAGCCGCCGGCAGGCTGGGCAAAATCATCCAGCCCAAACTCCTTGGCAAGCGCCATCTGGGGCTTGCGGTTACGGCCGGTAAAACCGTATAGCGCTTCGCGATTCACCCAGCCCTCGCGCTCCGGCAGGGTAGGAGGCAGGTTTCTGGCGCACAACGGGCGCAGCAAGCGGTCATCCGCCCCGGACTCCTGGCTGATGATCGGCATGGTTTCCTTGCGCTGGCTTTTGGGTCGCTGGCCAATCACTTCGCCGGTCACAATAAAATCGAATCCCCGGTCACCGGCCAACTCCCGCGCCTTGTTGATCATCAGGGTGGCCTGATTGACCATGAAAATCTTGCAGTCCAGGCAGGGGTTCAGATTGGCCCCGTAGCCATGTTTCGGGTTGAGCACCACATCCTTGTACTCCTCGGAGATATCAATGATGTGCATTTTTATGCCTAGCTGCTCAGCCACCCACAGGGCATTGTTGCGCTTTTCCTTATTCTGGTCTTTCTTGCGGATGGCATGGGTATGGCCTTCCACACAGAAGCCGGTGAAGAAATTAACGCCTTCCACCTCAATCCCTTGCTCCTGCATCACTTTCACTGCCAGCATGGAGTCCAGCCCGCCAGACACCAGAGCGATAGCGCGGCGCTTGATCGGTTGGATTGACTCAGTTACCGAAGACGTCATGTGAAAAAACCTGCTGCCTTGATTGGCGCTCAAAAAATGGGCGGCGAAGTATAGCAATCACGCACTCCTGACGCACCCTTCACACCCGGGGCATGTCACTTCAGGGTCATATCAGCACAGCACAATTGGGCTCCAGACCGGCCCGGGAGCCCATTCGTTTGCGACAACTGCTGCGCCTACTTACCCTGCTGATTGCTGCAGCCAGCCTTGGCTGGTGGTGGCATACCCCCCATGGACCCTGGCTAATGCACAAGGAGCCACTGGCGGGGCAGCGCCTTTGCGTCATTGGCGACGCAGGCTGGGGCAATGCCCCCTCCCTGGCAGTGGGGCAAGCGCTGGTGAAGCTGAATTGCGACCAGATCCGCTATCTGGGGGATCTGGTCTACCCGGACGGCATCACGGGTCCAGAAGACCCCCTACTGGACAGTCGCTTTTTCGCCCCACTGGGCCCGGCACTGGATGCCGGCATCCCGGTTTATCTTGTATTGGGCAATCATGACTGGAAACAGAATGCCGAGGCCTGGCTGGAGGTGGCCCGGCAACACCCGCTGATCCACTTCCCTCACTACTACTATTTCGAGCAGTGGCCAGACGCCTGCGCCTTCAGCCTGGAAACCACCTGGTTCGAAAAATGGTATTACCTGCGACGCCAGGGTGCCTGGCTGACACAGGCCATGGAAACCGCACAAAACCGGCAATGCGGGTTCAGCATGGCCTTTTCCCACCACCCCATGTTCAGCTCCGGCTCCCATGGCAATGCCGGGGAAATGATTCAACTGCACCTCAACAGCAAGCTGATTGGCAGACTGGACCTGCTGCTGGGCGGCCACGATCACATTCTCTCCGACGAGGGGGAATATCAGGGCACCCGGCAGCTAATCTCCGGCTCCGCCAGTATCAACAATGACCTGGGCCCGCCCAGTGACAACCAACGCTTCACCCGCGCCACCCATGGCCTGGTGACCCTGGATATCCACGACGATGGCAACAGCCTGCGGGCAAACTACCGCTTCTACAGTGTGCTGGGCGACCCTGACGACCCACTGATCACGCTGTTATGGGAGGGAGAAAAACGCGGCCAGGGGATCAGGGGGTGACAGGGGGAGCCGGCTCGCTCACCGGCACAGGGCCAGCAATGGCAAAGTGGGTTTTCGAAAAGGCGATACGCTCGGCCGCCGGGCGACGAGTGTTGCCCAGCCTGTCCAGGTGATCCTCAATAATCCGGCAGCGACGCAGCAGACCATCATCCATGGCAATCTGGATATTCAGTCCGGGACGGGCATTCAGCTCCAGCATCATCGGCCCGAACTCCCGATCCATCACCAGATCCACACCGAGATAACCCAGGCCGGTGAGATCATAGCAGCGGGCGGCGAGCTCAAGACATTCTTCCCAGTCAGGCACGGTAAGACCCGCCACCGCATTGGCGGTATCCGGATGCCGCTCGATTTTCTGGTTGTGCCAGGTACCGCCCAGGGTCACACCGCTGGACAGATCTAGACCCACGCCAATGGCCCCCTGGTGCAGGTTGGCCTTGCCCTGGGACTGGCGGGTGGGCAAACGCAGCATGGCCGCCACCGGGTAGCCTTGTAGCACGATAATGCGGATATCCGGCACCCCTTCGAAGCTGATGCGATTGAACAGCTCGGTGGAACGCACACGGTATTCGATCAGGGCCTGGTCACGGTGGCCGCCCAGGGAATAAATGCCGGAGATAATCCCGGAAATATGATGTTCCAGCTCTTCGGTGGTCACGATGCGCCCGGAGGCAGAACGGAAATAATCTTCAAAGCGATCGGCAATCACCATGATACCGTCACCGCCCGCCCCCTGGGCCGGCTTGATGACGAAATCCCGATGGGTCTCCACCACCCGGTGCAGGGTGGAAATACCCTGCTCCGTGGCGATGGCACCGTACAGTTCCGGCACCCGGATGCCCGCATCCAGCGCCATCTGCTTGGTCTGCAACTTGTCATCAACCAGCGGATACAGGCTGCGTTTGTTATAGCGCAGAATGTAATCGCCGTTGCGCTGGTTGATACCCATCACGCCACGGGCACGCAGTGCTTTGCGGGTCTTGGACCAGAACATGTCAGCGCTCCACCATGGCCCGGAAGCGCATCAGCTCGGTGAGCCGGTAGCCCCGGTAGTGCCCCATCAAGACCATCACCGCCGCCAGACAGAGCAACACGCCCGGGAAGGTAAAGACGAAATACACCAGGGGCTGCCACACCATCAACAAGTGGCACAACACCGCCGCAACCAGGGTGCCCAGCGCCACTTTCAGGGACTGGGAACCGCCCCGCTCTTCCCAGACGATGGAAATCCGCTCGATCACCATGGTGAGAATGACCATGGGGAACAGCGCCACGGACAGACCTGACGACACACCCAGCTTGTAGCCAAGCAGGCTGATCACCGCCATCACTATCACCACAAAGGTGAGCACAATGGACAATCGCGCCAGCAGTTGAAGCTTCAAATGCTCAAGATAAGAGCGCACTGACAGGCCGATGGCAGTGATAAAGGTAAACAACAACACCCCCCAGATAACCTGGGTTTCCCGGAATGCCAGGGCGATCAAAACGGGGGTAAAGGTGCCCAGGGTTTCCATACCAACCAGGGAACGAATCAGCAGCACCAGCAGCACCCCAACCGGGATCATCATCAGGATGCGGAACAGCTGCTGCGAGGGCAGAGGCAACTCATAAAGCGAAAAGTCGATAAAGCTGCTGGCATCCTGCAGCCGCAAAGAGCGCGCCAGCTGCAGGGCACTCATTTCATTGCGATGGACGCTCAGTGTCAGGTTGGCAGAACGCCCCCCTTCGATATTCAGCAACGGCTCGTTGCCGCTCCACCACACCACACGATCACTGGGCAAACCCTGCTGGCCATCCAGCGGGTTGAAGTACAACCAGCGTTTGCCGTTGTAGGTGCGCAACCACAGTTCCGGCTGTTGCTCCTGGCTTTCCACCAGTCGCAGGGTATGCACCGGCTGAGCCGGAATGTGGGACATGGCCAGCAGCAGATCCACTACCTGGGCCCGGTTCTCCGGACTCACATCCCCACCAAGCAACAGCTGGACATTGTCGTTTTCCAGCTCGTTCACGCGCTTGATGGTTTCGCCAATAAAGGTTTCCACATCGGCGGAGTGCTGACGAATCGGTTGCAACAGCGCCTCAGCGGCCAGCTTTTCCGCGCCATCCAGCACCGGTGCCGGCCGGAACTGTGGCCCGGGCTCATTCTCGCGGGTTTCCGCAAAACGGGGGGTGAGCATCAACCGGTAGTAAAGGTATTGATTGCCCTCGGCACGGCGGGCCGACCAGGTGACCTGCCGGTTACCCTTCTCCACATTGACGTTCACGCCGTAGTTATTGGAGACAAAGCTCTCATTGAGGGTGGTGTAGCCCGCCCCTTGCGGTGGCACAAACATACGCACCTTGATGGGCTTGTTGGCCCTGGCCGTAAAACTGACCTGGGCGTCCACCACCCATACCGGGTCTTTCTCGTCCTGGGTCAACGGCACTTTCTGCACCAGCAACTGGTACGCAATGCTGCCGCCACCCAATAGCAAAAGAAACACGGCCAGAATCCGTGCCTGAAATTTGACAGACCCCATGTTAATGCGCCCCGGCAGCCTCCATCGTCAGTGTATCTTCATTCTCATCACGGCAGCGAGGCTTGCCCAAAGACATGGACAGCGACGGATCTATCAAGGCGCCCAGGCCCTTCAGGGCATCAGCTCCAATCAACAGCGGATAACGAAACTCGCTGCGATCGGTCAGATTGACATCAATCTGTTGGCGCCGATTGCCTACGCATACCGTCAACGTCACCATCGGCCGGCGACTGAAATCCCGCTCGCCGTCCTGCACGCTTTCCGCCCGGCGTTTAATCCGCACATGCCCGGCCAGGGGCAACTCTATGTCATCCCACTGGCTCTGAGTGATGCCCCATTCTTCGCGGTCATCTCTGTCGATGGCGATATCAAACTCAACCATTTTCACCCCGTCACGCTCAAAGGTCTTTATGTAACGGGCGCTCAGGGAGGCTGAATCCGCTCCCGTGTCCAACTTTGCCGGCACCGTAATGCCCAATTCACGGATATGCACACTTTCGTGCAGACCATAGATTCTCTTGTTGGCTGGCGGCGCCTCGGACAGAGTCACAGCAGGCACCAGCACCCCTATCAACACCAAGGGGATTCGCATCATAACAACCTGATTATAAAAGCATTATTGCCGAAAAATCGGCACCGACAACGGAGAATGACAGTGGCTCTGACTCTTCTCCGAGGAAATGGTTGCGCCATTCTAGGCGATCCGCCGCCGACTCGCAGGAACAACTGTGAATTTTTGAATCTTTTCACATTCGCAAATCTTACGCGAAAGCCTGACCGACGGGCTATCACCTGCGCGCAGCGCTGGTATAATGCGCGCCCCCGCGAGATGCAAGCGCCTTTTTTCAGGGCCACCAGGCGGGGCCACGTCCATGTCGGAACAAGGCCCCTGGCGCATTTCGCCCATTTCTTAACGGAGCTACATCTGTGATTGAACGTCTGCGCAATATCGCCATCATCGCCCACGTTGACCACGGCAAGACCACCCTGGTGGACAAGCTGTTGCAACAATCCGGCACCCTGGGAGATCGCGCTGGCGATATTGAGCGGGTAATGGACTCCAACGATCTGGAGAAGGAACGTGGCATCACCATCCTCTCCAAGAACACCGCCATCCAGTGGAATGAATACCGCATCAACATCGTTGACACCCCCGGCCACGCCGACTTCGGTGGCGAGGTGGAGCGGGTCATGTCCATGGTGGATTGCGTACTGCTGCTGGTAGACGCGGTGGATGGCCCCATGCCGCAAACCCGTTTCGTCACCCAGAAAGCCTTTGCCGCCGGCCTAAAGCCCATCGTGGTCATCAACAAGATCGACCGTCCCGGCGCCCGTCCGGACTGGGTCATGGATCAGGTGTTCGACCTGTTCGATAACCTGGGCGCCACTGACGAGCAGCTGGACTTCCCGGTGATCTACGCCTCCGCCCTGAACGGCATCGCCGGCCTGGAAGCGGACAACATGGCCGACGACATGACCCCGCTGCTGCAGACGATTGTCGACAAGGTGGACTACCCGAACGTGGACGCGGACGGCCCCTTCCAGATGCAGATCTCTTCCCTGGACTACAACAGCTACCTGGGCATCATCGGCATCGGCCGGGTCAAGCGCGGCAAGATCAAGGCCAACAGCCCGGTCAAAGTCATCGGCGCTGACGGCAAGGTCCGTAGCGGCAAGATCCTCACCATCATGGGCTACCACGGCCTGGAGCGGGTCGACGCCCCCACGGCCTCCGCTGGCGAAATCGTCTGCATCACCGGCCTGGACCCGCTGAACATTTCCGACACCCTGTGTGACCCGGCCAGCGTGGAAGCCCTGCCGCCACTGAGCGTGGACGAGCCCACCGTGAGCATGTTCTTCCACGTGAACACCTCGCCGTTTGCCGGCCAGGACGGCAAGTTCGTCACCAGCCGCCAGATCCGCGAGCGCCTGGAAGCCGAGCTCAAGCACAACGTGGCCCTGCGCGTGGAAGAAACCGGCAGCGCCGACCAGTTCCGCGTTTCCGGCCGTGGCGAACTGCACCTGTCGGTGCTGATCGAAAACATGCGCCGGGAAGGTTTCGAGCTGGCTGTGGGGCGTCCCCAGGTCATCATCCGTGAAGTGGATGGCGTCAAGCAGGAACCCTACGAAACCGTGATTGCGGATGTGGAAGAGCAACACCAGGGCGCCATCATGGAGCATCTGGGTCTGCGCCGCGCAGAAATGACCAACATGGAACCGGATGGCAAGGGGCGCGTTCGCCTGGAATTCCTGGTGCCAAGCCGCGGCCTGATCGGCTTCCGCAGTCAGTTCCTGACTCTCACGTCCGGCACCGGCATCCTCAACAGCACCTTCAGCCATTACGGTGAATTCAAGGCCGGAGACATGGCCAAGCGCATCAACGGTGTGCTGGTGTCCATGGTGAAAGGCAAGGTGCTGGGCTTCGCCCTGTTCAACCTGCAGGAGCGTGGTCGCATGCTGATCGACCCGAACGTGGATGTGTACGAAGGCCAGATCATCGGCATTCACAGCCGCGGCAACGACCTGGTGGTCAACCCCACCAAGGGCAAACAGCTGACCAACATGCGTGCTTCCGGCACCGATGAAAACATCGTCCTGACCCCGCCGATCCGTTTCAGCCTGGAGCAGGCCCTGGACTTCATCGAAGATGACGAGCTGGTGGAAGTCACCCCGAACTGCCTGCGCATCCGCAAGAAGCTGCTCACCGAAACCGAGCGCAAGCGCGCAGGGCGCTAACCCAACACTGGCCAGAGCAAGCAATACGCACAGTCCCATTGCTTGCCCAGCGCCAAGGTTGCATAAAAAAAGCCGGGCATTGCCCGGCTTTTTTGTGTCGATTTCTTTTAACGCAGCAATACCAGCATCATCACCGCACCAAGAATCATCCCCAGCAACAGACCCCGCGTAAAAGAAGCCTGCGCCTGTGGGCGATGGGTCTCCGGGGAGTCCGCCGGCTGACTGGCCTCGAAATCCGTGATCACTTCACGGGCCCGCGCTTCATCACTTTCGGCAACCCACACCGATGCCAGCCCTGCCGCAGGCAATTCGCCGACAGCCCCCTGCAACATGTCGCCCTGCACCTGTGCCATGATGCCGACCTGATCCAGCAGGTCCGCCAGCATATGCGCCTCAATGGCATCTCGGGCCCGAAACACACACTTCACGACACCCTCCGGCCTTGCATCAAGGGTTGACTACCTCCTTCTTCACCACCTCCAACAGGGTATAACGCAAACTGCTGGCATCCGCTGGCGGTGACGCCACCTCTTCTATCCGCACGCGCAACGTGTAATTGTGCCCGGGCTCGAACTCAAACCCTTCGATATGATTATAGAAAAGCTGAAAGTTAGGCTCGCCATCACTGCGTACCCGCAGGCAGTCCATGGGCCCCGCGCCGATACAGGCCGAGGTATAAGGAGCGACATGCAGGATTTCACCGGCCTTGTCTTCCCTTTCACCACAGGCCACCAGTAAAAACAGCACCGCAAACAGCATGTGTTTCAGTATCATGGTACCAGCCTTGTTCTTTTCGCTTATCAGGCGTTAAGCAGTACCATGAGCCGCACGCCAAGGCAAAAGAAAGAACCTTTTTGCCGCCTGTATACACCCATTGAGCAACTGTAAATGTCGCCATACCGTAACGCGATGTCAGGCCTGGCTCACCGTCCCCCAGGGGGAAACGGCCGCCAGCCCGCAAGGCTCTGCTGTTAATGTAAGATGCCCGCACGGCTCAATCGCAATCATGCCCTGGCGAAAAACGTCCTCCGGCGCCACTGCGTACACACTTGAAACAGGTCCTCATGCTCCATATCGCACTGTTCGAACCGGAAATCCCGCCCAATACCGGCAATATCATCCGTCTGGCCGCCAACACCGGAGCGCATCTGCACCTGATCGAACCACTGGGTTTTTCCCTGGAAGAAAAGAAGCTGCGTCGGGCCGGCCTGGACTACGACGAACTGGCCCATCTCACTGTGCACGCGGATTTTAAGGCTTTTCTGCAAGCCATGGCCGGCCGACGCCTGTTTGCCCTCACTACCCGGGCCAGCCAGCCACACAGTGATGCCGTTTTTGCGGACGAAGACGTGCTGCTGTTCGGCCCGGAAACCCGCGGCCTGCCCACCGACATTCTCAACAGCCTGCCACCCACACAAAAACTGCGACTGCCCATGGTGGCCAACAGCCGCAGTCTCAATCTGGCCAATGCGGTGGCGATAACGTTGTATGAGGCGTGGCGGCAGTTGGACTACCTAGGGGCAGTGAATAATTAATAGTTAATAATTAATAACGGCGCGATCCCGCTCTATACTAGCCCGAAGCACAAGAGGCCGCGCCCAAACCATGGACGCGGCCTCTTGCGTTCAAAAGCAGCGAGGATTACCCCCGCGGAGTTATTAATTATTCATTATTAACTATTAATTGCAGTTACTGCACCGTCTCACCCTCAGCTTCCGCCTGCGCTTTTGCCTGCTGTTGGCGTTGCTGCTGGTACAGGGCATCGAAGTTAATGGGCTGCAGCACCATCTGCGGGAAGGAGCCCTTGGCGACCAGATCCGAGACCACTTCGCGTACGTAAGGGAACAACAGGTTCGGACAGTAGGCACCCAGCAGCTGGGCCCGTTCTTCGCCTTCCACACCCTTTACGGTGAAGATACCGGCCTGCTTCACTTCTGCCAGATAGAAGGTTTTTTCTTCCTTCTCATCCTTGGCGGTGACGGTAACGGTCAACTCCACTTCGAATTCATCGGTCTCACCAATGCGGCGGGCACCGTTATTCAGCTGTACGTTGACCTTGGGTTTCCACTCTTCCAGAAACACCTGCGGCGCGCCCGGGCACTCAAACGACGCGTCTTTCAGATAAATGCGCTGCAGCTGGAAAACCTGTTGTTGTTCGGCCATCTTTTTTCTCCTGTTACCGTGTTCCCGACTCCCCCGAATTGGCACCGAGCAGCGTATCCAGCTCCCCTGCGCGCTCCAGAGCATAAAGTTCATCACAACCGCCGATGGGGCGATCATCAATAAAGATCTGTGGCACCGTGCGCGCCCCACCGCGCTGCATCATGACTGCGCGCTGGTCCGGCTGACGGTCCACATCCGTTTCCTGGTACGACACATTCTTGCTGTTAAGCAACTGCTTGGCACGAATGCAGAACGGGCACCAACCTGTGGTATAAAGCTCGACCTTAGCCATGCCTACCCCTTCACCACGGGCAGGCTGGCACCACGCCAGGCATTGAGCCCGCCCTGGATGCGATACAGTTCCACAAAGCCCTTACCGCGCAGCTGACGACCCAGATGTGAGGCCTTGGCACCCATATCACAAGTCAGAATAATGGGTTTGTCCTTGTATTTTTCCAGTTCTGCAATACGCTCAAGGGCCTGGCTGGCAGGAATATTGATGCTGCCGGCGATATGACCCGCACGAAACTCATCGCTGTCGCGCAGGTCGACAATCACCGCATCCTTCTGGTTCACCAGATTGGTGGCCAACTGAGGACTCAGAGCCTTGCCGCCACGGCGGGACTCAAGCACAAAGAAAACGGCCCACAGCAGAAAGAAGGCGGACACCAGAAGGTAATGGTTACTGGCAAATTCAAGCAATTGGCTCATTGGAACCCCGAATCAGTGGCAATGGGCGAGGCTGTGCAGAAAATTGGACAGTCCCGCGCCGACGGAAAATCGGCGCCAAGTATACACACCCGCAAGGGGGTAAGGTAAAACCATGCGCCCCGGATTACTGCTGTTACTCCTTCTACCCGCCCTGGCCTGGGGCGAGAGTGCGCCGTCAAAAGCCCAACTGAAGCAGCTCAAGGAACGCATCAGCGAACTCAGTGCCGCCCAGAACCGGGAACTTCGCGAGCGGGATTCGGTTCAGGCTGATCTGCGCGAGGCAGAGCTGCGCATCAGTCGTCTGTCCCGGGAACAACGCAGTCTGGAACAACAGGCCGACAAGGCCCGCCAGCGGTTGGCAGAACTGGAACAGGAACAGGCTCAGCTGGCCCGGGAAAAACAGACCCAGCTCCGCTGGCTGGCCAAAACCGTTCGTGCCAGCTACCAGGCCGGTCGCCAGGAACGCATCAAACTGCTCCTCAACCAGGAACAACCGGACCAGATTGCCCGCCTGCTGCGCTACCAGGAATACTACCAGCGTGCCCGCAGCCAGCGCTTGCAGCTGGTTAATGGAGAACTGGATGAGCTTATGGCGGTCAGTCTGCGCGTGGAACAGGCCCGCCGGACAATGCTCGACAAACGAAGCGAAATGCAACAGCACGCGAACAAGTTGCAGGAAGCCCAGAAAAACCGTCAGCAGACCCTGGCCAGCCTGAACCGCTCACTGGACGACCGCAGCACAAGCCTCAGCCAACTCAAGCGGGACCAGCAACAGCTGGAAAAACTGCTTTCAGACATGCAGCGCAGTCTGGACGACATCCCCGCGGACCTGGGCGGCAAACCCTTCGGCAAGTTGGCCGGCAAGCTCCCATGGCCGGTACAGGGCAGCATCGGCACCCGCTATAACAGTGCCCGCGAAGGCGCCCTGCGCTGGCAGGGCGTGATCCTCAATGCCCCTGCCGGCACACCGGTACGGGCGGTCTACGCCGGGCGGGTCGTGTTCGCTGACTGGTTGCGCGGCTACGGCCTGCTCACCATTGTCGATCATGGCAATGGTTACCTGACGCTGTACGGCTATAACCAGAGCCTGCTGCGGGAAGTGGGCGAATGGGTATCCGCCGGGGATAGCCTGGCTCTGGCCGGCAATTCCGGCGGCAACCGCGCCAGCGGTCTGTACTTCGAGATACGCCATCGGGGCAAGGCGGTGAACCCCACACGCTGGTGTAATCGCCGTGTTACACTGCCGCCACTGGCCCACAACACAAACGATTAAAGCACGCCCACTGAGACCGCGTGCCTGCCGGGGATTCTGAATGCCAACGCCGACCTTCTCTTTTCTGCGCACCGCCATGGTGACAGCATTATTGTCCGCCGCCCCCCTTGCCGTGCTTCATGCTGAAGACCCGGCGCTGGATCAACAGGCCCGTCAGCAAGGTGTACCGGTGGATGAACTGCGCGCCTTTGCCGAAGTGATGGAACGTATTCGTGGCGCCTACATTGATGAAGTGGATGACCGGGAACTGCTGGAGTCAGCGATTCGCGGCATGCTCTATGAACTGGACCCCCACTCCAGCTACCTGACCCCGGATCAGTTCGACGATCTGCAGGTCACCACCACCGGCGAGTTCGGCGGCCTGGGTATCGAAGTCACCATGGAAGACAGCTTCGTCAAGGTCGTCACCCCGGTGGACGGCTCCCCGGCCAGCAAGGCCGGCATCCAGGCCGGCGACCTGATCCTGAAAATCGACGAGACGTTTGTGAAAGGCCTGACGCTGGGCGAAGCGGTGGAGCTGATGCGCGGCGAGGTCGGCTCGGAGATCGAACTGATGGTGCTTAGCGAGGGGGACGAAAAACCGCATCAGGTCACCCTCACACGCGACAAGATCCAGCTGCACAGCGTCAAATCACGCATGCTGGAACCGGGAATGGGCTATTTGCGGATTTCCCAGTTCCAGAACAACACCGGCGACGATGCCCGCAAGGCACTGGACAAGCTGGCCAAGGAAGATACCTTGCGCGGCCTGGTGCTGGACCTGCGCAACAACCCCGGCGGTGTTCTTGGCGGCGCCGTGGAAGTGGCCGACCTGTTCATGGACAGCGGCCTGATTGTCTACACACAGGGCCGTGAGCAAAGCAGCCGAAGTGACTTCAATGCCAAACCCGGCGATCGCCTGAATGGCATGCCCATGGTGGTGCTGGTGAACGGCGGCAGCGCGTCCGCCTCGGAAATTGTTGCCGGTGCCCTGCAGGATCAGGGCCGCGCCATCGTGGTAGGCAATCGCACCTTCGGCAAGGGTTCGGTGCAGACCGTGCTGCCGCTGAGCAAGGACAAGGCCCTTAAGCTGACCACCGCCCGCTACTACACGCCCGATGGACGTTCCATCCAGGCCGAAGGCATTGAACCGGATATTGCCGTGGATGTGGTCACCAAACTGGAAGTCCGTGAAGACATGCAGGTACGGGAAGCCGACCTGCCACGCCACCTGAACAATGAAAACGGCGAGAGCCAAAACGATGGCAAGCGCCAGTCGCTGGCCCAGGAAGATTATGCCCTGGCGCAGGCGCTGTCCGTGCTGAAAGGCGTGGTATTGGCCCGCAGCAACGAAGGCCGCTGATGCGCCGTTTCGCAACCGCTCTGGTGCTGCTGCTGGCTGTCACCGCAGCCACGGCAAAGCCGCGCATCGCCATCATCATTGATGACCTGGGCTATCACCGTCACCACGGCCAGGCCATTGCCGACCTGCCGGCAGCGGTTACCTGTGCCGTAATTCCCTATTCCCCCCATGGCCGCAAGCTGGCCGAACGCGCCAGTCTGGCCGGCAAGGAAGTGCTGGTGCACATGCCCATGGACGCCGGAGACCACATCCGCCTGGATCGCGGCGGCCTGCGGCTGGGAATCAGCGAACAAGAACTGCTGGATACGGTGCGTCAGTCTCTCAGCCAGATCCCCCAGGCCCGGGGCCTGAACAATCATATGGGCAGTGCATTCACCGAACAGCCAGAGCCCATGGGCTGGTTGATGGCGGAACTGAAAGCCCACCAGCTGTTCTTTGTAGACAGCCGCACCAGTGGCCGCTCGGTGGCCCAGCGGATAGCCCGGCAACAGGGACTGGCCAACGCCAGTCGTGACATCTTTCTGGATAACGATCGCAATCTGGTCAAGATCAACGACCAGTTCAACAAACTGATCCGCCTGGCCCGTGAACGGGGCCAGGCCATTGCCATCGGCCACCCCTATCCGGAAACCGTGCACTATCTGCAGCAGGTATTGCCATTGATGGACGATGCCGGCATTGAGGTGGTGCCCGTCTCGTCCCTGCTGGAAACCCCGGCTCTGGATACCGCCACCACCGGTGACGGTAGCCACGCCGGATCGTGAACCCGGTTACGGGGTCACCTGGCCCTTGCCAATCCCGGTAAGCCGGGCAAAACCGATCATCAGGAAACCGAAAACAAACATCAGCACCCCGTAAACCGCCGATGGCACCGACATGGCTTCCGAATGCAACAGGGTCAGGGTCACCATCAACCCGAGTGTGCCATTCTTGATGCCCAGCTCGATGGCCACGGTAAAGGCCTGGTCCCGGCTCAGGCCGATCAGGCGCCCGCCGACCAGGCCCAGCAGCAGGCCGGCAACATTCAGAATCATCGCCGACAACCCCGCCTTGCGGAACAGCTCCAGGGCTTCCTCACCCAGCTCCACCATCAGCAACACGATGACTGCCACCAACACCAGCAGGCCCAGCAGCCCCACGGCCTTCTCCCCTTTTTCCGCCCAGTCCTGGCGGAAATGGCGAAGGGTCATGCCGATGGCCACCGGCAGCAGGATAATCACAAACAGGGTGATGATGGTGCGCAATACCGGCAGCTCCAGCACCTTGTCCGCATCCTGGAAGCGCTCCAGTGCCCAGCCGGTAAAGGCCGGCAGGGTAACAATGGTAATCAGGCTTGCCAGCACTGTCAGCACAATGGACAGGGCCACGTCACCGCGACCCAGATAGACGAAAAGGTTGGACGTCGTGCCACCAGGGCAGGCAGCAATGACGATCAGGCCCACCGCCAGTGCCGGGGACAGGTCCAAAGCCAGCGCCACGCCCAGGGCAATGATGGGTAACAGGAGAATCTGGGCCAGCAGACCAAAGAAGGTGCCGCGGGGGGCAATGACGACTTCGCGGAAGTCCTTGGGGGTAAGGGTCATCCCCATCCCCACCATAATCAGAAACAGCGATACCGGCAGGCCGACATCGATTAGCGCATTGGAACCCATTGCCACTCTCCCGAGGTATTATTCTTGGTAAAACCTCGAGAGTAGAACAGGATTTCACCGCCATCCAGTACAAAGCGGCTAGGTTGACGCATATGCCACCCGGGTCTGACGTTTCCCGACCTATATCCGTTGGCGCTTTGCTCGCAAGACAAAGGGTAAGGGCAACCGAAAGATTGACGCTGCCAGCAAAGCGCCAGCGCGCCAGGCGGCACGCGCCGGGGAAGTATCGCGGACGCTAGTCCAGGCGCATCTCCACACCGGCGGCCTGCATGAACTGCTTGGCCTCCTGCACGGAATACTCGCCGAAGTGGAAAATGGATGCCGCCAGCACCGCATCGGCACCGCCCTGTACCACGCCGTCTACCAGATGCTGCAGGTTGCCGACCCCGCCGGACGCAATCACCGGCACCGGCACCGCATCGGCGATGGCGCGGGTCAGGGCAATATCAAAGCCGTTCTTGGTGCCATCCCGGTCCATGCTGGTCAACAGGATCTCGCCGGCGCCGTAGTCGGTCATCTTCCTGGCCCAGGCCACCGCATCCAGCCCGGTGGGCTTGCGGCCACCATGGGTGAAGATTTCCCAGCGATTGGTCTCGCTCTCGGCACTGACCTTCTTGGCATCGATGGCCACCACGATGCACTGGGACCCGAAACGCTCCGCCGCCTCACGGACAAATTCCGGATTGTGCACTGCCGCCGAATTGATACCCACCTTGTCGGCACCGGCATTGAGCAGATTACGGATATCTTCCAGAGTCCTTACGCCGCCGCCCACGGTGAGGGGAATAAACACCTGGCTGGCGATCTGCTCCACCGTGTGCAGGGTGGTGTCACGCTCCTGGTGACTGGCGGTGATATCCAGAAAGGTAATCTCGTCAGCGCCGGCGTCGTTATAGCGCTTGGCAATCTCCACCGGGTCACCGGCGTCGCGGATATCCACAAACTGGACACCCTTGACCACCCGACCGGCATCCACATCGAGACACGGAATAATGCGTTTGGCTAAGCCCATAATGCGTTCCCGTCAGGCGCTGGTCAGTTCGTCGGACAGAGCCTGGCCTTCGCCGAAGTCCAGGGTGTTTTCGTAGATGGCGCGGCCGGTGATGGCACCACTGATGCCCTGGTCCGCCACCGCGCACAGATGACGCACGTCATCCAGATTGGTGATGCCGCCGGAAGCAATTACCGGGATGGACATGGACTGGGCCAGGCGCACGGTGGCGTCCACATTGACGCCCTGCAGCATGCCGTCACGGCTGATATCGGTATAGACGATGGCAGAGACACCATCGTTCTCGAACTGTTTGGCCAGATCAATCACATCCACATCGGTCACATTGGCCCAGCCATCGGTGGCGACCTTGCCATCCTTGGCGTCCAAACCAACGATGATGTGGCCGGGGAACTGCTGGCACATTTCCTTGACGAACGGCGGCTCATTGACCGCCTTGGTGCCGATAATGACCCACTGCACCCCGGCATCCAGATAGGCCTGGATGATTTCCGGACTGCGAATACCGCCACCGATCTGGATCGGCAGATCCGGGTGGGCCTTGGCAATCGCCTTGACGATGTCGCCATTCACCGGCTCACCGGCAAAGGCACCGTTCAGGTCCACCAGATGCAGACGACGGGCACCGCGCTCCACCCAGTGGCTGGCCACCGCCACCGGGTCATCGGAAAACACCGTGTCGTCTTCCATGCGCCCCTGCTTCAGGCGTACACATTTACCGTCTTTCAGATCAATGGCGGGAATCAAAAGCATAGCTAGGTCTCAAAACGAAGGCCGCCCTCGCAGAAGGGCAGCACAGGAAATAGTGGTTTGTGCTGACGCGGTTCTGCCGCTGTATCAGGGCCGCCAGCGCAGAAAATTTTCCAGCAGGGTCAGGCCGGCATCGGCGCTTTTTTCCGGATGAAACTGCACCGCAAAAACATTCTTTCTGGTCGCCGCCGCCGCAAAACTCAGACCGTACTCACAACGGCCCGCCACTTCCTCATCGGCCAGCCCGGTAACGCAATAGCTGTGCACGAAGTAAAAACGGGTGTTATCGGCAATGCCGGCCCACATGGGATGCGCCATACCCTGCTGCACCTGATTCCAGCCCATGTGGGGCACCTTCAGGCGGCCACCGGTATCGCTCTGCAGCTCCCCGAAAAAAGTGACCTGGCCGTCAAATACGCCCAGGCACTCGACGCCGTTGTTTTCCTCACTGCGCGCCATCAGGGCCTGCATGCCCACACAGATACCCAGCACCGGCTTGCCGGCAGCAATCACATCCAGAATGGCCTGATCCAGGCCGGTTTCGCGCAGCACGGCGATACAGTCCCGGATGGCACCCACACCGGGAAACACCACGCGGTCGGCGGCTCGTACCTGGGCCGGATCACCGGTAATCACGATCTGCTGACCACTGGCAACCTTCTCCAGCGCCTTGCCGGCGGAGTGCAGATTACCCATGCCGTAATCAATGACGGCTACTACTTCACTCATACGCTACGGTTACTCGCTTTCGCTGAGGGTGCCCTTGGTGGACGGGGTAATGCCGCTCATGCGCGGGTCCGGCTCCACCGCCATGCGCAGGGCACGGCCAAAGGCCTTGAACACGGTCTCTGCCTGGTGGTGGGCGTTTTTGCCGCGCAGGTTATCAATGTGCAGGGTAATCATGGCGTGGTTGACCAGCCCCTGGAAGAATTCGTAGAACAGGTCCACATCGAAGCCGCCGATGCTGCCCCGGGTAAAGTCCACGAACATCTCCAGGCCGGGACGGCCTGACAGGTCCAGCACCACGCGGGACAGGGCTTCATCCAGTGGCACATAGGCATGGCCGTAACGGCGCACCCCTTTCTTGTCGCCAATGGCTTTGGTAAATGCCTGACCCAGGGTAATACCAATGTCTTCCACCGTGTGGTGGGCATCGATGTGCAAATCGCCCTTGGCGTTGATCTCGATATCCACCAGGCCATGGCGGGCCACCTGGTCCAGCATGTGCTCCAGGAACGGCAGCCCGGTATCCAGTTTGCACTGGCCGGTGCCATCCAGATTGATGGAGACCTGGATCTGGGTTTCCAGGGTGTTGCGCTCAACAGTGGCGCTGCGCTTGCTCATCTCTATCTCCAGGGGTTACCCAGGGCAGTGGGCCGGTTATTATACGCACCCTGACAGAGCCTAACCAGCGGAGCAATTCCATGCCGATCAGTGCCGAATCCCACCCCCTGTCGCCGGAGCAGGCCGCCACCTTCGATCAGGTACTGCGCGATGACCCGCAATACCGGAAAAAACTGGACGCGGCGGTGGCCGCCGGAGGCAAACGGTTGTTTGCCGCCCATTTCAACGGCAAGCGCGTGGCGGTGGCGCTGGTAGAAGAAGACCGGCCCGAGCTGGACTGGGTGGTGGTACACCCGGCCACCCGGGGCCGGGGCGTCGGCAAGGACTTCCTGCGTCTGATCGGCCAGCAACTGGGGGCCATTCTGGCCATGCCCAGGGAATGCGGCCCGACACGCTGATGGGCTGTCAGGGCTAGGCCCGCGGTGCCTGCATGTCCGAAAGCGGCAACCGGATATGCAGGGTAAATCCCTGACCGGGGCCGGGGCTTTCCGCCCACAACTGGCCGTCCACCTGCTCAATCATCACCCTGGCCATGGCCAGGGAGAGGCCAAACCCTTCCTCGTGGTGGCGCGAACCCATGACAAAGAACGGCTCGAGGATATGTTCAAGCTGCTCCGCGGTCGCGCCCTTGCCCTCATCCTGAATGCGAATTTCCGCGTAACCGCCGGGCACGTCCACTTCACTGGATATATCCACACTGTCGCCTTCGGCACTGAAACGCAGCGCATTATCCAGACCAATGGACAATACCTCCTGCAACTCCCCCTCACTGGCATTGACCCGCAAGTTCGGTGATACCCGGTTGCGCACGGCAACGCCGCTTTTCTCAATCCTTGCCGTCTGTTCACGCAGAATCGCATCCAGCACCCACATGGGCTGACAGTTACTCACCGGGGGCGGCTGATTCCGGTCAGACAAATCAAAATAGCGCAGCGAGGTACTGACTATACCCGTCAGCCGCCTCTGCCCCTTGCGCACCATGGCCCAGACATCCACCTCCTGGTCGCCCCTGGCATCCTGGCCCAGGGAGTCCGCCGCCCCAATCCAGTTGATCGGTGTATTGAGCTCATGACTGATGTACTGCAGGAACATGGACTTGTCCTGGTTCATCTGCTCGATATCCGCCAGGTGGCGCTCCAGGTTCTGCTGGGCCTCATGGGCAAGTTGCTTGCGCTCGGTTTCCAGAAAGCGAATGCGATCCCCCAGGGCCAGGGACAGCATTACCACCACCCAAAGAGCGCCAAAGTGCGGCAGATACGGCACAAACACACTGTAGGGCATCAACCCCAGGTTCCCCATGGCGAACAGGAATATCGTCAGAAGAAATACGGACCATGCCAGCACATAGAGCCGTGCCACCCGAAACCCTTGTCGCCAGACCATCCAGCCCAGCCAGCTGAACAGCACAATGGTCAGCAACGCAACCGCGGTGGAGAGGTGGTAGGTCCAGGGCGGCTCCATCAACCACTGCAGCAGGAACGCCCCACCAATCATGATCAGGTAGTGCTTGAGCAGGCGGTCATATCGGGGGAAGCGCTGGGCCAGTTGCAGGAATTGTCGGGAATACAGAGCCAGCGCCAATGCAATCACATAGGTACTTAGCCAGAAGTATTCATTAATCCCGGGCGTTTCCGGCCAGAGGTATTGCAAGCCGAAGCCACTGACATTGATATTGAAGAAAATCACGCCGCCCAGAAACATAACGAAATGCAGGTGCACATTGTCACGCAGCGAGAGGTAGAGCAGCAGGTTATAGACCAGCATGATGCCCAATGAACCGTAAAACAGGCCCTGCATCAATTGCTCAAGGTAAGTAAATTCCACCAGCCCTTTGGCGCTGAACAACACCGGCATCATGTTCAGCGCGCCCTTGCCGCGCACTTTCAGGTAATACTCTTTGACACCGGGCTCGTCAGTGTCCAGTGCAAACACGAAGGCCCGGTGATTCATCGGTCGTTGACCAAAACCCCGGGTATCGCCCACTGCCTGGGCGATGTAATTTCCCTGGTCGTCAGGGGCATAAAGCGTTAACTCATCCAGGATCGGGTGGCGTTCCACCAGAAACCAGCTGCCCTCCACCCCGGACGTATCCACCGCAATGCGCAGCCAGAAAGTGCTGCCGGTAAAGCCGAAGTTCAGGGCACTGCTTTCACTGGCACGAAAGCGACTGGCAAACTGATCCCGCACCTGATCCAGGGTCCAGTCGCCTTCCGGATCTTCCAGTATCTGCATGTGTTCGCCCAGCAATACCTTATCCCCGGCATTGCTCAGCGCCACCGTCCTGTCCTGGCCGGCCGTCGCCAGGCCGAACCACATCAACAGGAGCGTCAACACTGAAATTTGGAACTTTTGCAAAGGCCCTTCCCCTAAACACATACCATCAATGCTAAGTTATGGTCAGTTATTTCCGACTGGTATAATCCCGATCCATCGGCCAACACGCAAGGAGAGCTCCATGGGACGCCTCGTAAAAATTTTGCTGATCACATTTTTTGCCATCATTTTGCTATTGGCCATTGCCGTTTTTGTGATCACCCAGGTCATTGATCCCAACGAGTTCAAACCGGAAATTGAAAAGCAGGCCAGGGAGCAGGCCAACCTCACCCTGGATATCCAGGGTGACCTTGCCTGGCAATTCTGGCCCTCCCTGGGTGTCAGCCTGGGCAGGACCGAGGCGCGCATTGCTGACGAGGAAGAACTGTTCGCGGCCCTGGACGCGGCCAGCGTCAGTGTTGCGGTCCTCCCCCTTCTTTACGGTCAGGTTGAAATGGACGGCATCACGCTGGCTGGCCTGGATGTGAACCTCGTCGAAGGGCCTGATGGCGCCAACTGGGAGCAGATTGGCCCGCAAACCACAGCGGAAGAAACGCCGGAAGAAACCCCCGCCGACCCGGAAGGAGAAAGCAGCAGTCTGGATATCCCCCTGACCATCCCCAGCGTGGCCATCACCGACGGCAAGGTTCGCTATCGCAACACTGCCGATGGCACCGATATCGTGGTGGAACACTTCAACCTGAACGCCCAAGACGTCAATCTGGACGAGGCTTTCCCGCTTCAGATGTCCCTGCGTTATCAGGACCAGAGCGACATGCGCGTGGACCTGAATCTGGAGACCACCCTGACCGCCAATCTTGACGCCAACCACTTCATCCTCGACCCGATGACACTGGACGCCAACATTGCCGGCGCCACCACCATGCCGGTGGATGTTCATCTGGAGCAGAAGCTCGACGTGAATCTCAACGAGGACACCGTGTCCATCAAGGATCTGCTGCTCACCGCAGCCGGCACCGAAACCCGCGGCAATATCGATATCACCGCGCTCACCGGCGACATGCAGCTCAGCGGCAAACTGGCCACGGCACCCTTTGATGCCAACAAGGTACTGGAAGCCATCGGCGAAGCGCCCATTGAGACCACCGACAGCAAGGCGCTCAGCAACATCGCCATGGAAACCACGCTGGGGGGTGAGCCCGGTAGCATCATGGCCAATCCGCTGAAAATTACACTGGATGACAGCACCCTCAGCGGCAGCGCCGGCCTGGCCAGCCTGGAGAGCGGCAAGATTGTCTTCGATCTGGCATTGGACCAGATCACCTTGGACGGCTACATGCCCCCCTCCTCCGGCGAGCCCGCCACTGCGGCGGCAGGCGGCGGCAAGGAAGGCGGCACCGCCAATCTGTCGACCGCGGAACTGATACCGGTAGACACCCTTCGACCGCTGGTGCTGGATGGCAAATTGCGCATCGGCAGCCTTAAATACGACACCATCGATGCAAAGAATCTGAAGTTTGCCGTGACGGCCAACAACGGCGTGCTGCAGCTTAGCGAAGCCAGCGGCGAAACCCTGGGCGGCAGCTTCAGCGCCAAGGGCAAACTGGATGCCTCCGGGAATACGCCCAAAATCACCGCCAGCAACACCGTTACCAGTGTGCAGCTCCAGCCGCTGGTGCAAATGGCGTTGGGAGACGATCTCGGTAAGGGCGTGTTCGCCATGAACGGCACTTACAGCGCCAGCGGCAACAGCGAAAAAGCCCTGATGGATTCCGCGAAAGGCAACATCGACATCTCCCTGGCTGACGCCACTGTGCGCGGCCTGAACCTCTACCAGACGCTGGTTGGCGGAGTGAACGACATGCTGGGCCAGTTCCAGGGTCTGGCGACGGCTCTGATACCCAACCAGGAGTCCGGCAAACTGCCCAGCGCCCTGTCTGAGGACACCAAGATCGTGGACCTGACCACCAAGGCCCGTCTGGAGAAGAACGTGGCCTACCTGGACAGTCTGGATGCGGTTCTCAGCAAAGGCGAAATCACCGGTAACGGCTGGATGAATATCCTCAACCAGGATTTTGACCTGAAAATCGGCATGCAGTCCCCGGAACTGGGAACATCCAAGTATCTGCAAGGCACCACCTGGCCCTTGCGCTGTGAAGGCAACCTGGCTGGCAGCCCCGCCAAGTGGTGTGGCCCGGACAAAGACGGTTTCAAGGACATCGGCAAACAGGTTGCTGCCAAGGCTGCCCAGGAGAAAATCAAGGATAAGCTGGGCATCGAGGGTGAAGGCGACACCGCCGAGGAAGTGATCAAGGATGCCGCCAAGAAAAAGGCCAAGGAAGAAGTGGACAAGCAAATCAAGGACGGCCTGAAAAAGCTGTTCAATTAATTTCCGTCCGCACCCGGCCGGAGCGACCCTCGCACGCTCCGGCCTCTTCCGCTGCAAACACACCGACGCGCTTGCCCTGCCCGGTGTTTCCGGGTACAACTCGCGGCATGCCCAGTCCTTCCCCCATCGATCCCGCCACTTTCAGCGCCGCTGTGCTGACCTGGTACGACCAGTACGGACGCCAGAGCCTGCCCTGGCAACACCCGCGCACGCCCTATCAGGTGTGGATCTCGGAAATCATGCTGCAACAGACCCAGGTTGCCACCGTAATTCCTTTCTTCCAGCGGTTCATGGAACGCTTCCCGGATGTACACAGCCTGGCCAGTGCCGCCCAGGACGAAGTGCTCCACCTGTGGACGGGCCTTGGCTACTACGCCCGCGCCCGCAACCTGCACAAATGCGCCCAGGTGCTGGTGAATGAGCATGATGGCGATTTCCCGCATACCGTTGAAGAGGTCTCCGCCCTGCCCGGCATCGGCCGCTCCACCGCCGGCGCCATTCTTGCCCAGAGCCGCGGGGTTCGAGCCGCCATCCTCGACGGCAACGTGAAACGGGTCCTTGCAAGGCTGCACGCGGTAGAGGGATGGCCCGGCAAGAAGCCGGTGGAAAACCGTCTCTGGGAGCTGGCCGAGCACTACACGCCCCATGAACGGCTGGCCGATTACACCCAGGCGATGATGGATCTGGGCGCCACCGTCTGCACCCGTGGCACCCCGAACTGTGGCGCCTGCCCACTGCAGCCCCACTGCCACGCCCATGGCAACGGCAATCCCCAGGATTACCCCGGCAAGAAACCCAAAAAAGCGCTGCCGGTACGCACCACCATCATGCTGATTCTCCGTGACCACGAAGGCCGGGTCTGGCTGGAACCCCGCCCCTCACAGGGCATCTGGGGCGGCCTCTGGTGCTTCCCCCAGACGGAGCAGAGCGACGATGTCGAAAACGCCCTGAAACAACGGGCCTTGCGGGCCATTGGTACACCTCAGCCCCTGACGGAGTTTCGCCATACGTTCAGTCATTTCCACCTGGATATCTCCCCCCGGGAGATCCGGGTGGAGGTGGTCGGCACCGGCGACAACAATGGCCGCTGGGTGAACCCGGCCGCCCCCGGGGAACTGGGGCTCGCCGCCCCGGTAAAAAAACTGCTGGGCCGACTCGACACACCCCGCCAGACCAGCATGTTATAGTCTCGCCACACAAACGCCGTATCACGGAGACGTTATGAGTCGCACGGTTTTCTGCCGAAAATACCAGAGCGAGCAGGAAGGGCTGGCACGCCCGCCCTTCCCCGGTCCCAAGGGCCAGGACATCTACGACAACGTATCGAAGCAGGCGTGGCAGGAATGGCTGCATGAGCAGACCATGCTGATCAACGAAAAACACCTGAACGTGATGGACCCGGAAGCGAAACGCTTCCTGGATGAACAACGTGATCGTTTTCTGAACAACGAAAACTATGAAAAAGCGGAGGGTTACGTTCCCCCTGCTCACGATGCGAACAAATAAACGCGCATCCCTTGACGCCCCCGGCTCTAGCCGCTTTAATACGCGCCCTGATTGCCCGGATAGCTCAGTCGGTAGAGCAGGGGATTGAAAATCCCCGTGTCGGTGGTTCGATTCCGCCTCCGGGCACCAGTTAAATCAATGGCTTAGACCATAAATGAGAAGCCCGGCTCTTGCCGGGCTTTTTCATGTAGGAGCCATGTAGGAAATCGTTGAAGATTCTGGCCCTATATTCCCCGCCCCTCATCACCCAAAACCCAACAGTAAGCCATCAGAAATCCAAGTCCCGATGGCTCTGGTAGCGCTCTCGATAAATCGTGATTCGTCCGCACCGTGTCCGCATGACGTGCGGACAGCACTCGGCACTGTGGTCGTCACTTCACTGCGGACTCAATGAGCGTTCAGTAAGTGTTCAGCGAACAGGGGGAAGGGGCTGGCATTCAGGACAGAGACTAGAGGGCGCGGTCGATTCCGAAAAAATATACCACAGGGCCAGCCGGGCTACCTTCCCGGCGCAGCCCCGCCATTGCCTGCCGCGCCCGGTCTTCCAGGCTGGCATCATCTTCACCAGGGCGGCGCAGCACATTGGCCGACAACCCATTACCCGGCAGGCACTCCCAGCCATCACCACCTGGGCCGCTATAGCAACGTATCCAGTGTTCCATCGGCTGCCCGGTCGTAGCCTCAAGCACAGCCAGACGTTCACGCAAGCGTTTCATGCCGCCAGCACCCGCACCTGTAACACAAACACGCCAGCGGTCAGCCTGTGCGCCGCCTCGCTTCTGATTGCCGTTTTCAAGCTGGCCGGATCGTCGCCAGGGTAATCAGCCTCACCGTCCGGCCAAGTCACCCGATAGCCCCGGAAGGGCTGCAAGCTCTCCACGGCACGCATCACCAGGATTACAACTGGCTCACTCCCGCCTTGCTCCAGACGGGCCAGCCGGTTCAGGGTTCGCGTGTTCATTCTTGCTGCTCCTCCAGTGCCAGTAATCGCCGCTCGATGTCGTCCAGCTCTTTCAGCTTCGCCATGCGGGTCAGGCCATCCACCAGGGACGCACCAACGTCCGGGGGCAGCTCACCCCGCCCCACTGCCGCCAGCACCACGTCCGCTTTCTCTGTGAGCCCTGACGCCTTTTCCAGCGCGGGTATATTCACCGTGGCTGCCGTGGCCTTCTGTGGCGGCAAGGTACGCTCCAGCAGCAAGCGCATGGCCGTCATATCGCCATCAAGCGCCGCTTGCTTGGTGGCGTCCAGCAGGTCAGGCAAGTCGGCCTCCAGTTTTTCGCGCATCTTGGTGAAGCGGCTGCGGGCTCCCCTGGGCTTGCCTGCCGGGTTGCCAGACTGGCCGCGCTTAAACTTCGCCATACCTGATACCTCCCTGATTGATACAGGGCCGGATAACGCTTCTACCGTAGTTATTCGCCGTAGCTGCCTTGTAACCCTTGCCTCTCTCTTTCGCCAGATAGGAACCACGCTCAAACGCTTTCGCGTATATCTCCGGTTTGCCCCTTTCCAGCAAGTAATAACAGTTTTTCGGTGTGTAGGGCCGTGGCCAGTCCCAGCCTGCCGCTATCTCCTCTGCCACCTGTATCACCTTGGACGGGTAGCGCACTTTATGACCGTCCAACATTAGAATCAGGTGGTAATGCTGTTTCTTGGCTTTCTCCAACTCTCGAACCCAAAGGTAAGCAATGCGGCTTGTCTTATACTGACGGCCCAGCCGTTTTTTCATCTTTCGGCAGAAGTCCGACATAACCTCATTGTCTCCACTGTATTCGTGCTGGCGAATATCCAAGCGAACAAACAACACTCTGGCGTAGTGGCTCAGCATGGCGTCCATTTGTTGTTTCAACGCCGCCAGCACCTCCAGATAGCAGCCCCGATTATCAGCGCCGTTAATGGGTAGCGTCATGCCGTCCAAGATAACCACGTTGGCCCTCACTATCTTTCGCACCCATTGGGCCATGCGCTAATAGCCCTTTGGTTGGATTGAGTGAATAGAAACCCGGTATAGATATTATGAAATACCGGCGCTTTTTTTAGGACTGAAGAAACCCGCAAACCAGACCGCACAAGGGCCGCAGCACCTCGCCACTTCCAGAAACAGGGGTAAAGTATTGACATGGATGGGCACCCCAAACGGGGCACCCGGTGAGCGTCTTTCCGATGGTGCTGGCAGATCATATCGGCACCCCCCAGCGACTTAAAAGCCGGGCCGCTTTCTCTCTGGAAGATCCAGCCAGGCGGTACTGAGTCACGGTGGTTTGCGTTCCGAAACGGTTAGGCACCTTCACGCGCTCACGATCGAACACTAGCCCGTAACCGTTGAACAGGGCGCTTATGGTGGAGTGTAGGCAGTGGTCGCCAATATGTTCAGCCTCGAAACGGTGGAGGCTGTGGCCGCGATAGAACACCAGCAGGATGCGGGCCTGTTTCCCCGGCTTGCGGGGCGCAGTATCATGGTCGTGCTTCTCTTGGGTCATGTCCCCGTTCGCAGCGGGGGCGGGCCGACTCTCTCTCATGCCGCACCCTCCTTCCCCAGCAACTGTTCCGCCGCATCAGCAGGCCACAGCAGCCGCCCATTGGGTAGTTTGCGAGGGGTAACACCGAAATAACTGCCGGTCTGGCAGAGTCGCACGCGGATAGATTCCGGCTTGATGCCGATTTGTGCGCTGAACTGAATGGTGGTCATGCCACCCTGATAAACACTTTTCATTTGTCAGAACTCCATTAAGTGGAGCCCTAACAATCGGCGTTAAGCTGATAGCAAAGGGGCGAGAATAAAATTCGTTTTATCCATTCAATCTTCGCCCTTTTGAGAAATGAAGTCCGGGGCTTGCCAACCGATAAAACGGCAATCAGCTTTTGTCAGCATTAACGCTGCGTCTTTCGCCGCTTTGGCTGTCCACTCTTGATTGAGAGCCACCGAGACCGCCGCCGCTACAGCTTGATAAAGAGGCTTTCCGTCAGAAGGCATTGGGGTGCCCATCATCAGCCGGGTTGGATTATCCTTCGTTGCCAGGCGGTTCAGTAGCACCAGATGAAAAGACAGCATTGCCGCCGCTTCTGGCTTGTTTCCCTGTTGATCCAGCTCGCGCCGAAACTCTAGGCAGCCGTACCAGTCCCAAGCCCCCTGCGGTGCTATTTCCGCCGATTCAACAAGCCCCTCCCCCAGCACCGCCAAAAGCTCGCCTATGTTTCGTTTTTCTTCCGGGTTCGACGGTGCCAGCTTCACGCCATGCTTCTGAAGATAAAAAATGAATTTCGTCAGCGACAGCCCAAGCGATGGATAAGAGCCCGCCTGTTTCAGCACCTCCCCGGCTTCAGCCAATTTTCTCTGGTATTCCCTTGCCCCTCTAACGCGGTCTCTCCATTGCTGATATTCGTCTTGCTGGGCAGACCACTGCCGGGCATCCCACATTGCCCGCCATGTGTTTGTGGCTAGGTCTTGCGCCTTTTCCCTGCTCATGTTTTTGATAATTGGATGATAGGCCCACGCAAGGGAATCGCTTTCTAAATAGGGGTTCCCATCTCTGGGCAATGCTTTCGCGGCAGCTCCCCGGCACGCCAAGAACCATTGAAGAAACGCATCATAAAATTCCCCCAAAGCATCGGGGCCAGGATGAAAATTCCACGGGTTATCTTCAATGCTAACCATTCACCACCCCCAGTTTTTTCAGCTTCGCCTTGGGGGCTGGCTGCTCCAGCCCGGCCTGTTCCAGAATCCAGCTCTCGATGCTGGTGTGCCACTTTCGCAACAGATCCAGGGGGCGCTGGCGGTAGTGCTTTTCGGCAAGGGCGCTTGGCTTGTGGCCCTGAATTTGCGCCACGATGCCCACCGGGCATTCCATCCATTCCGCCAAGGTGCCGAAGGAACGGCGCAAGCCGTGAAAGGTGGTATGGGGCAGCCCAGCCATGGCCACCGCACGCTGGTGAGCGCGGTAAACATCCGTGAGCCTGCCCGATTCAGACGTGGCGCTACTGAATACCCACTCATTGCGGCGGGGCAGCGCGTACAGCTTGCTGGCCAGATAGGGGGTCAGGGGAATAACGCGCTCACCCTCTACCTTGTCGCCAAGGGTCAGGCTTCGCCACCGAAAATCAACATCGGTCCATTTCAGCCGGGCCATTTCTTCGCGGCGGGCTCCCGTAAGCAACAGAGCCTCCAGGTAGGCAGTCACAACCGGGTTTTCATGCTGGCCAACAGCCTTGAACCAGTCCGCCAGCATCTCTTTCTGTAGGCAATCTGTCTTGGCCTTGGGGGATGCCACCGCCTTGCGCACCCTCTTGGTCAGCACCTCGGACGGGGCCGCCAGCCCTTGATACCGGGGCTGATCCTCGCACCAGTGTAGGAACGCCCGTAGTAATCGAAAGGCCCGCCCCGCTGCGGTGGGCCTGCTCTTGGATTCTTCCAGCAACCAGCGCTCCAGCCGATCCGGCGTCAGGTCTACCAGGCGCACATCAGAAAGCGCATACAGCGGCCCCGCCTTGGTTTTCAGCTTGGAACGCTGGCGCGGCAGCCCCGGCGTCTGTATCGCCTTCTGGTGGTCTTTCTGGTGGTTCTCGCTCCAATGCTTGCTGTTTGCCTCCACGTACTCCGGCCACAGCTCACCAAGGGTAACGGCCTGCCGTTGTTGTTCGTGACGCTCTCGCTCTTTCTGGCGGGCCTGTGCCGCCTTTTCGTCGCGGGGGTCGGTGCCAGAGTCCACAAGCACCTGTAGCCGGCGTGCTTCCGCTCTGGCGGCGGCTATGTCCCACGCCACGATTGATCCAATGGTGGTGCGCCCGTTCCTGCCATGTAACCGGAACTCGAACACATAGGACTTTGCGCCGCTGGCCGTGACACGCAGCCCCAGACTGCGGGGGTCGTCATCCCAGACCAGCAGTTGCTGGCGGCCCTGTGGGCACTTCGCCTTGCGGATACGCTCAGGGGTGAAATGGGTGCGGTTTGGTGTACGCTTTGCCTGTGCCAAGGGGGAATCCTCCATATTGCCCTTTGGTCAGCCCTGGGGGTGTTGCCGCACCTCCGGGGCTTTCTTTTTTGGACTCAAAAAACACCGGCTTGAGCCCGGCCCGGCAGGGGTCAAAATCCCATGTAGGAGCCATGTAGGAACTGTGTAGGAATTTTCCGCTAATTGAGAGGGGTTAACAAGGGTTAAGGCAAGATACTGTTTTTAAAGGAAAGATACTGATTTACAAGGAAAAATAGGCGCAAATTAACGCCGCCAAACACCCTCTTGATATGGATTGAAAATCCCCGTGTCGGTGGTTCGATTCCGCCTCCGGGCACCATACAAAAGGCCTCGCTCAACAGAGCGGGGCCTTTTTTATGGTGTCTGGCCACGCCTCCCCCGCCGGTTACCACCACCTGTTGGCGCTTTGCTCGCAAAGCGAAAGCCGCAGAGGGCACGAAGCCAGCCCCCCCATTAACTTGCCAGCATGCACTCAAGGGACTACCCCCCTCCGCGCGTCCCCCTTATCCTGTCAATGCACACACCGCAGGATAGTCCATGCTAATACGTCTTCTCATCATCGCCGCCTCGCTGCTGGTCAGCGGCTGCGACAAGACTCCCACCGGTCGCGATCAGCTGGCTCTGATACCGCCCTCCATGATGGCCCAGTTTGGCAGCCAGGCCTTTCTGCAGATGCAGCAGCAGATCCCCGTGAGCCAGGATGCCGACAGTAATGCCCGGGTGCAGTGTATCGCCCGGGAGATCCTGCTGGTGGTGGGCGACCGCTTTCCCGGCATCCCCATGCCGGAAACCTGGGAAATCGTGCTGTTCGACGACCCCACTCCCAACGCTTTCGCCCTGCCCGGCGGCAAGATCGGGGTCAACCAGGGGCTGCTGAAAGTGGCGGTCAATGATGCCCAGCTCGCCGCAGTGATCGGCCATGAAGTGGCCCATGTGCTGGCCCAGCACGGCAATGAACGGCTCACCCAGGAACTGGGGATCAAGGCACTGTTGCTTCTGGTGGGGCTGTTCAGTGAGGGGGATGCGGACAGCGAACGCATTATTCAGGCGCTGGGCCTGGGCGCCCATCTCGGCATTGCCCTGCCTTTCAGCCGCGCCCATGAGGAAGAGGCGGATGTGATGGGGCTGGAACTGATGGCCAGTGCCGGCTTCGATCCGCGGGAGAGCACGCAACTGTGGCGCAATATGGCCGCTGCAGGGGGCGGGCAACCCTTGGAGTTTCTTTCCACCCACCCAAACCACGAATCGCGAATCGAGGAACTGCAAGCGCGAATGAACGAAGCGTTCCAGCGTTATCAGAAGCGCCCGCCAGCAACCTGCAACCAATAATCTTCGCCTTGCCAGCAAGGCTCCAACAGCATGAAAACCACCGTTGGGGCCTTGCTCACAAGACGAAATCGCCACTGACCGCTATACAGCCCTGGCCGACTCTGCGCCCGCAGTCACTTGCTCGGTGGCCGGCTGCCAATCGTAGTCCTTCATGTTCACGGTCCAGGTGCGGGCCATGAACTGGAAGGTGGCATGGGGCCACAGTGCCGTGTTGCGGCCATCGGCCTGCTGGTACCAGCTCATGCAGCCGCCGGTCTGCCAGACGGTGCCTTTCAGCTCATCCTGCAGCTTGGCGTTATAACGGTCCTGCACGTCCTGCTTCACATCCAGCCAGGCATCGCCGCGCTTATCCAGCTTGGTGATGGCATCCATGATGTAACGGACCTGGCTTTCGATCATGAAAATGATGGAGTTGTGACCCAGGCCGGTGTTCGGCCCTACCAGCTGGAACATGTTCGGGTAACCGCTGACGGTGGTACCCAGGTAGGCCTCAGCGGCGTCTTTCCAGTCATCCTGCAGGCGATGGCCCGGCAGACCGGTGATCTCGAAATCCTTCATGTAGATGCGCGGATCCACGATGAAACCGGTGCCCAGCACGATGCAGTCGGCCTGCTGTTCGGTGCCATCACTGAACACGATGCTATTCTCGCGGATTTCCTTCACCCCTTCCGTCACCAGTTCCACATTGTCGCGGTTAAAGGTGGGGTAGTAGTTGTTGGAAATCAGGATGCGCTTGCAGCCCAGGGTGTAGTTCGGCACCAGCTTGCGGGCGGTCTCCTTGTCCTTCACCTGGTAATGGATGAAGGCTTTCAGCGCCGGCTCGGCCAGCTTGGCCAGGCGCGGATTGAAAATCGGCAGTACCCGGGCTTCATTGCTCAGGTAGAGGCGCAGGCGGTGGAGTTTGCGCAGGGCCGGGAAGCGACGGAAGATCCACTTGCTCAGGCCGGAATAGGCGCGCTCGTCCCGGGGAATAATCCACGGCGGGGTGCGCTGCACCACCGTCAGATGACCCGCCTCCTTGGCCACGTGGGGCACATACTGGATCGCGCTGGCCCCGGTACCAATGGACACCACCTTCTTGCCGGCCATGTCATAGTCATGGTCCCACTGGGCCGAGTGAATGATCTTGCCCTTGAAGGTATCCATGCCCTTGAAATTGGGGAACGACGGCACGTGCAGGGGGCCACTGGCCAGCACCCAGTGCTGACAGATCACCTGGGAGCCATCCGCCAGGTCCAAGGTCCACAGGGCTGCCCGGTCATCAAAACGGGCTCCGGTCACTTCCGCATTGAAACGGGTGTACTGACGCAGCGCATGTTTGTCGCTCACGCCCTGGATGTAATTGTGAATTTCCTGCTGGCCACTGTAGCGATGGCTCCACTCCGGGTTACCCTCAAACGAGAAGGAATACATGTGTGACTGCACGTCACAGGCCGCACCGGGGTAGCTGTTGTGGTACCAGGTACCGCCTATGCCGCTGCCTTTTTCCAGCAGCAGAAAATCATCAATGCCGGCCTCACGCAATTTAATGGCCATGCACATGCCACCAAAGCCGCCACCGACGATGGCCACTTTGACGCGGCGGGTTTTCACATTGATCTTGGCCTGACTTGTCATTGGTATTCTCCTGGGATGCTCATGGGCTCCTTGATGACAACACTCTAGCCTTGTCCATCGTCAGTGAATACATGTTAACCTGACTGAAAAATTGATAATTCCGGCCATGTCTGAACGTTCGATCCTCGCCCTCATCTACACCATCGACCTGCTCGAAGACGAGAAGGGGATCGACTGTGCGCCCGTTTTGGCAAAGCATGGCCTGGACCGCAACAAGCTGGATCCGAACAGCGAAATCGGCCGCGACCGGGAACTGCTGATCTTTACCGAATTGCTGCCCCGGGTGGACGACCCGCTGCTGGGCTTCGAAATGGGCAGCCGCTTCGGCTTTGCCGGCTACGGGCAGCTGGCCATGTTACTGATGACCAGCGAAACGGCCTTTCAGGGCTTCCAGTTCGGGGTGAGATATCAGGCACTGACCTACCTGTACGGGGAAATCGCCCTGATTCCCGGTGACACCACCACCGCTCTGGAGCTGCATCCCATCCCCCTGCCCCCGGAGGTGAGCCGCATCCTGATCGACCGGGATATGGTGGGCACCTTCAAGCTGATCAACGATATCCAGACCCAACTGAACCTGCATCTGAAACCGTTGGAAGTGTGGATGCCCTACCCCAGACCGGACCATGCCCGGATATTTGAGGATTATTTCGGCTGCCCGGTGCACTACGACCAACCCTATTGCAAGGCGGTAATCCGCAACCAGGACATGGCCTTGCGCATGCCCGGCTACAACAAGATGGCCCAGGACATGTACCGGGAACAATGCGAGGCCATGCTGGCCCGCCGGGAGACCCCCACCGATCATCTGGGAGACCGGGTCACCGCCTACCTCAACCTGTTCGTTCGCACTTTTCCCACCGCAGAACAGGTGTCCCGGGCCTTCGGTATTCCCGAGCGCACCTTTCGCCGTCAGCTGAGCAAGGAGAACCGCCCCTTTCAGGGACTGGTGGATCAGGTGAAAGCCGATAAAGCCAGGCGCTACCTGGCCGACTCCGGACGCAGCGTGGCCGAAATCGCCGAATTGCTGGGTTACAGCGAATCGGCGGCTTTTGTGCGGGCCTTTGAGCGGTGGACAGGAAAGACGCCCGCCCGCCATCGCAAAGAAGCCAGGGACGGGCAGTAGGGGCGTCGTAGAACGATCAGTCCTGACGAATCCGTTCAACGATCTTGGTGGTGGAGATGTCGTCAATAAAGTCCAGCACCTTCACCTCGCCACCGTAGCCCTGAACAAATTCATGGCCGACCACCTGATCCACACTGTAGTCGCCACCCTTCACCAGCACATCCGGCTTGATGGCCTCCAGCAGTGGTTCGGGGGTGTCGGTGTCGAAGGGCACTACCCAGTCCACTACCTCAAGGGCAGCAAGCACCGCCATGCGGCGCTCCAGGGGATTGATGGGGCGGCCAGGGCCTTTCAGGCGACGGATGGATTCGTCGCCGTTCACTGCCAGCACCAGGCGATCCCCCTGGCGTCGTGCAGAATCCAGATAGCCCACATGGCCCGCGTGGATGATGTCGAAGCAGCCATTGGTGAAAACAATCCTCTCCCCCTGGGCCCGGGCATCCTCAATGGCGATCAGTAACTGCTCTTCAGTCATCACCCCGCGGCCAAGCCCCCCTTCCTGATGCACCGCCCGACGCAACTCCGGGGCAGACACCACGGCAGTGCCCAGCTTGCCGACCACGATACCCGCGGCGATATTGGCCAGCGCCACCGCGTCCGCCATATCTGCACCGGCAGCCAGAGACACCGCCAACACCGATATCACGGTATCCCCGGCGCCGGTCACATCGAATACCTCGCGGGCTCGGGCAGGCAGGTGCAGCTCCGGCTGACCATCGCGCAACAGGGTCATCCCCTTTTCGCTGCGGGTGACCAGCAGGGCCTGCAGGTCCAGATCCCGGATCAGTTGCTGGCCCTTGGCGATCAGATCCTGTTCATCCTTGACCTTCCCCGCCACAGCTTCGAACTCGCTGAGATTGGGCGTCAGCAAGGTAGCGCCACGGTAATGACGGAAATCGGTACCCTTGGGATCCACCAGGACCGGGACACCGGCCTCCCGGGCCAGGGCAATCAGTCCCGGGCAATCACGCAAGGCCCCTTTGGCGTAATCGGAGAGAACCAGAGCACCGCAATGGACCAGCTGGTCTTTCACCCTGTCGGCGAAGGGCGCCGGGTCCTGGTCATGGAAGGCTTCCTCGAAATCCAGGCGCAGCAACTGCTGCTGGCGGCTGATCACCCGCAACTTGGTAATCGTCGGCAGGCCGTCGATTTTCTGAAAGTGACAACCCACTTCCGCCGCACCAAGCCGCTCTTCCAGAATCGCAGCGGCCTCATCATCACCGGTAATTCCCACCAGCTCGGCACGGGCGCCCAGCGCAGCCATATTGAGGGCCACATTGGCGGCCCCGCCGGGCCGGTCTTCCAACTCGGTTACCCGCACAACAGGTACCGGCGCTTCCGGCGAAATACGCCCGGTCGGGCCGTGCCAGTAACGATCGAGCATGACATCGCCAGCCACAAGAACGCGGGCCTTGGCAAAAGCGGGAATTTGCATAGATTCTCCAAAACGCAACAGTGCCGGACTTCGATGCAGTGTAGCATAGGCAAGTAACCAGCTAACCTGCTGAAAGGACTCAAGGAAACGGTCACATGAACCGGTGAGGGGCAGAGCCAGTGTAGTGGATCCACCTTTACACTTTGCCGCGGCTACGCATCCCTCCATCAGACAGGTATCATGTGCGCCAATTAAGCCGACTTCAGGAGCTACAGGAACGCTATGCCGCCTCTTCCCCCCAACATCATGCAAGGTCGCTGGCTACGCTGGTGGCTGACCCTGTCCTTTGCGGTGATGTTCAGCGGCACCTTCCTGTTCAATTCCCGCATTGGTTTTCTCAACGTGCTGGATGTGCTTTTCTTCCTGCCGGCACTCACCTTGCTGACCCGCGCCGTGGTCAGCGGCGACTATCGGCTGATGACTTCACCGCTGCTGGTCCCGCTCTACCTGTTTATCGGTTGGGCCGCTCTGAGTTTCACCTGGGCGGAAGAACCCAATACCTCACGGGCGGTGCGGGGCATGGTGCAGATCATCGTCATGGTGGGTATTTTCCGTTGGCTGCATCTGTATTTCCGCAATACCTTCAAACAGGCGCTGGCCAATGGCGCCCTCTGCGCCATGGTTGTGGTTACCATGGTGATGATTAGCTACTACACCACCCAGCCGCTTAGCAGCCCGCTGTTCAGTGAACCGGCCAACCTGATCTTTCATCTGCCGTCCCTGGACCCCAGCGTCGCGCTGATGGCCATGGTCGCCCCAACCTTTATTCTTCTCGCTCAGGGAATGGAAGAGGGATTCAGCGGCAAAGGGGGTCGCCGACTGGTGGGCGCCGCCGTGGGCTTTGTCTTCTTGTGCCTGACTTCCCTGCCTTTGGGCCTGATGGCAGTCATGCTCGCCCTGAGCTGGCTTGCCAGCCGTCAGCGCCGGGCCTGGCTGGCCGTTGTCCCTCTGTTGGCCGGTGTCTATTTGATGCTGGAGGGGCGTAGCGACTTCACCCTCAGCAACTATTTCCTGCATCCACTGATCGGTAATGGCCTTAATCAGGAGACACTCAACAGCGTACTGGCCCGGGACAATGACCGTCTGCTCAGCCTGGCACATCCACGAAATCTGTTTGTGTTGCTGATTCATAGCGTAGGCCTGGTCGGGCTGGTGCTGTTTCTCGCCAGCTGGATCAGCCCTTTTACTGCACTTCTGCAACGGCAGATCAACTGGCATGAAGACGCGGCCTATTCCATCGCCGTTCTACCCGGTCTTTTCATGGCATTTTCCGCTGGTGCCTTCCTGCTGGTGCCCTTTCATGCCAGCTGGCTCAGTGTCTGGTTGCCTCTGGCCCTGTTACTGGCCCGGCTGAGCGAGCGTCCTTCAATCAGGCCCAATAGCCGATAGATCTGTTCCGAGTCTTGCATGGGAAAACGTACAAACCGCCCTACCCGATTGTCTGATCCCAGACTGTACCCTTCCTGGATCGGTGTGGGACTGTTCTGGCTGGTTGGCCAGCTCCCCTGGAACTTTTTGCTGGCGACAGGCAGAGGGCTCGGGCATCTGGCATGGCGACTGGCAAAAAGACGCAGCCACATCGCCCGTACCAACATCCGGCTTTGCTTTCCTGAATTAACCCCTGAGGAGCAGGAGAATCTCGCCCGCCGCAGCGTGGTCAGCACCGGCGAGGCTATCCTGGAAATGGCCGGCAGCTTCAGCAATCACCGCATCGATCTGGATAAGCGCCTGGTGATCAAGGGAATGGAGCATATTGAACAGGCCCGCGCTGATGGCAAAGGAGTCCTGTTGCTGGGAATGCACTTCAACAGCATTGATGTGGGATCGCGGCTGCTTGGATATCTGATGGATTTCTACGCCGTTTACCGACCCAATGACAATCGGGTCATCGACCGTTTGATCAATCAGGGCCGCGGCAACTACCTGAAAGGCAATGTCCCCCGCAGCGATATCCGGCAAATGATTCGTCTGCTCCGCAATGGCGAAGTGCTCTGGTACGCACCGGATCAGGACTACGGCATCGCCCACGCGGTATTCGTACCGTTCTTTGGTATCCCCGCCGCCACCATCACCGCCACCAGCCGCATTGCCAGAATGGGCAAGGCTCGCGTTATCCCCACGGCTCACTACCGCCTGCCCGGCGGCCGTTACCAGATTGAATTCGGTCCGCCACTGGAGAATTTCCCCAGCGGCGACGACGAGGCGGATACCGCACGCATCAATCAGACCATCGAACACTATGTCCGCAAACACCCGGAACAATATTTATGGGTGCATAAACGGTTCAAACATCAGCCTGATGGTGCGCATATTTACCGCTAGACGCCTTGCTGCGACCTGACATGCCAAGTGCCAAGCCAACAGGCACAACAAACACCATCCACACAGGGCCTGGGTACGTCAGCAACAAGTTCCCGTCAGTAAGCATCGAAACCAGACCAAAACACAACAGGCCCAGCCCAAGCATGGACAGGGTGCCCCCCCGACATCGCCATAATAGCCAAGCTGTTCGGCAGCATACCATCCCGAGTAGCATGACTCCCACTACCCCTCCCCAGTACATATGCCCTAGCCAGATATTGTGCGCGTGCTGCCAACCATAAGTTTCACTGAAATAGACATAATTTTCAGTTGTCGCACCGTGTCCGAACCATAATGCCTTAGGCACACTGTCAAAAACCGTATGCCATATGATAAAGCGACCTGTATCCAGCCGAGCGAGCCATTCTTCCTTCATGAGAAAAAGAAATACTGCCACTAAAGCTACCGCAACCAAAGGCAGAACCCACCGCCTCCACCCTCTCATCAAAAAAAGCAGAAACAGAAAGGTCGTCACAACCAGTCCAAGCAAGGGGCCACGGCTTCGAGAAAGAAAGAAAATAAGAAAAAGAACTCCGATACAAAGCAAGGCAATCAGCATGCTTTTACTACTCTTGCTGCGCAGCAGTATAATACCCGCTAAAATCAGAGAAAAGGCATAGTAGTACATACCAATGATGGGATGCTCTGCCTCACCGAGAGGCCGAATACGTTCATGCAAGCCATTACCAGAAAGCAGGTAGAAATTAAACACCGAAAGCCCAGCAATCACAGCACCCGCCACAACAAAAAAAAGCATTTCACCGTTTTCATTTTCATGGCGCAGCACAAGCCAGGCCAAAAGAGCAACCAACAATATCGCTTGCATCACAGGCCGAAAATAGTCAATTGACGCATCTATCGGCCCGGACCATCCTTCCCTGCGCAAAAGGTAATAGGCACAATATATGAGGAAAAGAGATACTAGCCAGCCATCAACCTTGCATAACGATGCTCTTCGTGAAAAAAGAAGGTAGATGGAAAAACCACCCAGCAGCGGCTCAAAAAACGAGGAGATTTTACCCCCCCCTCTCTCAAGACCAATCAACACAAAAATGAAAAGAAAAAGCAAAAACAACCAGCCTTCCTGTGAAACCGGCTTTACAGAAATCCGATGGAGCATCTTTAAGACTCCTTCGTTCGCAACCGCAGGTACTGTTTTACAAGTGCATCAAACCCATATCGATCAAGAGCAAGCCCATCCTCACAAGCCACCCCCGGTTTGAACTGGTCTAACAATTCACTCAACCCGTCGACATCTCCCGCCTCGAACATCACGCCGCCACAATGCCGAACTATCTCCTCAAAGCCACTTACCCTGGAAGCCATTACCGGCACCCCCAGAGCAATTGCCTCAAGCAGTGCCAGACCAAACCCCTCATGATATGAAGCCCCCACATATAGATCCGCCTTACGGACAATGCTAAATGGCGGGCTAATATAGCCAGGAAAATGAATCTTTTCTGGAACCCCCACTTCATTTGCAAGCGCCGCGAGGCCGTCCAACTCCTTCCCTTCACCCACAATCACCAGATCATGAGTTTTACTAATAGCGGACTTACCAAACGCCCGGATTAGGACATCAAAGCCTTTGACCGGCACAAGACGCCCAACTGAAACAATATAAGGGCGAGAAAAACATGGCCCCTTCGAAGCCTCAGAAAGAGCGATCACCCTAGCTGAATTAATACCATTACTGATAACCTCAACAGCGCCTTTTCCCTTTATTTTCTCTCTGTAATCCAGCTTAACCGCTTCGGAAACGGCTACTCTTGCCCCTTTAACGTAGCAAGCCCTGACGAAATAAGCCCTAAGAGCTCCCAACCCTCCCCCAAAAGGACCAACATGGTCACTCTGCATTTCGTGCATTACCTTGATCAGTCCTGGATGATCAAATTGGCGCAGTGAAACAACGGTTCTGAAGCCATGCAAAATGACAACGTCATCGCAGGCAACACCAAGCTCCCGCAAAAACTGGTTGAACCTTTTACAGTTATATCTGGCAGAAAACCAGTTCCCAATCCCTTTAAGAAAAGGACGAAAAAGCGCATAAAGAACCCGGTGACGCAACCGAACATGAGAATCACTGAGGGGAAGATAATGAACCGAGCAGGGGGACTCCTCAGCCGCTTCACTGTTGCTATTAAGTAGCACTACATGTACTTCACACCCTGCACGATCAAACGCATGAGCCTGCTCTACAATGACAGAGCAAAGCCCACCCACCATCAGGCTATTGGTAACCAGAACAACTTTCTGCCTATCAGCCGGCATTGAACTCTCGACACGTACCAACATCATCTCCATGCAAAAGCAGCCCTGATCAGGGCCTTCATATATTTTCTAAAATAAGAAACAAGGAAAAAATTGCGAGGACATACCCTCACGCCCCGCATATATAGATTTATACACTCAGAAAACATATTGTTGACATAGTAAAGCCTTGACATTTCCAAATAACGATAAGACAGAAAGCGGGACCGATATTTTCTATACTCGGCAGGCAACATATCATTATCAAAAAGACACTCTGCGGCTTTAAAACCGCTCTCGACATTCATGGATATGCTATTTCGCAGACTTGTTTCATGGCGGCGGGTAAATACTACGACTTCACTAACAGAAAAGACCTTGCCGGTAGCGATAACAAGGGAATACATTACTGTATCCTCACTATTATGCACACCAACAGGGAAGCGGACCTTCATGAACGTTTCCCGCTTTATGATGGATGAACCGACACACAGACCGACAAGCTCCGAAAAAATGGATTCTAGAAAAAGCGCTTTGCTCTCTCTCATGCCTGTGACAGGAACGTTTTTTTTCCCAATACGTCCATCATTAAAGGATTGATAGCCACCAAAAAGCATATCGAAGGGAGGTAAGTTTTCGACAGATTGATCAAAGCATGAAAGGGCTCCAGCAGCCAGCCGGTCATCTGCATCCAGAAACCAAAGATATTCCCCTCGCCCCCTCTCTGCACCGGCATTCCTTGCCGCGGACGGGCCTTGGTTATCCTGACGAAATACTCTTAGTCGACTTTCTTTACAAGCCATGGAGCTCAACAACTGCCAAGTTTCATCGGTTGATCCATCATCAACCACCACAACTTCAACGTCGCTACGTGCCTTCGCTGCCTCCAATACTGAATTGATGGCGCTGGCAATATAACCAGCATAATTATAAGTGGGAATGACAAATGAATAGCGTATGGCATTAGCTTTATTCTTCATCGGCCTTCACTGCTCCTAACGACACGACCCTAAAATAACTGCTATAATTTTTTCCTTGACGACCTCTACTGGCCCAAGAACGTGATCATAAAAGAGCGATCCATGACTGTAGTGACATTCACCTATATCGCCAAAGGCATCGACGAGATCTCGCTGCATAGCAGCGTACAAAGTTTACTAGAACGCGAGTCAGACTGGCGCATCATCAAGGAAAATCACCGTAACATTATTGCCTATCAGGATTACGGTCGCCTCTATTTTAAAAGCTTCAACAATAACCGGCTCAAAGAAAGCCTTAAGCGCGCAACCGGAGGCAGCCGAGCCTGGAGAACTCTTAAAGCCACAAAGAGTCTGACGAAAGCAGGCTGCCTTGCGCCGCAGGTTATCGCCTGCGGTCACTATGAGGCATGCGACTTCGTCTTGATGGAGGACCTAACCGGCCCTCAACTAATGAACGCCATCCACAGTTACCTGCAATCAAGCGAGACAAGCCGATGGCGAAAGACATTATTTCGAACCCTCGGCTTAGCAGTTGGGCAACTTCATTCATCGGGTCTTGTTCACGGCGATCTGCGGCCCAATAATGTCATTATTCACCCCTCCAAGGAAGGGTATCAAATTGGCTTCATCGACAATGAAAGAACGCGTAAACCAATTCGCTTCAAACGCGAACAAAAACGCAACCTTCGTCAGATCATGCTTCTAGGTGATCGCTACATAACAAAAGCCGAGCGAATCAGCTTTTTTGCAGCCTATTTCTCTCGCATGTCATACAAAAACGCTGTTCGCAGAAGCCTCTATCGTCAAACCCTTGCGGATGTAGCTGCACTCTTCGAACAACGCCCACCAGGCCAAGGCACCCAAGCTCCTGAAGAGTTATGGTGGCTACTGAAAGATCTCTCACCGGCCCCCGTACCCCGACGAAAATGAGACCCGCTCCTGCAGCAGTTTCCACTGCCCCTCCTGCAGCCGGGCTCCTTTACTGTAACCTTGCCAGAACGCCATATCAGCCTGTTCATTCGCCCTTATCCCACTGCGCTGATTTCGATACAACGTTCGCCGCAGAGACTTTAGAGCTTTTCGGTAGTTCCAACTATTACCCGTACGACTTTTCTCGCGGTCAAGCAAGACCAATTCTCCATCATCCAGAAGTAAATCCTTGGCCCTGCAATCATCAAAGAACCCGCAAGCATGAAGGCGCCCCACCAAATAACCATAACGCCGCCATAATTCACAATCGATACCCAGGACATCCTCAAGCAATGGAAAGTCAAGCCCCTCCGTGACCATAACCCCTTTTACAGGTATCCCGAACCGAAAAACGCTGCCCGCCGCAACCACTGGCACTACCCGAAACCCTTCTGTGACTAACTGGCCTAAAGTCCGCGCTTCCTGCTCCGGCATAGAGCACCACTGCCCTCCACCAAAGATACGATCCAGCAAACGGCCAAACCTCTCATTGCACGACTCTTTTCTGTAATACGTACGCCCATCCAGCTGGAAACGCACTACCTTTATCCTTTCACCATCAGAAACCACATCCCCTCGGCACCACAGGTTTTCCCCAGATAATCCTGGCCCTACATACCACCGCCAATTCACCATTGACTCCCTTCCAGAATTTCCCCAATACGTTGTTTCATTCGCTTAGGATGCTCATCTCGATAGCTCCGGAATCGTCCCGGCACCAAATACTGCTCTGACAACCAAGCCACAAAATGCCTAACCAACTCTTCGTCATATACCCAACTCTCCGGGGAGGCTATCAGTTGGCTTAATTGCTCTTCTGAGGCTGCATGAGAAACAAGCTCGGGAATATTATAAAAAGCATTTCCCAACGTAAGCACTGGACGCCCAAGCAGCAGGCTCTCTATACCAACCGTTGAATTTATGGTGATGACAAGCCGCGCCCCCTCAATAAGCTCTTGGGTATCGTTTGCATTTGCGAACACGATCCGCGAGTGATTATCATGAATATGCTCGTAGGACTTCCGGGCAGAAGGATGCTCCTTGACGATAAAGCACCACCCTTCCGGGAGAGAAGAAACACAACGTTCGAGGGCCCAGTATAGAGATTCCATACTATCGACCCACGGAGAATGAAGCAGAATCTGTGTGTCGTCATAAACCTGAAACGGGACAAAAATATAGCGTGCAGGCAAGTCCACCGGCTCACCGACTGGCTTCCTGGGGGGTCTTTTGATCAAAGTTGCATCGACATCTTTAGATGGATGATAGCCACGATAGAAACAAGGATCGCGAGGAACAGCTCCGTTGTAATTCACCCCCTTTCCGTCTATCGCGGTGGTATCAGGCAAGCATCCCAGCTCCATATAAAGAGGCTGAACACCTTGTTCACGAATATAGGCCAGTACAATCTGCTGTTTATAGTGAGCGCCATTCATCAGCACTATCCCATCCGGGGCACGGCTTTTGCAGAGACTTTGTACCGCCGCAAGGCATCCAGTGCTTCTCAAGATCAAACCAAATCGGAACAGCTTTCCCGCCTTTTGGCCATTCAGCCTTCCCTTCTGAACACGAAAAAACAACCACTGACTCCATAAGTGACGACGCCGTAACAGCCAGACTAGAGCTGAAAACCTTCCTCCCCATCCAGGGTGCTTGGCATTAAGCACCACACCCCCAACGGCCATATCCTGCTTAAGACGGCTGAAGTAACTCTCCTGGTTACGGCTCATCGCAAAAAAAAGAAGCCAGTACGAAGCGTTGTTAATCGACATGGAACCCTCATAAATCAGAGTGATACGTTATATTTCTTTCGATGTCGGCGAACAAATTTCGCATAAAATGGAGCCATACCTTTCTCAACGTCATCAACATCCACGTCTAGATACATTGAGTACTGGGAAAGCCAGTATCTGACATGATCTTCGGGCAAGCCGAATTCCCGAGCATTGACCACAAATCTCGCTGCATCACGACATGCCTTCGTGAAAGTTGCGATTTTGGGCCTACGCATTCCATCCAGGTCAATCAGATAAAATTGCCCGTCACCAGCAACCATGAAATTAGCCCACTTCATGTCATAGTGGACAAAACCTTTTGCATGAAGGTTTGCAGCGACTTCAGCAGTCCTGCCCATGACTACTTGTGCACCACCCAGCGACTCGAATTTGTCTTCAAAAAAGTGGTTTCTCAAATCTTTCCCGCCCTCTAATCCTTCACAAACAAACCAGGAATCCAGTTGAAAACCATCTCGACACATCAGACACGCTGACGGCTGCGGAACATTAACTCCTTTCTCCCGCAGACGAAAACTCAACTCAAACACACGCTCCCCCCTAGTCCAGCCAAGCAATGCCTGGAGTACACGGAACAGTGAACGCGAACGATAACGCTTTACAAACCAGACATGCCCCTTTTCATCATTGATCAGGCGCGCCTCCACATTCTTAGAAACCTTGATCTTTCTACCGGCTGCCAACCATCTCTTCAACATGTCCAGATTTTCGAATTCTGCCACAGGTGAAGAGCCGATAAAGCGTAGCAAACCATGTGGAAAGCGTCTGACCTTCACTCTTTTACAAACCACTTGGGCGCCTCCCTTCCCATATCTTTCCGATACAGCTTCTCGGCTCTCACTTTTACCGCAGACCAAAACTGGTGATCGTTGATCATTGTCTCTCTCCAGGCAACCCCGCTGTATATAGCCATGGCCCGCAGCAGGTCCCGGCGGGTGAGGCCGATATCCATGGCGGAATAGAATAGCCCGGCCACATCTTTGATACGCCAGCGCAACGGCACCGTCCGGCGCAGACCGGCCCGGTGCAGGTCGATCAGATGACAGCGAATCTGCGTCACACTGTTACCCTGCTCCAGAGTGTCCGGCACCAGCAGGAAATGACATAGGTAAAAATCACGATGATTGATACCGCAGCCATGCATGGTGGCCGCCATCCACATCACCTTGTTCAGCAGGCGCCGCTTTTGTGCCACCGGCGGTGGCTGGTCCGGCCAGCCCCGGCAGTAATCCTCCAGGCTGACAGTGCCGACCAGGTCATCGGTAATCAGGAAACTTTCCATCGCCGCCGGGTTATGGCCACGACGGCCATAGGCCGCCGGCGTCAGGGTATCCACCCCGGCCTCAGCCAGGGCCAGGCTGGCTAGGTACTCGTTACAGGCACTGACCACCGGCGCTCGCCCCTGCAGCAGATTCTTGATCACCTCGCCCCAACCGACGCCCTGGTGGTATTTGAGAAAGTAGGGCCGCCCCGCATGGAAAAAACGCAGGGTGCGGCGCCCTTCCTTGCTGCGAAAGACGTCGCCGTCCAGCGCCCGGACCTGGCCGAACGGATCCTGCCCCTGCCAGGCGACTCGGAATTCCTCGCGCAGGAACAAATCAGTCACGGACGCTCTCCTCCAGCCAGTTCACCACGGTTTCCGGCAGCCGATAGAGGCTCTCCTGCTGGCCGTATTCAACACCGGCGGCGGACCAAGGCCCAGGCCTCTGCGCCAGCATGTTGGCCATAGTGCGATTGAGAGCCTGCTGGTCAAAGGGCGAGGCAATGACTTCGCCGGCACCGGCCTCCCGCACATAACGGGCATAGCCACAGGTATCGGTGGTCAGCACCGGCAGGCCGGCCACCGCGGCCTCCAGCAGTACCATGCCGGCGGATTCTCTATAGGCCGGATGCAACAACAGGTCCGCCGCCTGCAACAGGGCCGGCACGTCATCCCGAGGACCAAGCACGCTAACGCGGGCGCGCTGTTCATCGCTGAGCACTTTCAAGTAAGGCGCAGCATCATCATTGCCGACGATAAGCAGGCGCAGTGGCGCCGGCTGGGACGCAAACGCCGCCAGCGCCCGATCCAGGCCCTTGATCTTGAACCCGGAGCCGAGGAACAGCAGTGCCGGCTCATCATCAGCCAGCTCCAGATCGGCACGCAGCCTTGCACGCAGTTGCTGATAATTATCCGTCCGCCGACGGTCCCGCTCAATGCCCGGTGGCAGAAGGCGATAACGTGCCTCAGTCAGCGGATAATGCGCTTGGTACTGGCTGCGCTGATCGTCATTGAGAAACAGGATGAGCGGCCCATCCGCTGCCGTTACCGCCTTCTCCAACTTCAGGTAGGTCGCGTAACGAGGCAACCATCCCACCGCTGCCGGCTTGCTGCTGACATGCTCGGCAAAACAGCTGTCCGCAGCAAAATACACATCCAAGCCGGGCAAGCGATTGAAGCCCAGCACCCTGTCGAAATCACCCTGGTCGATGGCGCTCAAGACACCACTGGCAAACGATTGCATACGACCATGATTGCTGCGTCCCGACACGGCAATCGACTGCACGGTGACACCATCAATGGTTTCACCTTGCCAGTCGCTCACCAGCGCCACGACCTCATGCCCCCGACTCACCGCCTCACGGGCAATGCGCGCAAAATCCCGCTGCAGGCCGCCATAGGGGAAGTAATGATAGAGCGCCATGGCCAGCTTCATGCGGTGCGCCTCCGCAATTCCCGCCACACCTGTTTCGGTTTCAGGCTGCTGAAACAGGGCGGCTCCACTCCCTTGCCCAGCTCACCGCGATAGGTGCATTTCTCCTGTACGCAGGGCGCACAGGGAAAATCCGCTGCCAGAGAGTGGGCGCGGGCGCCCTGCACCCCGGTGAGCACCGGGTCGGTGGGGCCGTAAAGTGCCACGCCAGGCAGACCCGCCGCCGCCGCCAGATGGGCCAGGCCGGTATCCACGGCAATAAAGGCGTCCCAGCCGAGCAACTTGTCGGTGAGGGCATTCAGGCCCATTTGCGGCAGCACGTGCGCCCCGCTCAGCCCATCGGCGAGACGAGTGGCGCGGTCCTTTTCCATCGGGTTGCCCCAGGGAAGAAAAACGCTATGCCCCTCCGCGCTGGCCAGCTCCACGAGCTGGCGCCAGAAGGCTTCCGGGTAATGTTTGGTGGGCCAGGTGGTGCCATGACAGAACACCAGCTGCGCCGGTCGATTCAAGGATGTGGGAACGTGGCTGCGCGGCAAGCCGTAGTCCGGAGCGCTGCCGGGCAATGTATAACCCAGCGCCAGGGCAAAAAGCTGTCGCACCCGATCGATGGCATGCTGCCCTTTTGCCACGGCCAGAGGATGATCCAGCACCCGGGCGGAAAGCCCTTCCCGGGCGGAGTGCTTGTCCAGGCCGAAACTTGGTCCCCGCCCCAGCCGGGTCACAAAGGCACTCTTGATCAGCCCCTGGGCATCGATGACCGCATCGTATTTACTGGCTTGAACGGCAGATTTGAAGGTCGCCCACTCACCGGAACGGCGCGCCTTGAAAGGATGCTTGCGCCAGCGACGCAGGGCACAGGGAAACACCTGATGCACCGCCGGGTGGCGGCGAGCCAGATCGGCAAAGGCCTCCTCCACCACCCAATCCACCTGTAGATCGGGGATGGCCGCCAGGGCATCGGTCAGTGCCGGCAGGGTGTGGATCACATCCCCCATGGAGGAGGTTTTGATCAGCAGCACACGCATGTCAGAACCCGCTCGCCGTCAACTCAGGCATCCGCGCTTTCCAGCTGCTGCAGGGCATCGATCACCTGCGAAGGGGGCAGCTGGCGCAGACAATTCAAATGCCCCAGCGGGCATTCCCGTTCAAAACAGGGGCTGCATTCCAGCCCCAGCCTTACCACTGCCACTCTATCACCCAATGGCGGAGTAAAACCCGGGGACGTGGAACCGTACACGGCCACCAGCGGCCGCTTGAGCGCCGCAGCGATATGCATCAGGCCGGAATCGTTGCTGACCACCGCGGTGGTCGCCGACAGCAGATCCACCGCCTGTTCCAGGGAGGTATTGCCCGCCAGTACCGCTGCCTGCTCGGCGGCGCCGTTTTCGAGCATCTCGACAATGGCTCTGGCCACCGGCTGATCCTTGCCGGAGCCAAAGATCCATACCTGGCCCCCATGGTCGATCCAGTGCTGGGCCACCGCCGCGTAATGATGTTCCGGCCAACGCTTGGCCGGGCCGAACTCCGCACCGGGGCAAAGGCCCAGCACCGGTCGCTGCGTCGCCAACCCATGGGCCACCATGGCCTGCTGCAGTGAGTCTTCACTCACTTCCAGGTGCGGCGCGGTAATGGTATCCAGCTGTGGCACCGACGCGTCGGCCGGCTGAGCCAGCGCCACAAAGCGCTGCACCATCAACGGATAGCGGTCCTTGTCCAGCTTGCGGACATCGTTGAGCAACCCATAGCGCATCTCTCCGCGCCAACCGATGCGACGGGGAATCTTCGCCGCCCAGGGCACCAGGGCAGACTTGAGGGAATTGGGCAGCACATAGCTTTGCTGGTATTTGCCCCGCAGGGACTTGCCCAGGGCATGCCTCTCACCCAGCTTCAGGTCACCATGGTCGAACGGCAGCGACAGGGCCTCGCGCACTTCCGGCATGCGCGACAACAGTGGCCGACACCAGGCCGGTGCCAGCACATCAATGGCGCAATCGGGGTATTGGCGACGCAGTTCGGAAAACAGGGTCTGGGCCATGACCATGTCGCCGACCCAGGACGGGCCGACGACAAGGATGGCGGAAGGCGAGTCGGACAAGGTAGCCGGCATACGCCTGCTCAGCCCACGTAAGTGAGCCAGTCTCCGTAGTCATCATCCAACTTGCCGCGCACCAGATCAAAGTACACTGCCTGCAGCTGCTCGGTGATCGGGCCACGCTTGCCTTCACCGATGATACGGCCATCCAGTTCACGGATCGGCGTCACTTCGGCAGCGGTGCCAGTAAAGAAGGCCTCATCCGCCACGTAGATTTCATCACGGGTGATGCGCTTCTCGCGAACTGTGTAGCCACGCTCTTCGGCCAGCTGGATGATGGTCTTGCGGGTGATGCCATCCAGGCAGGAGGTGAGCTCCGGGGTGTAGAGGACCTGCTCCTTGATCACGAAAATGTTCTCACCGGAGCCTTCTGCCACGTAGCCTTCGTTGTCCAGCAGCAGGGCTTCGTCGGCACCGCCGGACAGGGCCTCATTCAACGCCAGCATGGAGTTGATGTAGTTGCCGTTGGCCTTGGCCTTGCACATGGTGATATTCACGTGGTGGCGGGTGTAGCTGGAGGTGCGCACCTTGATGCCCAGCTCCAGGGCTTCCGGGGACATGTAGGCCGGCCATTCCCAGGCCGCGACCATCAGGTGCACCTTCAGGTTATGGGCGCGCAGCCCCATGCCCTCGCTACCGTAAAACGCCATGGGGCGCAGGTAGGCATGGGGCAGGTTGTTCTCTTTCACCGCAGCAATTTGCGCAGCGTTGACCTCGTCCTTGGAGAACGGGATCTTCATGTTCATGATATGGGCACTATTGAACAGGCGGTCCGTGTGTTCCTTCATGCGGAAGATGGCCGGACCCTTGGCCGTTTCGTAGGCGCGCACCCCTTCGAACACCCCCATGCCGTAGTGCAGGGTGTGCGTCAGCACATGCACCTTGGCCTCCTGCCAGGGAACCAGTTCGCCATCCAACCAGATAAAACCGTCTCTTACAGCCATCGACATGGCAGTGATACTCCCAGAACTAAGGACCGGCAGGTGTCAGCCCTGCAGGTCGAACCAGTGCTTCCAGATCGCTCGCACGCCTTCACGCAAATCGCGGAATTGGGTGTCGTCGACGATGGATTTCTCTTTGCGCAACGAGGCGCGATGAGCCGCGGATCGGTAAGCGAGGTACGCTTCCCGCAGCAAGCCGGCATCCTGCGCCGACATAATATCCAGTGCAGCCAGTGTTTCGAGCAGCCGCACATTATCGGTGAAGCGGGTCAGTTCACCGTGGGAGGAGGCCCATCTCAGAACCCCGTATTGCACCATAAATTCGATATCAACGATACCTCCCGGGTCCTGCTTGAGATGAAAACGGTCCTCGCCCTTTTCGCCCAGGTGGTCAACCATCTTGTCGCGCATGGCCAGGACATCCTCGCGCAACTTTTCCAGCGGTCGCTCCAGGCACAGCACCTGATGGCGAATGGCGTCAAAGCGGGCCCGCGCCCGGTTGCAGCCAGCCACCACACGGGCCCGCACCAGGGCCTGATGTTCCCAGGTCCAGGCATCGTTGAGCTGGTATTTCTCGAACGAGTCCATGGAGCTGACCAGCAGACCGGCACTGCCGGAGGGGCGCAGGCGCATATCCACTTCGTACAACTGGCCACTCATGGTACGAGTGGAAAGAATATGAATGATGCGCTGGCCCAGGCGGGCGTAGAACTGTTCGTTGGACACCGGCTTGTCGCCGTCGGTCATGCCGCCGCTGGCCGCATCATGCAGGAACACCAGATCCAGATCGGAGTTGTGCCCCAGCTCGATACCGCCCAGCTTGCCGTAACCGGCCACCACAAAATCCGGATTGCAGGGCTGGCCATCCAGACGCGAGGGGCGACCGTGGCGCTCAACCAGCGGCTCCCAGGCCAGCATCACCACCTGGTTGAGGATGCTTTCCGCCAGCCAAGTCAGGTAGTCGCTGACCTTCATCAACGGCAGCACTTCGGTGACTTCCGACGCAGCCACGCGCAGCAGGTGGGCCTGCTTGAAATTACGCAGCACCTCCATCTGCTGTTCCAGATCATCCTCGGCCACCCGCAACAGCTGCTGACGCAACTCGTCATCCAGCTCCGCCCGCTCCGGCGGCGAATAGAGGGTGCGAACATCCAGCAACTCGTCCAGCAGCACCGGGTGCAGGGTGAGACGTTCGGCGATCCAGGGGCTGGCCCCGGACAACTTCACCAGCTGGGTCAGGGCGCTGGGGTTTTCCACCAGCAGCGCAATGTAGGCACTACGACGCAACACGGCTTCCACGAAGGCCAGCAGGCGCACCACCGTGGTTTCGCCATGGCCCTGATAGCCCAGGGCTTCCAGCAGCAGCGGCATCAGCCGGTCCAGTCGCTCACGGCCAATCGCCTGCATGTTCTGCACCGAACGGCTTTCGCGGAAATCATTCAGGTGAGCGTAGACCTTGTCACCTTCCTGCACCCCAATGGCTTCCAGCTGGGCAGCCGCCTGGGTGGCATCCAGCTCGCCCAGCCACAGATCCAGCAGCTCCTGATCGGCGCCCTGGGCCGCATCGGTTTCCTGTTCCGGGTCGGCAATCACTTGGCTAAAATGGTGACGGACACTCTCCCGGTAACGCCGCAACTTGCGCTCGAAGGCGGCACGGGCAGAAAAGCCCATGGCAAAGGTCAGCCGTTGCCAGCCCAGCTCGTCGTCAGGCAGGCGCTGGGTCTGCTTGTCCGCGATTCCCTGCAGCCGATGCTCCACATCCCGCAGGAACAGATAGGCTTCGGTCAGCTCCTCCGCCACGTCCTCCGGCAACAATTCCAGTTCCACCAGTTGCGGCAGCACCTTGATCAGGTTGGGCTCCCGCAGGGCCGGCAGCTGGCCACCCCGGATCAACTGGAAGGCCTGGACGATAAATTCCACTTCACGGATGCCGCCGGCACCCAGCTTCACATCCGCCTGCATGCCCTTGCGGTTCACTTCCCGTTCGATCAGGGACTTCATCTCGCGCAGGGAATGGAAAGCGCCGTAGTCGATATAACGGCGGTAGACGAAGGGATTGAGCCGCTTGATCAGGCGCTTGCCGGCCTGCAAATCGCCGCCGACCGGGCGCATCTTGATCAGCGCGTAGCGCTCCCACTCACGGCCCTGGGTTTCGTAATACCCTTCCATGGCATCGAAGCCGATGGCCAGCACGCCGCTCTTGCCCCAGGGACGCAGGCGCATGTCCACCCGGAAGACAAAACCATCGGCGGTGGGCTGGTCCAGGGCCTTGATCAGCTGCTGCCCCAGACGCACAAAAAACTGGTGATGGCTCAGGCTGCGCCGATCACCCTCGATTTCCCCTTCATGCTCGTAGGCAAAGATCAGGTCGATATCCGAGGACAGGTTCAGCTCCCGCGCCCCCAGTTTGCCCATGGCCAGCACCACCAGCTGGACCGGCTTGCCATCCGGCCCCAAGGGGGTGCCGCTTTTTTCGCAGGCCCAATCATGCAGCACGCTCAGTGCTTCCTGAATCAGAGTGTCCGCAAGCAGGGACAGGTCCGCCACGGTGGTGTGGTAATCCCCCATCCCGGCCAGGTCCCGCCAGATGATGCGCACCATGTGCCGGTGACGCAGCCGACGCAACGCCCGTTTCAGCTCATCCTCATTATCGCAGTCGCCCAGCAATTCGCGCACGGTCTGGCGCAGGGACGCCTCCGCCAGGGGCTGAGTCGGATCGCTGTCCTGCAGCCACTGACCCAGGCCCGGATCACGCTGAAACTGTTGCGCCACATAGTCGGAGCCAGCCCACACCCGGGGCAGGTCATCAAGAAGGGAGTCAGGGATACGATGACCGGATTCCACGAAGTGTTGCCAGTGCTGACTGACCAGCACCGATAGTTCATCCGGCAGAGCGTGATATTGGGGTTCTGTCATGGGCGGCTATTGTCGTACGGGAGGGCGCGAAAGGCTAGAGGCCAGGAGGGAGTTGCAAGTTGAAAGTTCAAAATTGCAATCAGGAACAGCCGGGGACGCTTAACGCAGGCCATGCCCGCGATTCACGATCCGCAGGTTCGCCATGCAAGCATAGCTCCTACACCTGCCGCATGAGCCATGTTCACAGGGCGAGCCAACCCTGCCGCGCGACGTGCCGCCTTTCCCGGCGACGGCCAATCCTTTGTTCACGCCCTTCAACCTGCTCCTTTTCTACCCCAACAAAATATCCTGCGACGGCGTCACCCGCATGACCTCTTCAATGGTGGTCAGACCCTTGGCGACCTTCATGGCACCACTGATGCGCAGGGGCTTCATGCCGTTTTTCAGGGCCTGGCGGGTCAGGGTTTCCAGCTCGGAGCCCCGGGAAATATGGTTTTTGAGGCTGGTATTCAGGGGCATGGTCTCATAGACCCCCACACGCCCCAGGTAACCGGTATCCCGGCACTCCAGGCAGCCCACCGGGCGATAGGTCTTTTCCGGCGGCTTCATCTTGAAGGGGCGAACCAGCTCTTCCCAGGCCTGCACATCGGTTTCCGTTGCCTGCTTGCAATGGGGACACAGGGTACGGATCAGACGCTGGGCCATGACCCCAAGCACCGTGGCACTGATCATGTAGGCCGGCACGCCCAGATCCACCAGACGGGTAATGGACGAGGGGGCATCGTTGGTGTGCAGGGTGGACAACACCAGGTGACCGGTGAGGGCGGCCTGGATGGCCATATCCGCTGTGGCCAGATCGCGGATCTCACCAATCATGATGATATCCGGGTCCTGACGCAGCATGGCCTTCACCCCCTGGGCAAAGCTCACATCAATATTGGCCTGCACCTGCATCTGATTGAAGCTGGGTTCCACCATTTCGATGGGATCCTCAATGGTGCAGACATTCACCTCGCTGGTGGCCAATTGCTTGAGGGTGGAATAGAGGGTGGTGGTTTTCCCCGAGCCGGTGGGGCCGGTCACGAAGATGATGCCGTGGGGATGGGAAGTCATCCGCTGCCAGGCCTGGTAATCCTCATTGGTAAAGCCCATCTGCTCGAAGCTGCGCACCAGCACATCCGGGTCGAACACCCGCATGACCATTTTTTCCCCGAAGGCGGTGGGCAGCGTGGAAATACGCAGCTCGATCTCTTCCCCCTCCGGTGACTTGGTCTTCAAACGCCCGTCCTGGGGTTTGCGCTTTTCCGCCACATTGAGGCGGCTGAGAATCTTCAGGCGGCTGGTAACCGCCGCCATGATCGCCGCCGGCAGCTCATACACATCGTGCAGCACGCCATCGATGCGGAAACGCATCTTGCCGGTCTCCCGGCGCGGCTCCAGGTGAATATCGCTGGCCCGCTGGGAAAACGCGTATTGCAGAATCCAGTCCACAATATTGACGATGTGCTGATCGTCCGCGTCGTGGTGCCCCTTGCCCACTTCCAGCAACTGCTCGAAGTTGGTAATACCGGACATTTCCTGGCCGGTATTGCCGGAGGCCCCGGCGATGGAGCGGCTCAGGTTGTAGAACTCCACCCGGTAGCGGCGCAACTGCTCGGGATTGGCCAGCACCACCTCCAGCTCCCGGTCACGCAGCACCTGCTTGAGATGGGCCTGCCAGTCGCGCACAAAGGGCTGGTCGCAGGCCACCACCACCTTGTCCCGCTGCACTTCCACCGCAACGATGCCGTGACGCTCGGCAAAGGCATAACTCATCACATTGGTCACCTGATCCACATGGACCTTGAGCGGATCAATGTGACACACCGGCATACCCGCCTTTTCCCCCAGCCAGCGGGTCAGGAAATCCACATCCAGCAGCTGGTGGGTATTGGTCCGGTCGGTGAGCCGATACTTGGCCAGCACCTGAATCGGGTGCCAATTCAGCTCCTTCTTCTCCCGTGGCGTGGTGGAAATGACGTTGAAGTCTTCCTGGCTGACGCGACCTTCTTCCAGCAACTCACGCATCAGCCAGCGCACATCAATCAGCAGACCATCCAGTTTGGCGGGGTGGGCAGTGACGTTCACGGATACTCTCCGGGTCAATAGGCGGGCAGAACCGCCTGTCTAATTATTTTGTAGTACTGTAACGATAACAGGTAAACCCTGACAGCCCCGATGGCTTTGACTATACTCGCGGCCAGATTCATGACACATCTGTGACAGTTGCACGACTGTGCCATGAACATTCCTTTCCCCATGGGCGACTGCCCGGGAAAGTGGGACACTGATTCTGCCTGAAGCCCCTGCTTCAGGTTTTACTCTGACTCTGGACCCGAGGCGCCTATGTCCTTTGGAAGCTCCATTGCCGGCCTGTTTGGCCGCTCACCGATCAAGCCCCTGCAGCAACACTACGACACCGTTCACGACTGTGCCCGAACCCTGGCGGACTTCTTCGCCGCCGTGACCGAAGGCGACTGGGACAAGGCACGGGCAGCCCGCAAGCGCATTGCCGAGCTGGAAAACCGGGCCGACGAACTGAAAAAAGAATTCCGCCTGAACCTGCCCAAAAGCCTGTTTTTGCCCATGCCGCGCACCGACCTGCTCGACCTGATCAGCGTGCAGGACAAGGTCGCCAACAAGGCCAAGGACATTTCCGGGCTGATGCTCGGCCGGCAGATGACCATTCCCCCCATACTGGCCGATGTGATGCGCGACTATGTGCAAGGCGCCATCGATACCTCCGCCCAGGCCCAGAAAGCCATCAACGAGCTGGATGAGCTGATCGAGACCGGCTTCAGCGGTCGCGAAATCCAGATCGTGGAAGAGCTCATCGAGGAGCTGGACCGCCTGGAGCGCAATAACGACGAGCAGCAAATCACCATTCGCTCCACCCTGTTCAAGCTGGAAAACGAACTGCCCCCGGTGGATGTCATTTTTCTCTACAAGATCATCGAATGGGTAGGCGATCTCGCTGATCGCGCCCAGAAAGTGGGCGGCCGCCTGCAGATGTTGGTCGCACGCTAGGAGTTGTCTTATGGAGTGGATGATTGAACACAGCTACCTGATGCTGTTGCTGGCCGGCGCGTTCGGCTTTCTGATGGCATGGGGCGTGGGCGCCAACGACGTGGCCAACGCCATGGGCACCTCGGTGGGCTCCGGGGCCCTGACCGTGAAACAGGCGGTGATGATCGCCATCGTCTTTGAATTCTGCGGCGCCTACCTGGCCGGTGGCGAAGTGACTGCCACGGTTCGTAAAGGCATCGTCGATGCCAGCGTCTTTGCCGAATTCCCCCATTATCTGGTCTACGGGATGATGTCCGCCCTGCTGGCCGCCGGTATCTGGCTGGTGGTGGCCTCCTGGTTTGGCTGGCCGGTTTCCACCACCCATTCCATTGTCGGTGCCATCGTGGGCTTTGCCGCCGTGGGCGTGGGCATGGATTCGGTACAGTGGGACAAGGTTGGCAGCATTGTCGCCAGTTGGGTCACCTCACCCCTGCTCGCCGGCTTCATCGCCTTTGCCCTGATCAAGAGCGTGCAGCGCCTGGTGCTCAACCATGATGACCCATTCGAACGGGCCAAACGGGTGGTGCCCTTCTACATGTTCCTGGTGGGCTTCGCGATCACCGCCGTGACCCTGCTCAAGGGCCTCAAGCATATCGGCCTGGAAATCAGCTTCGCGGCCAGCCTGGGCTGGGCCGCCGTGGGCGGCGTCATCATTGCCCTGATCGGCGCCATGATTCTCAGCCGCATCAAGCCAAACCCACAAGCCGACAAGGAATTTCGTTTCCACTCCGTGGAGCGCATCTTTGCCGTGCTGATGATCTTTACCGCTTGCGCCATGGCCTTCGCCCACGGCTCCAATGACGTGGCGAACGCGGTGGGCCCGCTGGCCGCCATCAACAGCGTCATCGTCAACGAAGGCGTTATCGGCGGCGAAGCCGCCATGCCCAGCTGGATCCTGCTGGTGGGCGCCATGGGTATCGTGTTCGGCCTGGCCATTCTCGGCGCCCGGGTCATGGCCACCGTGGGCAAGAACATCACCGAGTTGACCCCCAGCCGCGGCTTCGCTGCCGAGCTGGGCGCCGCCGGCACCGTGATCCTGGCCTCCGGCACCGGCCTGCCCATCTCCACCACCCACACCCTGGTGGGGGCGGTACTGGGCGTGGGCATGGCCCGCGGCATCGGTTCCCTGAACCTGCGGGTGATCGGCACCATCTTCACCTCCTGGGTGGTCACCCTGCCCGCCGGCGCCCTGCTGTCGATCCTGTTCTTCTACTTCTTCAAGGGCCTGTTCGGCGCCTAATAACGCCGACCCGTCACGGAGAACACAACGCCGCCTTCGGGCGGCGTTTTGGTTTCTGTTGCTATGCCCAGCCTGCAAGCAAAAGGATCGAGTGACGAGAAGCGAGTTTCGAGCCGCGAAAACCTTTAAAGCGGGCAGGGTTTTGCCTTTCGAAACTCGGTACTCGCAACTCGAAACTGGCTGCTTCGTTCGGATGCCCTTTCGCTTGCAGGCAAGCTCCTCACCCCACCCCGCCGGCACATCTGGCATCCAACGCCCCCCGCTGGCTATACTGGCCTGTCAGTCATCCATCACCGAGACACGCCGTGCCCAGCACCACCCCCGACAATCAGGTCCACTGGTTCCGCAATTCGTCCCCGTACATCAATGCCCATCGGGGTCGCACCTTTGTGGTGATGCTCTCCGGCGAGCTGCTGGACGGCCCGCGCCTGCCCACCCTGGTTCACGATCTGGCGCTGCTCAACAGCCTCGGCATCAAGCTGGTCCTGGTCCACGGTGCCCGCCCGCAGATCAGCGCGCGGCTGGCGGAATCCGGCATCGAATCCACCTTTGAGCAACACATGCGGATCACCGACAGCGCGGCGCTCAATGGCGTCATGGCCGCCGTGGGAGCGCTGCGCCTGAAACTGGAAGGGCTGTTTTCCATGGGGCTGGCCAACTCCCCCATGTACAACGCGGGCATCCGCCTGATCAGCGGCAACTTCGTCATCGCCAAACCGGTGGGCGTGCGCAACGGCTTCGACTACCAGCACACCGGCGAAGTCCGGCGCATCGAAGTGGATGCCATTCGTCAGCAACTGAGCAATGGCAACGTGGTACTGCTGTCACCGCTGGGCTGCTCGCCCACCGGCGAACTGTTCAATGTGAACGCGGAAGAGGTGGCCTCCACCGCCGCCATCGCCCTGGGCGCCGACAAGCTGATTCTCATGGGTAACGACCTGCGGCTCGCCGACAGCAACGGCGACATGGTGCGCGAACTCAGCCCCCAGCAAGCCGGCAAACTGCTTGCCGACGACCAGCTCCAGGACAATGGCGTGGACCGGCAGCTCACCGCGGCCTGCCACGCCGCCAGCAATGGCGTGGGTCGCGCCCACCTGATCGACGCCAACGACGACGGCGCCCTGCTCAAGGAACTGTTCACCCGTGACGGCTGCGGCACCCTGGTCACCCGGGAAACCTACGAAACCCTGCGCGGCGCGCGCATCGACGACGTGGGCGGCATCCTGGAACTGATCGAACCTCTGGAAGCGGACGGCACCCTGGTGCGCCGCTCCCGGGAACTGCTGGAAAACGAAATCCAGCGCTTTGCCATCATCGAGCGGGACGGCATGGTCATCGCCTGCGCCGCCCTCTACCCCTTCCCGGACGACAAGACCGGCGAACTGGCCTGCGTGGCCGTCCACCCCGGTTACCGCAAGGGCGAACGGGGTGCCCAGCTACTGGCATACGTGGAACGGCGAGCCAAAGAACAAGGGCTCACCAGCCTGTTCGTGCTCACCACCCTGACCGCCCACTGGTTCCAGCAGCAGGGCTTCGAAGCGGCGGGCGTGGAAGCGCTGCCGGGAGCCCGGAAGTCGCTGTATAACTGGCAGCGGAATTCGAAGGTGTTTGTGAAGGGGCTGTAGTGCTGCCCGCCATATGAGCTGCTCGCCTTTCCCTGTGGGAGCTCATGCTTGCATGGCGAATACAGAGGTTAAGGCGGCGATTGCCTAGTGAGTTAATTTCCAAACTGTAACGCAAAGCGCACCGGTGGCCTTTACATAGCGAAGCGGCGTAAAGGGCATCCGTGTGACGCGCCTTGTTATGAACTTTCCACGGAAATCCCTGCACGATTTAAATACTCATCTACGTTATCCAAGGTATCGTGTATTTTTGCGACCTTGTAGGCGAAAGGGCTAATCGTCATTGTCGTCAGGTCAGGCGGTGGAAGGTCCGCCCTCGCTCCATCTACCGACACAAGTATGAACCTATCAAGGAATGCTCCATCGTAATAAAGCTCATACCAGTACCCTGTGGCTCTTTTGTCTGGAAAACCATTTGCCCATTGTTCCTTGAAATCTTCGCACTGAATTCCGTCATCTATAAATTTCGCCCTGAATCGAAGTCGGGGATCTTCTCTCAAAAACCGTTCGCTGGCCCAATCTCTGGAAATGCCATGCCAATCATCTTTCGGATGAGTTGTAGGTATAAAATCTAGAATTTCTTCAAAAGTCATTTCTCGAACAGGCTTGCGCTCAGGTAAAAAATACTCTGCGATCGAAGGGCTGGCCAAGAAAAGTGAACTTAACAGTCCGAAGACGAAAGCTATGGGCTCAATATCAAAGCCTGCGATCCAGAACCCTCCAGCAATAAGAGCAAAGCAGAAAAATAAGCCGCCTATAACCCGCAATGCGTGCTTGTACCGTTTAATCCACAGCCAAAGAAACTTCAATTTCGAATTTACTCCCAGATTCTTACTCATAACGCCCGCGTAAAGCTCGCGAGGAACGAGCGTCGCCTTTGACGCCTTTTTTAAATCTTTTAGTCAATGCTCCGCCCCAGGATTCTAGCGACTACACCGACAATACCTTTCTCGGTACGCTGAGCATTAGCACCGAAAAAGTGGTTGCGGATAGCGAAAAATGCGCCCACTATCAGCGACGCATATCCGACCCAATCGGTGAGCCGAATAAGTCGGCCAAACCGTGCTTCCAGAACAGGATAGAACTGGCTGCCCTCTTGTGCCGCAAGTTGCCCTTCAAGATATCCGCCCAAGCCAATAGAAATGACTAAGTAGGCGATAAAGCCCACAAGCAAGGCGCCCCACCAAGGAAGGCGGGAGGCAACGCGGACGAGATCGGTAACCACCGAGCCGAGACTATTCCTTCTTCGATACCTACGACCCATCATGGTCCTCGATTGAGATTTAACGCCGCCAGCAGGGGCAGCTTACTTTGGGCGCTTTATTGCGCAAAAATGGGAGCGCAGCGACCGCGCAATAAAGTGGCCAAAGTAAGCTGTCCCGCGGAGGGCCGTAGGCCCGGAGCATACTGCCTGGCCTTGTTATTGTTTTTCGATAGCACCGAAGTCTGGGGCAACCTCAGAAACCGAACCATCTTCATGCAACCAAACACTGACCTTATCGAGAATTCTATCTGCCTCTCTAAGGAAAATTAATTGATCTCCACAGCCATTGCCAGCAATGGCGATTGCCCCTTCTGGAAAGTAACCGAACTCTCTACATGACTCAGTTTCGCTTAGTATGTGGTTACACGTGCGAGAAATTCTCTTTCTATCTGATGTATCTTTTATCGGATAGAAATCCCAACTATCTTCGCCAACATATGCATAGCCGCCATTTGACTTCAGCATCGCAGATCGATAAGCCGTAGGAAGTTTTGCCCCTAGCTCATTCTCGGTCTTTTCCAGTTGATCTTCAGGTAACTCAAATGGCATGCACTTCTCCAGAACAATAACGTCTCAATAACCGGCAGCGTTGTGGCGAAGCCACGTTTCTATCTGTCCGGCGCCGTAGGCGCGTAGTTAATTGACTTGTTAAATTTTGTTTCTATGGTATTTGTTATAATGTCGGTAGACTCTGGATCGTTCATAGTTCGCAACAGATTTTTTCTGGTCGAGCGTTAATTCTTCAAAGAGGCCAGGCAATAAATTTCCAGTATCTTCTTCATATTCCTCTTTGCGATTTATGCGGAATGCTGACCAGAATACGTCTTCAGGAACCCCGTTCCTATTGGATAGCATTGAATAATAAATCGCGCCACGTAGCGTAGAAATCTCACTGCATACTTCTTCGACAGTCTCCCAAACGCAGCCCCTCCAAGTTAACTCACTAATTAACTCTGATTTATCATCCTCGAAAATTCTATATATCTCAGGATACCTTATTACGGATCCAGTCGACGCTCTATTTAGAAAAAGATCCTTGACGGACTTCTTTCGGTGAGGCAAGCAAACTGGTATCCCGTTTTCAACTTCCATTAGTGTGTGCACTCGAAATAAATTTAACAGTTTATTCAATTGCAGATGCGATATAACACTTTGCTGTATATCCCTTATCAACGTCGATTCAAGAACCACACTAAACCAACAACAAACCAACAACTTACCCTACACCCGGGAATGACTCTCAACAGTCTTTTCTTGCACTTGCGTGTTGAACGGGAAATTTTGTTCGGACTTTTCTTGCAGCCCCAAAACTGAAAATTCACTCTATCTCAGCCACTTACAAAAATATGTAAGCCATATCCTACATATTCAACTGGCGCGCTGGTGAAAAACGGCGCTGGCTCTCCGTAATTTAGCGCCTGTATTCCCGAAACGCTTGGGCTAATTCGCCATGCGAGCATCGCTCCAACGGTGGATGGAGGATGGGCTGGCGGGTGAAGGCGACCGGGCTGATTGCGTCGAGTGGGCGGGCTCGGCTCAAGGAGAGTGCCTCCTCCCCCGCTTCTTCGCCTTGCGAGCAAGGCTCCAACAGTGGGGTACTGTGGGTTACAATGTTCGGCTATGTCCCGCTAGTTACCATTACGAGGTTCCCATGCCGCAGTATCGCTCCCGTACCACCACCCATGGCCGTAACATGGCCGGCGCCCGTGCCCTGTGGCGCGCCACGGGCATGAAGGACGGGGACTTCGGTAAACCGATTATTGCCATCGCCAACTCCTTTACCCAGTTCGTACCCGGGCACGTGCACCTGAAGGACATGGGCCAACTGGTGGCCGGCGAGGTGGAGAAGGCCGGGGGCATCGCCAAGGAATTCAATACCATTGCGGTGGACGACGGCATCGCCATGGGCCATGACGGCATGCTCTATTCCCTGCCCAGCCGGGACATCATTGCCGACTCCGTGGAGTACATGGTCAACGCCCACTGCGCCGATGCGCTGGTGTGCATTTCCAACTGCGACAAGATCACCCCCGGCATGCTGATGGCCGCCATGCGCCTGAATATCCCGGTGATCTTCGTGTCCGGCGGCCCCATGGAAGCGGGCAAGACCAAGCTGGCCGAGGGCAAGCTGGACCTGGTAGACGCCATGGTGATGGCCGCCGATGACAGCGTGGACGAGGAAACCCTCAACGAAGTGGAGCGCTCCGCCTGCCCCACCTGCGGTTCCTGCTCCGGCATGTTCACCGCCAACTCCATGAACTGCCTGACCGAAGCCCTGGGTCTGTCCCTGCCCGGTAACGGCTCGCTGCTGGCCACCCACGCGGACCGCCGCGAACTGTTCCTGGAAGCGGGCCGGCGCATCGTGGATCTGGCCAAGCTGTACTACGAACAGGATGTGGAGGCGGTACTGCCACGCAATATCGCCTCGGTGAAGGCCTTCGAAAACGCCATGAGCCTGGATATTGCCATGGGCGGTTCCACCAACACGGTACTGCACCTGCTGGCGGCGGCCCTGGAAGGCGAAGTGGACTTCACCATGGCCGATATCGACCGCCTGAGCCGCAAGGTGCCCTGCCTGTCGAAAGTGGCCCCGGCCACCCAGAAGTACCATATGGAAGACGTGCACCGGGCCGGTGGCGTGATGGGCATTCTCGGCGAACTGGACCGGGCCGGTCTGCTGCACCGGGATATCCCCATGGTGCACTCCGCCAGCGTGGCGGAAGCGCTGGAGCACTACGACATCATGCGCACCAGCGATGAAGGCGTGAAAAAAATGTTCACCGCCGGCCCGGCGGGCATCCCCACCCAGACCGCTTTCAGCCAGGACACCCGCTGGGACAGCCTGGATAACGACCGGGAAAACGGCTGTATCCGTAATTACGAAAACGCCTACAGCAAGGATGGCGGCCTGGCCGTCCTTTACGGCAACATCGCCGAGCGCGGCTGCATCGTGAAGACCGCCGGAGTGGATGATTCCATCCTCACCTTCACCGGCCGTGCCCGGGTGTTTGAATCCCAGGATTCTGCCGTGCGCGCCATTCTCGGCGACCAGATCGTGGCCGGGGATGTGGTGGTGATCCGCTACGAAGGCCCGAAAGGGGGCCCAGGCATGCAGGAAATGCTCTACCCCACCAGCTACCTGAAATCCAAAGGCCTGGGCAAGCAGTGCGCCCTGCTCACCGATGGTCGCTTCTCCGGCGGCACCTCCGGCCTGTCCATCGGTCATGCCTCCCCGGAAGCGGCGGAAGGCGGCGCCATCGCCCTGGTGGAAGAGGGCGACACCATCGCCATCGACATCCCCAACCGCACCATCAACCTGGACATTTCCGATGAGGAACTGGCCCATCGTCGCAGCAAGATGGAAGCCCGCGGCAAGCTGGCCTACAAACCCATGGAAATGCGCCCACGCCGTGTTTCCACCGCCCTGAAGGCCTATGCGGCCCTGACCACCAGCGCCGACCGCGGTGCCGTGCGGGACCTGAGCCAGCTCAAACTGTGACCGACCCGGGCGGCCTTCGGGCCGCCCTGTTCGTTGCCCCTCTTGGCATCCGCCCCGCCGGTTTCATGACCGTTGCCGCACCCCGGTAGACAGGGTGTTGCCACACGGCGCTTTCTGAACAAGTATCGTAGACGTGTTTTCCCGTCGGCGACCCCGGCCTGTGCCCACTTACGAGGAGCACTCTGTTAATGAGTCTGAGACAACGTTTGATGCCACTGGTGGCCAAGCTGATCACCAGCGAACGCCTGCAACAATGGCGCCGGGCCTTTCGCGAATCGCGCCGCAAACTGCAACGGCGCCCTCATCAGGCGGTGTTCTACTTCCGCATTGATGACCCTTATTCCGTGTTGATGGCCCAGGTACTGCCCCGCTTTGCTCGCCACTTCGGCATCATGATTACCCCCCGGGTCATGCTGTATCTGGATCAGCAGATGTACCCGGCGGCGGACATGCTGGAAGAACTGGCCCCCCGCGACGCCACCCAGCTGGCGCGCCTGCACGACCTGGACTTTCCCCACCACTGGCAACTGCCGCCCCGGGAAGTGAGCCTGGCAGCAACACGCTGCCTGCTGAAACACGAGGGTGACGAGCGTTTCTGGAGCCTGGCCGCCGCCCTGGCCGATGCCCTGTGGCGCAACGACCACGACAGACTGGAAGACCTGCTCACCGAACACGGCCAGATGCCCGCCGACCGGGCCCAGCTGGCCCTGGAAACGCGCCGCGACCAGTTCCTCAAGGACGGCCACTACCTCACCGGCACCCTGCACTACGAAGGCGAGTGGTACTGGAGCGTGGAACGGCTGGACCACCTGGCCCACCGCCTCAACGACCTGGGGCTGGGCAGCGCGGACTGGCCGCTGCCCTACGGCCGCGCCAAGCGGGCCCGCCTGAAAGACGTGCCGGAGGGCCTGAAAGGCAAACCCCTGGTGCTGTTCTTCTCTTTCCGCAGCCCCTACTCCTATCTGGCCCTGGCCCGCACCTATGCCATGGCGGACCATTACGGTCTGAACCTGAAGATCCGCCCAGTCCTGCCCATGGTCATGCGCGGGCTCTCGGTACCCAAGGCCAAGCGTTTCTACATTCTCAAGGACGCCGCCCGGGAAGCCCGGCTGCACAAGGTGCCGTTCGGCAAGGTATGCGATCCGGTGGGGGCCGGTGTGGAACGCTGCATGGCTATCTGGCCTTTCGCCGAAAAGGAAGGTCGTCTGCGTGAATGGCTGCGCGCCGCCGCCACCGGCATCTGGAGCCAGGGCATCAATGCCGCCACCGACAACGGCCTGAAGTTCCTGGTGGAAAATGCCGGGCTGGACTGGAACCGGGCCCGCCGCTGGCTGGATGACGACAGCTGGCGCGATCGCGCGGAAGACAACCGCAACGCCATGATGGCCGCCGGCAGCTGGGGCGTTCCCAGCTTCCTGACCGAAAAGACCATGGTCTGGGGCCAGGATCGTTTTGCGGTCATCGAACAGTGCCTGCTAGCCTCACAGGCCGATGACAAGGACTGAGATAGCCTCAGCTTCATTTCCGTAGGAGCGGCGCTCGAGCCGCGAAGCCGTTTTCGAAAAGATCTCTGGGCGCTTCGCGGCTCGAGCGCCGCTCCTACGGCTTATAAAAACCACGGAGAATCACTATGACCCTTGCCTACTGGTGCGTGCTTGCCGCCATTTTCCTCCCTTACCTGAATACGGCTCTGGCCAAGTTCCAGGGCGGCTTTGGCCCGAAACAGAACCATAACCCCCGGGAATTCCTGGAAACCCTGGAGGGCAGCCGCAAGCGGGCCCATTGGGCCCAGCAGAACAGTTTCGAGGTGACCCCCGCCTTTGCCGCAGCCGTGATCATTGCTCACCTTGTGCAAACCGCGCCCCAGGGCACCATCGACGGCATCGCCCTGGCCTTTGTGGTCAGCCGGATCATGTACACCGTCTGCTACATCGCCGACTGGGCTAGCGCCCGCACCCTGGTATGGGCCTTCGGTATGGGCTGTATTGTGGCCCTGTTTGTGGGCGTAGGCAGTTAACGAAAGTCGCGAGTGACGAGGCGCGAATGGCGAAAGACAAAACCGATCTGGGTTTTCGAAACTCGCTCCTCGTCAGCCGCAAATTTTCAATGCCCAGGATCTATACCATCTCCGTCAACGGCAGGAATCACTTCCCCTGCCGCCCTGACCAGACCATTGTCGAAGCCGGCCAACAGGCCGGCTTCGGCTTTCCGGTGGCCTGCCGCAATGGGGTGTGCGAACGCTGCATGGGCCGCCTGCACAGCGGACACGTTCAGCAAAGAAACCACATCATTCATGCGGGCGATGCCGATAGCTCCCGGGTGTTATACTGCGTCGCCCAACCACTCAGCGATTGCGAGATAGATGTGCCCGAGGTGACCGTTCCCGGCGAACTGCCAAGCCACGACGTCAACTGCCAGATTCAGCAGATCGAAGTGCTCAACCATGACGTGAGCCGGGTCTGGCTGCAATTGCCCGCTGGCAAGCGGATCCAGTGGCATGCGGGCCAGTACCTGATGCTCAACCTGAACGGCGAAGGCTACCCCTTTTCCATTGCCAACCACTGCGATGGACGCGCTCTGGAACTGCATATCCGCCATGGCGACGATAACAGTGCCGCCCAGGACATCATGGCCTACCTGGAATCGGCCAGCACTGTCAGCATCACGTTGCCCGCCGGCCTGCGCTTTATCGACACGGCCCCGGCACAACCGGTGTGGTTTATCTGCGGTTCCACCGGATTTGCCCCGGTGAAGGCCATGGTCGAGCGGCTGATCGCCCTGGATTTCGATCAGCCGGTGCGTTTGTTCTGGGGCGCCCGCACCCCGGAGGACCTCTATCTGTCGACCCTGCCGGCCCAGTGGAAAACCGCACTCAAGGACTTCGATTTCACCACCTCCCTGTCCGACATCCGCCACCCGGATCACGCCGAGGGTCTGGTCCACGAGGCGGCGCTGGCCGCTCTGGACGAACCGGCCCTGCCCCTGTTCTATCTGGGCGGCTCCCCGCCCATGGCCTGGGCGGTGTTCGATGCACTGGTGGCAGAAGGAGTTCCCGCCGGCAATATCCATTGCGACGTGTTCGATTACGCGCCGAGGGATTAGCGACAAGCTTCAAGCTACAACGCGGGCTAAGCTCGTGCCAACCGAAGAGGCCTGAGCCCGCGCTGCGAGTCTAATTCGTCACTGGGCATCTAGCATTCACCTCGAATCGCGGCCAAAACGTTACCGGACTGGCAACAACCGAGCCCGCGTTGTAGCTTGTAGCTTGCTGCTTATAGCTGATTTCCAAGGAAAGGATGCGATGGCGCAGGATTCTCCGCCCACAGTGCATAACCAGACACTTCTGCTGCCCTGCCATGAATGCGATCTGGTCTGCGAAGTGGTCCCTGGCGAGAAGGGCGGCTGGCTGCAATGTCCCCGCTGTCGGCACCCGCTGATGCGCCAGGCGCAGAGTGATCAGCTGACACCTGCGCTGGCGTTCACCTCCCTGATCCTGCTCGGCCTGTCTTTGCTGTTCCCCTACATCGGCTTTGAAAAAAGTGGTATCGAGCGTGCCATGACCGTCACCGATGCGGCCTGGGAACTGGCGGTCTATCACCACCCGGCACTGGCGGTGATCGTGATTGCCACCATCATCGTGATACCGGCCCTCTATCTGTTGTCGATCTGCTGGGTGCATCTGAGCCTGGCAGCGCCCCGCCAGCTGCCCGGCAGTCTGTTGCTGGCCCGCTGGCTGCCCCGCATGCAGCCGTGGATGATGGCCGATGTGTTTGCCATTGCCGCCCTGGTCAGCCTGGTGAAGATCGTCGCCATGGCCCATATCCAGCTGCTCTCTGCCTTCTGGACCTTTTCCGGCTATGCCCTGTTATTGCTGATCACCGTCACTCGCATGAATACCATTAGCCTGTGGCAGCGGCTGCTCGGCAATCTGCAGCAGCCCGTTGCTGCCCGCAGCGGACTGACCGCCCGCGCCCAGGGCCTGATCGGCTGCCAGTGGTGCGGACAGTTGCAGGCCATGCACCACCACCATTGCCAACGTTGCGACAGCCCACTCCATGGTCGTCATCCGTTGACCCTGCAGCGGGTCTGGGCATTGCTGATCACGGCCATTCTCTGTTGCTTCCCGGCCCACCTGTTTCCGATCATGACCACCACCAGCCTGGGACAGAACGAGCCATCCACCATCATTGCCGGTGTCATGCTGTTTCTGCGCCACGGCGACTGGCCCATTGCCCTGATCATCTTTACTGCCAGCGTGCTGGTGCCGTTCGGGAAAATCATGGCCCTGGGCTGGCTGTGTATCGCCAGCCGCCGGCGGGACACCCTGGACATGAAAAACCAGATGGCGCTTTACCGGATCACCGAATGGGTGGGCCGCTGGTCCATGATCGATGTGTTCGTGGTGGCCATCATTGTCGCCCTGTTCCAGATGGGCAATATTCTTACCGTGACCCCGGGTGTGGGTGGCGTGGCGTTTTCCGCCGTGGTGATATTCACCATGCTGGCCGCCCACCAGTTTGATCCGCGCCTGATCTGGGATCAGCAACAAACCCTCACCCGCAACACGCAACCGGAGCATCAGCCTTGAGTGATACCCAAGCCGAACCCCGCCGCACCCGGCTTTCCGCCGTCTGGCTGATCCCTCTGGCCGCGGCCCTGATCGGCCTGTGGCTGGTGTTCAGCTACCTGTCCAGCCAGGGGCCGGTGATCACGCTGACACTGGCGGATGCGGAAGGCATCAACGCCGGCAAGACCCCGGTGAAAACCCGCAACGTCCAGGTGGGGCTGGTGGAAAGTGTGCGGCTGTCCGATGACATGAGCCACACCCTGCTCACTGTCCAGATGCAATCGGATACCGACCGCATGCTGGCCAGGGACACCCGCTTCTGGGTGGTCAAACCACGCATCAGCCGGGAAGGTGTCAGTGGTCTGAACACGGTGTTGTCCGGCTCCTATATCGAACTGATGCCCGGCGAAAGCAGCAAGAAGGGCAAGCGCTTCCAGGTACAGGACAGCCCGCCGCCGGAGACGACCGGCGCCGGCCTGTTCCTGAAGCTGGTCAGTGCAGCGGGCACCAATGTGGACGTGGGTGACCCGGTGAACTTTCGCAGCCTGAAGGTGGGCCGGGTGGTAGAAACCCGCTTCAACGCCGCCGACAAACGCTTCCATCACCGCATCTTTATCCAGAAACCCTATGACGTGCTGGTTTCGGACAGCAGCCGTTTCTGGCAGGTCAACGGCCTGGGCTTTCAGCTCGACGCCCGCGGCTTCCAGGCCCAGATCCATTCCCTGGAAGCCTTGATCGGCGGCGGCATTACCTTCGCGGTGCCCGATGGCAACATGCGCGCCGGCGACCCGGTAGAGGACGAGCGGGAGTTTACCCTGCACAACGATGAAGAAAGCGCCCGCCGGGCACTCTACACCGACACCCTGGATTACGTGTTGCTGGTGGAACGCAGTGTGCGCGGCCTGAAAAGCGGTGCCCCGGTGGAATATCAGGGCATCCGGGTGGGCACGGTGGAACAGGTGGCCTGGGGCTTTGGCCAGTCCGGCCCGGCCACCATCAGCAGTGCCCCGATTCCGGTACTGATCCGCCTGGAGCCCCAGCGCATCACCCACCAGAACCACGAAGACACGGCACAATGGCGACAGGAAATCGACCGCATGATCGGTGACGGCCTGCGCGCCAGCCTGAAGCCGGGCAACCTGCTCACCGGCTCCCTGTTCGTGGACCTGGATTTTCACCCGGAGAGTCCCGCCAACTCTGGCGGCGAACGCTATGCAGACGTGGCGGTGTTCCCCACGGTCAACAGTGGCGGCATCAGCAAGATCGAGGACCAGATCCAGCAACTGCTGGACACGCTCAACGACCTGCCCATGGAGTCCATCGCCGGCAATCTGAACCGCAACCTGGATAATCTGGCCGACGCCACCCGGCGCCTGGACACCTTGCTCGCCAACCCGGCGCTCAATGCCCTGCCGGAACGACTCACCGGCACCCTGGGCGCCCTGGAGGGCACTCTGCAGGGCTGGCAGTCCGGCGGTGAGGGCTATCAGCAGCTGCAAGGCACCCTGCAGAAGCTGGACCGGCTCCTGAATGAAGCGGAGCCATTGCTGGATACCCTGAACCGGCAACCCAACGCCCTGATCTTCCAGCGCCAACCGGCCCCCGACCCGCAACCCAGAGGCCCCCGCCAATGAAATCTGTCCTCATTCCCGGCCTGCTGGCCGCCCTGATGACGTTGCTGAGTGCCTGCAGCCAGGCCCCTCCGGCACCGGCGCCGGATTACCTGCTACCGGGCGCCAGCCACAGTGGCCACACCCCGCTGCGGATTCACGTGACCCTGGCCAGCTACCTGGACCAGGGCGGCATTGTGTTGCAACTGAGCGATACCGAGCTGCACGTGGCTCGCCAGCACCGCTGGGCAGAACCGCTGGGCTCACAATTGCAGCGGGCCCTGGCGGCCACCCTGGCAAGCCAGGCAACACTCCCGGAACAGGGAAAACTGGCACTACAAATCAGCCGCTTTCAGGGCGTGCAGAACGCTGAGGGGGATGTGGCCAGGATCACCGGCACCTGGCAGTTCACGTCAGACGCGCAAAGCCGAAAGGGCCCCATCGAGTGGCAGGGCCCCATTAATGGCGAGGGCTATGCGCCACTGGTTGAAGCCCTGGATCAGGGGTGGCAGGACGTCGGGCAGGCCATCACCAAGGCCCTGAAATAAGCCGCCACACGGTATCGCAAGGGCCCGATAGGTTTTGTAGGAGCGCCGCTTGAGGCGCGAACAGCATTAGAAGCGAGTCACGAGGTTAGAGTTTCGAAAATCGTTTCGCCCCTCGTAACTCGACCCTTTTCGCGCCTCAAGCGGCGCTCCTACAGCAAAAAGGCCGCACCCGGATTCCCCGGCGCGGCCTTTTGATTTTCGTTTTCCAATACCGCTCTACAGCGACTTCTCCGGCATCGGCAACGCGGGCAACTGCCCTTCCAGTTGCTGCAAGCGCCGCTCGAACGCTTTCTGCGCCTTGCTGGAATCTCCCAGCGCCTGATACAAGCGCGACAGCTCGGCCAGCGCTGTGGCGCTCTGACTGGAGTTGGCGGCCGCCTCGAAGAAGCCCTGGGCCTTGCCCCACAGGCGCGCCTTCAGCGCCACCCGGCCAGCGGTAATCAGCACCGCCGCATTGCCAGGACGTTCCGCCAGCCAGCCTTCCAGCACCTGTAGCAGGTCATCCGGAGAAATATCGTCGATGGCTTCCAGCACCGGCGGCAGACGATCATCCCATTCCCGGGAAAGGTGTTCCCGCACCAGATTCAGAGCCCCTTTGCCGCCACCCAGCTGTGCCAGAAAACCGGCATAGCGGGCCACCATGGCCGGGTCATTTTTCAAATGCACCGGCACATCTTTCCACAGCTTGCGCAGCTCTTCGCGGCGGCCATCCGCATCGTTAAACCCGGGCTTGCGGGCGGTTTCCTGCAACAGCGCCAACCAGGCCCGACGCTCACGACGGGATTCCTTGCCCTCACCGAAGGCACGCTTGAGCCGCGGCATCAGGGCGCACAGGGCCGGCCAGTCCTTCTGGCTTTCCAGCACCTCCGCATAGGTACGCAGGATACGCTTGTTCCGCGGCGCCAGGTCCGCCAGCACCTTCAGTTCCTGGCGGGCCTGCTCCGGATAACCATCGTCCAGGGCGAAACGGGCCTTCATCAGCCCGGCCACCAACTGACCGCGACGATCACTGCTGGCGTTTTCCAGATAGCGCTGACTGGCCTCCACGTTCTCCTGCTCCTGGGCCGCTTCCGCCGCCAGCAACCAGGCCAGCAACGGCCAGTCGCCATCTTCACCGGCGGCTACCAGCAGGCGCTCGGCCTTTTCCTGCTCCCCATCCACCAGTTGCAGAAAACCACTGCGCAGACGTCGGGCCGCCACCGCTTTTTTCCAGCGACGGGTGGCACGCACCGGCTCCAGGGCATTCCAGGCGGCATTGCCGAGCAGGGTCAGAATGACAATGGCCACCGCCGTCAGCAGCGCGGCCAGCACCACGAAGCCCAGGGTGGTATCCATGGAAAAATCATCGCGGATCACCAGCACATAGCCGGAGTCCGCCGCCATCCAGCGCCCCAGCGCCAGAGCGGCAACCAGGGCGATGACGATCAGCAGGGCGACTTTTTTCATGCACCGCCCTCCTTGCGTTTCAGTTCTTCAATGGCAGCCAGCCCCGCACCGATTTCCGGCAGCGCCTGGGCCACATTGCTGCCGCCCAGTTCTTGCAGGGCCTTGCGCATCTGCGCCGCCCGCGGCTCATCCTCACGGAACCACTGGGCCAGCGTGGAGCGCGCCGTATCCAGGGCCTGCTGATAGGCCTTGGCCCGGCCCTGCATGAGGGCCAGTTGCGCCTGCTGCAGGCTACCGTCCAGTGTCAGCCGCACCAGGGACGCCTGCTCCGCGGACAACGGCAGCGGCACCGCACCATCATGATGGCGTACATTCACGGGGAGCCGGTCGAGCACATCCTGCCACCAGGGCTGGCTCACTTCCGGCATGTCGCGCTCGGGGGGAGCTTCCTCCACCGGCACCGCCAGCTCGGCGACAATCTGACGCAGGGCGCCCAGGCGCAGCACCATGCCCTGCACGTCCACCTGGCCGGCGCCACTGAGCTTTTCCATATCCATGGCCAGCGCCTGACGGGCCGGCAATGCCTTGGGATCATCCAGACGAGCCAGGGTCTCATCGGCGGCTTTCAGCAAACGCCGCGCCGCAGACGCGTCCTGGGTCAGCAACAGGCGCTGACTGGCCAGGCTGGCCAGCGCCCGCGCCTCGTTGACCAACCACAGGGTCTGGCCTCCGCTCTGCATGTCGACCAGCACCGCCCGATCCTTGACCATGCGGGCGGCCAACTCCGCCTGCTTTTTCTCGAAGGAGGACAACGCGCCCTGAACGTCGCTGCGCTGACTGGCCATGGCGGCTTTCAATTCGCTGATCTGACCGGCAAGACCGGCCTTTTCTTTCTGCATCTGCTGGAATTGCTGCCAGCCCCACCAGCCACCGGCCCCCAGGGCCGCCAGAACCACCAACACCACCAGTACTACCCAGACGCTCTTGCCTGTCTGGCGGGAATAAAGACGTTCCTGCGTCATGTCAGCTCCATGTTCTGATTATCTGGCACCCCCGAACGGGCGATCCGTAAAGCCTATTTAGGATCTATCCGCGGCTGCGTTGCCAGCCGCCGGCAAGAGCACAGGCTTGTGCAAGACAACATCACCGCACAATCCGACTCATGTACCCGATCAAACAACGAATTCCGGCGCGACGGCATATAGATCTTAAATAAGCTCTCAGCGAAAACCTTAATTGGGGCTGCGCTGAGTGTCCATTAAACAATGTAATAGGGAAGGCAAACAGGGCATCAAATCGCGGCATGGATGACAAATCGCTACCTTTGCCTGGAGAGGGACGCCGTTATGCATGGACGTCACATGGAAGGCAGCGCCGCCAGCATATCCTCATCGTGGGCGCTCGCCGCCACTCGCAATGGCCCGCCATGTTGCGCACGGACAGGTGTGGCCACCCGCTCTCCGGCGGCCACGACACCCACCGCAGAGGGGATGTGTCCGCTGATTGCCTGCCAGCTTTCCACGCTGGTGACCATGACCCAGTCGCATCCCTCAGGGCAATGGAAAGCGGTGCTGGGCACGCGACGGTAGAACGGCAGGGATACAACCTCGGCACCGCGCTCGGCAAGGGTCTTCGCCAACAGTTCCCGGCCGCTTTCTCCACGGCACAGCAACACTTTCTTTTCAGCCAGTTGCTGCAGGCAAGGCAGCGCCAGCACCGCTTCGGAATTGAACCCGCCATCCGGCACCGTCGGTTGCAGATGCCAACGGGAAATCTCTGCCGCCGTGGCCTTGCCCACCGCCAGCCAGTGAAGCCCCACCGGCCACTGGGGCCAGATATCCGCCATGGCGGTCAAAGCCAGGCGCGCAGCATTACTGCTGGCAAAGAAAACCGCATGAAACAGGTCCAGGTCCATGAGAACCCGGCGGGTGGCATCGCTGAGCGGCAGCGGCTCGATATGCAGGGCCGGGCTGTGCAGGGGCTCATGACCAGCGTGACGCAGGGCATCCATTAACGCCTGCTGCTGCCCCCGGGGACGGGTAACCAGCACCTGCATGGTGATCAGCCCCGCTCGTAGAGCGCCTTGAGGATCTCGTCCGCGCCCTGGGCCAGCAGTTGCTCGGCAATCTCTACGCCCAGCTCGGCACCGCGCTCGCGAGGGGCGCGGCCCTCTGCCCGCAGCACCTGCTTGCCGTTTTCCTCGGCAACCAGACCGCGCAGCCAGAGCTGGTCGTCCTCCAGCAGGGCAAAACCGGCGATGGGTACCTGACAACCGCCCTCCAGGCGCCGGTTCATGGCGCGCTCCGCCACCACCCGATCCCAGGTATCCCGGTCACTGAGGGGGCTGAGCAGTTCGATGGTGCGGGCATCACCATCGCGGCATTCGATACCCACTGCGCCCTGGCCCACCGCCGGCAAGGATTCTTCCGGCGGCATTTCGTAGCGGATCCGCTCGTGCATCTCCAGACGCTTGAGGCCGGCAGCCGCCAGGATAATGGCATCAAACTCCCCGGCATCCAGTTTGCCCAGCCGGGTCTGCACATTGCCGCGCAGGCTTTTTACCACCAGATCCGGACGATTGGCCTGCACCTGGGCCTGACGGCGCAGGCTGGACGTGCCGACGCAGGCCCCCTGGGGCAGCGCCGACAGACTGTCGTGATGATTGGAGACGAAGGCATCGCGGGGATCTTCCCGCTCGCAGATCACCGGCAGCGCAAAGCCTTCCGGCAATTCCATGGGCACATCCTTCATGGAATGCACGGCAATATCCGCACGACCGTCCATGATGGCCTCTTCCAGCTCCTTCACGAACAGGCCCTTGCCACCGATTTTTGCCAGCGGGGTATCAAGAATCTTGTCCCCCTGGGTCTTGATTCGCACCAGCTCCACACTCAGGCCTTCGTGCAGACTTTCCAGACGCTGCTGAACGTATTCCGCCTGCCAGATGGCAAGCGGGCTGGAACGGGTGGCGATACGCAAGACTTCGCGGGACATGGGGGATCCTGTGATTCTGAAATGAGGAGGACAGTTTACAGGAAGAGACGCTCATACCGTAGGAGCCATGCTCGCCATGGCGAACCTGCTTGCAATCTCGATGGTTCGCTACGCTCAGTTCGCCATGGCGAGCATGGCTCCTACAAATTCAAAGGGAGGAATCAGTTGCCGTAAACCACCACGGTAAACTCCGCCAACACCCCGAAGAAATTCTGGGACTCATAATCCACGTGGTGGATCTCGGTGATGCCCCCGTTGCGGGCAGCGGTCTGGATGCTGGCATCGCCGGAGGCGATGATGCCGAGAATGGAACGTGCACTGGCTCGGCCGACCCGGGTGGCTTTTTCCGTGGACGCGGTGGCAGTCAGGGGCGCTTTCACATTCCCGTATAACAGACCGGTCACCGGCATGGCGGACGAGGCACAACCACTCAGTGCGACAGCACCGACCAGCAGAAGAAGAAGCTTTTTCATGGCAGATTTCCTGTTCTTGTTATTAATGATTGGCACATCTTCAGGGGCTCAAGGCTAGCACGCCCACCCCCCTCTGTTAACGCTTACAGATTCTGCAACACCCGGCGCAAACCTGCCACATGACGGCGGCTGACGGTCAGCCGTTCATCGATACCACGCAGACGTACCTGGTGGTGGCCGGCGGTGGCCATTTCCATCCCCTCGATAAACTTCAACGCCACCAGGGCATTGCGGTGTATGCGAACAAACTGGTCACCAAATTCCGTTTCCAGCTCCTTGAGGGTTTCGTCGATCAACACCTCACCTTCCCCGGAGCAGACGGTGACGTATTTCTGGTCGGCCAGGAAGTAGCGCACCTCATCCACCGGCACCAGCTCCAGCCCGCGATGGGTCCGGGCACTGATATGTCCACGGCGGCGGGGTTTTTCCTCACTGACTTCCCTGCCGATTTCCGCCAGCTGCACCCGGTTCAAGGTGCGGGCCTTGCCCAGGGCCGTTTCCAGGTCCCCGGCGCTGACCGGTTTCAGCAAATAGTCCACCGCATGGACCTTGAAGGCCTGCAGGGCATGCTCATCATAGGCCGTGCAGAAAATCAGCGCCGGCGGATTATCCATCTTGCTGAGATGCTCGGCGGCTTCCATACCATCCATTTCCGGCATGCGAATATCCATCAGGATCACATCCGGCCTGGTGGCCTGGGCCTGCTCAATGGCTTCCCGGCCGTTAGCCGCTTCTGCCACCACTTCAACCCCGTCGGTCTTTTCCACCAGCCGCTTGAGCCGGTCCCGCGCCAGTTGTTCGTCGTCGCACACAAGCACCCGCATAATTCCCATCCTTTTTTATTGCAGCGGATATCGAATTTCGATCTCGTATTCTTTTTGTTGCGGCCGTGATTCCACCGCCACCTCGTCACCATACAATGCTTCCAGCCGGTGACGAATGTTCTCCAGCGCCATACGGTTACCCTGGTGATGCCCCCCGCCTTCCGGTTTGGGGTTACTCACCGAGAGCACCAAGTCGCCATTTTCTGCCAGCGCCCGGATTGTCACCACGCCGCCGGCGGTTAATGGCTGTATGCCATGATAAATGGCATTTTCGAGCAAGGGTTGCAAGGTTAACAGCGGAATCATCACGGTTTTTGCTTCCACGCGAATGTCCCACTCCACCTGCAACCGCTCGCCCATGCGCAATTGTTCAATATGAATGTAGCGCCGGCACAGCTCCAGCTCTTCTTCCAGCGTCGCCTCGTTGCCGATATTTTTCAGGCTGGCACGGAACAGCACCGACAGGTCTTCCACCACCTTTTCGGCGGCGTCCGGGTCCACCGCAATCAGGCTGGCAATAATGTTCATGGAATTAAACAGGAAATGCGGGCGGATACGCGACTGCAAGGCCTGGATGCGCGCCTGCAATTCTGCCTGCCCCTTTTGCCGCAACTGCTCCTGCACATAGAAATAGCGCATGACCAAGCCGGCAATAATCGCGGCAATCAGGCCATTAACGGCAATTTCCCAGGACCACAAGGTGCCCGGTACAAGACTTCCTGTGACCCAGCCCATGACCAGAGTCGCCACCACACTGAATACCAGGGTGTCGATCACCACCAGCAACACCACGGCCACCGCCGCCCACGCCGGCGCCAGCCGATTCAGACGGGACCGCAACTGGCAGACCAGTGCCGCCGAGGTCAGCCCCACCCATTGCACAAACAGGGAGGTAATCGCCAGCCGGCCCATGCTGAAATCGCTGTAGTACGTGGCCACCAGGTTGATCACCAGGGCCATCAGCTCGGCCACCACCACCACCACCAGCACCGCACGGGTACTGCACAGGTCGGGCAGGAAACTGGAGTTGGGCTGGTCGTCCGTGGCCGCCATCGTGGCTCCCGTCAGTAAAAATCACTAGTTACAGGCAGTTATACCTCAAGCCGTCAGATCACCCAAGTAATACCCGCAGGCCACGTCGAGTATGCCAGGAGTGATTCAGCGGCTCCCTGATGTTCAGGGGGTCCCCGGTCCCTGCTATACTGCGCGCCTCGCAAATCCGGCTTTATGCATGGGAACCGTACGATGACCGACAAGCAGCAGAACAAACTCTGGGGCGGCCGCTTCAGCGAATCCACCGACCAGTTCGTGCAGGAATTCACCGCCAGCGTGAATTTCGACCGACGCATGTACCGTCAGGACATCTTCGGCTCCCAGGCCCACGCCACCATGCTGGCGGAGGTAGGCGTGCTCACCGAGGAAGAGCGCGACGCCATCATCAATGGCCTGGCGGAAATCCAGAAAGAGATCGAAGCCGGCGAATTCCAGTGGTCCGTTGCCCTGGAAGACGTGCACATGAACATTGAAGCGCGGCTCACCGACAAGATCGGCATCACCGGCAAGAAGCTGCACACCGGCCGTTCCCGGAACGACCAGGTGGCCACCGATATCCGCCTGTGGCTGCGTGACGAGATGCTGATTCTGGAAGAACAGTATCTGCACCTGATGACCGGTCTGCTGGACCTGGCCGAGCGCGAAGCCGCCACCATCATGCCCGGCTTCACCCACCTGCAGACCGCCCAGCCGGTGACCTTCGGCCACCATCTGCTGGCCTGGTTCGAAATGCTCAAGCGCGACCGCGAGCGGTTGCTGGACTGCAAGAAGCGGGTCAACCGCATGCCCCTGGGCGCCGCGGCACTGGCCGGCACCACCTACCCGATCAACCGGGAGCGCACCTGCGAGTTGCTGGGCTTTGACGGCATCTGCGAAAACTCCCTGGACGCGGTGAGCGACCGGGACTTCGCCATCGAATTCTGCGCCCTGGCCGCCCTGACCATGACCCACCTGTCACGGATCAGTGAAGAGCTGGTGCTGTGGACCAGCGCCCAGTTCAACTTCATCAATCTGCCCGATCGCTTCTGTACCGGCAGCTCCATCATGCCGCAGAAGAAGAACCCGGATGTGCCGGAACTGGTTCGCGGCAAGACCGGTCGCGTGAATGGTCATCTGATCAGCCTGCTGACCCTGATGAAGAGCCAGCCGCTGGCCTACAACAAGGACAACCAGGAAGATAAAGAACCGCTCTACGACGCCGTGGACACTCTCAAGGGCAGCCTGCGCGCCTTTGGCGACATGGTGCCGGCCCTGGAACCCAACCGGGAAGTGATGCGCGAAGCGGCCCGCCGTGGCTTCGCCACCGCCACCGATCTGGCCGACTACCTGGTACGCAAGGGCATTGCCTTCCGCGATTCCCACGAAATTGTCGGCAAGGCCGTGGCCTATGGGGTAGAAAAGAAGAAAGACCTGAGCGACATGTCCCTGTCCGAACTCAAGCAGTTCAGCGACCAGATCGAGGACGACGTGTTTGACGTGCTCACCCTGGAAGGCTCGGTCAGCGCCCGCAACCATATCGGGGGTACCGCCCCGGACCAGGTGCGCGCCGCAGTTGCCCGTGCCCGTGAAGCGCTGGACAATACCGGCAACTGATCAACGTCGGGCGGAAAGCACGCCGCGATCCGCCTTCGCACGCACACTCGGAGCTTGATGATGCGCATCATCGCCCTGCTATTTGTCGTTCTGCTGGCCGGCTGCGGCCAGAAAGGTCCGCTTTACTTCGCCCCTGAAGAACCCGCCGCCGAGCCGGTCGCGACTCAGGACGACAACACCGACCAACCCGCCGTATCCGACCAGGATGACGGGGAACAGGAATAATCATGGATCACTTTCAGTACCGCGACGGCGAGCTGTTCGCTGAAGAACTGCCGGTAGAACAGCTGGCGGACCGCTTCGGCACACCGCTGTATCTCTATTCCCGCGCCACCCTGGAGCGTCACTTCCAGGCCTTTGACGAGGCCTTTGGGGACCATCCCCACCAGGTCTGTTATGCGGTAAAAGCCAATTCCAACCTGGCGGTACTGAACGTGCTGGCCCGTTGCGGCGCCGGTTTCGATATCGTTTCCGGCGGTGAGCTGGAGCGGGTACTGCGGGCCGGCGGCGATCCGGACAAGATCGTGTTTTCCGGCGTGGGCAAAACCGCCGACGAAATGGCCGCCGCCCTGAAAGCCAACATTCACTGCTTCAACGTGGAATCCGCCGCCGAGCTGGAACTGCTCAACCTGGTGGCCGGAGAACTGGACCGTGAAGCCCCCATCGCCATCCGGGTGAACCCGGATGTGGACGCCCAGACCCACCCCTATATTTCCACCGGTCTGAAGGACAACAAGTTCGGTGTGGATATCGCCAAGGCACCGGCGCTGTATCAGCGCGCCGCCGAGTTGCCGCACATCAAGGTACTGGGTATCGATTGCCATATCGGCAGCCAGCTCACCAAGCTGTCTCCGTTCGAGGACGCCCTGGAGCGGGTGCTCAAACTGCTGGATCAGCTACAGCACCTGGGTATCGAAATTCACCATCTGGATCTGGGCGGTGGCCTGGGCGTCACCTACAACGAGGAAGCGCCACCGGCTCCGGCCGATTACGTGCAGGCCCTGCTCAAGCACATCCCCGGCGACCTGCCGGTACACATCGAACCGGGCCGGGCCATTGCCGCCAACGCCGGCATCTTTGTCACCCAGGTGCTGTTCCTCAAGCCCACCGAACACAAGAACTTCGCCATCGTCGACGGCGCCATGAACGACCTGATCCGCCCGAGCCTGTATTCGGCCTGGCAGAACATCGTGCCGGTCAAACCCCATGATGCGGATTGTCGGGATTGGGATATCGTCGGCCCGGTCTGCGAAACCGGCGACTTTCTGGGCAAGGACCGGGCCCTGTCCCTGGAGACTGGTGACCTGTTGGCGGTACGCAGCGCCGGCGCCTACGGCTTTGCCATGGCCAGCAACTACAACAGCCGCAACCGCCCCGCCGAAGTGATGGTGGATGGTGATCAGGCCTTTGTGGTGCGTCAGCGGGAAACCGTTGAGGACCAGCTGAAGCTGGAATCCCTGCTGCCCTGAGCCCTTACCCCTGCGACGCGCGCCCCTCGCCGGCCACTGCCGGCGGGGTCAGGCGCAGCACCTTGATCCCCAGCCAGGCATACACCAGCGCCAGCATTGGATTGATCAGGTTGAAAAACGCAAAGAACAGATAGTCCGTCACCGGCACCAACAGCACCGACTGCATGTAGGCCCCGCAGGTATTCCAGGGAATCAGCGGGCTGGTGATAGTGCCACCGTCCTCCAGCGCCCGGGACAGATTCACCGGCGCCAGCCCTTCCTTTTCATAGGCCTCGCGGAACATGCGCCCGGGCATGATGATGGAAATGTACTGGTCGGCAGTGAGGATGTTGCTGCCCAGGCAGGTGGCCAGCGTCGCCGTGATCAACCCCGCCGCGCCCTTCACCGCCGCCAGCAAGCCTTCAATCAGCTTCGCCAGCAAGCCCGCATACTCCATGACGGCGCCAAACGTCATGGCGCAGAGAATCAGCCAGACCGTGTTGAGCATGGACGCCATGCCACCCCCGGACAGCAGATCATTGAGCGCCGCATCACCGGTTTCCACGGTGATGCCCGCATAAAAGGTCTGCCACACCACTTTCAGTGACGCCACCATATCCGCCTGCGCCAAGCCCGCCTGGGCGGCGATGGCCTCGGGCTGGAACAACAGCGCCCAAATGCCACCCAGCAAGGCCCCCAGGAAAATTGCCGGCAACGCCGGCATGCGTTTGAGCGCCAGTACCAGCAGCACCAGCAGGGGAATCAGGTGCAGAAAGGAAATATGGAACTGGCTATCCAGGCCGGCCAGTAGCGGACGAATACGATCCACCGAGTCACCGGCTACCTCCGCGTTAAATCCCATGAACAGGAAAATCAGCAGGGCGATGACGATGGAGGGGACCGTGGTCCACAGCATCAACCGGATATGGGCAAACAGATCCGAGCCGGCCACTGCCGGAGCCAGGTTGGTGGTTTCGGAAAGCGGTGAAATCTTGTCGCCGAAATAGGCCCCGGAGACCACCGCCCCGGCGGCCACCGGCAGCGATAACCCCAGGCCGCTGGCCACCCCGATCAATGCCACCCCCACGGTGGCCGCCACCGTCCAGCTGGAACCGATACTCAGGGCAATAATGGCGCAGATCAGGCAGGCCGCCGCATAAAACAGGGCCGGATTCATCAGCTCCAGCCCGAAATAGATCAGCGACGGTACAATGCCGGCCAGGCGCCAGGTACCAATTAATGCCCCCACACTGAGCAAAATCAGCACCGCCCCCAGGGCCACGGCAATGCCCTTGATCATGGCGGTCTCGATCTCCCGCCAGGTCATGCCGTTCTTGAAGGCAATCAGTGATGCCAGACCCGCGCACAGCAACAAGGCGATCTGGTTGGGGCCAGAGGAGGCACTGTCGCCGTAGAGGTACACCGCCGCCGCCAGCAACGCCACCAGCACCACGATGGGCAGCAGGGCATCGAACAGGCTGGGGCGACGGTGTGAAGAGGACTGTGTCATGGCTGGCTACAAGACGGTGTCTTTCCGGTTATGGGCCTTCCGCCGGCGAGTGAGCGCTTACCGGGGGCACGAAAAGCGGCGCAGTCTACCAGCACCCTGGCAAAGGCGCATTGCCGGTGGTCGGCCTGCTCGACGAGTAACGAGTAGCGAGTTTCGAAATGCGCAGCAGTGGATTTTCGCTCCTCGCAACTCGTATCTCGTAAAGGCGCTGTCAGGCCTCGCCAGTCAGCTCTCTAACCAGAGTATGGCCGTTGGGTTCGCACAGGGCACTCTTGAGCACCGGCATGGCCTGGGCCATATGCTGGGCCAGCGTGTAGGGCGGATTGATGATCAGCATGCCGGAGCCGGTCATGCCCCGGCCGGAGGCATCCGGGCGCGGACAGCACTCCACCCGCAGCAGGTTGGGGATCTCCGCCTTGACAAAACGGCGGATGAAACTTTCGGTACGGTTGCGATCCAGCACCGGGTACCAGATGGCATAAGTGGCAGTGGAGAAACGCTCCATGGCCATCTGCAGCGCCGGCAACAGCCCCAGGTAGTCCGCTTCCATTTCATAGGAAGGATCAATCAGCACCAACCCGCGACGATGCTGGGGCGGCAACATGGCCTTGAATCCCTGCCAGGCATCCAGCTTCTCCACCCGCACCCGCTTGTCATCGGCAAAGCGACGCTGCAGCAACTCGAAGTCGGTGCTGTGCAGCTCGGTACATTGCAACCGGTCCTGTTCCCGCAACAGGCTGGCGCTGATCAGCGGCGACCCCGGGTACTCGGTAAGCTTGCCCACCGGATTGAGCTTTTTTACCAGCGCCACGTATTGATCAATCACTCCCACGCCAGTGCGGCTATCCATCAACCGGGCAATGCCATCCTGGTATTCCCCCGTCTTCTGCATGTGCTCGCTGGCAATGGCATAACTGCCGGCCCCGGCATGGGTATCGTGCACCGTGAAGGGTTTCTCCTTTTTCTTCAGGTACTCGATGATCGCCACCTGGACGATGTGCTTGAGGACATCGGCAAAATTGCCGGCGTGATAGCTGTGGCGGTAGGAAAGCATGGTGGCAACCTGAAGAAATGTAAGGGCACATTGTACACCTGACGCCGTCCATGTAGGAGCGTCGCTTGCGGCGCGATCCCAGACGTTGAATCATCGCGCCGCAAGCGACGCTCCTACAATAAAGCCGAAACGCCATCACCTGACGCCACCGGAATCACGGAGTACAATGGCCTTTTACCCGTACCGGACAATCCGCATGAACCTGCGCTTTACCAAAATGCACGGCCTGGGCAACGATTTCATGGTGATCGACGGCATCCGCCAGTCGTTGCCGGAAACCGGCGTGCCGTTTTCCGCCGACGAAATCCGTCGTCTGGGCGACCGGCATTTCGGCGTGGGCTTTGACCAGATGCTGATCGTGCAACCGGCCCGCAGCGCCGGGGCGGATTTCCGTTATCGCATCCTCAACGCGGACGGCTCCGAGGTCAGCCAGTGTGGCAACGGCGCCCGTTGCTTTGCCCGCTTCGTGCGCGATCATGGGCTGACCGACAAGGCCGAGATCGTGGTGGAAACCGCCGCCGGACAGATGACCCTGGCCGTGACCGACGACGAGCAGGTGACCGTGGATATGGGTGCGCCGCGCTGGGCGCCGGACGCGATTCCGCTGATCGCCAAAGCCGAACAGGACACCTATTTCCTCATCGCTGACAATAACGCCTATGAAGTCGGCGCCGTCGGGCTGGGCAATCCCCACTGCACCCTGCTGGTAGAAAATGTGGACACCGCACCGGTGAACACTCTGGGGCCGCTGCTGGAACGCCACGAACAGTTCCCGGAACGGGTCAACGTGGGCTTCATGCAGATCGTCAGCCGCAATGAAATTCGCCTGCGCGTCTACGAACGCGGTGCCGGGGAAACCCTGGCCTGCGGCTCCGGTGCCTGCGCCGCCGTCCTGATTGGCCAGCGCCGGGGCTTTCTGGATGAGGACGTGACGGTCCATTTGCCCGGCGGCACCCTGCGGATTCATTACGATGGCCAGGGCGGCGTGCGGATGACAGGCCCCGCCACCCCTGTCTATGATGGCAGCATTGATGTAATCGCGGCGCAATAAAAAGGACACCCCCCATGACGGAGAACACCAAGGCCAGTGCCGACCAGGTTGCCGCTTACCTGCGCGACAACCCGGATTACTTCCAGCACCGCCCGGAGTTGCTGGAGCTACTGCGCCTGCCGGACTCCAAGGGGGAGGCCGTCTCCCTGCTGGAGCGCCAGGCCTCCATCCTCCGCGACCGCAACAATGAACTGCGCGACCGCCTCAACGGCCTGCTGGACGTGGCCCGGGAAAATGATCACCTGTTCGACAAGACCCGTCGCCTGACCCTGTCCCTGCTGGAAGCGCGCGGGGCGGAAAAACTGTTCCGCAACCTGCTCGCCAGCCTTGGCGATGATTTCCACTGTGACCGTGTCGCGCTGATGCTTTATGACCGGGAAATCCCCATCCTCGGCGACCTGCGCAACCAGATTCGCTGTGTCGACAGCGACGCCCTGCCCAGCGCCCTCAACCACCTGCTGCGTAACGGCAAGGCGGTGTGCGGTGCCATGCGCGAAGAGGAAATGCAGGCCCTGTTCCAGGAGCACGCCACCGACATCCGCTCCGCCGCCATGGTCCCCCTGGAGTACCAGGGCAAATTGGGACTGCTGGCCATCGGCAGCAAAAGCGCCATGCATTTCCGCAGCTCCCTGGGCACCCTGTTCATTACCCACATCGGCCAGGTACTGAGCCGACGCCTGCATGAAGTGCTGCGGCAATATCCGCATCAGGCAGCCAAAAAGATCAATGAACAGTGAACAGCGGAAGCCGCGATAAAGACACCGTTACTGCCTTCCTGCAACATCTGGAGTTCGAACGCCGCCTCTCCCCCCACACCGTCAGCAATTACCAGCGTGACCTGAAAGACGCCTTCCGTCTCACCGGGCAGCGGGACTGGGCCACACTCACCGTGCACGACATGCGCTCGCTGGTGGCCACCCTGCACCGGCAGGGAAAAGGCGGCAAGACCATTGCCCGTCTGCTCTCCACCGTGCGCACTTTCTACAGTTATTTGATGCGTGAGGGGCTGGCCCGTGATAACCCGGCGATGGATGTGCGACCACCGAAAAGCGGTAAGCGTCTTCCCAAGGCCCTGGATGCGGATCAGGTAGGCCAGCTGCTGGATGCGGGCACGGAAAAAGGCGACCCATTGAGTCTGCGCGACCAGGCCATCATGGAACTGTTCTACGCCTGCGGCCTGCGCCTCGCGGAACTGCTGAGTCTGGATCTGGATAGCCTAGACCTGAGTGCCGGCCAGCTACTGGTCACCGGCAAGGGCAACAAGACCCGCCAGCTGCCCATCGGCAAGCCGGCCCTCACCGCCGTACGCCGCTGGCTCAAGGCCCGCACCCTGTTTATCAAGGACAGTGAAGAGAAAGCGCTCTTTCTGAGCAAGAATGGCCGACGACTGTCCCCGTCCAGCGTGCAACAACGTCTTAAACGTCACGCTCTGGAGCGGGGCCTGGATGACCACTTGCATCCCCACAAGCTGCGCCATTCCTTTGCCACCCATTTACTGGAATCTTCCGGCGACCTGCGTGCGGTGCAGGAACTGCTGGGCCATGCGGACCTGGCCACCACCCAGGTCTATACCCACCTGGATTTCCAGCACCTGGCCCAGGTCTATGATGGTGCTCACCCCCGAGCCCAGCGCCGCAAGGGGGACGATGAGGAATCTTCCTGACCTCTGCCGCTTCCCGTAGGAGTTCCCTTCCAGGGGACGAACCTCATATAGCGAGGCGACAAAGGGGATCATGGTTCAAGGCTCTATCGCGCCTGGATATCCCTGATCACCCTATGGCCGATTCCGTGCTACGCACGGTTCGCCCCCTGGAAGGGAGCTCCTACAGCAGCGTCGCCTTCATGGCCGGGCCTCAGCCCTTGCCATGCGCTACAATAGCGCCATGAGCCGACTCAAACTGATTACCTTTGATCTGGACAATACCCTCTGGCCGGTGGACGAAGTGATTCGCCGGGCGGAGAAGGCATGCAGTGACTGGATCATCGACCGCCACCCGGAAGCCGCCCAGGCGCTGAGCGCCGAACGGGTCCGCGCGGTACGTACCGCCCTGCTGCGGGAACGACCGGACTATCTGGACAACCTGACCGCCCTGCGCCAGGACGCCATGGCCCGGGCCTTTACCGAACACGGCTTCAGCGCCGGCGAGGCGCGCAAGATTGCCGAGGAGGCTTTCCTGGTTTTCCACCGTGCCCGCAATCAGGTGACCTTTTTCCCCGGGGCCCTGGAGGTGCTCGAACAGCTGGCCGACAGCTACCAGCTTGGCGCTCTGACCAATGGCAACGCGGATCTGCAGCAGATCGGCATCGCCGGTCTATTCAGCTTCCACCACTCCGCGGAAACCATCGGGAAACGCAAACCCGCCCCGGACATGTTCCAGGCGGCCCTGGCATCCGCCGGCGTGGACGCCAGCCAGGCAGTCCATGTGGGGGATCATCCCCTGGAAGATGTCCATGCCGCGCGTGAACATGGCATGCATGCCATCTGGGCCAACCTGATTGATCTGGACTGGCCGGTTGATCTGGCCCATCCGCGTCACCATATCCATAATCTTCACGAACTCACTGACCTGGTACCCCTTTTCGATGACTAAGCGCGCGCAACTCGCCACCCTTCTGGACGACCTGCAGACAGAACTGGACCAACAGGGCCTGTGGGAACAGCAACCCCCTACGCCCGCTGCTTTCAACAGCAGCACGCCTTTCTTTGCCGACACCATGGCGTTCAGCCAGTGGCTGCAATGGGTGTTTATCGCCCGCTTCCGGGCCATTCTCGAGGCCGAACACCCCCTCCCCGGTCAGTGCGACGTGAGCCCCATGGCGGAAGAAGCCCTGAAGGGCATGGAGCAGGATGTGAGTGAGATCATTGATCTGCTGAAGCAGTTCGACGAGCACTTTTAAGGGCGGCGGCAACAGGGAGCCGGAGGCATTTATCTGTAGGCGGTTACCTGCAAGCGAAACCCGAAAAACTGTAGGAGCGGAGCTCGAGCCGCGAACCGGGAGTGACACCAATCAGCTGGATTTGGCCTCGCAGTGAGCAGGACCTGGCGCGCTCTGATATTCCTGATCGCCCTGCGGTCGATTTCCGCGCAAGCGCGGTTTGCACCTCAAGAGGTACTCCTACAGCGGCTTCGTAGGTATCTCGGAACTTGAGAAACTTTCCAGTCTTTCCCTATCCAATCGAGCGTAGCTTGTAGCTTGTAGCTACCGAATCACGCTATCCCTCAATAACGCCCGCCAGTCAGACTCCGCTTCGCCGGCGGACAGCGTCCACAACCAGTCACCGTTTTCATCCAGCGCTTCCAGCGCCGTGATCACCTGCCCATCACCGGGCTTGCGCAGCCGCCACAGGCTCTGCATTTTTGCCATATCCAGCGACACCAGGGCACCGTTATGGACCAGATGACAATGGCTGTCTTGCCAGCGCGGTGACGACCAGGGTGCCGTCATGCACAGACGCACACCTTGATTGCCCACACACAGCGTGGTCGCCTCATCACGCCGCGAGGCTTCCGCCAGCACCGCCGGCAGGGTTTCCGGGCGTACCGGGCAGGCAAAGCTATCCCGCACCGAACGGTACAGAACCGACCGCTGGTTATCACAGCGCTGCAACAGGTGGGTGAAGTCCTCGTCATCGGCACTGCCGGCCCAGTCCCGCTCCAGCTGAGAGAGCGGCCCCAGTTCACCCGCCACCGCGCGGGGAAGACCGGCGGGCAAGTTCAGGGTTTGCTGATCGGGATGCAACATGGCGCAAACCAGCTCCTCGAATGCCAGACTTCCACTGTTCGGGGCCACTGCCATCTGTTGCAACGGTTGCCCCTGGCGATCAAAGAACACCAAACTGCGGGCGGGTAACGCACCGGTGGGCTCCAGCACCGCCAGCACCGAATGCCACTGGGACACCTGCAGACTTTGCCGTAACCGACAACGATCGCCCACCGACTCCAGCCACCATTCCCCTTCATGGAACGCCGGGTAATGCATGTTCTGGGAAACCCGGGAGCCACTGGTAAACGTCGTTACCACCAGTGAACCAAGTCGGTAGAGGGCCTTGAGAATGGCCAACGGTTCGTCCTGCAATCGTAAAACCCGATCACCGAGTGCGGCACCGCACTGACGAAGCAGAGGGGATGCCGCCGGCGCCGGGGACCACGCCATCACTGACATGCTGCCTCCAGATCGCCGCACCATCGATGCCTTGTCGACGGTGCTTGTTATTAGGTGTGGAAAGCTGGCGGCGGCTGGCGATCCACGTCAGGGAGAAAAGGGAGAGGCGTCTCGCAACGTACCTGAGACAACGAGACACTACCGCCCGACACGCACTGGGCGCCTCATTGCCCAAGGCATGATGCGTGCCTGATCACTTGGTAAGAATAAGCCGGTTATTGGACGTGCGGCGAAGCAGGTAACGCTCGCCGGCATGCTCGATCCAGAGTTTGCCCTGGTGGTTGAGCAGCAGACTGCTGGCAACACTGCTTTCTGCATTGATAGAAACCCGGCGGGTGGTGGCGGTGACGTTCTTCTTGAGCTGAGTCATGCTGGCCTCCTTGTCTGTATATGAGAATCATTATCATTATTGATTGGACAGCCGTCAATCCTCATTTTCGTTTTTCTGACCAGGGTCACAAACCCGGTCAGACATCCCCGTTCCATCCACGCCAAAACGTTTTTGACATGCCAAGCCCCCTTGCTGTTTTCCTCGCCGGGCAGGTTTTTACGTTCCCCTATCGAAAGCCCTGCACAACCGCGCTAGACTGAAATCATGAATACCGCGATGGCACACCCCATGACCGAATCCCCCCAGGAACGTCTGGCCGCTATCCTGGATAGCCACCAGCCTTCCTCCGTTGTTACCGTCAGCCTCAACCCCATCCCTGTCGTCAGCCAATGGTGCAAGGACCACGACTGCACGCTGGTGGAAATCCAGGAGCAGGACCCTTTTGCGGCACTGGAAGAGATCGAACGGGTGGATATGGCCATCGTGGCCGACCAGCTGGAATACATGAGTCAGCGTGATGGCGAAGCCCTGATGGGCTTGCTGCGCAACCTGCACACGGACTCCATGGTGGCGGTATATCAGCCCAACCTGGCGCCACAGAAATTGCGCTGGCCCAGCAACGGGTTTCTGGCACTGGGTTGCCGGGAGCAGGGACACTTCGCCCAGGAAGGTCGTGAGCTGAATATCTACAGCTACGATCTGGACAATTACAACTTTGAGCGCAAATGGAACAACCCGCGCTTCTGGGCCAACCCGGAAAACTGGGGCAAGTACTGGTGGTAAACCCACCACCGGTTATTCCGTAGGGTGCACTGAGCCTAAGGCGAACTGCACCCTACCTGCGGCCAACCCCATTACACGACCTTCCCTCGCAAGCCCGCAACGCCTATTCGCCCGCTTTCTCTGTGAACTGCGCGCCCGCTGTGGTGAAATAACGCCTTTCCCGCTGAACTTTCCAGCCTCAACTTTGCAACCGACATGATCAGCCAACGTTTTCGCGAAATTCTCTATTTCTGGTGGCGCAATCTCGGGCCCATTTTTCTGGTGACGGCCCCCTTTGCCCTGCTCACTGAAGCCAGCCAGTGGCTGTTTGGACCCAGTTTTGTGTTCCCGGAAGAGGCTGGCGGGGCGCTGCAGTTCAGCGGCATCAGCCTGGCCATCGTGCTGCTCAGTCGTCCGCTGGCAGAAGGGACACTGATTGCCCAGCTGGCTGCGGCGCGCTCGGGCAAACCGGCGGGCCTGCTTCATTGTCTGGCCGCTGCCGTGCTGGTCTACCCCATGTTGCTGGCCACCTATGCCATCATGGCTGTTGGCGTCTCGCTGGGCTGGCTGGCGTTTTTCTTCCCGGCCCTGTGGGTCTACACGCGCCTGTGTTTTGCCCCGTTTCTGGTGGTTCTGAAACGCCGCAATCCCATCGATGCCCTGCGCCAATCCTTCGCCATGACACAAGACCAGCAGTGGCCTCTGCTGCTGATTCTGGTGCTGGTATTCCTTGCCTTTGTGTTGATGAGCAGCATCCTGGCATCGCTGGTCACTGCCGTCGTCAGTCAACCCCAGGCGGCGGCGCTGCTGGTCGGCCTGCCGGTGAGTCTGATCAGCGCGCTGGTCAATGTGGCGGTGTTCCGCTACTGGGAAATGGCCCAGGACAACGTGACCCATTAAACCCGCATCGGGTGGCGGTCCTGGTTTCAGGTTACCGCCACCCCTCCCGCACCCGCCGCAATAACTCCCGCAACCCCGACACCCGCCACTGACGTTTTGTCACCGACTTCGACCAAAGCCCCCATGGCATGCGGGCGTTTTGATGGCATACTGCCCTGAAGAATAAACCAACCGGGGATATGTCGTGCCACAACACACTATGCATCTGAGCTGGAACGCCCATGGCGAGGATCACTACCTCTGGCACCTGGCCGATGGCAACGAAGTCCGTGTGGTGGATGGCCATCATGGCCAGCAGGAATTCATGGAGCCGGAGGAGGCCTTTATCGCCGCCCTGGCCAGCTGTCACCTGCTGTCATTTCTCACCGAAGCGGCCCGCGACGGCCTGTCCGTAACCAGCTACGACGATGATCCCCAGGCGACCCTGGGCCAGAACGACCAGGCAATGATCTACGTGCGGCAGGTATTGCTGCAGCCGTTGGTCACTTTCAGTGGAGAACAACCGGACGCCGCCAAGATCCAGGCCCTCCACCAGCGCGCCCACGAGAAGTGCTTTATTGCCCAGTCAGTGAAGAGTGAAGTGTTGATCGAGCCGAGAGGATGAATTTGTAGGAGCACCGCTTGAGGTGCGAACCGAGCGCAGCGAGGCGGCAAAACTCAACGTCTGTCCGCCGTTCTTTCTTGAGGCGGCAGGGTTCTGAAATTCCTGATCGCCCTACGGTCGATTTCCGTGCAAGCGCGGTTCGCACCTCAAGAGGTGCTCCTACAGCGGCTTCGTAGAAATGACGGGGCCCAGGAAATTTTTAGCCTTTCCCTATCCAACCGAGCGTAGCTCGCCCCTATTTCCGCTCGTAAACCACGAAGGAATAATCGTAGGGGTTCGGCCCTTCTGCGGGAAAATCTTCCCGGCCGATCTCTTTCCATTCGGAGGTGTCGTACTCCGGAAACCAGGTATCGCCATCCACCTCGGCATGCACTTCGGTGAGATAGAGTCGGTCCGTTTTCGGCAGGGCCAGGGCATAGATCTCCGCCCCGCCCATCACCACGGCTTCGTCCTGCCCTTCGATGAAGGCCACGTTCTCCGCCAGGGTCACCGCCTCGTCCAGGGTCGCCACCACCTTGGCTCCCTCCGCCTGAAAATCCGTTTGGCGAGTAATCACGATATTGGTACGACCCGGGAGCGGCTTGCCCAGGGAATCCCAGGTCTTGCGGCCCATGATCACTGGCTTGCCAAAGGTGACCTGCTTGAAGTACTTGAGGTCGTTGGGCAGATACCAGGGCAGCTTGTTGTTACGCCCGATGACACGGTTACTGGCCTTGGCCACCATCAGGGAAAGTCGGATGGACATGAAAAAACTCTATAGTCTGACGCCGGACGTCTGAAGTCGGACGCAAGGATTTTATTAGTCTGACGCCGGCCCTCCGGCGTCAGACTCGTCTCAAATTGCCACCGGCGCCTTGATATGGGCGTGGGGCTCATAATCGCTCAGGGTGAAATCCTCGAAGGTGAAGGCAAACAGGTCCTTCACCGCCGGATTCAGGGTCATGGTGGGCAGCGGGCGCGGCTCCCGGGACAGCTGGGTATCCGCCTGCTCCAGGTGATTGGAATACAGATGTGCATCCCCCAGGGTGTGCACGAAATCACCGGGCTGCAGATCGCACACCTGCGCCATCATCAATGTCAGCAATGCATAGGAGGCAATATTGAACGGCACGCCCAGGAAAATATCGCCGCTGCGCTGATACAGCTGACAGCTCAACTTGCCATCCGCCACATAGAACTGGAACAGACAGTGGCACGGCGGCAGTGCCTGCTTGCCGGCAGCCGCATTGTCCTTCGGGGAGATGGACGGGTCCGGCAACACCGCCGGGTTCCAGGCACTGACCACCAGACGACGGGAATCCGGATTGCGTTTGATCTCCGCCAGCACCTCGCTGATCTGATCAATGACCCGGCCATCCTGGGTTTTCCAGCTGCGCCATTGTTCGCCATACACCGGGCCCAGCTCGCCGTCAGGCGTCGCCCACTCATCCCAGATGGACACCCCGTTTTCCTTCAGATAACGGATATTGGTGTCGCCGGACAGAAACCACAGCAGCTCGTGAATGATCGAGCGCAGATGCAGCTTCTTGGTAGTGACCATGGGAAACCCTTCACCCAGATCAAACCGCATCTGATGCCCGAACACCGCATAGGTGCCGGTGCCGGTACGGTCTTCCTTGAAGGTGCCATGCTCACGCACATGGCGCAGCAGATCGAGATATTGCTTCATGAACGACTCCGGGAAGGGGTAGCGGCGCGATCATCATGACGGTAGGCCCAGACCATCATGGCGGCACCGAGAAGTATCATCGGGATGCTCAGCAGCATTCCCATGGTCAGCCAGCCGCCGGCCAGATAACCCAGGTGGGCGTCCGGCTCACGGAAGAATTCCACGAAGGTGCGGCCCAGGCCATAGCCCACACCGAACAACCCGGTCACTGCTCCGGCGGGCCTTGGCTTGGCCGAATAGAACCACAGCACGATAAACAGCAGCACCCCTTCCAGCGCAAACTCATACAGCTGGGAAGGATGGCGCGGCAGGCGGTCCGGATCCGTGGGGAACACCATGGCCCAGGGGGCATCGCTGGCGCGACCCCACAGCTCCGCATTGATAAAATTGCCCAGACGACCGGTGGCCAGGCCGATCGGCACCATGGGTACCATGAAATCCGCCACCTGGAAAAACCGCTTGTGGGTCTTGCGGCCGAACAGCCAGAACGCCACCAGCACGCCGATGGCGCCACCGTGGAAGCTCATGCCGCCGTCCCACAGCTTGAACAGCCAGATCGGATCATCCAGGAATTTGCCGAAATTATAGAACAGCACATAGCCCAGACGGCCACCCAGGATCACCCCCATGGCGCCGTAGAAGACCAGGTCACCCACCTGGTCCTTGGTCCAGCCCGAGTTCGGCTGTTTGGCGCGATACACCCCCAGCAGCCAGGCGGCGGCAAAGCCGATCATGTACATCAGGCCGTACCAGTGCACCTTGAGGGGGCCAATGGCAATTGCCACCGGATCAATCTGCGGAAATTCCATAATGCCTATCCCAAAACCAGCCTGAGGCCGATGATAAACAACACCACCGCGAACACCTTTTTCAGCATGGCTGAAGGCAGCCGGTGGCTGAGTCGCGCCGCCAGTCGGGCGAACGGAAAACTGGTGAGCACTATACCGGCTGTTGCCGGCAAAAACACATAGCCCAGCGCCCCTTCAGGGAGGCGGGTTTCCTGCCAGCCGGCCACCGCAAAACCCAGGGTGCCGGCGACGGCAATGGGCAGGCCACAGGCGGACGCGATGGCCACCGCTTCCTGCATTCTCAGACGGCACCAGCTCAGAAACGGCACCGTCAACGAGCCGCCGCCAATACCGAAAATGGCAGAGCCGGTACCAATCAGCACCCCGGCCACACCCAGCCCCGCGGCGCCGGGCACCCGCTCCGGCAGGTTCGCCTCCGGCGCCTTGCGGCCCGTCAGCGCCATCTGCAAGGCAATCACCATGGCAAAGAGACCGAACAACCGGGTCAGCAGTTCCCCTTTCATGGCATCGGCGATAAAGGCCCCGGCGAAGGCCCCCAGCACAATCCCCACGCCCAGCCGCAACACCACCGGCCAGCGCACAAAGCCCGCCTTGTGATGGGTGCGCACCGCGCTGATGGAGGTAATCATGATCGTGCTCAGGGAGGTAGCCACCGCCATCTTCGCCACCAGATCAGCAGGAAAACCAAGCCCGTGAAACAGGAAAATCAGCGCCGGCACGATGACCACACCACCGCCCAGACCCAGCGCCCCGGCCAGCAGACCGGCGCCCACACCGACTCCCAGACAAATCAGAAACAGTTCCCACATTGGCCAGCCCTTAGCGCCGGTTCATAATCTCTACGCAAGGCAGGTATGCTAGCACGCTACATGTGTCACACGCTGGCGGGATTACCCTTCCCGTTGGAGCCTGGCTCGCAAGGCGAAGGCACCAACCCATCCCCCTGATTGACGGGCAAGTTTCATGTGCATTGTGCTTTTCGACTGGCAACCGGATTCCCCGACTCCCCTGCGGATGGCCGCCAACCGTGACGAATTCCACGCCCGCCCCGCCGAGCCCGCCCGCTGGCGCGGCGATATCTTCTGTGGCCTGGATCTGACCGCCGGCGGCACCTGGCTGGGCATCCACCGCAATGGTCGTATCGCCGTGGTCACCAACTACCGGGAACCCATTGCCGAACGGCAAACCGGCGAACGCTCACGGGGTCTGTTGCCGCTGGCCTTCCTGGAAGGCAACGACTCCCCGGAACGGTTCTGTCAGGCGCTGGCCGAAGAGCAACATCACTACGGCGCCTTCAACCTGCTGGTGGGCACCCCGGAGAGCCTCTGGTACATCGGCAACCGGGGAGCCCCACCCCAGGCGGTCACACCGGGCGTTCACGGCCTGTGTAACGGTCTGCTGGACGACCCCTGGCCCAAGGTGCAGCGGGCCAAACAACGTCTGGCCAATGCTCTCACCGTCGATAGCAGCCCGGAACAGCTGATGGAGGTGGTCAACGATCACTACCAGCCACCGGACAGCGAACTGCCCGATACCGGCGTCGGCATGGAACTGGAACGTCTGGTGGCCCCGGTCTTTATCCAGTCCCCCGGCTACGGCACCCGGGCCAGCAGCGTGGTCGAACTGTCCCGCCACAGCGACCCGATCATGCTGGAACAGGGCTGGTTGCCGGACGGGACGGCGGACGGGTCGCTACGGCGCAGCCACCCCTGACCGGACCGGTTATCGACCCAGCATCAGCCCCGCATAAAACCGCACCATGTGCGGGTATTGCTCACGGGGGAGACGTTCGTTGTGGCCGTGAAAGCGGGCCAGATCGTCCTGCCCCAGGGACACCGGCATAAACCGGAACACCTGATCGGAGAGAGACTGATAGTGACGGGCATCGGTGCCGGCAATCAGCAGGTAGGGCGCGACCACCGGCTGTTCCGGTAACGCCCGCGCCAGCGCCGCCAGGCGATCAAAGGTGGCAGAGGGAATCCCGGTGACCGGGGAAGGGTCGGACAGGAAGGCCCCCCTGGACGTGACGCTGATACTGTCCGGTAATGCTTTTTCCAAATAGGCCCGCAGACTGTCCCGGGTTTCTCCCGGCGCCAGCCGGAAATTCAGGGTGGCGCTGGCGGTGGCCGGCAGCACATTTTCCTTTACCCCGGCACTCAGCAAGGTGGGTGCCATGGTGGTACGCAGCAACGCGTTGGTTTCCGGTTTGCCTTCCAGCTGACGCACAATCAGCGGCTCGAACAACCACAGATTGGCCAGCACCAGTCGTTTGACAAAGGGTTGGTGCGGCGCCACCTGCTCCAGCATTTTTCGCGTCGGGCCACTCAGAGACGCCGGACGGGGATGATTCTGGAGATGATTGATGGCCGCCGCCAGATCACCGATGGCGGTTGTCTGCGGGGGGCGTGACGAATGCCCGGGCTCGGCCTCTGCCTGCAATTCCACCGTCATGTAGCCCTTCTCGGCAATGCCCATCAGCGCCACCGGACGATCCAGGCCCAGGGTGCTGCCCGGCAGCATCATGCCCCCCTCATCCAGAATCAGGGCAAAGCGCAGGCCCTGCTGTTTCAGCCAGGCGGCCATCTTCATCGCCCCCTCGCGCCCGCCGATTTCCTCATCGTGACCAAACGCCAGATAGACATCGCAGGCGGGCGTCTGGCCGGTTTTCAGCAAGGCCTCCGTGGCTTCCAGAATCGCCATCAGGCTGCCCTTGTCATCCAGGGCGCCGCGACCCCAGACAAAGTCGCCATCCACCACACCGGCAAACGGCGGATGCTGCCATTTTTCCGGGGATGACACCGGCACCACATCCTGATGGGCCAGCAACAACTGGGGCGGGCAGTCATTCTGGCTGTCCCAGTGATACAGCAGGCTATGGCCAAAGGGCTTCACAGAGAGGGTCTGGTGGGTCAACGGAAAACGGTCGCGGAGAAATCCATGGAACCCCACAAAGGCATCGGGCTGATCCGGCAGAGTCGGAAACCGCAGGGCCATTGCCAGCCGCTCCACCATGGCGTCCTCGTCCACGGCTTGCGTCAAATCGGGCAGTTCAGCAACCCGGCTGTCTGCCTGCGGCAATGTCAGGGTGTGATAGAGCAATACCGCGAGCAGGATAAGCACGGCCAGCGCCAGCAATTGCAGCAAGCGTTTCATGTTCAGCCCTCATGTCTTGTTGTTATGGCTGGCGCGCTGTGTGGTCAGACCAGCGCCTTGCGATTACGCAGCAATTCGCCCAGCCCGGCCTTGTCCAGTTGCAGATCCACGTAGGCAGCGATGACCTCGCCGTTATCCATGGCCAGCACTTCGTTGAGCAGCTGACGGGTAAAGCTGGCTTTCACCTGGCGCACGGCGGCTTTCACCTTCAGCAGGTTGGAGGCATTCATGGACAACGCATTGACCCCCATGGCCATGAGCAACAATGCCGAGCCCACTTCCCCGGCCATTTCCCCGCAGACGGACACCGGCACGCCTTCCTCATGGGCCTGCTCAACCACATGCAAGATGGCGTGCAGCACCGCCGGGTGATAGGAGTTGTAAAGGGACGCCACCTGTCGGTTGTTGCGGTCCACCGCCAACAGGTACTGGGTCAGGTCGTTGGTGCCAATGGACAGGAAGTCCACCCGCTGGGCCAGCGCCCGGGCCTGGTAGACGGCAGCGGGCACTTCGATCATCACCCCCACCTGGGGCATGGGAATGTCCAGCCCTTCATCACGGACTTCCAGCCAGGCCCGGTGAATCAGGTGCTGCGCCTCTTCCGCTTCAATCACGCTGGTGACCATGGGCAGCATGATGCGCAGGTTGTCCAGCCCATCACTGGCCTTGAGCATGGCGCGCACCTGCACCATGAAAATTTCCGGATGATCCAGGGTGACACGGATCCCCCGCCAGCCCAGGAAGGGGTTTTCTTCCTCGATGGGGAAGTAGCTCAGTGACTTGTCGCCACCGATATCCAGGGTCCGCATGGTTACCGGATGCGGCGCGAAGGCAGCCAACTGCTCCCGGTAGATGACTCGCTGCTCTTCCTCGGAGGGAAAGCGATCGCGAACCATGAAGGGAATTTCCGTGCGGTACAGCCCGACGCCTTCAGCACCGCGCTCGATGGAGCGGTTGATGTCGGTCATCAGGCCGGTGTTCACCTGCAGGGGGATACGGACACCGTCCAGGGTTTCCGCCGGCTCATCGCGCAGCTTTTCCAGGCCCGCCTGAAGATTGGCTTCCTCGGCAATGATCTCTTCGAACTGTTCCTTGAGCTCCGGCGAGGCATTGGCCACCACCCGGCCACGGAAACCATCAACGATGATTTCCTTGTCGTCCATTTGCTTGAGCGGCAGGTTCTGGGCGCCCACCACGGTGGGAATGCCCATGGCCCGGGCGACGATTGCCATGTGCGAGTTGCGCGAACCCCGCGTCGTCACGATGCCGCGAATCCGCTCACGGGGAACTTCCATCAGCATGGGCGCGGAAATGTCTTCGCCCAGCAGAATGCAGTCATCCGGGAACACGATATGCCGGCGGTTCTGACTCTGCAGCTGCGCCAGCACCCGCCGGCCCAGGTCGCGCACATCCGCCGCCCGTTCGCGCAGATAGGGGTCATCCATCATCTCGAAGTTGCGCACATGGGCATCCACCACAGTACGCAAGGCCCCCTGGGCCCACTGGCCCTCACGGATATGCACGATCACTTCGGCGGGCAACGCATGCCGGTCCAGCATGCGCAGGTAGACATCAAACAGCGCCTGCTCTTCCGCACCCAGGCTTTTCGAGGCGCGCTCGGCCAGGTCCCGCACTTCCTGACGCACCCGCACCAGCGCATCATCCAGGCGGGCGATTTCCGCGCTGACATCCTCCACCTGACGATCCGGCACAGCCGACAGATCCGCCGCCGGGAACAGCAGAACCCCGAAACCGATGGCCGCACCCGGGCAGCCCGGCAGGCCATCATAAAAACTGGGCAGGTCCACCCCGCCCGCATCCAGCTGATCGAACAGCACCCCGGAAGCATGGGCGTGGGCAATCACCGCCGACAGCTGGGCGGAGATGGTAACCAGAAAGGCTTCTTCACTCTGGTCGAAACGGCGCACATCCCGCTGCTGCACCACCATCACCCCCAGCACCTTGCCATGGTGCATCACCGGCACACCGAGAAAAGCATGGAACGGATCTTCGCCGGTTTCCGCCAGGTAATGGAATTTGGGATGACTGAAAGCGTCTTCCAGGTTCACCGGCTCTTCGCGCAGGCCAACCTGGCCCACCAGACCCTCCGACAACCCCAGGCTCACGTGCCCCACCGCTTCCTGCTTGAGCCCCTCGGAAGCCATCAAGACATAACGCTGCTCTTCTTCGTTACGCAGATAAATGGAGCACACTTCGGTGCCCATGGCATCGCGGACCCGCTTTGCCATCAGGTTGAGCGCGGAAGGGATATCCGCCGCGTTGTTCACTTCCTGGACAATGCGGCGCAGGGTATCAAGCATTGGGGTTGTCTCCCGGTGACATCGGCTTTCTCTCCTGCTCCGCCCGCTCGCCCTTCAGCGCCGGGGCCAGTTCACGCAGGGCACGGGCATAAACGCCCCGTTTGAAATGCACCACCTTGCGAATCGGGTACCAGTAATTTACCCAGCGCCAGGCCTTGAATTCCGGGCTCTCGCTGGCGAACAGATCAATCGCCTCATCTTCCGCCGTCAGGCGCAGCAAAAACCATTTCTGTCGCTGACCAATACAATGGGGGCGATTTCTCGGCCGACGCAGAAAGCGGCGCGGCAGACGATAGGTCAACCAGCCCTCCGTGCTGGCCACAATCTCAACGTGTTCAGGGCGGAGTCCGACCTCTTCTTCCAGCTCACGGAAAAGCGTTTCCTCCGGTGTTTCGCCGGGCATCATGCCCCCCTGGGGAAATTGCCAGGCATCGCGGTTACCCACCCGGCGACCCCAGAATACACGGCCATCCTGGCCGGCAATGATGATCCCGACGTTCAGCCGGAATCCCTTTTCATCAATAATGCCTGTCATGGTGTCTCTACGAGCCGACACACCATTGTCGACTCTGGCTCCTTGTTGACCCATTAAACCTTGCCGGGCAACCCGCAATCAATGCACAACCGTGCAACATCCGGTCCACAATCCACGATCCCCCTGCCGGCAAGGCCCCGAGCCATCCTGTCGCTCCCTATAACTTGTCATTCGCTTCGCATAAACTGTGCCGTTCACGTAAGGAGAGGCCATGACGCTCGCAATTTTCGACCTGGACAACACCCTGATCGCTGGCGATTCCGACCACCTGTGGGGGGACTGGCTGGTGGAAAAAGGCATTGTCGACCAGCAGCACTACAAGGAAACCAACGACCAGTTCTATGTGGATTACCAGAATGGTCGGCTGGACATCATGGCGTACCTGCGCTTTTCCCTGAAAGTGCTGGCCGAGCATGACATGGCCCAGCTTCACTTCTGGCGCGAGCAGTTTCTGGCGGAAACCCTGGATGCCATGTGGCTGCCCAAGGCAGAGGCGCTGCTGCAGAAGCATCGGGACCAGGGACACACCCTGATGATCATTACCGCCACCAATGATTTCGTCACCGCACCGCTGGCGGACCGGCTGGGCGTGGACCACCTGATTGCCACCGTGGCGGAATGCAAGCGCGAACGCTACACCGGCAATGTGGCCGGCACTCCCAGCTATCGGGATGGCAAGGTGGAACGACTGGCGGAGTGGCTGCGCGCCAACGACAAAACGCTGACTGACAGCTGGTTCTATAGCGATTCCCACAACGACCTGCCGCTACTCAGAAAAGTCGACAACCCGGTGGCCGTGGATCCGGATGCCACCCTGGATCGGGAAGCGCGTGAGCAGGGTTGGCCAATCATCAGCCTGCGCTGAGACTGATACCAAGGGGAAGGGGAACCATGCGTTATTTTTTCGCCGTATTACTGGCACTGGTGTTGGCCGCTTGCGACAGCAACACACCGGAACCGGCGCCGAGCGAAGAGAGGGATACGTCCATCACCGAGGCGGAGATCCCCGCCAGTGACTGGCAGCAGAACGCCGATAAGGCCTTTCAGGACAGCGCCGCCGCGTGGCAGCAAGCCCTGCTTGATTTCACTGAGACCCGTGAACAGGCCCAGCTCGACGCGTTGCGCGATCGGCTTGAGGACTGGTATGCCGCCTTTGTGGATCACTACCTGCTTGCCGCCAGTCGCGCCTGCCAACTCAAGCAACAGGAATTGCTCAACCGCATGGACACCTGGCCCCTTTACCCCGGCTACCTGGATGCCCTGCCGGAATGGCCCGAGTCCGGCCTGATCAGTGATCCCTATCTGGAGATGACCCGAAAATCCCTGCGTGTCCAGCACGGCGCCACGGATGCCAGTGAAGCCAGCCTGGGCTTTGCCGCCCTGTTTGTGGCACTCAATGGCACGGGGAAGACCGCCAAGGCATTACCCCTGCTGGCTGGCGATGACGAGATTGCCCTGCGCCGCCGCCAGTATCTGCAGCTGGCTGGCGAGCAACTACAGGCCGATGCCAAACTGCTGTCCGTGGACGCCCCCCTGGATTCACCCTCCCTGAAATGCGGGCTGGAACATACCCTGGCCCGTACCGCCCACAGAGACAGCACCGATCTGGAAGCGGAAGGCCTGTTTATTCCGGCAACCGTGCGCGAAGTGAATGCAAAACGGTTGATGGAGGGTGTGCGCAATATGGATCAGACCACTCTGGAAGCCTGGGCAGAAAAAGCACCGGGGATTGAAGAAGCCATCGCCGCATCGAAGAAAGCCGGCAGCGAGGCGCTGCAGGAGTGGCTGGATCAGCCCTGAGCGAATAAAGCCTTTGCAGGAGCGGCGCTCGAGCCGCGAAGAAAAACGTTTCGAGAAACGAGTCACGAGGAGCGAAAACCTGGTCTCTCCGTCTTTCAGGTTTTGGTTTTCGAAACTCGCTTCTCGCAACTCGATACCGTGATAATCGCGCCGCCAGCGACGCTCCTACAGCCAAGCACAGCAATAGGCGGAGAGATTCTCACGTCGGCAAGAATCACTACCCACAAAAAAAGCCCGCCGGACTTTCACCCGGCGGGCTTTTTTTGTGCTGAACGCTACTTAGAAATTGTAGCGGCCAAACACACCGTAGGTATCACGGTCGCCACCCACAATAACGCGGGCGCCCAGATCCACCACCGGAGTCAGTTTGAACAGACCCTGGCCGTAAACCCCCAGATCATCATCGTACAGGTCCATGTAGGTCAGACCACCGGACAGCTCCAGCTGCTCGGTCGTCGCGTGACGCAGACCACCGCGCAATTCGAAACCGATTTCATCATCGGAATTGCCCGGATCAAAATCCCGGTCATCGTAAAGGATGTCGGCAGTGGTCACGAAGTCCAGACCCCGCTGCAGGGGGGTATGGAAACCGGCCCCGGCGGAAAGGCGAGTGCCATCCACGTCGCCGTCAGGGAACGGGCCACGGTCATAATCACCGTCAAAGAAACCCAGGCTACCGCGCAGGAAAATATGCTCATCCAGAGCGAATGAACCCTCAGCGGTCAGCGCGTCCACATCCACATCGTTATCCAGATCCCAGCGATCATAGGCCAGCTGGCCGTAGGTGTAGGAAAAGCCGTTATCGCGAACCATGGACGTCCGCTGCTCCGCCATGGCCGGTGCAGCAACAGCCAGGGCAATCCCTGACACAAGCAAAGTTTTCTTAAACATAGAAAAGGTCCTCTCAATATTGATAAACGGCATCAATGTGCTCGCACTGTAGTGGCAATATGGAGTCTCAGGCGCGCGAGCAGTTCCGCCTTTTTGACAGTTTTATAAAAATTTTCAATGCCGGCACCGGGTTATAGCACGGGCTTGACCTTGGGGTTACCCTGAAGTTTGACAATCTGTGACAGCAGGCATGGTTCCATCCCCATCGCCCACGGAGACCCGGATGCAGACACAGAGGTTCGATATTCAGGGCGCCAGCTGCCAGGGCTGCGTCCGCAAGATTCGCCAGTCGCTTGGCGCCCTCCCCGGCGTCGACGATGTGCAGGTGGATCTGGACACCCAGCTGGTGACCGTCACTGGCAACGCCGACAGCGCCGCCGTGCAGGCAGCCCTGTCCAGGGCCGGCTATGCTTCTGATACGCCGCCGCAGGAGGCTCCGCCCTCCCCCGCCAGCCGCGACCATGAGCAGCAGCTGGCCATCACCGGCGCCACCTGTGCGGCCTGTGTACGCACCATCGAAAACGCCCTGCGCCACACACCCGGCGTCACCCGGGCCCAAATGAATTTTGCCGATCGCACTGCCAGAGTCAGCGGTACTGCGGATACCCAATCCCTGATTGATGCTGTGGAGCGGGCGGGCTATGGCGCCAGTCCCGTGGACGAAAACGATGAGGATGGCGCCCGCGAGCAGCAGGAACAGCAGCACTATCGTCAGTTACTCCGCCATATGTGGCTGGGCCTGGGGCTGGGTGTCCCGTTAATGGCCTGGGGGCTGCTGGGTGGCGACATGATGGTTCGCCCCGGCCAGACCAGCCAGTGGGCCTGGCTGGGGATCGGCCTGATGACCCTGGCGGTGCTGGCGACCGCAGGCCGCCATTTCTTTGTCGGTGCCTGGAAAGCGTTTCGCAATCACAACGCCAACATGGATACCCTGATCGCCCTGGGGACCGGCGCCGCCTGGGTCTATTCCATGGCCGTGGTATTGGTCCCCGCCGCCCTGCCGGAAGCCGCCCGCCACGTGTACTTCGAAGCCAGCGCCATGATCATCGGCCTGATCAACCTGGGTCAGGCACTGGAAGTCCGTGCCCGGGGCAAAACCAGCGCGGCGGTAAAACGCCTGCTGGATCTGGGCGCCAAAACCGCCCGGGTAGTCCGCGATGGCCCGAATCAGGAAAAACGGGAAGAGGATATTCCCGTGGAGCAAGTGCAGACCGACGACATCCTGCGCGTGCGCCCCGGAGAGAAAATTGCCGTGGACGGTATCGTCGAGGAAGGGGAAAGCCGGCTGGATGAATCCATGCTCACCGGCGAACCCATGCCGGTGCGCAAGGCCATCGGTGATACGGTCAGCGCCGGCACCCTCAATGAAGGTGGCACCCTGCTCTACCGGGCCACCGCCGTGGGCAAGGACACCGCCCTGTCACGGATCGTGGCGCTGGTAAAGAAAGCCCAGGGCAGCAAGCCGCCTATTGGTCGTCTGGCCGACCACGTCTCCGCCGTCTTCGTGCCTGCCATCATGCTGATCGCCGTGGTCGCTGCCCTGGCCTGGTTCAACCTGGGACCGGAGCCACGCATCACCCACATGCTGATCAGTGCCACCACGGTGCTGATCATTGCCTGCCCCTGCGCCCTGGGGCTGGCCACCCCCATGTCGGTCATGGTCGGCGTCGGTAAGGCCGCGGAACACGGCATTCTGATTCGTGAGGGGGACGCCCTGCAGACCAGCAGCAAGCTGGACACCATTGTGCTGGACAAGACCGGCACCATCACCGAAGGCAAACCGGCGCTCACCGAGATTATCTGTGCCGAGGGCCAGCAGGAAGACACCCTGCTGCAACTGGCCGCCAGCCTGGAAAGCGGCTCCGAGCATCCATTGGCACGCGCCATCGTGGGAGCGGCGGAGCAGCGTGAAATCAGCCCGGACCGGGCCGACAATTTCCAGGCCCTCAACGGCAAGGGCGTCAGCGCCACCCTGAACGGCAAACAATACCGGCTCGGCAACCGCCGCTGGCTGGAAAGCGAAGGCATCACCGTCAGCCTGAACAGCGACTCGCTCACCGAGCGTGGCGCCACCCCCCTGTTCCTGGCCGAAGACAACACCCTGCTCGGCATCCTCGGCGTGGCCGACCGTATCAAGGAAGATTCCCGGGAGGCCATTGCCCGTCTGAAAGATCAGGGCCTCACCGTGGTGATGATGACCGGCGACATCCAGGCCAGCGCCGACGCCATCGCCAAACAGGTGGGCGTGGATCAGGTGATGGCGGAAGTGCTGCCTGAGGACAAGGCGAAAAAAGTGCAGTCTCTGCAGGAAGAGGGACGCATCGTGGCTATGGTCGGCGACGGCATCAATGATGCCCCGGCGCTGGCCCAGGCGGACGTAGGCTTTGCCATCGGCACCGGCACCGACGTGGCCATCGAATCCGCCGCCATCACCCTGATGGGCGGTTCCCTGCACGGCGTCGCCGATGCCATGGCAATCTCCGCCGCCACAGTACGCAACATCAAGCAGAATCTGTTCGGCGCCTTTATCTACAACAGCCTGGGCGTGCCCGTTGCCGCCGGGGCGCTCTACCCGCTCACCGGCAGCCTGCTAAGCCCGGTGATTGCCGGCGCCGCCATGTCGCTCAGCTCGGTGACCGTGGTCAGCAATGCCAACCGGTTGCGGCTGTTCAACCCTCAGCGAGGCAAGTCATGACACTGCTGATCAATCTTGCCGGCCTGTTGCTGATGATGGGGATCGTCTGGTGGTTCTGGCTGTCCAATTCCACGGGAAAAAGCCAGGCTGTCAGTGATCAAGACACCACCATTGTAGTCGCGGATGGCGTCTACAAGCCGGCCACCCTGCATGCCAGGGCCGGGGAGACACTGACCCTGCACTTCGACCGACGGGATCCTTCCCCCTGCGCCGAGCAGGTGGTGTTCCACGGGCTCGACGTGAGCGAATTTCTGGAAACGGGTAGCATCACCACCGTGACCCTGAACAACCCGCCCGCCGGCGAATACCGTTTCACCTGCCAGATGCAGATGTATCAGGGCAGATTGATTGTTAGCTAACGTTGGCAGGCCCACGCAACATGCCGCACGCACAGAAGAGGAAACATCATGAAAGTCTTTTCGGCACTCCTGCTGGCTTTTCTGGTCACCGCCTGCGGTGATGACGGTCCGCCCGAGCCCCAGGCCACCGAAGCGGCTCCCGCCGCCGCTGAAGCAACAAAAACCGCCAGCACCGACAAGGTCCTGGAAGTCTACAAATCCCCGACCTGTGGCTGCTGTGGTGCCTGGGTGGATCATATGAAAGACAATGGCTACCAGGTGGTTGTCCACGAACAGCAGAACCTGCAGTCCATCAAGGAAAAGGCCGGCATCCTCCCCGGACAGGGCTCCTGTCATACCGCCTTTATCGACGGCTATGCCATTGAAGGACATGTGCCGGCTGCCGATGTGGACCGGCTACTGGCCGAGCGCCCGGACGCCAGGGGACTCACCGTGCCCGGCATGCCGGTGGGTTCCCCGGGCATGGAAATGGGCGACCGCGTGGATGCCTACGACGTACTGCTGTTCGATGAAAGCGGCACCGCTGTGTTCAGCCACTACCCGGGAACTGAATAGCGCCAGACCCGGCCGTAGGAGCGTCGCTGGCGGCGCGATATCCCAACTGCTGAAAAGACGGATTGACCACAGAAGGCACAGATATCACGGAGAACAAGACAAGTTTTCTCTGTGTGCTCTGTGCCCTCGGTGGGGAAAATGCTTTTGATCCTGGTGTGAAGGATCGCGCCGCCAGCGACGCTCCTACGGCCAGGACTGACCATCTACAGATTGTCACCGAAACCCGCTACAGTTTCCCCTTTTGCGTGTAACGAGACCCTGAATGCTTCCTCTCCACGACTGGCTGCTGCTGGCCAGCGTCTGCGCCGTGGGTGCCATGGCACCGGGCATCAGTCTGGCGGTGATCACCCGCCACACCCTGCATGGGGGAGCCCGGGCGGGCGCCCTTGCCGGCGCCACCCATGCCCTGGGAGTCGGCATCTGGGCCACCGCCACCGTCACCGGGTTGGCGGTGCTGTTCCACCGCTACCCGTCCCTGGAACTGGCGTTCAGTCTCACCGGCGCCCTGTTTCTGTTATGGATGGCCTGGAAAAGCTGGCAGGCGGGCAAACAGCCGTTGCCGGCTGCCGATGCCGACAGCCAGTTCAATGTCCTGCACGGGGCCGCCCGGGACGGTTTCCTGGTGGCCTTTCTGAACCCGAAGGTGGCACTGTTTTTCCTGGCCCTGTTCAGCCAGTTCCTGCAGGCAGACATGGCCCAGGCCGCCCGCATCCAGATGGTGCTCACGTCCATGTTCATTGATGGCGGCTGGTATGTGCTGGTGGCGGTATTGCTTGGCCGCAGCCGTTTCCTGCCCTGGCTGCGGGCCCATCATCACTGGGTGGAAAAAGGCACCGCCCTGTTACTGGTAGTGATTGCCGCCAGCGTGGTCTGGCAGGCGGCGTGATGCCAGGAAAACAACGTCACCGCTCCGAAAGCGCCCAAAAGCCCCGACATCGATATCCCCTTGCCCGCTTCTGCGAGTGACGAGGTACGAGTTTCGAAAGGCAAAACCAAACCCGGCTTTCGCGACTCGGTCCTCGCTTCTCGCCACTCGTCACACTCTGTCCGTCATCCCTTCCATCCCCCTTTGACCTTGGGGTAGCCCCGAGGTTAATAATGGTTTCATGAACCAATACCTGCGCCCACATCACCGGTCCTTGCTGGCCGGCCTGCTCGCCATCCTGATGCTGGTGGTGACGAGCAGTTTGTCTGCGCAGGTTTCTGTCGGTCATCGGGATACCACTCCCCAGACCCACTGCCATCACCATGCAGAGATGGCACAGCCAGATCATGGCGACAGTCAGCACTGCCCCCAGGATGACGCCTGCCAGTGTCTGACCGTCTGCCAGATCAGTGCCACCACTATGGCCCTGTTCAGCGGCCAGGCGGAAATTCCCGATCGCCCGTGGCACCCCGGTCTGGAGAGCAGCCTGCACGACGGCATCCACCACCTGCCGTTACGGCCACCCTCCCTGATTGTTTGAGTTCGTTTTCACACTCAAACAATCAGGAGATACATCATGAAAACCGCAGATCCGTTTTCCCTGCCACGACGTCGTTTCGTGCAGGGTCTGGCGCTGGGCGCCACCGGCCTGGGACTGGGGCTGTCACCCGGCCAGCTGCTGGCCCGCCAGGGTCATACCGGCGCCCCCACCCTCAGTGGTGACACCTTCCACCTGACCCTGGGCGGCGCCGACGTGAACATCACCGGCAAGACCCGACCGGCCACCACCATCAACGGCATCGTCCCCGGCCCCACCCTGCGCTGGCGCGAAGGCGACACCGTCACCCTCAAGGTCACCAACATGCTGCCGGAAACCAGCTCCATCCACTGGCACGGCCTGCTGCTGCCGTTTGAAATGGATGGCGTGCCCGGCCTGTCATTCGATGGCATCAAACCCGGCGAAACCTTCACCTACCGTTTTCCGGTCAAGCAGAGCGGCACCTACTGGTATCACAGCCATTCCGGCTTTCAGGAACAGACCGGCCTGTACGGTTCCATCATCATCGATCCGAAAACCCCTGAGCCGCATGCCGTGGACCGGGACCAGGTCATCGTGCTGTCAGACTGGAGTGACGAGGACCCGAACCACATCTTCGCCACCCTGAAAAAGCTCAGCCATTACTACAATTTCAACGAGCGCACCATGTTCGACACCCTGCGCGACTTCCGCGACAAGGGCGTGATCCAGACCCTCAAGGATCGCCACATGTGGAACACCATGCGCATGAGCGACCGGGATCTGGCCGACGTGACCGGCTACACCTACACCTACCTGATGAATGGCCAGAGCCCCAACGGCAACTGGACCGGCCAGTTCAACCCGGGCGAGCGCATCCGCCTGCGCTTTATCAACGCCAGCGCCATGACCTTCTTCGACATCCGCATTCCCGGCCTGGACATGACCGTGATCGCCATGGATGGCCAGCCGGTCAAACCGGTGCCTTTCCACGAGGTGCGCCTGGGTGTGGCAGAAACCCTGGATGTGATCGTGGAACCCAAAGCGGACCAGGCCTACACCCTGTTTGCCCAGAGTATCGACCGCAGTGGCTTTGCCCGTGGCACCCTGACCCCGAACCCGGCCATGTCAGCGCCAGTGCCGGAGATGGATCCGCCACCGTTGCTGGGCCATACCGAAATGGGCATGGGCGCCATGCAGCACGGCGACGGTCATGAAGGCATGGACCATGGGCAGATGAACCACAACATGGCAGGCATGAAGCACAGCGACCACGGCAACGCCGTCCCCTTTGCCGTCGATCCCAACAACCCGGAGCTGCCGCCCAGAAACAACGCCACCGACCATGCCGCCACGGAATATGGACCCGGTGTGGACATGCGCGCCATGGCCCCGGGTGAGATGCTTGCCGACCCGGGTATCGGCCTGCGCGACCGGGACTGGAAAGTGCTCACCTATGCGGACCTGGAAACCGCTGGCGGGCCACCGGACAGCCTGCACCCGGAACGGGAAATCGTGTTGCACCTGACCGGCAACATGAGCCGCTACATGTGGAGCTTCAACGGCATTCCCTTTGCGGATGCCGTTCCCCTGGAGCTTTACCACAACGAGCGGGTACGCATTACCCTGGTCAACGACACCATGATGACCCACCCCATCCACCTGCATGGCCTGTGGAGCGATCTGGAAGTAGGCGATGGCAAACTGCTTCGCAAGCACACCGTCACCGTGAAACCCGGCCAAAAACTCAGCTACCTGGTGCGCGCCGATACCCTTGGCCGCTGGGCCTATCACTGCCACCTGCTTTACCACATGGACGCGGGCATGTTCCGGGAAGTGCGTGTGGTCGAAGCGCCAGCGGATGGCAGCCACGCATACCATGGCGCTCACGGGGAGGACGCATGATGAAAACACCGCCCCTTCTGCTCAGCACCCTGACAGCCATGACCGTCGCCATGCCGGCCTGGTCCATGAGCGAACACCCGCCCCGCTTCAGCAAAGTACTGGTCGACCAGCTTGAGCTGCGTGACAGCGACGAAGGTACAGTGCTGGGCTGGGATGCCAACGCCTGGTACGGCAGCGACCTGAACAAGCTGTACCTGTCCACGGAAGGCGAACGGCTGATGGACACGGAACACAGCGACGAAGACGCCGGCACGGAAAGCGCACAAACCCGCCTGGCCTGGAGTCACGCCTTCGCCCCCTACTGGGACTGGCAACTGGGCTGGCGCCGCGACTGGCAACCCGACGATCCCAACCGGGACTGGGCCAGCCTGGGTATCCAGGGCCTGGCACCCTACTGGTTCGAGGTTGATGCCCAGCTGTTTCTGGGCGAAGACAGCCTCAGCGAACTGCGTCTGGAAGCGGAATACGAGCTGATGCTGACCCAGCGCCTGGCGCTGGTGCCGGAGGTGGAAGCCCGCTTTTACGGCAAGGACGATGACGACCTGGGGGTTGGCGATGGTCTGGTGGCCATCGAATCCGGCCTGCGACTACGCTACGAAATCCGCCGGGAGCTGGCGCCCTACATCGGCGTGCACTGGGAAAAGCAGTACGGCGACACCGCCGACAGCACGCGGGCGGCAGGCGGTGATCCGGAGGAGGCATCGTTGGTGGCCGGGGTCTACTTCTGGTTCTGACGAACCCAATGAAATCTTGCGTAGGGTGCCACTGAGCCTGAGGCGAACTGCACCGTTGGCCGAAGGTGGTTGGTGCAGTTCGCCTTAGGCTCAGTGCACCCTACGGGGCACCTATGCCGAGGAATTATCGTATTCCTCGTTTTCCAGCGTCCGCAATTCCCGGTTGTTCTGAATCTGGATATCCAGATCCCGCAGGCGGCCATCGCCGATACCGTAAATCCAGCCATGGATGGTCAGAGGCTGATCCCGGCGCCAGGCTTCCTGAACCACCGTGGTGTTGGCCACATTGATGACCTGACGGGCCACATTCAGTTCACACATGCGATCCAGTTGGGCCTTTTCATCGGGCAGCTTGATCAGGTGTTTGCGGTTACGCAGATACAACTCACGCACCTGCCGCAGCCAGTTGTCGATCAGACCATGGGGTACATCTTCCATGGAGGCTTTGACCCCACCGCAACCATAGTGCCCCACCACCATGATGTGCTTCACCTTCAGCACATCCACGGCGAACTGCAGCACCGACAGCAGGTTCAGGTCGGTGTGATTCACCAGATTGGCCACGTTGCGGTGCACAAACAGCTCGCCGGGCATCAGCCCCACCACCTCGTTGGCCGGTACGCGAGAGTCCGCACAGCCAATCCACAGATACTGCGGACTCTGCTGTTCGCCCAGCGCCTTGAAGAAGCCCGGGTGCTCCTGCTCGATGTCGTGGCGCCATTGCTCGTTGTTGCTGAAGAGTTCGGGAAGGGATTTCATGGTCTCTCGCTACATTCATGGACTGGACGCCAGGCAGGCCACCCGGGCGTTAACCACCGGTCATATTCATGAACCGTACCAGTTGCTCGCCCGGGGCCAGGTTAAAGTCGTGCCGTTCCGGTTTGATTGCCATGGCATCAATGATTGCCTGACGCAGGGGGGCATCATCCGTGGGGTGAGCCCGCAGTACCGCGCGCAGGTCCACACTGTGTTCGTGCCCCAGGCAAAGAAGCATACGGCCCTCGGCGGTAATCCGCACCCGATTACACAAATGGCAAAAATTTTGTGAGTGGGGAGAGATAAAGCCGATACGGCTGTCACTGCCCGGTACCTGCCAATAGCGGGACGGCCCGCCGGTCTTTTCCGCCATGGGTACCAGGGTCAGGCGCTCGCAGAGCTGATCCCGGAGTTCTTCGGAGGAGACAAACGCCAGCCCCCGGTCATGCTCACTGATCTCCCCCAGGGGCATTTCCTCAATAAAAGAGATATCCAGCCCTTTATCGAGGGCGAAATCCACCAGCGCTGGCACCTCATCCTGATTTCGACCGCGCAGGATCACGCTATTCAGCTTGATATGGCGGAAGCCGGCCCGGCGGGCCGCCTCAATGCCCGCCAGCACCTTGCCCAGGTCGCCGGTGCGCGTCAGGGCGCGGAAACGTTGCGGGTCCAGGGAATCCAGGCTGATATTGAGCCGATCCAGGCCGCCAGCCTTCAGATCCCCCGCAAAACGGCCCAACCCGGCGCCGTTGGTGGTCATATTCAGTTCATCCAGCCCCGGAATCGCACCAAGATAGCGCACCAGATTTGTCACATCACGGCGCACCAGCGGTTCCCCCCCGGTCAACCGGATCCGCCGTACCCCCAGCGCCACCAGCACCCGGCCCAGCCGCCCCATCTCCTCCAGAGTCAGCACCTGGGCCCGCGGCACAAAGGTCATATCCTCCGCCATGCAGTACACACAGCGAAAATCGCAACGGTCCGTCACCGACAACCGCACATAGTCGATAGTGCGACCAAAGCGGTCCTGCAGTAGCGGATTGTCAGTGAAAGTATCAGCGGCCATGGCGGTACTGTAGCAAATGCGGGGCCAAGCCGGGGAACCGGCGCTTACTCGGGCAATAACCTCCCGGTTCCGCCCTCCTGTGGAGCCCTTCGTGGCTCCCCAGCCCCTGTTGGCTACCCCACGCCCGTCGGCCGGTACTGGCTCCGGTTGGTCAGGCCCTTGCCGGTCTTGTTAGAATGTTCGCCGACCTGAATGCGGGGCGCAGCCGGATCATGAAACGCCATGTCCGCCATACCCCTTATTCCGAATTCATCCACCCCAAAAGGGTTTCCATGCAAATTTCTGAAAACACCGTAGTGTCCATCCACTACACCCTCACCAACAACGCCGGCGAGACCATCGATTCCTCCATCCAGCGTGGCGAGCCCCTGGCCTACCTGCACGGCGCAGGCAATATCATTCCCGGTCTGGAAAAAGCCCTGGTGGGTAAGGCCGCCGGCGACAAGCTGGACGTGACCGTTAACCCGGAAGAAGGCTATGGCGAGCGTCACGAGCAGCTGATCCAGCAAGTGCCGAAAACCGCTTTCGAAGGCAACGAAGAGAACCTGCAGCCGGGCATGCAGTTCCAGGCCCAGACCGAAGCCGGCCCGCGCATCTTCACCATCACCGCTGTGGAAGGTGATGAAGTGACCGTTGATGGCAACCACCCGCTGGCAGGCGAAACCCTGAACTTCGCCGTGGAAGTCACCGAAGTGCGTGAAGCCTCCGACGAAGAGAAAGAGCACGGCCACGTACACGGCCCGGAAGGCCACGACCACTAAGGTCTGACCCTCCAGAAAAAAGGCGCCATTGGCGCCTTTTTTATTTACTCCCTTAACCCCCCACAAACCTGTACCACAGTGAATGCAGGGTGAATTCGGCACTGTTTTCTGCCTCCTTTCTTATCAAAATGACAGCGCTCCCCGGCTTGCTCCACTTTCTTGTTGTCGATTATGCAGACTTTTGTAAAGCCATATTGAATGTATCCTCAGCGGCCAAATAGGATAGATGCTCTTTGATTTTTCTGTTTTTACGGGAGAGCTTCATGCGCTACATAACGATATTAATTCTTTCCGCTTTGCTTTCTAGTATTTCCCTGTCTGCTCACGCACTGGAAAAACGAAAATTCTGTGTTTTCGACATCATTGGCGCTAACGGTGATATCTATAACATCATGAAGGATTACAAAACCGCCGCCGTTGCCTGGGGCGTGGATGTGGAACTCAAGCCCTTCACCGATGAAAAGATCGCCGCAGAAGATCTGAAAGCCGGCCAATGTGACGCCGCCGTCCTCACCGGTATTCGTGGCCGTCAATTCAACAGCTTCACCGGCAGCATGGACTCCATTGGCGCCATCCCCAGCTATGAAGCCATGAGAACCGTGATTTCTGTTATTGCCAGTGACACCCCGTCCATCAACAAGCAACTGGTATCCGGCCCCTACGAAGTTGGTGGCGTGGTTCCCATGGGCGCGGCATTTCTTTTCCTGAAGGATCAGGAACTGGATACCGTAGAAGAGTTGTCCGGGAAATCCATCGCCGTGCTTGAATACGACAGCGCCCAGGCAAACATGGCCTCCCGTGTTGGCATGTCACCGGTGATGTCCGACATCACCAACTTCTCTACCCGCTTCAACAACGGTTCCGTGGATATCTGCTTCGCTCCCATCATGGGCTTTTCTGCCCTGGAACTGTACAAGGGCATGGCACCGGATGGTGGCATTCTCGACTATGTGCTGGGCCAGCTCAGCGCCCAGATCATTCTCAAGAAAGACCGCTTCCCCGCGGACTATGCCCAGCAGTCCCGGGAATTCATGTATGGCCAGTTTGACCGTGCCATGCGTGTCATTGATAACGCCAGCAACGAAGTGGATGACAAGTGGTGGATCCGTATCCCGGATAACGACAAGCTGCGTTACGACGAGATGATGCGCGAAGCGCGTGTGGCCCTGACCCAGGACGGAGTCTACGACAAGTCCATGATGGGTCTGCTGAGAAAGGTCCGTTGCAAGCTGGAACCGTCACGGGCGGAATGCGTTAACCCCATGGAATAATCTTTCGGGGCCGGGAATTTCCCGGCCCTTTTTTCATCCTGCCAAACACCACATCAAAAGCCTCAAGGCCTGCTCCCTGAAATCAGTGCCATGCACCCTTTCACCTGAACGTCCACTTGATCCAGCCGGCTTTCCAGTGCCTGCTTCAAACTGGCCAGCGAATCATTCTGATTGGAAAAGATGCCCTTGCGGTTATACACCTTCATCGCACCTCGGGCGGCAAGGTTGCGCGGCACATCGCCTTGCAGGATCGTGGCACCAAACACCCGGGCACCGGGATTCAGCAATGGCAACAGGTGATCGAACGCACAGGCTTTCTCGAGCATGGTTCCGGGTAGACAGTGCAACAGCAGGTTCATGCCGAGTGAATCGAATTTGTCACCCTGATAGTCGATGGGCTCCAGCACATTACGCTGCAGGTTTTGCGGTTGATAGCGCTCTATGCGCCGGGAGCAGAAGTCCAGGCTGTTGGGGTTCAGGTCCATCAGCGCCACGCGCGGATTCAAGGCGGGGAAATTGACTTTATCCAGAAAGTAACCGCTGCCCACGCCCACATCCAGATGATTGTCGCTGATGTTCTGCTGATAATGGGCCAGCAGGATAGACGCAGGGCAGCGCCACAACCAGCGACAGGACAACCCCAGAACTCCCATATCATAAAGAGTGAGAACAAAAGGGCTGTAAACAGCCTGGCCAGCGTGAGCATCATCCTTGTGCATGTGCGTCTCCGTTTCTAATAAATAATCCTGGGGTGGTTTAGCCCATGACTGGTCGGGAGAGCCGAACGCAGTCTCTTCATATCCAGGTGCTGCGCAATCATTCCCGCCAGCCGGTCCAGGTCCTGCTGCCGATGGTCATCGTAGTCCACTGCCCGGTCACCGCGAAGCCCCGCCCACTGCAGTAGCGCGTTGCAGGCTACGGCATTATCGAACAGACCGTGCAGATAACATCCCATGATCTGATCATCGTCACTGATGGCGCCCTCATCACGGTCACCCAGCTGCAACATGGGCCTTAACAAAGCCGGCCCTTCGCTGATGCCATTGTGAATTTCGTAACCGTGGATGGCAGCTCCCGCTGGCAAGAAAACGCCCTGCACAGTGCGCAACTGCTTGCCGGAAATCAGACGGGTGGTCATGGCCAGCCAGCCAAGCCCCGGGCTGCTGCCCGCATCGCTTTCCAGCCCGTCAGGATCCTCAATCCGCTCACCCAGCATCTGGAAGCCCCCACAGATACCCAAGACTTTGCCGCCGTAACGCAGATGTTTTTCGATCTGTTTGTCCCAACCCTGCTCGCGCAGGAATGCCAGGTCAGCGCGGGTTGCCTTACTACCAGGGAGGATGACCAGATCCGCCGCCGGCCAGACCTTACCCATTTTCACAAAACGCAGGTCCACCTGAGGGTGCAGGCGCAAAGGATCGAAATCATTGTGATTGCTCATGCGCGGCAACACCGGCACCACCACCTTGAGGGCATCGTGCTCATGGTCACCGGGATCGGCCACCGCGTCCTCCGCATCCAGCGTCAAGCCATGCAGGTAGGGCAGCACACCGAACACCGGTTTGCCGGTGCGATCTTCCAGCCAGTCCAGCCCGCCCTGTAATAACGACAAGTCACCACGAAAACGGTTGATGACAAACCCCAGGGTGCGTTGCTGTTCTGTTTGGGAAAGAAGATCCAGCGTGCCGGCGAGATGGGCAAAGACCCCACCGCGATCAATATCCGCCACCAGAATCACCGGGCAATCCACCATTTCGGCAAAGCCCATATTGGCAATATCGTTGTCACGCAGGTTGATTTCCGCCGGACTGCCCGCCCCTTCGGCGATAATCACATCATAACGGGAAGAGAGATCCTGCCAGGCCGCCAGCACTGCCTCACGGGCGGTGTTCTTATAGGCGTGATAATCCAGTGCCTGCATGTTGCCCAGCACCTGGCCACGGAGTATCACCTGGGCACCCATGTCAGTCTGTGGCTTGAGCAACACCGGATTCATGTCACTGTGCGGTTCAATCCCGCAGGCCAGGGCCTGTAGTGCTGTCGACCGTCCAATCTCTCCACCGTCCACGGTCACTGCACTGTTCAACGCCATATTCTGCGGCTTGAACGGCGCCACCGAATACCCCCGCTGAGCAAACCATCGACACAACGCCGCCACCACCGTGCTTTTCCCGGCATCCGACGTACAGCCCTGGACCATCAGAGTAGCCATCAGCAGCAAGCCTCAAGCTTCAAGCTGCAACACGGCGAAAGGCATGGTGTAAACGGCACCATTATCGCCGCGACGCAGAAACCAGGGTTTATTCGCGTCTTATAATTCTTACGCCCGTAATCGTTTTTCCGCGTTGTAGCTTGAAGCTTGAAGCTTGTAGCTTGTAGCTTGTAGCTTGTAGCTTTCTTCAAAGCTCCACGCCCTTCTGCGCCCGCACCCCCAGATCCTTGAAGGCATGCTTTACCACTTTCATTTCGGTGACAGTGTCGGCAAGTTCGATCAGCTGCTTTGGCGCATAGCGACCCGTGACAACGGCATGCTGCATGGCGGGACGGTTCTGCAGGTCATCGAGCACGGTATCCAGGTCCAGATACTCGTAACGCAACGCGATGTTCAGCTCATCCAGCAACACCATGTGGTAGCTGTCGTCCTGCAGCATTTTTTGTGCGATATCCCAGGCAGCACTGGCAGCGGCCACATCCTTTTCCCGGTCCTGGGTATCCCAGGTATAACCCTCGCCCATGACGTGGTAATCCACATTGGGCAGATCGCGAAAAAAGGCTTCTTCACCGGTACTGAATGCGCCCTTGATAAACTGCACCACGCCCACCTTCATGCCATGCCCCAGGGCCCGGGCCAGCATGCCGAAACCGGAACTGCTCTTGCCTTTGCCGGGTCCGGTGAGCACCAGCAGGATGCCCTGATCCTTGTCCGCATTGGCAATCCGCTCACGCATGATTTGCTGTTTCTTTTCCATCCGCCAGGCATGGCGCTCAGGACTTTTCGGATCGGGTTTCATACTGTTTTCCATTTTTTGGTTCTTTTCTCTCAATGCTTTTAACTGTCGCCATAAGGCCGGCAATAAAAGAGACATGATTTCTGGTGGTTCACTCCGTAGGAGCTATGCTTGCATGGCGAACTGACGGGCGATCTGAGCAAGCCGGTTCGCCATGCAAGCATCGCTCCTACGGCCCATTAACCGTTTTCATCCCGGCACAAAAACCGGCGCACCATTGATGTTCCCCACACTGAGTTTCTGGTCGTACAACCGCTCCAGCGCTGCCGGCACCAGCATGGTCTCGGCAGGGCCGAAGCACAGCTCGCCATCGGGATAGAGCAGCAACAGGTGATCACACCAACGGGCGGCCAGGTTGAGATCATGCAGACACATGAATACCGCCGCGCCCTCTTCCGCCTGGCGATGCAGCAGCTCCATCACCGCCACCTGATGATGCAGATCCAGATGATTGGTGGGTTCATCCGCCAGCCAGATGGCCGGCTGCTGGGTCAGTGCCGTGGCAATGGCCACCCGCTGGCGCTCCCCGCCGGAGAGGGTGCTGACCAGCCGATCACCGAGCAACCCCAACGACAGGGCCTCCATGGCCTGATTGGCCAGCCGCAGGTCCCTGGCGGTTTCCCGCTGCCAGGGCGACAGAAAAGGGTGACGGCCAATCAGCACCGTTTCCCGAACCGTGGCCGGGAAACTGTCCTGACGTTCCTGAAAGACCACCGCCAGTTTTTGCGCCAGTTGCCGACGGCGCAGTTGAGTCAGACAGTCACCGTCCAGCGACACCTGACCACTGCGTGGCGGCCTTAATCCGGCCAAGGTATGCAGCAGGGTGGACTTGCCCGCACCATTGGGGCCCAACACCCCCCAACGCTGTCCCGGCAAAATCCGCGCGGAAAATGGCTGCCCTGCCGCACGGCCGGGAATATCCACCACCAGATTGCTGGCTTCGAGGATCGCCATCACCGACTCCGGTACAACAGAAACAGAAAAGTGGGCACCCCGAGCAGCGCCGTAATCACCCCCACCGGCAACTGCTCCGGGGCCATCATGGTCCGCGCCAGGGTATCGGCGATGGTGAGCAAGGCACCACCCGCCATGACACTGGCCGGCAGAATCAGGCGCTGATCATTGCCCAGAACCAGTCGCAGCATGTGCGGCACTATCAGGCCAACAAAACCCACACTACCGGCCGTAGTCACGGCCACCGCCGTGAGCAGACTGGCCAACCCATAGACCAGCCAGGCAAGTGGCTTCACCGCCACCCCCAGGGCCGCGGCCTGCAATGGCCCCCGGGCCAACACATTGAGGCTGCGCCCCAGCGGCAGGGTCACGACCAGCACCGGGATCAACACCAGCCAGGCCAGCCACGGCGAGCGGGCATAACTCAGATCGCCCATCAGCCAGTAGAGCATGCCGGGCAACCGGTCCGCGGGACTCAGCGACAACATGAAGGTAATCACTGCCCCCCAGCCGGCCGCGATCACCACACCGGTGAGCAACAGGCGCGTCGGCGTCCAGCTGCCTCGTCCCTGGGCCAGACCGAACACCAGCAGGGTGGAAAGCAGTGCACCGGCAAAGGCGGAGCCGGACACCATGGCGGTACCCAGTCCCAACAACATGGACGCCAGCGCCCCCACCGCCGCACCACCGGAAATACCGAGCACGTAAGGATCCGCCAGCGGGTTACGCAACAACACCTGCATCAGGGCGCCGGCCAGGGCCAGCAAACCACCGGTGGCAAAGGCCGCCAGGGCACGGGGCAAGCGCAGGGAAAACACCAATTCACCGAACAGCGGATCTCCCCGACCAGCCACCGCCATCGACAACTCCGAGAGGCTCATGGACACACTGCCAACGGTCACCGCCAGCAATAGCGACAGCACACCCAGTGCCGCCAGCATCAGCAGGGAATAGATGGCCCGGCGACTAATCACGGGCGCGCACGGTGTCGAGATGACTGCACAGGGTACGGGTGCCCGCCAGCATCTGTGGGGTGGGCCGCTGCAGGGTGGACGGAGCCACAAAGAACAGGTTGCCGGACTGCACCGCACGCAAGGAAGCAAACTGCTTCCAGGGCTCCAGCCAGGATGGATCATCCTCGCCCATGCCTCCAGCGATGATCACTTCCGGGTCCTTGGCCAGTACCGCCTCACGGCTGATTTTGGGTGCCAGCGCGGCCAGCTCACCGAACACATTGACGCCACCGCAAATCTCAATCGCCTCGCTGATCAGGTGCGCGTTATTCACGGTCATCAGGGGCTCTTCCCAGACCTGGTAGAACACTGTCACCGGTGCCGCCTCCGCATAGCGTTGGCGCAGGGAATCCATACCACTGCGCAGGGAATCTGCCGCCCCCTGCCCCACCGCTTCGGTCCCGGCCAGCACGGCCAGGCGCTCCAAGGTGGTGCTGATATCGTCAAAGCGACGCGGCTCGCTGTGGTACACCGGCACGCCCATGGTCTGCAGGCGCTCCACCTGCTCCATGGGGTTACCACTCTGCCAGGCAACGATCAGATCCGGCTTCAGGGCCAGTATCGCCTCCAGGTCCAGCCGATTGTAGCTACCCACCCGCGGCAGTTTTTTTGCCGCCGGCGGATAGTCACTGAAACTCACCGCCCCGACCAGTTGTTCACCGGCACCGGCGGCGAACACCAGTTCGGTGGCACCGGGAGACAGGGCAATAACGCGAGTGGCCGGCTGGTCCAGGCAGACCTGCCGATCCGCATCATCGGTGACACAGACCTGTGCCCGGGCCAGCCCGCTCCCCAGCCACAGCATGACGGCCAACAGGGGAAGACAACGGCATAACAGACGGGCTGGGGGCATGGCGGACTCCGGGTTTCAGTTACTGCACATCGTAACGCAGGCTTACCATTACGGAACGCCCGGCGTTCAGATAGTTCCAGCCGCTGAAGTTCCTGGCAGTGGCATACTCTTTATCGAGCACGTTTTTCAGCGTCAGGCGGGTGGACCAGTTCGGCGCGAACTGCCAGCCGGCACGCAGGTCCAGCAGACCGAATCCGGACAGACGCTGGGTGTTGGCGGCATCGTTGTAGCGATGCCCCTGAAAACTGGCAGTGCCCCCCAGGGTCACGGTGCCGATGCGTCGATCCACATCCACCCGACCCAACCGCTGGGCACGACGGGGAATGACGGTATCGGTATCCCGGTCTTCCGGCTTCAGGGCAGAGAACGCCACCCGTACCTGCCACTGTTGCCAGTCCATCCCCAGGGCCAGTTCCGCGCCTTCGATACGGGCCTTGTTCACATTGAACGAGGATCCTCTGCTGCCGTCGTAAACAATCAGATCATCAATGTTGGTACGGTACACTGCCGCATCCCAGAACCAGTGTTCATACTGGCCCCGCACACCAAGCTCACCGGTTTCCGAGGACTCCGGCTTTAGATTCGGGTTGCTGAAAAAGAACGGCGGCGAATCCGGGAAATACAGATCGTTGAAGGTGGGCGCCTTGAACGCCGTGCCGTAACTGAGCCGCACCCGATGCGCAGTGTCCAGCTTGTAGCCCAGTGCTGCAGCCCCGGTCACTTTGCTGCCGTAGGCATCGTTGTCGTCGTGCCGCAGGCTGCCCTGCACATCCAGCGGGCCGAAGTGCAACAGCGCCTGACCAAACGCCGCCTTGTTGTCCCGGTCGGTCACGTCATACTCGTTGCTGCTGGTGATCTCGTCACGCAGATACTCGCCGCCCAGCACAAACTGATGGGCACCCACTGCGAAAATATTCTGCCAATTGACAGTGCGGGTGCGGGTATCGAAGACGCCATTGCTGACGTCATTGGCAAAGTCTTCGCTTTCGTCCTTGGCCTGGCTGATCAGCACCTTGGTCTGCCAGCCATCGGTGAGCATCACCTCGCCTTTCAGGCCAGCCACTTCCAGTGCGTAGTCGATATTTCTGTCGTCCGCCGGGGTGCTGCCTTCGAATTCGGTATTCCCCTGGGTATGAAAACCGAACACCCCGATTTCACCACGATCGCCAAAGCGATGGCTGATTTTGGCAATGCCGGCAGTGTTGTCGTAGCCGCGCTCCTCGCTGTTTTCGCGCAGCTCGATGCCATTGGTGCGGAAGCGATTGATGCCCAGGGTATATCGGGTACCGCCCTGTTCGCCGGACACCCCGGCACCCGCATTCATGGTGCCAAAACTGCCGGCGCCCAAATCCAGCCAGCTACCGTCGTCCCGGGTAAAGAGCTGCACCACGCCACCCACCGCATCGGCACCGTACAGGGAGCCCCGCGGCCCACGAACCACCTCGACCCGCTCCAGCATGGCCGGCGGCAGATATTGCCAGGCCGGACTGCCGACAGTGGCGGACCGCAAGCGCACCCCGTCCACCAACAGCAGGGTCGCATTACTGGACGTGCCCCGCATGAAGACACTGGCACTCTTGCCGAAAGAGCCATTACCGGTGGTATCCACACCGGGCTGGCCACGAAGAATATCGGCCATGTCCACCGGTTGCTGGTCGCGGAGTTGCTGCTCATCAATCACCGTGACCGAAGACAGTGACGCCTCGGTAGTACGGCTGACCAGCACGGGGGTGACCACCACCGGATTCAGCATGGCGATCTGTTGTGATGAGGCCGTATTCGCCTGCACCGCCGACGGCAAGACAGACAAGGACAGGGCGGCAGGTGCCACCAGTAAACGCAAAGACATGAAGGAGATCCCCTGTTGCCGTGCCCACCCGCACGGCCTGGATTCAGCCGCGGAGACACAACAGGGATAACCGGCACCGGACAGTACCGTGACACCCCGCCATCGCCCACCGCGACGCCAAGTTTCACCTTCTGGCCGGTCTCCGGGCTGATGAGCGAGAGGGAATCCCTCGGCGCGTTCGCCTTCCCATGCACCCTCTCGGGCTTTGGCACAGTGGCACTACGAAACGCGTTTTACTCAATCACCGTTGCGGGGGCAGCGTCGGACTGGCATTGCTGGGGCAGCAAAGCGCACCGACTTCCCGTTTAACCCGGCTGTGTGTGAACAGGCGGGCACCGGAAGGTGGCGCGAAATTACCAACGGCGGCAGCAATAAGCAAATGGATATGCCCTGCTTGAGGAAAATTCAGGGCCCGTTGAGATCTGCTAATACTCACCCCTCCTCTGTTGGAGCCTTGCTCGCAAGGCGAAGGGCCGACGTCTACGATCATCGTTTTCAAGCACTTCGCCTTGCGAGCAAGGCTCCAACGGAAAGTCGGGAAGATCGTGGAAGGCCGTTACTTGACAGCGCTGGACCAGGGGCAGAGGATTTGCCGCTTTCCGGCCCCTGGCCTTTTCGGGAGTGTTCCGTGACCCACTCTGCCCATTGGCAAAAAGCGATTCCCTCGCCCAGTCAGCAACACCGTGAAACCGCCCTGGCCCGCCAGGGCCAGCTCACCAAACCCGCCGGTTCGCTGGGTCGCCTGGAAGCAATGGCGGTTAATCTGGCATCACTGCAGCACAGTGATACGCCTGCCGCCGACCGTATCAGCATCGCCGTCTTTGCCGCCGACCACGGCGTCTGCGCAGAAGGAATTTCGGCTTTCCCCCAGGCGGTCACCGGGCAGATGATTGCCAACTTCGTGGCCGGCGGCGCCGCCATCAGTGTCATGGCCCGGCATCTGGGCGCGACACTGGAAGTGATCAATCTGGGCACCGCCACGCCGCCCCCTGTCAGCGATGGCGTGATTGATGACAGCATCGCCGCCGGCACCGCCAATCTGGCCCGCCAGTCAGCCATGTCGACGATGCAGCTGGAGCAGGCCCTGGCCGCCGGCGACCGTGCCGCCCAGCGCGCCGCAGACCAGCAGGCCCAGCTGTTTATCGGTGGCGAAATGGGCATCGGTAACACTACCAGCGCCAGCGCCGTGGCCTGTGCCCTGCTGGCCGACCCGGCGGCAGCCCTGGCCGGGCCCGGTACCGGCCTGGATGCGGAGGGCGTCAGCCACAAGATCACCGTGATCGAGCGGGCCCTGGCCCGTCACGGCAACAACCGGGAACCGCTGGCGGTTCTCGCGTCGTTAGGCGGATTTGAAATAGCGGCGCTGGCCGGAGCCATGATCGGCTGTGCCGTCCGTGGCATTCCAGTGCTGGTGGATGGCTTTATTGTTACCGTGGCCGCCCTGGCCGCCGTGCGGCTGCGACCGGAACTGCGTGACTGGCTGTTGTTCGCGCACCATTCCTGGGAACCCGGCCACACCAGGCTGCTCAATGCCCTGGACGCGGAGCCGGTTCTCAACCTGTCCATGCGCCTGGGCGAAGGCAGCGGCGCGGCGGTGGCCGTGCCGGTGATTCGCAGTGCCTGCGCCCTGCATAACAACATGGCCACCTTTGCCGATGCCGGCGTGGCCAGCTCGCAATAGACATTAACGAGTCGCGAGATGCGAGTTGCGAAAACCCAAACAGGTTTTGTCTTTCGAAACTCGCATCTCGTAACTCGCTACTGAACCCAGCGACAAAAGAGCAAACCGTCAGTCGCCAAGTTTGGTAACAAGGATAACTATGACCACCACCCTGTTTGATCTGATTCGCCACGGCGAACCCGCCGGCGGTCACATGTATCGCGGCCACAAGGACGATCCGCTCAGCGAGCTGGGCTGGCAACAAATGCGCGATGCCATCCAGACGGACGATCAATGGGATCACATCCTCACCTCCCCGTTACTGCGCTGCCGTGAATTCGCCGCCGAATTGTCAGCACAGCAACACATTCCCTTCACCGTGGCCCACGATTTCAAGGAAATCAGCTTTGGTGACTGGGAAGGAAAAACCCGGGAGCAGGTGGCAACGGAATACGGCGATCACCAGGCCAACTTCTGGCGCGATGCGGAAAATCATCCCCCGGTGAATGGCGAAACCATCCAGGCGTTTCACCAGCGCATCGGCGATGCCTGGGAACTGTGGCAACAGGCCATGAAAGGGCAGCGGGTATTACTGGTCTGCCACGGCGGCGTGATCCGCATGGTACTGAGTCATGTCCTGGGCATGAGCCCAAGTCAGGCCATGGCAGGATTTCAGGTGCCGTTCGCCTGCCGCTCGCAGGTACGCATTGATGACACCCAGCATGGCACCTTGCGTTGTCTGGTGAGGCACGGGTAGATAGCGATCTCCACCGTAGGAGCGTCGCTCGCGGCGCGATTACCAACCTTCGATAAAAACATTTTCACCACAGAGGACACCGAGCACACAGAGAAAAAATATTCTTTTCCTCAGTGATCTCTGTGTCCTCTGTGGTAAATCGATCTTTAAAAGAGGGTCGGAATCGCGCCGCCAGCGACGCTCCTACGGCCAGGCCTACCCCTTCAACGTCAGCGCAATCCCCGCCACCGACATCACCACCCGATCACAGCGTTTTGCCAGTGCCTGATTCAACCAGCCCAGTTCATCGGCAAAGCGGCGGGTGAGCGGGTCCATGCCGATCGTACCGAGCCCGACTTCATTGCTGACGATCACCACCGAGCCCGGATAACCGGCCAAGGCCGTCAGGAAACTTTCCTTTTCCCGCACAAACAGGGCATCGCCGGCGTGCAGCAGATTACTCACCCACAGGCTCATGCAATCAATCAATACACAGGGCGGTGGAGACAAGGTGGCCTGGCGGTTCAGGAGGCTGCCCAATTCCACCGGTTCTTCCACCAGCCCCCAGCTGACAGGACGGCGCCGTTGATGCCGACGGATGCGCTCGCTCATTTCGCCATCTCCGGCGGTGGCCGTGGCCACATACACTACCGGGTCAGGCTGCTCCGACACCAACCGTTCTGCCAGGGAACTCTTGCCGGAGCGGATACCACCGAGAATCAGGGAATGTGTCATCAATTCTTTTTCACAAACTGGGTGAGGATAACGATGCGCTGACCTTCCACACGACCTTCGATCTGTTCCGGGTTGTCCTGCACCAGCGAGATATTGCGCACCGGTGTACCGCGCTTGGCGGTGAAGTTGGCGCCCTTCACATTGAGATCCTTGATCAGGGTGACACTGTCACCGGCTTCCAGTACCGCACCATTACTGTCGCGGTGCTCGACCTGGTCTTCCTCGCTCTGCCCTTCCCCGGTGGACTGGGCCCAGGCCAGCGTCTCGTCATCGAGATAGAGCATGTCCAGCAAATCCTGGGGCCAACCTTCCGCCCGCAGCCGGGTCAGCATCCGCCAGGCCAGCACCTGCACCGCCGGCTCCTGACTCCACATGCTGTCGTTCAGGCAACGCCAGTGATTGATATCTTCATTGCCGGGATGGTCGATCTGAAAGCTGCAGGTTTCGCACAACAAGGCACTCTGGGCTGCCGTGCCATCCCCTTCCGGAGGCACCGCATACACCGCCAGCGCCTCACCGGCACCGCACAGTTCACAGGTCGAATCGGCTCGCGCCAGCAGGGTGGATTCCAGGGTCATTGCCTTTCTCCTTTACGGGGCGGCAGTATACACGCCCGGAAGACGTTGGAGCTTTGCTCGCAAAGCGAAGACTTCAGAACACACTCACGTCAATTGAATCGCTTCGCCTTGCGAGCAAGGCTCCAACGGCAGTTTGTTGTCGCTCATCGCGAATCAGCGAGGAAGTTTTTAATGGCGTTCGCTGGCGTCGCATTACAAAAGCATCGCGAACGGCCAGTAGGCGAGCACACTGCCTTGGGAGACGGTTTCCCCCGCCGGCACCTCCGCCAACCCATCCGCCCACACCGCAGAGCTCAACATGCCGGAACTCTGATTGGGGTGTTTTTCCAGCATCGGATTGCCGTTCTTCTGCACACACCGCACCCGTAAATATTCCTGTCGCTTGCCTGCTTTGTTGACTGAAAAATCCACGGGCAGACGGAACGGTTCCGGCAACACTGTTTCGGCACCACAACGGCATCGCAGGGCGGGCAACACCAGCATCAGATAGCAAACCAGTACAGCCGACGGATTGCCGGGCAGACCCAAAAACGGAATGCCGTCCACGCTGCCGCAGGTGAACGGTTTACCCGGCTTGATCGCCAGCCGCCAGAAATCCAGTTGCCCCTGCTGTTCCAGCACCGCACGCAGATGATCTTCTTCCCCCACGGATACCCCACCCGTGGAGATGATCACATCCGGGCGCTGCTGCGGATCCGTCAGCGCGCGGGTGAGGGTATTACGGATAATGGCCGGGTCGTCGGGCAGATGTTCGCGCTGCACCTCGGCAAAGCCACTCTGTATCAGCAACTGGGTCAGTTGAGGACCATTGCTGTCATAAATTTTTCCGGGCAACGGTGCTTCGTCCGGCGCCTGTAATTCATCGCCGCTGGTCAGCACCAGTATCCGGGGGGCATACACCCGCACCCGGGACACCCCCACCGAAGCGATCAGCCCCACAGCCTGGGGAGTCAGGCGCTGGCCGGCATGCATCACCCTCTCATCCCGCCGGGCATCCTGACCCGCCGGGCGAATATTCTGCCCTTCGCTGACCGAAGCCCGGGCCGGCAAACGCACGCGCCCATCGGCGATTTCGCAGTCTTCCTGCATCAACACCGTATCCGCCCCGGCGGGTACCGGCGCACCGGTAAAGATGCGTGCCACCTGTCCGGGCATCAGGGTACCCGGCGGATCACCGGCAGCAATGCGCAACGGCATGGGCAGGGTCAGGCCCGGCTCATCCAGATCCGCATAGCGCAGGGCCACGCCATCCACGGCGGCATTATCGAAGGCGGGCACATCCACGCGGGACACCACGTCCTGGGCCAGGTACTGGCCACGGGCATCACCGAGTGCGATCTCCTGCACCCGGGCAAAGGGCACAGCGCTGTCCAGCAATCGGGCCAGGGCCTCCTCCACCGGCATCAAACTCATCGACCTTCTCCCTCTGTCATCGTCATCCTCACCGGCGAATCTGGGCGACAAAATTGCAGGGCCGATGGCGGGCATCCAGCTGGTCGCGAATGATGCGGTCCCAGCCCGTGGCACAGGCATTGTTGGAACCCGGCAGACAGAAGATCACCGTGCGATTGGCCAACCCGGCCAGGCAACGGGACTGGATGGTGGACGAGCCGATATCCGCCACACTGACCTGGCGAAACAATTCACCAAAGCCTTCGATGTGCTTGTCGAGCAGCACCCCCAGAGCTTCCGGGGTGGAGTCCCGTCCGGAAAAGCCGGTGCCGCCGGTGGTAATGATGCCCTGAATACGTTCATCGGCAATCCACTCGGACACCACCTTGCGTAACTGGTAGATGTCATCCTTGACGATCTGCCGGGCCTGCAAGTGATGGCCGGCCTCCTCGAGACGGTGGACCAACAGGTCCCCGGAGGTATCGTTATCGGGGGTGCGGGTATCGCTGACGGTCAATACCGCCAGGGCCAGGGGCTCGAAGGCTGCCGCGGGCTTGGACATAGATTTCTCCTTGCTGATGGCGCCAATGCTAGCACGAGCCATGCCACGGTGGCTGGACAGCACATCCCGCATTGACCGCTGCCAACAGCCCCCTGTTCGCCACAGTATGCTCACAGTACATTGACGCTATACAAAGTGTTTATCGGGAGAGCTGACAATGAGCAGCAGCATGGAAACCGCCCAGCAGGATGCCGCCCGCCTGCCGCGCCTGCCACAACGCAAACTGGACAATATCCCGGGAGATTACGGTACGCCCTTACTCGGCGATACCATTCTCTTCCTCAAGGACTACCACAAGCTGGTGACCCAGCGTGCGGAAAAATACGGCCTGGTGTCCAAGGGCTCGATACTGTTTCAACGCGGCGTGACCCTGCTGGGCCCGGAAGCCAATGAGTTTGTCTTCAAGGATCCGGAGCACGTGTTTTCCAGCCGCGCGGCCTGGAACCCCTTCCTGGAAAAGCTGTTCACCGACGGGCTGATGTTGCGTGACTTCGCCGACCACAAGTTCCATCGCCGCATCATGCAGCAGGCCTTCAAGAAGCCGGCACTGGCCAGCTACCTGGACCGCATGAACGCCCACATCAGCAGTCAGATTCAGCCCTGGCAGACCGGCGACACCCTGAGCTTCTTTGATCACATCAAGGCACTGCTGCTGGACGTGGGCGCACAGATTTTCTTCGGCCTGGACATGGGCCCGGAATCCGACAAGGTCAACCAATCCTTTATCGATGCCGCGGATGCGTCCCTGGCGGTGGTGCGTCTGCCCATCCCCGGCACCCTGTGGTACCGGGGCATGACAGGACGCCGCTACCTGGAAAAATTCGTCACCGGCCTGATCCCGCAGAAGCGGGCCAGCGAGACCCCGGATTTCTTCAGTGAACTGTGCAAGGCCGCCGACGAGGAAGGCGGCTTGAGCGATCAGGACGTGATGAATCACATGATCTTCCTGCTGTTCGCCGCCCACGACACCACCACCAGCACCCTGTGCTCCATCATCTATCTGCTGGCAAAACATCCCTACTGGCAGGACCAGCTGGCTGAAGAAATGGCCAGCATGAACAAGGACAGCCTGGACTACGACGAACTGGGCAAGCTGGAAAAAACCGGCTGGGTGTTCCGCGAGACCCTGCGCATGCGCCCGCCGCTCACCACCTTCCCGCGCCGTACCGTGAAAGACGTGACGTTCCAGGGCTACACCCTGCCGCGCAACACGCTGGTCAGCATCTCCCCCCTGTTCACCCATTACATGGAGGAGTACTGGAGCAATCCGCACACCTTCGACCCGGAACGCTTCAGTGACGAGCGCGCCGAACATAAAAAACATTTTTATCAGTGGGTCCCCTTCGGCGGCGGCCACCACAAGTGCCTGGGCCTGAACTTTGCCGAACTGCAGACCAAGACCTTCCTGTTCCACTTCCTGCAGCGCTACAAGGTGTCCCTGAAACCGGGTTACGAGATGCCGGTCCAGCAGGTGCCGCTGATCATGCCCAAGGATGGTTTGCCGGTGGTGTTGGAGAAACGGTAAAAGGAAGCTACAGACTGCAACGCGGGATGGGTCGAGCCTGGCGGCCGGTGCCCTGCCCCAATCTTTCCGTAGGAGCGCCGCTGGCGGCGCGATTCCTTCCATGCCAGCCGCTCACCCTCACCCCGTTGGAGCCATGCTCGCCCCCAAGGGGATCTGCGACATGCGAATAGGGTTGGGGGTGCATCAGGTTGGTAGATTTGGGTAGACCTGTCGAGCGCTGTTCCTGATCGCACTTCGGTCGATTTCCACCGCGCAAGCGCGGTTCGCCATGCAAGCATAGCTCCTACAAGCGGCTTCGTAGATATCCCAGAGCTTGAGGGAACTTTTGGCCTTGCCTTATCCCACAAGCGTCGCTCGTAGCTTTCCCTTTCAGACATGAATCCGGTTCCGGTTTGCGGCTATACTGCACGCACATTCTCAGCCCGATAGACAGCCATGAAGTACGCCATCCTGCCGGTGACTCCGTTCCAGCAAAACTGCTCCTTCCTCAAGTGCGAAACCACCGACAAGGTGGCTATCGTCGATCCCGGCGGGGATCTGGACAAGATTCTGGAAGCCCTGCAACAGGTGGGCGGCACGCCGGAAAAAATCCTTGTCACCCATGCGCATCTGGATCACATCGGTGCCGTGGCAGAGCTGGCAGACAAACTGGATCTGCCCATCGAAGGGCCGCACCGGGACGACCAGTTCTGGATCGACATGCTGCCCCAGCAGGCGCAGATGATGGGCTTTCAGCCCTCACGGCCGTTCACCCCCAACCGCTGGCTGGAAGACGGTGACACGGTCACCGTGGGCGAGACGATATTCCAGGTACGCCACTGCCCCGGCCACACCCCCGGCCATGTGGTGTTCTACCAGCCGGACAGCAAACTGGTGGTGGTGGGCGATGTGCTGTTCAACGGCTCCATAGGCCGCACGGATTTCCCCAAGGGCGATTTCGACACCCTGATCCAGGCCATCAAGGACAAGCTGCTCACCCTGGATGATGATGTGTCCTTCATCCCCGGCCACGGCCCCATGTCCACCATCGGCCATGAGCGCGCCAACAATCCTTTCGTTTCCGGCAAGCACGGTTGAGGCAGTCATGGAATCCAGCGCAATGAAATGGGGTTTGACGGTTGCCGTCATTCTGTTGGCCTGGCTGCTGTCCGTGTTGCTGCGCAGCGCCACCCGACGGCTGGGCCGCCGCCGTGATTTCAGCAGGGCCCGCATCTTCCAGACCGCCGTGGTCATCAACAGTGCCTGCGTGGTGCTGTCACTGCTTACCATCGGGATTCTCTGGGGGCTTAACGGCAGCGGCCTGATGGTGTTCGCCACCTCGCTGATGGCCCTGCTCGGCGTGGCCCTGTTTGCCAGCTGGTCCATGCTCAGCAACACCACCGCCGCCATCATCCTGTTCTTCAGTGCTCCCTACCGGGTGGGGGATCGCATCCGCCTGCTGGATGGCGACAACACGGTCACCGGCCAGATCCGTTACATGGGGCTCATCTTCATCACCGTGCAGGATGAGCTGGGCCACCGTTACACCCTGCCCAACAACCTGCTGCTGCAGAAAACCGTGATTCGTCTGCGCGGCGACACCCTGCCCCGGGATCACAAACACTGCCGGGCTGACTAGGACACCCCTACAGAGTAAAGTGACGGTCTGGAACGCCTTGCCGGATTGGCAAGGCCGTGTGTAGATCAACGACAAGGACGACACCATGCGACTGCTCTTTCCCCTGATCGTCACCGCCCTGCTGGCCGGATGCCAGAGCGGTACCGAGGCCGACAATACGCTACCGGATGCCTGTTACCAGCCGCCGGAAACCGGCATGTGCAGGGCTGCTTTCCAGCGCTACTACTACGATCAGGAAAGCGACAGCTGCAAGAGCTTTACCTGGGGTGGCTGCAAGGGCAGCGTCCCCTTCGAAACCCAGGATGCCTGCGTGCAGACCTGTAATGCCGGCAACAGCGAACCTGCCAGCCCGGCGAGAACCTATCGCAGCAAGGGAGACCCGCAATGAGTCAGACATCGTCTCTGGGCATGGCCCGGGCGGTTTATGTATTGCATCTGGTAGGCCTGATCACCGGCGGCCTGACCGCCATTGCCGGGGTCATCATTGCCCACCTCCACGCCGGGGATGCGCCGCCGCCCTTGCGTGAGCACTTCCGCTTCCAGTACCGCACCTTCTGGATCGGTCTGCTCTACAGCATCATTGCCGGCATCACCACCCTGGCCTTTATCGGTTGGCTGTTGATGGTGATCATCACCATCTGGTGGATCGTGCGCTGTGCCCGCGGCCTGAGCACCCTGAATCGCAATGTGGCACCCGCCCGGGTGGATACTTGGGGCTTCTGATTTTGCCACTGTCACAAAGCTGTCATTATGGCCGGCCAGACTGGCTGGCCCGCGCCTACCTAGGAGAGATCATGCTGTCCCTGCGCCTTATCCCCCTCATTCTCTGCACCCTGATTCTGTCCGCCTGCGCCCGCAGCCCCGTGGTCCAGCTCTACGACGGTGCCGCCAAACCTGACAGCCAGGTACTGACCGTGCGCGTGCCCAGCGAAATCGAAGTGTTCACCATCAACGGCAAGGAAGTGGATGGCGCCAACACCTTTTTCGCCACCGACTTCAAGGAACTGAAGTTCACCCCGGGCCGCTACGAGATCCTCGCCTACTACAAGGAACTGTGGCAGCTGGACGCGGACAACCATGAGATCGTGAAAACCAACCCGGCCAACTTTATCGTCGACGGCAAGGCCGGCGAGAAATGGCAGCTGGATTACGACAAACCCGCCAACGTGGAGGAAGCCCGCGCCCTGGAAGACACCTTTACCGGCTGGGCCCTGAACACCGCCACCGGGGAAAAAGTGGCCGCCCAGGAATCCAACCTGATCCTCAAGCGCGGTTTCCTGGCACCCATCACCGGCGAGGAAGTGAGCACCGCGGCCTCCGCAAGCGTGGCACCCCAACAAGCGGTCGCCCCGGCACCTGCCACCAGCGCTCCGGCTCCAGCTCCGGCCACTCAGGCAGCCCCTGCCCCGGCCGCCAGCTACCTGGATACCCTGAAAGCCCAGTGGAAGCAGGCCACCCCGGAAGAACGCCGGGAATTTTTGCAGTGGATAGCTGAATAGGATTACGAGTCACGAGAAGCGAGTCGCGAAAGGACCCTGAAATATGGGGTTCGCTTCTCGCAACTCGGTACTGACACACTTCTCCCCGAAGCCGCTGTAGGAACGGAGCGTAGCGGAGTAACGACCGTAGGTCGGCCCGAAGGGTGAGCGTAGCGAATAACGCCTCTTGAGGCGCGAACCTTGCGAAGAAAGAAATCGCCAATAGGGCGATCAGGACTTGCCGAAACTGACAGGTTTCTCCAGGTAGACCTGACATTCTCTGAAAGCTTTGTCGCCTCGCTGCGCTCGGTTCGCGCCCTGGAAGGGCGCTCCTACAGCGGCCTTGTAGATCACGTGGCGGCAACGCCCGCCATTCACTCCCCCTGAATCGTCGCTACCAGCCGTCTCGCCCCGCCATGGTCCCGGTGCTCGCACAGGTAAATTCCCTGCCAGGTGCCCAGCGCCAATCGGCCATTACTGATCGGCAGGCTCAGTGACGGGCCGATCAGCACGCTCTTGATATGGGCGGGCATGTCGTCCGGGCCTTCCAGGGTATGTTCATAGTAAGGCGCGTTTTCCGGCACCATCACATTCAGATGCCGCTCCAGATCGCCGCGCACATCCGGGTCGGCATTTTCGTTGATGGTCAGCGAGGCAGAGGTGTGCTGGATAAAAAGATGCAGCAAGCCCACCTTCACCTCTGCCAGCTCCGGCAAGCCTTGCAGCACCTCACGGGTCACCAGGTGACAACCACGGCGTTGTGCCGCCAGCGTCAACGTTTTCTGAAACCACATCTTCGTCCCCTTTGGACCTTGGCCCCGGCTGCGGGAAGCGGCAGACTCGAAGGTCTGCGTTTTCATCGCACAGCATTCAAGGGGCATGCATGAAACTGAATGGCCAGACCATTGTACTCACCGGCGCTTCCAGTGGCATCGGCGCCGAGGCGGCAAAAATCATGGCGCGCCGGGGCGCCACCCTGTGCCTGGTGGCACGCCGGGAAGAACAGCTGCGTGAGGTTCAGGAAGTCATCGAAACAGAGGGTGGCTGCGCCTTTATCTACCCCTGCGACTTGAGCGACAACGCGGCCATCGAGGCCTGCGCCGCACGGATTCTCGCCGAGCAGCCGCGTATCGATGCGCTGGTGAACAATGCGGCCCATTCCATCCGCCGCCCCATCGAGCAGTCCCTGGATCGCCTGCACGATTACCAGCGCACCGTGCAGCTCAACTACATCGGCGCTGTGGCCATGACCCTGAAGCTGCTGCCGCGGTTTCTCGACCAGGGCCATGGTCATGTGGTGAATATTTCCAGCCTCTCCACCCAGGTGCCCATCCCTCTGTTTTCTGCCTACCTGGCCAGCAAGAGCGCCCTGGAATCCTTCACCCGCTCCCTGCAGGCGGAGATGGGCCATCAGGGCATCAGCACCACGGTGGTGTACTTCCCCATGGTGCGCACGCCCATGTCATCGCGTACCGCCATCTACAAGTACATGCCGATGATGCACGTGAAAAAGGCCGCCGGCTGGATCGTGGAAGCCTGCGAAAAGCGCCCGGCGCGCATCGCCCGCCCCATGGGGAAACTGGGCAGCGTGCTACTCGCCGCCCTCCCCGGCCCGGCCACCAAACTGCCGCAACCGTTGTTCCGGGGCATGGACAAACTGCTGGCCAGCCAGCTGAAGAAGAAGGGGTGACGCAACCCCGGCCGTAGGAGCGTCGCTCGCGGCGCGATTCCAAGCCAGGACAAAAGCACGCTCAACACAGAGCCCCTTCTTGCCCTCTGTAGCCTTGTGGAAAATCGATTTTTCTGGGGTTGGGTTATCGCGCCGCGAGCGACGCTCCTACGGAGAGGCGTTAACCACATTGATCGCACTGCCCGCCTGCCACTGGCGGATATTTTCCACCACCCCATTCAGCAAGCGTTGTCGGCACTCTCTCGTACCCCAGGCGTTGTGCGGGGTGATAATAAGATTGGGAATATCCTCCGCCAGCAACGGATGATCCGCCGGTGGCGGTTCGCTGCTGAGCACGTCCAGGCCGGCGCCGCCCAGGTGGCCAGAACGCAGGGCATCGGCCAGCGCCGGTTCATCAATCAGGCCACCCCGGGCGGTGTTGATCAGAAAGGCGCCGGGCTTCATTTGCGCGATAAAGGACGCATTCACCAGCTTGTCGGTCTGCGCCGTCAGCGGGCAATGCAGGCTGAGCACATCCGCCTGCGGCAGCAACTCCGCCAACGCCACCCGCCCGGACTGGCCGCCATGACGCTGGAAGGATTCCGCCACCAATACCTGCATGCCCAGCGCCTCGGCCAGCCGGGCCACTTCCCGGCCCAGATCGCCGTGGCCAATCAGCCCCAGGGTCTTGCCGGCCAGCTCCATGATCGGGTGATTCAGCAGACAGAACTGGGCCGCCCGGCTCCAGGCACCGGCCTTCACATCCCGGTCGTACTGATGCCAGCGGGTGGCCAGTGACAACATCAACGTCAGGGTGTGCTGGGCCACCGAGGCCCGCGCATAACCGCTCACATTGCACACGGTGATACCCAACTCCCGGGCAGCCTCCAGGTCCACATTATTGGTACCGGTGGCACAAATGCAGATAAGCTTGAGGGACGGGCAGGCTTTCAGGACCGCCGCATTCAGCACCACCTTGTTGGTGATGACCACCTGGGCATCCTGCAACCGCGCTACCCGCTCCTCCGGACGGGTCAGCGGATGGAAGGTCCAGGGCATCAACGCCTCCAGGGCGGCGAAGTCCATCTCGTCGGGGTTGAGGGTATCGGTGTCGAGAAAAACGCCCTGCATGTTCGGTCACCTTTATCGGGGAAGAAGTGAGGTGTTCCATGCTAACGGATTTGCTGGAAAAGATGGGCTTCACCCTGCCACAGCATGACTGGCAGAAACCGGTGGTGGGGGTCAGCGCCTGCCTGCTCGGCCAGAAGGTTCGCTACGACG
>Ga0208703_100009_pt1 | contig 70988 bp, 70 predicted proteins | sample DeeseametaMP0626_FD_184207 | JGI IMG/M metagenome (GOLD analysis project Ga0208703, IMG submission 184207) | Marine microbial communities from the Deep Atlantic Ocean - MP0626 (SPAdes) | ecosystem: Environmental > Aquatic > Marine > Oceanic | place: South Atlantic Ocean | collected 2011-01-26
ACCAGTCCGAGATTCCCACCGACGTGGAACCGCGCTGGCAGCGAGTGGTGGTACCGGCCAACTCCACCAGTGTCTATCTGGAAAAATCCACCACCACCGAGCCGCTGAAATACCGGGTGGAAGTGAGGCAGGCAAAATGAAGACTTTCGTCGCTCTCGCCCTGCCCCTTGCCTGGCTGGCCAGTAGCCATGCCCTTGCCCAGCAGGATCACCCCGCCACCGAAATGATGGCACCCGCCCAGGTCCCCATGAGCGAGGAAGCCTACGCGGAAAGCCTGCGCGATCCGTCCCAGCGCCCGCCGGAACAGGACGTCATCCGCCGTTTTCGTCAGACCTTTCCCGACCAGGGAAAGCCGCGCATTGCCGTCTTCTGGAATCGTGAATTTCCCACCCGGGTCAGCGACTGGTACAGCCACCACCGCGGCAGTCTCAATGCCAAAGGCGAGCTCAGCGTCACCGGCAAGGATGCCCGCGAAGAAAAAGGGCGCGCCACCCTGACCATGGAACAGGAAAGCCGCGGCGGTCTCCGTCCCTCAGACCGCAACGCCATTGCGCTGGGTCTGCAAGGGGGGCTCATCAGCGCCTTCAAGCAAGGCGGCGCCACCGTCATCGATCAGGCCATGGCCCAGCGCATAACCGATAACGCCCTGGAAGACGGCACTTTCGAACGCGCCTCCCCGGACCAACTGCGCCTGCAGATGCGGGCCCTGTCCCAGCATGCGGATTTCGTGCTGGAGCTGGTGGTGGGCAGCGAATTTGATCGTGACGGTCTGTACCAGGTGCGCGTGCTGTCCGTGAAAGACGCCAGCGTGGTGGCCGTGTTCAACACCGATGGCAAGCCACCGGGCAGTGAAGACCAGCATGCCTGGGTGGTCACCGATGGCGGCTTCGAAAAACGCGATCGCCCACAACCCATGAGCACCACCGGCAAGGAAATCGCCCTGCACACCATGGCCCAGATGAGCCAGTGAGCACCCAACCTATTCACGCATTCCACGAGGGGAACACCATGAACGCTTTCAAACCTATCGCCATCCTCGGTGCTGCCGTGCTGCTCAGCGCCTGCGCGCCAACCCGGGTCGACAACGCCGCCGGACAACCCTCCGTCTATCAGGACGTGGGCAGCGCCGGGCGCGTTCAGGGGGTCGGCATCGAGTCCCAGGACGTGGTGGCCATGACCGACCAGATGATGCGCAGCCTGCTGGCCAACCCCATGGTATCTAACCGCACCACCCCGCCACGGGTATTGATCGACATGGACGGCTTCAAGAACGAGAGCACCTCGGTGATCAACCTGAACATGCTGGCCAAGCGCCTGCAGATCGAACTCACCCGGGCCGCCAACGGCCGCATGGTGTTCGTCAATCGCCAGAACCTGGCGGCGATCCAGAAAGAGCGTGAGATCAAACGCGAAGGCCTGGTGGATGGCGGCACCATCCGCAAGACCCAGGCCACCGCCGGGGTCGACTACCAGATGTTCGCCACCATCACCTCCCAGGACGCCATTGATCGTCAGAGCCAGATGCGTCAGCGCTACCACTACATTTCCTTCGAAATGGTGGACATGGAGCTGGGCACCCTGGTGTGGGGCGACGGCTTTGAAATGAGCAAGGCCACCCAGGACAACGTTCTTTACCGCTAACCCGTTTTCTGTCCGCGGGCGCCACGGGAACGACCGCCCGCCTGGACAGGCGATTACAGGAGATCATCATCATGGAACGCATTTCTGCCAGCATCCGCTTGGGGGCGGTCGTGCTCGGTTCTGCACTACTGGGCGCCTGCGCCTCCAGTTATCAACAAGGCAGTACAAGCAGCCCCGCCGTGACCACCGTTAACGGCAGTGTAACCACCTCAACTGACACCGGCGCCTATCACGCACAGGTACTGCAGGCCAGCCAGACCGGCCAAACCGCCTGCGTACAGGCCGAAGTGGTATCCGGCAAGATGGTCTACCATTCCACCCTTGTTGCGCCGGGCAGTTTCCAGGTGCAAGCGCAGCACTCCGAGGGCGCTTGGCGTTGTGTCGATTACAGCAACAACGCTGAACAGGTTTGGGCTCTGCTGGATTCCTCCTCTCTGGCGTCTGACGGCCAGTCGCCCACCGGAGAACCCCTTGGTAAGGGATTGCTCGGTATCCGCATCAACCAGACCGAAGATAAACATTTCCTGAAAGTGGAAAGCCTGGTGCCGTTGAGTGCAGCGGAAGAAAGCGGTCAACTACAAAGCGGCGACCTGATCGTTGCCATTGGCGAAGGCAAGGACGGGGAACTGACCCCCACCGCCGGCCAGACCCTGCAGCAACTGGTTGCGCAAATGCGTGGCGAGCCCGGCACCTTTGCCCGCCTGAGCATCATGTCTCCGGGCACTGCCGGAACCCGCGACGTGGTCCTTGAGCGTCGTGAGCAGACTGCCGAGCAACAGGCCGCCATCCAACAGCAGCAGATCGACGCCCTTGCTATCAAGGACAACAGTGGCCAGTTCCTGTCGCCCTACACCAGCGATGGCGTGACAGCCGAGTGGGTCAACAAGACCATCAACGTGTCCATGGGCAAGGCAACCGGGTCCGCCGTGGGTGGCGTTGCCGGTGCCTACGCGGCCAACAAGGTACTGGAAAACGTCCCCTTCGGCGGCATGCTGGGCGGCTTTCTGGGCTCCAAGGCCGGCAAGGCTGTGGGCGGCAACACGGCGCTGGAAGCCTCCGGTGGCTGGGACTTCATTCGCAGCAGCTCGGATATTTCCTTCAACTCCATGAATGACATGGCCCGCTGGCTGGCCACCACCCACCGGGACAAGAGCAACTTTGTGGATGTGATCAAGGCCGCCGACAAGATCTACCCGGGCCTGCAAACCGCCGTCGCCAATTCGGCACGTTGATCGGGAGCCTTCCATGTCAATTCGACCCCTTTACCGCTTCGCTCAGGCCATAACCTGCCTGCTGTTGATCAGTGGCTGTACGACCTATCGTTATGTTCCGGCAGCGACGGAGGCAAGCCCTCAAGAGACCGTCAACACGGCCCCCGTTGCGCTTCGCATCGACTCACCCTTAGCCAGGCGCGAGGCCCATCAGCCCAACACGCCGGAATGGCAGAAAATGAAGCCTGCGCTGGAAAAAGCGGTGGCGGACAATCTCAAGGATCTTTCCTCGCACCCCGTGTCGGCGCCCTCACCCACCCTTTCGGTGAGCGTGGACAATGACGGCTCGCAAATGCACTGGGGCTCCTTTTTCCTCTACATCGTCACCCTGACTCTGGTGCCAGCCACTGATGACCTTCAGTTCGAGAGTCACATGACGGTGAAGTCCGGAGAGAAGACCCTGTTCACGTCCCGGGAAAAGGGTGAAATGAGACGTTACCTGTCGGTCTATTTCCCCACACCGCTGTTTATCGGCAAAAGCGACCCTGCCGTTGCGTCTCAGGACATGACTCAGGCCATGATGGCCAGGCACCGGCAAGCGCTGGACCAGTGGATGACGGCAGAGAAGCAGCAGTATGACCAGCAAGTGGCAGGCAAGAGCATGCTGGAGCAACGCCAATGGCTGATCGACAATCCCGACAGCCTCTTTGCCGGTGACATTCTCGCCAACCTGGCCGCCCATACTCCCCGGCGCAACACCCTGGGCTGGCACCGGGAAAATGTCGCCCTGTTTCCCGGGTATATATCGCTGCTTCCCGAAGAAGACGCCTTGTGGTTCGTGGGACCGGAAGATCGGCGCGTGATTGATCTGGTGGACGCTGTCAAACGCGGCAAAAACCAGACAATCCTCGCTGCGTCCGTGGAGACCCAGGGCCCCTACAAGGTATTCGCTGAGGAAGAGCTGCGACGCTTGCGAAAAATGGGACTGTCCAGCGACCTGATCGCGGCCATGATCCGCAGCACCAGCCAGACACCACCCCAGGCAACCCCGGCGCCCGCTGTGGCTGTCACGCCGACTCCATCCCGGGAGGAGACTCTGGCGGCCCTGTTGATTCCCGACAACAGCGGCGAGTACATGAACCCCTGGACCAGCGACGGGGTCCTGGCCGAATGGGTCGACAAGGCGATCAATGCCAAAATGGGCAGCGCGGTGGGCTCCGCCGCTGGCGCCTATGCAGCCTCGAAAGCGCTGGATAACGTGCCTTTCGTCGGCGGCTTTCTGGGTTCCAAGGTGGGCAAGAAAGTGGGCCACTCTGCGGCCATCAGTGCGTCCGGCGGCATGGACTACATTCGCCAGACCTCGGACCAGTCCTTCCGCAGCCTGGAGGACATGGCCCGTTATCTGAAGGCGGTCCACGGGACCAACAGCAACTTCCAGGACGCCATCAAGGCTGCGGATGCCATCTATCCCGGCTTGATGCAGTCCCTGGCTTCCGCGCAGTAATCCCCCTTGGTAGTGCCCCGGCAAGAGCCCTTGCCGGGGCACCCCGCATTCCCTCTCTGCCCCCTTCCGTTACGCTTTTCTATTCGCTCTTTACCCTCTGCCTGCCCACATTAACGCCATCGCTACAGCCCACAGGGGAAAATTTGCTAAGGTAAAAAGCAGGGATCAATGGGGAATCCAGATGGATATCCAACAAAAACAATGGGATGCGCTTATTGGGCGCATCTACGAAACCGCTTTGTCACCCGGTGACTGGGGCGAATTGCTGGAACCCATGGTGGACTGGTGCCAGCAGGAAAAGCAGGACCTGACCACCATGGAGGCATTGCTTGCCCATCTGGATCGCGCTGTGCGCAGCAGCAATCACATGCATTCCCAGGAAGACCAGAACCACCTGCTCAATGATATGACCAACCGTCTGCCCTGGCCCATGTTGATGGTGGACGACCAGCTCCATGTGGTGAAGCACAATTCCGCCGCTGACCGCATCCTGGCATCGGGCCCGTTACGCATGGCCGATGGCGGCGCACTGATGCTCAGCGATGCCAAACTCAAACAGCAGCTTCAGCAGGTAGTGCGCCTGCAACATGGCCGCGACAGCCAGTTACTGCATTCCGAACAGGAAAAAATGGTCCTGCTGTGTATGCCCGTGTTTCGCTCCGATGCGCCGGATGAGGTATCGCGGGTTACCACCGTGGTCTGGGTGTTTGCCGACCGAAGCGTTGCCGCACCCTCGGTTAAATCTCTGGCGGATCTGTTCGGCATTTCCCCGGCGGAGGCGCGTCTGTTGCACCTGCTTTGCAAGGTGGGCAACCTCAGTCAGAGTGCCGAACTGCTCTCTGTCAGCGTGCATACGGCCCGCACCCAGCTCAAATCGATCATGGGCAAAACCGGCATCAGCAGTCAGGTCGCCCTGGTCAGCCGCGCCATGAGCCATGCCCTGTTGGCAACCCCTACCCTCGCCACCCACGATGGTCATGAAGAGCGCTTTATGGTGCTACCGGATCACCGGGTGCTGAGCTGGTTTGAATATGGCTGCCCGGAGGGCAAGCCGTTGCTGGTCATGGAAAACCAGGCCGGCAACATGCCCTGCCATGAGCCCCATCACGACTGGTATGTGTCACAGGGCCTGAGAGTGCTGGTTGTGGTGCGACCCGGGTTCGGTATTTCCAGTCCCTGCCCGAACGGCAGCTTTGTGGATTTTGCCGATGATCTGCGCTATTTCTGCGAGCGCCTGAACCTGCAGCAGCCCATCCTCGCCGGGTATTGTTTCGGCGGCCCCTACGCTCTGGCCGCCGCCGCCAGATACCCGTCCCTGTTCCAGCAGGTTGGCGTGATTGGCAGCCTCGTACCCTGGCAATACATGCATTCAGGTCAACTGGACCCCATGCATGACCGGCTACTGAAAATGGTGGATCGCGATCCCAGAATCTTCATCTCTCTGGGGAAAATGGCGCTGCGCGGGGTCAACCGCTCCCCGGAAAAGTTCTTTTCCTTCTTCTCCCGCTTCCTCGACCCCAAAGACGCCAGCCTGATTAACGACCCGGCCGTACAGGCAATCACCCTGCCACAGTTACGCCAACGCTGGTTCCAGGGCGCCAGGGTAATCATTGATGATTATTTGCGGGTGTTGCGCCCCTGGAAGTTTGAGCTGACGGACATCACCATCCCCACCCAGGTCTGGCATGGCACGCTGGATCGCAGCGTCCAGGTGGAATCCGCCCGCGCCATGGCCGAGGCCATTCCTGGCGCACAGTTTCACGTGCTGGAAAACCAGGGCCGCTACCCGGTCATAGAATGCTGGCAGGAGTTTGTGGAAGCACTGGCTGGCTCGATACCCCAGACCATCACGCAACGGGCCTGACGCAAAACCCCGGCCTGCCGGGTGATCTGTTATTCCGGTTCTGCATTCTCTTTCTGGAGAGCGCGGTTCAGCACGTCCAGGAACAGGTCGAACTGATAGGAAAAACGCCAGTTTTCCCTGTCCAGGGAACCCGGTGTGTGCCAGCCCAACCCCTTCACTTCCGCAAGCGCCCGGGCGGGCACTGCCAGTGGCGACGCCGACAACGGTTGCTGCGGGTAACAGCGGTAGAGATGGAAACCGTTTTTCATCACTTCCAACCGCCGCCCCACCGTGACCGACAGCCCGGTCTCCTCCAGGGTTTCACGGTATGCCGTACATTGGGCCAGCTCATTCTCCTCCCGGGTGCCACCCGGAACCCCCAGCTTGCCACCCCAGCGGTGGCTCACCAGCAATGCCTGGCCGTCTTGCAGAATCAGGCAGCCTGCATTTGCCCGCCTGTCATCTTCCCCGCCAGGCACCCGCGGACAGTCAGCCAGGATCGGCGACACCAGGGTCAGCAGCATGGCGATGGCGGGTATTCTCATGACATGTCCGGCCGGTTATGGCCAGCGACCGCTAGCACAACGTCGCGCGGATCGGGGCATCCGTTGCAACAGGTAGAGAATGGCGGGGCCGAAGTCGGTCTGAATCGATTCACGGCGGTACACCCGTGGCACCTCTTCAAGCCGGTCCAGCGCTGCCAGAGTCAGCGCATCCACCTCATACAATTCACCCTGCAGTGCCGTGGTCCCGGGACGCCACGCTCCCGGGTAAGTGCCCAGATCAAATAACTGGTAGGCAGGCGCCGTTTGCCAGCTCGCCACGAAACGGGCCCGGCGCAGAAACCCCTGATTTCTGCCACCGCGCTTGAGTGTGCCATACACGAAGACCAGCATCGGGAGAGCCATCAATGGTTGTCGATGAATAAAATCGGGCCCCTTTCAACGGTCGACCCGACGGGCCGTTATCAACGAATCAAGGGCAGCCGATGTTCCCGCGTGGCCGCAATTACCTCGTCCGGTACCAGAATTTCCGTGGCCAGGGGCAGGTGGTCCGACAGCAGGCAATCTTCCAGTACCCGGGTGTGACGACTCTGCAGGGCCGGAGACAGCAGAATATGATCGATATGCCGGTCCGGGGCCCAGCTCGGGTAGGTGTTGAGATTGTCGGCTTCCACTGTCCGCAACCCCAGGCTTGCCAGTGGCGACGCCTCCAGGTGCTCCAGACGGCAATTGAAGTCCCCCATCATGACCACATACTTGTAACCTTCAAGCAGCCGGGCCAGGTAAGCCAGCTGGGTATTGCGCACCTTTTCGCCCAGGGCAAGGTGGGCCACGACGACCACAAGAGGCTGAATGGGATGTCCATACTTGATGATGATGGCACCACGCCCCGGCAGACCGGGGAGCCGATGATCCTTCACTTCAAAGGGCTGATGGCGGCTGAGGAAGCCGTTGCTGAACTGGCCGAGACGGCCCAGATTACGGTTGAGTTGCTGGTGCCAGAAGGCAAAATCACCCAGCGACGCCAGATGCACCAGCTGATTCATGTTCCGTGAGCGCAGGCTGCCGCCATCCACCTCCTGCAGGCCCACCACATCAAAATGGCTGAGCACTTCGGCAATCTGCTCGATGGTTTCCACGCTACGCGGATGCGCCACCAGATGCTTCCAGCTACCGGTGATGTAATCGCCGAACTTCTGGCTGCCAATGCCGGCCTGAATATTGAAGCTGAGCAGCTTGATGCTGGTATCCGGGAGAAGAATCTCCCGGGTCTGACGGGTGCGCCGCACCCCTTCCCGAGCGAAAGAAAAACCCGCAGGGCGGGTTTTCCAGTCACGATAAGCCGTACGGGCACGATCCAGGAGCATAGAGAGTGCCTAATTAACTACCGGCCTTTTCCTTGTTGGCCAGATACTCGATGACCTCAAACAACTCGTCGGTGGTCTTCAGGTTCTCGCGCAACACCAGGTACTTGCCATTAACCACAAAGTTGGGCACGCCAGGGATCTTGTATTCCTTGGTCAGCGCCTCCGCCTGACGCACCTTGGTGGACACACCGAAGGAGCTGTAAAGACGGTTGAACTTGTCCGGCTCAACACCGTACTTGCGGAAGAAATTGGCCAATGCCGGCTCATTGAAGAGCGGTTCACGATGCTTGTGGATGGCGTCAAACAATGGCGCGTGGATTTCATCCACCAGATTCAGGGTTTCTTCCACATAATAGGCACGGGCCAGCGGCTCGGCGTTACGCAGGAACAGCACCGGCGTGCGCACATAGTCGATAAATTCCGGTTTGGATTCGAGCCACTTGTCCACTGCAGGCTCCAGGGAGTAACAGTGAGGGCAGGCATAAGAGAAGAACTCCCGCACTTCCACCTTGCTCGGGTCACTCACATTGCCGGGCACATCCAGAATCTTGTAATGGGTGTCCACCGCAAAACGGGCATGTTCTTCGGCGGCAAACGCAGTGGTCACCAGGCCCAGACTCATCAGCAAAGCTGTCACAAAGCGAAGCATCAGTTCATCTCCTTATTGTTGGTCTCCGCACGGTAGGACCGCCGGAATCATTATTTTCTCCCGCTGCCGGGAAAAACACATCCGCCTCATCGGGGAGCAATTATCTTTTCATGATAACAACGAAAAAGGCAGCCCGCAGGCTGCCTTTTCTACAAACCGTAACCAATCAGACTTATTTGGACAAACCAGAAATATAACTGGCCACCGCCTTGATCTGGGTGTCGCTCATCTTGGCAGCAACGGTCTGCATCATGCCGGGAGCGTCGCCATCCGTATCATTGGTACGCTTGACCACATTATCGCCAAGGTCATTACGGCCAGCGGCACGGAAAGCTTTCAACTGCTCTTCCACATACTGGGCGTTCTGACCGGCCAGAAGCGGATACTTGGTACCCTCAACACCTTGCCCGGCAGGGCCGTGGCAGCCGGAACAGGCAGGCAGACCATTGGCCATGTCACCACCCCGATACAGCTTGGCACCCTGCTCAACCCAATCCGGGTCGGCCTGGCCGATAGAGGGCTCCTGGGAGGCATAGTATGCACCCAGATCCGCCATATCCTGCTCGCTCAGGTTCGCTACCTGACCGGCCATGATGGCGTTTTCCCGTTTACCGGACTTGTAATCCTGGAGCTGCTTGACCAGGTACGCTTCCCCCTGGCCTGCCAGCTTCGGGTAATTACCCGCAATCGGCTTGGCACCACCAGGGCCATGACAAGCGGCGCAGGGAGCGGCTTTTGCTTCGCCAGCTTCAGCATCGCCTGCTGCCAGGGTCGGGTTGGCTACTGCGGCAGCCGCCATCAGCACGAACAGTTTGAAAAACTTCATGGCCTATCCTTTCCTACAGCGTCTTATTTGCTTTTGGACATGTACTCAATCAGAGCACGGTATTCGTCGTCGCTACAGTCGTTACACATGCCTTTTGGCGGCATGGCGTTATACCCTTCCTTCACATGCTTCACCAGGGTATCCATGCCTTTCGCCAACAGCGGCTTCCAGGCGGCCTCATCGTGAGACTTGGGTGCACCCGCAGCCCCGGAGGAATGGCAGAAGGTGCAGCTACTGCTGTAGCGCTCTTCCACGGTGGCGGCGCTGGCCGCTCCTGCCATCATGATCAATGCAATACCTGCTACCAAACCCTTCATATCCTACCTCTGCTATGCTGGCGTCAACCGCTGGCGAAGTGTGGATTTGCCTTTCCCGTCAAACCCTTGTAGAACGTCGACCGCCCTGGCTATCGCCAGGAGAGTCAGGCGGCCGGGATTATATACCAGTCTGGCACGCGCCGTCATATTCCATGTGAAGGGTAGGGTTATGGGTAACAGTCAAAAGCATCCAGCAGAGATCCTGCTCCACCAGGCCAGTTTCCTGCAAAGCGCCCAGCGCCTGGACCAGTGCCCGCCTGACGAGGGCCGGGAAGTGGCCTTCGCCGGCCGCTCCAACGCCGGTAAATCCAGCGCCATCAACCGCCTGACCGGGCAGAGAACCCTTGCCCGGACCTCCAAGACCCCCGGCCGCACCCAGCTGATCAACTTTTTTGCCCTGGACGAGGAACGGCGCCTGGTGGACCTGCCCGGCTACGGCTACGCCAAGGTGGCCAAGAGCAAGCGCAACGAGTGGCAGGAGCACCTGGATCACTACCTGGCCGAGCGCCAGGTGCTGGTGGGGCTGGTATTGATGATGGATATTCGCCATCCCCTCAAGGATTTCGATCTGCTGATGCTGGAATGGTCCGCCCAGGCCAACATGCCGATTCATATCCTCATGACCAAGGCCGACAAACTCAAGTTCGGCGCCGCCAAATCCACCCTGCTGAAGGTGCAGAGCCAGCTCAAGAACCATCCTGCACCGCTGTCCCTGCAATTATTTTCTGCCACCAACGGTACCGGCTGCGAAGCGGCCTGGGACAAACTGGGGGAATGGTTGGAGATCGCAGCGCCTGATCAGAGCGAGTGACGAGTTTCGAAACCTGTCTCTGTGGCAGCCGGACTTACTGACGTTCGGGGCCTCTGGACCATGCCCAATGGCTTGCCGGCAAGCGGTGATCACCAGGCATGGGGGACCCTGAAAGGTTTTCGCAACTCGGTACTCGTACCTCGCCACTTTCTTCCGGGCAAAACTTCCAGACAAAAAAATCCCCGGCAGCAATTCTTGGGGGAAGGGAACGACTTGCTGCCGGGGAGGCTTGCCGCCCCGGCCTCTTTGGGGGGAAAGGCCGGGACAAAACACGACGGGCCGGTGAGGGTACTGGGGGATCGGGGGTTCCGGCCCGTCGCATTAATAGAGACTGCCGTGTTCGCTGAAAAGTTCCAGCCCCTTGCCCTGTTTTTTTGCCCGACTGTCGATCTGCGTCACAAAACTGGCACTGTATGGCACACGCCTGCCCCCGTCCCGCTTCTGCCGCAATGGAAAAGCGGACCCAACTCTCCCCTATCCCACTGATCAGCAAGAAGTATTAGTCACGCAGAGATCTCTGGCACAGGGATTGCTTAGTTCTTGGACAGAAGTTCGCGAACTGCGCGAAAACACGAAGAGGTTGCAGTTTGCCATTGCCTGTCAGCACAAACGACAGGCAAAAAAAATCCCTGGCAGCAATCTTGGGGGAAGGGAACGACTGCGCTGCCAGGGAGGCTTGCCGCCCCAACCTCTGGGGGGAGATTGGGGAGTCCAAATACGCTACGGATCGACGAGGGTACTGGGGGATCGGGGGGTGCCAATCCGTAGCTATTCTTTAGGACCACACCGTTTTTTCGAAAGTTCCTGCCGGTTTCACCTTTTACATTTTTTACGATCGAATAAGCTACAAGCCGCAAGCTTCAAGCTGCAACACGATTAAGGCTGCAGCCAACCGACCCCCCTCACCTCCACGATTCCCGCATACAAACCCGACGTTAAATCGCGGGCACGGCCCTCCCGCCTCGTCCTGCCAGTTCCGCGTTGTAGCTTTTAGCTTGTGGCTTGCCGCTTTTACTGCTTCCAGGGCTCTCCCTGGGTGCCCTTCATCCGCTTCAGATCCCGGTGCATGGCGGCCTTGGCCAGCATATGGGCAGACACCGGCGCGGTGATGAACAGAAACAGGGTGATCAGCACCTCATGGAGCTGCAGCCCCCGTTCCTGCCAGGAAAAGAACAGCAGGGACGCAATGATGGTGCCGCCCACTCCCAGGGTGGTGGCCTTGGTGGGGCCATGCAAACGGGTATAGAAGTCCGGCAAGCGCGCCAGGCCGATGGACCCGATCAGCGCAAAGATGCCGCCCACCACCACAAATATGGCCACCAGCCATTCAATCAAGACGTCCATAAAAGCTCCAACTTGCCTGACACCGGGTGCCAGGCATTATTCAATGATGTCACCGCGGGTAATGTACTTGGCCACCGCCACGGTGCTGACAAAGCCGATCAGGGCAATCAGCATGGCCGCCTCGAAATACAGCTTGCTGTCCACCTGGATGCCGTAGACCACAATCAGGGCAATGCTGTTGATGTACATGGTGTCCAGCGCCAGCACCCGGTCCGGCAGGGAAGGACCGATCACCAGCCGATACAGGTTCAGCACCCACGCCACCGTGAGCAGGCCAAAGGTCAACGAGATAGCACTCTCTAGCATTCGAAAATCTCCTTGATCGGCCCTTCATAGCGCTGCTTGATCTCCGCCACCAGCGCCGCCGGATCTTCCACGTGCAGGGCGTGCACCAACAGCCGGGTACGGTCCTCGCTCACATCGGCGGACACGGTGCCCGGGGTCAGCGACACGGTACTGGTCAGCACGGTAATGGCAAAACGGTCACGCAGATCCAGCGGCACCTCCACAAAACCGGGCTGCAGATCCTTCACCGGCCCCAACACTTTCACCGCTACCGCCATATTGGCTATCAGAATATCCTTGGCCACCCGCAGCACGAAACGCAGCAGCCCCATACGATCCCGCACCAGCGGCACCTGTGGCCAGAAGGGTCGGGTGCCCAGGGGCAACACCACCGCCAGAATCAGCCCCAACAGGGCATGGCCCACACTGAAGCCATTGAGCAGCAGCCAGGTAAGCCACAACACCAGCGTCAGACTGGGATAGGGAAGCAAGCGTTTCATGAAGCACCTCCCAGCACCGCCCGGATGTAAATCGTCGGATCTGCCAGCTGGCCCGCCACGCCGGCACACAACTGCAACAGCGGCTCAGCCGCCAACGCCAGGGCCGGGCTGGCCAGCAACAGGGCCAGCATGGGAATGACGCGTCGCTTGCCCAGCTTCCTGTCGACAACTTCACCGTGCACCCGCCAGAACAGGGTGGAACCGGCCCGGCTCATGCCCACCAGACCCGCCAGACCCGCCAGCAGCAGGAGCGTCCAGTAAGGCGCACTGGGTACCGCCTGCAACAGCGCCAGTTTGCCGATAAAACCGGACAGGGGCGGCAACCCCACCACCGCCACAGCTGCGGCAAAGAAGGCCGCCCCCAGCCACTTACCATGGACCAGGGGTGGCCCGGACTCCAGCCGGTCCCCACTGTCTCCACGGGAGCGGCGCAGCAGATCACAGAGCAGGAACAGGGCCGCACAGATCAGGGTGGAATGGATCAGGTAATAAAGCGCAGGGCCAACCGTCTGTGGCTCGCCAACGCTCAGCGCCGCCACCAGGGTCCCCACCGACATGACCACCAGATAGGCCACCAGCCCACCCAACCGTGACGCCGACAGAGCCCCGATAGCCGCCAGGGCCAGGGTCACCAGCGCCAGCCACCAGAGCAGGTCCGCACCCAGCCCGGCCAGTGGCCCGTCGCTGAAGGCCAGCGCCTGCATCCGCAGGATGGCGTAGATGCCCACCTTGGTCATTATCGCAAACAGCGCCGCCACCGGCGCGGTGGCATTGGCGTAGGTGGCCGGCAGCCAGAAGTACAGGGGGAACAGGGCCGCCTTCAGACCGAACACCACCCACAGCAACAGCACCGCCACCGTGACCAGTATCTGCTCGCTGCCCTGAAGCGCCTGCGCCTTGACCGCAAAGTCGGCCATGTTGAGCGTCCCCGTGGTGCCGTAGATCAGGCCCAGGGCAATCAGGAACAGGGCCGAGCCCGCCAGGTTCAGTACCACGTAATGCAGCCCGGCCTTGACCCGCTCCGGGCCGCGGCCATGCAGCGCCAAGCCGTAGGAGGCGATCAGCAATACCTCGAAGAACACAAACAGGTTGAACAGGTCACCGGTCAGAAAGGCCCCGTTGATGCCCATCAACTGAAACTGGAACAGGGCATGGAAATTGGCCCCCCGGCGATCATCGCCGGCACAGCCATACAGCAACGCCGGCAGGGCCAGCAGCGCCGTCAGCAGCAGCATCAGGGCGCTGAGCTTGTCCAGCACCAGCACGATACCGAACGGCGCCTGCCAGTTGCCCAGCTGATACACCCCCACGTCACCCTGGGCGGCCTGCTGCCACAGCACCAGCGCCACCGGCACCAGGGCGACACAGGACAACAGGCCGGTAAACCGCCGCAGCCGTTGCCGTTCGCGAACTTCCAGCAACAGCAGCAGCCCTGCCAATGCCGGAATGAGGATAGGCGCAATAATCCAGTGGGTCATGAACGTTGCTCCCCGTCCTGACCATCCACATGGTCACTGTGTTGCTCGCCCTGGCTGCGCAGGGCCAGCACCACCAGGAAGGCGGTCATGGCAAACCCGATCACAATGGCGGTAAGCACCAACGCCTGGGTCAACGGGTCGGTGGGGTCGGCACTGGCGCCGACCACCGCCACCTGGTTGATCTTCAGCCCGCCCATGGCAAACAGGAACAGATTCACCCCGTAACCCAGCAGGGTCAGTCCCAGCACCACCGAAAAGGTGCGCGCACGCAGGCACAGGTATACGCCGGTGGCCACCAGCACGCCGATAATCAGCGCCACTAACAACTCCATCAGGTGGTCTCCTTCTTGTCATCAAGCAGCGACAGCTTGCCCAGGTTGGCCAGTATCAGCAGGGTGGCGCCCACCACGGTGAGGAACACGCCGGTATCGAACAACATGGCGCTGGCCAATTCGAAATCGCCGACCAGGGGCCAGTGCACATGGGTAAAGGTGCTGGTCAGGAACGGCGAATCGAAGGCCCAGCTGGCCACACCGGTGAGCCCCGCCAGCAACACGCCCAGGGCGACCAGCGGGTGATAATCCCCCGGGATGCGCTTGTGCACCCAGGTCACCCCGGACGCCACATACTGCAACAGCAGCGCCACCGAGGTGATCAGCCCCGCCACAAATCCGCCGCCGGGCAGATTGTGCCCGCGCAGGAAGATATACACCGCGATCATCAACGCCAGCGGCAACAGTGGCCGCGACAGGGTGACCAGCACCAGCGGATGGGCATCATGGGCCCAGGGCCGGCCGAAGGGATCGTACTTGGCGGAGGCCAGCTTCAGATCACTGAGCAGGGCATAGATCCCCAGGGCGGCAATCCCCAGCACGGTAATTTCGCCGAAGGTATCGAAGCCGCGGAAATCCACCAGGATCACATTGACCACATTGGTACCGCCGCCGCCGGGCACACTGTTTTCCAGGAAGAAGGGGCTGATGGTGGCGGTGTCCGTGGTCATCACCAGCAAGGCGGCCACGGCCACCCCGGTGCCGATCAGCCCCGCCAGCACCACATCACGGCCCACCCGCAGGGAGTTGGAATCCGCCTTGGCCCGCGCCGGCAGGAAATACATGGCCAGCATCATCAGCAACACGCTGACCACTTCCACGGACAGCTGGGTAAGCGCCAGATCCGGCGCCGAGAAGCGCACAAAGATCAGCGACACAATCAGGCCCACCACACTCAGGCTGATAATCGCCATCATCCGCTGACGGTGCAGCACCGTGGTCAGCAAGGCAGCGGCGATCAACATCAGAGCACAAAGCACCGACACCCCATCCACGGGCAGCATGGCGCGCTCCCCGGTAACGCGGTCGAGCTCAGGCAGCTGCCACACCAGCACCGCCGCCACCATCGCCAGCACCCAGGCCACATAGCCCTGCAACGAGCCGTTCTGGAAGTGCCGGGTAACCGCCGCGGCCCCTCTCACCAGACGCTGGATTGCCCCTTCAAAGACCTGCTTGGCATCGATTTCCGGCAGGCCCGCATACCAGGCAAACAGCCGCCGCCGGCAGGCGTACACGGCAATACCGCCGACCATGGCGATGACACTCATCAACAAGGGAATATTGAGCCCGTGCCACACCGCCAGGTGATACTCCGGCAGGGTGCCACCCAGGGTGGCCGTGGCCGCCACCGCCAGCAGCCCGGCCACGGTGATTGCCGGGAACACCCCCACCGCCACACACAGGGCCACCAGGATTTCCACCGGAATCTTCATGTAGCGGGGCGGCTCCCGGGGCGGGAACTTGGGCAGATTCACCGGCTCGCCATTGAAGAACACGTCATGAATAAAGCGCGCCGAATAGGCCACCGAGAACACCCCGCCCAGGGTGGCGCCCAGCGGCAACAACCAGCTCAGGGCCCCCAACTGATCGGACTGCAGGGTCTCGGTAAAGAACATTTCCTTGGACAGGAACCCGTTCAGTAACGGCACCCCGGCCATGGCCGCCGACGCCACCATGGCGAGCACAGCGGTATAGGGCATGTACTTCCACAGCCCGTTGATGCGGCGCATGTCGCGGGTACCGGTCTGCTGATCAATGATCCCCGCCGCCATGAACAGGCCCGCCTTGAAGGTGGCGTGGTTGATGATATGAAACACCCCGGCCACCGCCGCCAGCGGCGAATTGAGCCCGAACAGCAAGGTAATCAGCCCCAGGTGACTGATGGTGGAAAACGCCAGCAGCCCTTTCAGATCGTGCTGGAACAGGGCCCAAACCGCCCCCCACAACAACGTGGCCATGCCGGCAGCGGTAACCAGGTAGAACCACAGGTCGGTGCCTGCCAGTACCGGGTAGAACCGCGCCAGCAGAAAGATGCCCGCCTTGACCATGGTGGCCGAATGCAGATACGCACTCACCGGGGTAGGGGCCGCCATGGCGTGGGGCAGCCAGAAATGGAACGGGAACTGGGCACTCTTGGTAAAGGCCCCCAGCAATACCAGACAGAGAATCACCGGGTAGAGGGCATGCTGTTGCACCAGGGCGCCGTTCTCCAGCACCGTGCTCAGCGAGAAACTGCCCACCACATGGCCAATCAACAACACCCCGGCCAGCAACGCCAGACCGCCCATGCCGGTGACCGTCAGCGCCATGCGAGCCCCCTTGCGGGCAGCGCTGTCGTATTGTTTGTAGCTGATCAGCAGGAAGGAACTAAGGCTGGTCAATTCCCAGAAGAACACCAGAAACAGCAGATTGTCGCTGGTCACCACCCCCAGCATGCTGGACATGAACAGCAGCAACAGGGTATAGAAACGGCCGCCGTCATCCTTGGCCGGCAGGTAATAGTGCGCATACACCACCACCAGCAGCCCGATACCCAGAATCAGGATACAGAACAACAGCGCCAGACCATCGAGCCTCAGCGCCAGATTCAGTCCCAGCGAGGGCAACCAGGCCATGGACCACTGTTGCATCCCCCCTTCCCAGATCGGCAGCGACGCCTGGGCCAGCAGCCCCAGGGCAGCCACCACCGGCAACGCCACCAGCAGGGCGCACCAGCGCCGCCCCAGGTGGCGGGTAAACATGGGCAGAAACGCCGCCAGTAGGGGAAGCAGAACAATTGCAGGCAACATCATGTGCTCTCTTGAATAACAATCCTTGTGCTACCAAACCGGCAGCAAAACTCGGCAAGTATGCCATGCCCCCTTGCCCTTGCAAGAATCCCCCCGACGGCGGCGGCGGTGACAGCGAGCGAACCGGGCAACAGGACACCGGCAAGCTCGCCCTTTTGTTGTCTTCTGGTTACAGGCAGATCGACGACATGGTCCAAATATGCATTTTTTGACCCCGATCAACTCTCTTAAATAAGCAGCAATAAACGCTTTTTTTCGCCGTCAAACGGAACTTTACCTTGCCCGGAATTTCACATGTTGCGTAGGATAATTGCATGCTAATCATCGTTTTACGGTGATCCCATATTCCGCGAAAGCGGGCCACTGATTACGACGGAGCGCCATGCTGACAGGCATCTTGTCTGGATTCTTGCTCGCACCCTTGGCCCCCGCCCTGCATCGGCTTTTTCCCCGTTACAGTGGCTGGCTTCTCGCCCTGCTTCCCGCCGGGCTGACCCTGTATTTTTTCAGCCACTGGCACACCGTCACCCAGGGCGACACCGTGATGTCGCGGTTTGCCTGGGTTCCCGATCTGGCCATGCCATTGAGCTTCATGCTGGATGGCCTGTCACTTTTATTTGCCCTGATGATCTGCGCCATCGGCGCGCTGATCTTTATCTACGCCGGCCGCTACCTGGAAGGCCACCGGGATCTGCCCCGGCTCTATGTGCTGCTGCTGTGTTTCATGGCCGCCATGCTGGGCGTGGTGCTCAGCGACAACCTGATCGTGTTGTTCGTGTTCTGGGAACTCACCAGCATCACCTCCTACCTGCTCATCGGCTTCAACCACGAAGACGCCAACGCCCGGGCCAAGGCCCTGCAGGGGCTGATCGTCACCGTGGGCGGCGGGCTGGCGTTGATGACCGGCTTTATCCTGCTGGGCCACATCGGCGGCAGCTATGAGCTGTCGGAGCTGATCACCCGGGGCGACACCATCGTTGCCCATCCGCTTTACGGGCTGACACTGGTGCTGATCGTGCTAGGCGCCTTCACCAAGAGCGCCCAGTTCCCGTTCCATTTCTGGCTCCCCAACGCCATGGCCGCGCCCACCCCGGTGAGCGCCTACCTGCATTCGGCCACCATGGTGAAGGCGGGCATCTACCTGCTGGCACGGCTGCACCCGGCCATGGGCGGCACCGAGTTGTGGCTTCTGCTGCTGGGCAGCGCCGGCGCCATCACCATGGTGCTGGGCATCTTCCTGGCCCTGCGCGCCACCGGCATCAAGCGCATGCTGGCCTATTCCACCGTCATGGCCCTGGGCACCCTGACCCTGCTGATCGGCCTGGGCACCCGCACCGCCATGCTGGCGGCCATGAGCTACCTGCTGGCCCACTCCCTGTACAAGGGCGCTCTGTTCATGGTGGCCGGCATCATTGACCACCAGACCGGCCGCAAGGATTTCCTCGATACCGGCGGCTGGGCCCGCTATCTGCCCGTGACCAGTGCCAGCGCCGGCCTGGCCGCCCTGTCCCTGGCCGGGGTCATGCCCCTGTTCGGCTTTATCGCCAAGGAACAGCTGCTGGAAGCCGGCTTGCGTCACGGCCATGCCCTGGCCCCGCTGTTCATTGCCGCCATCGTGATCGCCGCCGCCCTGGGCGTGGCCGTGGCCGCGGTGATTGCCATCCGCCCCTGGTTCGGCAAACCCGCCCCCCTCACCCACACCCCCAGCGAAGCGCCCCCGGCCATGCTGCTGGGCCCGGCCCTGCTGGCCAGCCTGGGCCTGCTGCTGGGCCTGATTCCCGGGTTGATTGATCGCAGCCTGCTTAGTGCCGCCGCCAGCGCCACCCTGGGAGAAGCCGTGACACAGCCGCTGGCCCTGTGGCACGGCATCAACACCGCCCTGCTGATCAGCATCGGCGCGGTGCTGGTGGGCCTGGTGCTGTTCCGCTACTGGCAGGGCTTCCGCCACTACACCCGCTGGGCGGAAACGCTGTCCCGCTGCGGCCCGGAGCAGGCCTATCACCGTCTGATGGATGGCCTGGTGGCCCTGTCCAGTGGCCAGACCCGGCTGCTGCAAAGCGGTTACCTGCGCTATTACCTGATCAGCACCTTGCTGACGCTGGTGGCCATGGTGGCCGCCGCCCTGTGGCTGAACCCGGATGCCCTCAAGCTGCACCTGGATTTCACCGACATCCAGCTCCACGAGGGCGTGATCGCCGCCGTGCTGGTCAGCGCCACCCTGGCGGCGGTAACCCTGCAATCCCGTCTGGGCGCGGTGGCCAGCCTGGGCGCGGTGGGCTTTTCCATCGCCCTGCTCTATGTGCTGTTCAGCGCCCCGGATCTGAGCATCACCCAGGTGCTGGTGGAAACCCTCACGGTGATCATGCTGGTGCTGGTGCTGTTCCGGTTGCCCGGTTTCCTGCGCCTGACCCGTACCCGCACCCGGCTGGCCGATGCCCTGGTGGGCCTCACCGTGGGCGGCATGGTCACCGCGCTGTTGCTCAGCGTGCTGGGCAGCCGCTACCACGGCAGCATTGCCCACTACTTTATCAACGAGAGCGTCCCCGCCGGTTACGGGCGCAATATCGTCAATGTGATTCTGGTGGACTTCCGCGCCCTGGATACCCTGGGCGAAATCTTCGTGCTGGCGCTGGCCGCCACCGGGGTCTACGCCATGCTCAAACTGCGCAGCAAGGGTGACACCACGGAACCGGAGAAGACCCATGACTAATAGAGAAGCGGCAAGCTACAAGCGACAAGCTGCAACGCGCTATGTGCTTTCAGGTTTTGATCGTTTGTGTCCGCGTCTTACCGTTAATCGCGGGGAAAGCCTTGCAGAACATAGGGTCCTTCCCCGTGTTGCAGCTTGCAGCTTGAAGCTTGTCTTTTGGGGGACTCATGCAGTCTAGACGCCGCATCCCACCCCCGGACCGCAATGCCCTGCGCACCCAGTCGCTGATCCTGCGCACCACCGGGTTCTTTCTGCTGCCGCTGCTGCTGCTGTTTGCCCTGTTCCTGCTGCTGCGCGGCCACAACGCCCCGGGCGGGGGCTTTATCGCCGGGCTGGTGGCGTCTGCGGCCATCGCCGTGCACCTGTTTGCCATGAGCGAAGCCGGCGCCCGCCGGGTCCTGCGGGTCGATCCCCGCGACCTGATCGCCTGGGGGCTGATCCTGGCGCTGGCCGCCGGGGTCATCGGCCTGTTCAGCGGCCAGCCGTTTCTCACTGCCCACTGGCTCACCGTCAGCCTGCCGGTATTCGGTGAACTGAAGCTGGGTTCGCCCTTGCTGTTCGATCTGGGGGTGTTTCTGGTGGTGCTGGGCACCGCCAGCACCATCATCATCAACCTGGCGGAGCAGGACACATGACCAGCCTGATGGCCCTGGTGGTGGGCGTGCTCTACGCCGCCGCCATTTACATGATGCTGCGCCGCTCCATCGTCAAACTGGTGATCGGCCTGGTGCTGCTGTCCAACGCCGCCAACCTGCTGATCTTTACCGCCGCCGGCCTGCACCGGGATGCACCGCCGCTGGTGCCGGATGACGCCCAGGTACCCGCCGGCCTGGTCGCCGACCCGCTGGCCCAGGCACTGATTCTCACCGCCATCGTTATCGGCTTCGGGGTGCTGGCCTTCGCGGTGGTGCTGATCCGCCGGGCCTATGAGGTGGTGGAAGCGGACGACATGAACCAGATGCGGGATACCGACACATGAATCTGCTGGTTATCCTGCCCATCCTGATTCCCCTGGCAGCCGGGGCCCTGTCCCTGCTGGGGCGCCACTCCCAGCGCGTGCAGGGCGCCCTGGCGGTCATCGGTAGCATCGCCCTGGTGATCAGTGCCGTGGCGCTGTTACTGGCCACCTGGGAGCAGGGCCATATCGTGTCCGAGCTGGGCAGCTGGCCCGCCCCCTTCGGCATCGTGCTGGTCAGTGACCTGCTGGCCGCCATCATGGTGTTGCTCAGTGCCGTCACCGGTGCCGCCACAGCGTTTTACTCCCTGGGCACCATCAGCATCGCCCATCGCAAGGCCGGTTATTTCCCGCTGATGCACCTGCTGCTGGCCGGGGTCAACGGCGCCTTCCTCACCGGCGACATCTTCAACCTGTACGTGTGGTTCGAGGTGATGCTGGTGGCGTCCTTCTCCCTGCTGATCCTGGGCGGCGAGCGCGCGCAGATGGAAGGGGCCGTCAAGTACGTGACCCTCAATCTGGTGTCCTCCGCCCTGTTCCTGTCCGCCATAGGGCTGCTCTATGGTTTGGTGGGCACCCTCAACATGGCCGACATTGCCGTGAAGCTGGGCGAAGTGGATACCGGCATGACCACGGTGATCGCCATGCTGTTCATGGTGGCCTTCGGCATCAAGGCCGCGGCGTTCCCATTCTTCTTCTGGCTGCCCGCCTCCTACCACACCCCCCAGGTGGCGGTGTCCGCCTTGTTCGCCGGCTTGCTGACCAAGGTGGGCGTGTATGCCCTGTTCCGGGTCTTCACCCTGATCTTCGGCATGGATGACCCGCTGATCCATCAGGTGCTGCTGTGGGGCGCCGGCCTGACCATGGTCACCGGGGTACTGGGCGCCGCCGCCCAGTTCGAATTCCGCCGTATCCTGTCGTTCCATATCGTCAGCCAGATCGGCTACATGATGATGGGCCTGGCGCTGGCGTCGGTGAGCGTGCTGGCCCTGGCCGGCGGCATCTTCTACATCATTCACCACATCATCGTGAAGGCGAACCTGTTCTTTGTCAGCGGCCTGGTCTACCGCCTGCGCGGCAGCTATGAACTCAAGCAACTGGGTGGCCTGTACCGGGACAAGCCCTGGCTGGCGCTGCTGTTCCTGATCCCGGCCCTGTCCCTGGCGGGGATGCCGCCCCTGTCCGGCTTCTTCGGCAAGTTCATCGTTATTCGTGGAGGCATTGAAGCCGGCGCCTGGGCCCTGGTCGCCGCCGCCCTGGTGGTGGGTCTGCTGACGCTCTACTCCATGACCAAGATCTGGGCCGAGGTGTTCTGGAAGGCGGCCCCGGAACCGGCCGCCGCCCCCGCCAGCGGCAGCAACACCCTGCTCTATGCCACCGTGGCCGGCCTGGCACTGATCACCGTGGCCATCGGGGTGGCGGCACAGCCCGTACTGGTACTGGCCATGGCCACCGCCGAACAGCTACTGGACCCGACCCGCTACATCACCGCCGTGCTGGGAGGCGCACCATGAGCCCGTTGAGCTGGAACCTGATTCTGGCCCTGGTCTGGGCCGCCATCACCGGCAACTTCAGCGGCGCCAACCTGCTGGTAGGGTTTGGTCTGGGCTACCTGATTCTCGGCTTCGCCCTGCGCGATGTGCCCGACTTCGCCCGCTACCGCGAGAAAATGCCCCGGGTCCTGATGTTGCTGACCCACTTTCTGCGCGACCTGCTGGTCTCCAACCTGCGGGTGGCCTACGACGTGCTCACCCCCACCCACTACATGCGCCCGGCGGTGGTGGCGGTACCCCTGCGGGCCAAGACCGATGGTGCCATCACCATCCTGGCCAACATGATTTCCCTGACCCCGGGCACCCTGAGCCTGGACGTGTCCAGCGACCGCAGCGTGCTCTACCTGCACGTCATGTACCTGGACAATGAAGACGACCTGCGCGAACAGATTCACAAACTGGAAGACCGGGTGTTGGCGGTACTGGAATAGGACGGGCGGCAGGCAACACCGCCCCCGTAGGAGCCATGCTCGCCATGGCGAATTGACTTGCCGATGGCAGGGCGTTCGCCATGCAAGCATAGCTCCTACGAGAGAAACACAGGCGATTAACAACGGAGACAGGCATGCTGCAAAGCGCAATATTTCTCAGCTATCTGCTGCTCAGCCTGGCGCTGCTGGGAGCCCTGGTGCGGCTGGTGCGCGGCCCCACCCTGCCCGACCGGGTCGTGGCCCTGGAGCTGATGGCCTCGCTCACCGTGGCCTTTATCGGCATCTATGCCCTCAACAACGACCGGCCCGCCTTCCTGGATGTGGCCATGGTGCTGGCGCTCACCGCCTTCCTCACCGCCGTGGGCTTTGCCCGTTACCTGGAAAAAGGAGGCCACCGAGGTGATCAATGATCTGCTGGTATCGGTGATGATGGTCGCCGGCACCTTCTTCATGTTTCTGGCCGGCATCGGCGTGCTGCGCATGCCCGACTTGCTGATGCGCCTGCACGCCACCACCAAGGCCGGCACCCTGGGCGCCGGGCTGGTGATGCTGGCTGTGGCCACCCACTTCCTGGATGCCGGCGTCACCGCCCGCACCCTGGCCATCATCCTGTTCATCCTGCTCACCGCCCCGGTGGCCGCCCACGCCATCGGCCGCGCCGGCTACTTCGTGGGCGTGCCCCTGTGGGACAAGATGCTCAAGGACGACCTTAAAGACCGCTACGACCCGGACACCCACATCCTCCACAACCCGGACGACGACAAGAAACCCTGACGCACCACCCACCCCCCCCTATCCGTAGGAGCGTCGCTCGCGGCGCGATCCCATGCGCCGGGTTTATGCCCCCTGGCGAGTGCCACCTCCACTTCGTTCCGGTTCGCGCCGCCAGCGACGCTCCTACAATCCCCCGCCCCGCCTGCCGAACCCGCCCAATTCCGCTACACTCTCTCCACTCACTCATCAGCAGAAGCCGAGCACCATGTCCGCAGCCGAAAAACCCATCATCCTCGTCGATGGCTCCTCCTACCTGTACCGCGCCTTTCACGCCCTGCCGCCGCTCACCACCTCCAGCGGCCAGCCCACCGGGGCGGTGCGCGGGGTCGCCGCCATGCTGCGCAAACTGATGAAGGACTACGACCCGGAATACATGGCGGTGATTTTCGACGCCAAGGGCAAGACCTTCCGCGACGAACTGTTCGAGGAATACAAATCCAACCGCCCACCCATGCCCGATGATCTGCGCGAGCAGGTGCAGCCCCTGCACGACCTGATCCGCGCCATGGGCCTACCGCTGATTATCGAAGAAGGGGTGGAAGCGGACGACGTGATCGGCACCTTCGCGCGCATCTTCGGCGAACAGGGCAAACCGGTGCTGATCTCCACCGGTGACAAGGACATGGCCCAGCTGGTCACCGACCAGGTCACCCTGATCAACACCATGAACGACGCCCTCTACGACATCGACGGCGTGGTGAAGAAGTTCGGCGTGGGCCCGGAGCTGATCATCGATTTCCTCGCCCTCATGGGCGACAAGGTGGACAACATTCCCGGCGTCCCCGGCGTGGGCGAGAAGACCGCCCTGGGCCTGATCCAGGGCCTGGGCTCCCTGGAAAACATCTACCAGAATCTCGACAAGGTGGCCGAGCTCAGCTTCCGGGGCGCCAAGACCCTGGGCAAGAAACTGGAAGAACACAAGGAACAGGCCTTCCTCTCCTACAAGCTCGCCACCATCAAGCTGGACTGCGAACTCAGCGAAGACCTGGACGATCTGAAACTGCAAACCCCGGACGCGGAGAAACTGGCCGAGTATTACCGCACCCTGGAATTCAAGGGCTGGCTCAAGGAGCTGCTGGGCGGCAAGGACCCGGTGGCCGAAGACGCGGGCAAAGACGTGGAAATGGACGCGGATGACGATGCGCCCCCGGCCCCCGCCTTCGGCCGCGACGCCTACGACATCGTCTACACCCAGGCGCAGCTGGACAAGTGGATCGACAAACTGAAAAGCGCCGGCGAGTTTTCCTTCGACACCGAAACCACCAGCCTCAACTACATGAACGCCGAACTGGTGGGCTTCTGTGTGGCCGTGGACGACAAGGCCGCCTACATCCCCTTCGGCCACAACTACCCCGGCGCCCCGGACCAGCTCGACAAGCAGCTCGTCATGGACGCCTTCAAACCGCTGCTGGAAGACGACGGCATCAAGAAAATCGGCCAGAACCTGAAGTACGACATGAGCGTGCTGGCCGAAGATGTGGGCATCACCCTGCGCGGCGTGGCCTACGACACCATGCTGGAATCCTACGTGCTGGACTCCGTGGCCACCCGCCACGACATGGATTCCCTGGCGCTCAAGTACCTGGGCCGCAAAACCATCAGCTTCGAAGAAATCGCCGGCAAAGGCGCCAAGCAGCTCACCTTCAACCAGGTGGGCCTGCACGAAGCCAGCCGCTACGCCGCCGAAGACGCCGACGTGACCCTGCGTCTGCACCAGACCCTGTGGCCCAAACTGGAAAAGGAAGGCCGCCTGCCCGAGGTGTTCCGCGACATCGAACTGCCCCTGGTCACCGTGCTCAGCCGCATCGAACGCAACGGCACCTACGTGGACGCCACCCTGCTCAAGCACCAGAGCCAGTTCCTGGCCAAGCGCATGGCGGAACTGCAGGAAAAAGCCTTCGAGATCGCCGGGCAGGAATTCAACCTGGCCAGCCCCAAACAGCTGGGCGAAATCCTCTACGAGAAACTGGAAATCCCGGTCATCAAGAAAACCCCCAAGGGCGCGCCCTCAACGGCGGAACCGGTACTGCAGGAACTGGCCCTGGAATACCCCCTGCCCCAGGTGATCATGGATTACCGCGGCGTAGCCAAACTGAAGAACACCTACACCGACAAGCTGCCGGAGCTGATCAATCAGCGCACCGGCCGCGTACACACCTCCTATCATCAGGCGGTGGCCGCCACCGGACGTCTGTCCTCCAGTGATCCCAACCTGCAAAACATCCCGGTGCGCAGTGAAGAAGGCCGCAAGATCCGCCAGGCCTTCCTCGCCCCCAAAGGCAGAAAGATCGTCGCCTGCGATTACTCCCAAATCGAACTGCGCATCATGGCGCATCTAAGCGGCGACAAGGGCCTCACCGATGCGTTTGAGAAAGGCCTGGATATTCACCGCGCCACCGCCGCAGAAGTGTGGGGCAAGAGCCTGGACGAGGTCAGCGACAACGACCGCCGCAACGCCAAGGCCATCAACTTCGGCCTGATCTACGGCATGAGCGCCTTTGGTCTCGCCAAACAGCTCGGCCTGCCGCGCAAGGAAGCCCAGGACTACATAGACCTGTACTTCGAACGCTACCCGGGCGTAAAACGCTACATGGAAGAAACCCGCGCCCAGGCCTCGGAACAAGGCTACGTGGAAACCCTGTTCGGCCGCCGCCTCTACCTGCCGGAAATCCGCAGCAGCAACGGCCAACGCCGCCAGGCCGCCGAACGCACCGCCATCAACGCCCCCATGCAAGGCACCGCCGCGGACATCATCAAGATGGCCATGATCAAGGTCCACGACTGGCTGGACACCACCCACTTCGATGCCAAGATGATCATGCAGGTGCACGATGAACTGGTCTTTGAAGTGGCGGACGATCAGGTGGAGGATCTGGTCAAGGAAGTGAAGGTGCGCATGGAGTCAGCGGCGGAGTTGAAGGTGCCGTTGATTGTGGATGCGGGGATTGGGGAGAATTGGGATGAGGCGCATTGAGGCGCCCACCAGTCTTCCCTTAAAAAAGCCAGAAGGTTTAAGTAGTGGATTACGCTATAATTATCATTCCAATTCTTTTAGCTCTTTTCATATCCGTCTTAATCCCTTCTCTCAACAAAGGGACCAGGACAAGGGACGCCCTTTTTATCGACGAAAAGGCCCTTCATACTCAAGGCCTTTTTTGGCTTGCCCTACTGACACCGATATTTCTAGGGACAACCTTGGCCGCACATGCTTCTTATGAATACGATTTCAAACTAGGCCCAGAAGAATATGACTTTTTCATAAAAAACAACAAGCTTTCTCTAATTATAATTGGCGCCATGATTCCAGCCACAGCTGTCGTATCAAGCATACACAGAACGATTCAGGCAGCCGCACAAATTACAGAATCAGAAAAGAAAATACTTCCGACTCTTACTATACTCATTTCAGATTCTATATTGATTACTTCAAATCTCTAAGGAATGACAAAAATTCAAAAGAAATAAATTGGAATTACAGTATAGACCCAGGAACCTTTCACTTTCTTTACCCAGACTCTAGCCCGCGCCAAGGAATAGGAAGCTACTCTCAATCCTATCTAGGATGCATAAAAGACGATTTATTATCAGCAAGAAGACATATTTGCATTGCACTAACATCGAAAGATAAAGATGAAATACAAAGAAGCTATGTAGCCGCTTCCGATCATCTAAATGATGCAGCAAAACTAATGACACTTGACGTGGAAATATCGAACAATTTCGCTTTAAATCTAAGATCAGAATCATTCACAGACAGCACCCCAAGAACACTTCTCTGCGCGAAAAATAACAAAAAAATGATCCCCACTTATCGTTTCTTGAAGCAGAGCTACTTCAATATTGCATTATTTTGCGGGCACTCATTGTCTTCCTATAAAGTTCCAGGCCCTAAAAGTTTTGAATGGGAGATAGATTACAACACGGATTGCTTCTCAGACGAACGTGCGGAATTGATTGAAAGCTCGATAATGAGAAAAATTGAATCTGCACAACCAATTCAAACTTATTAAAAGCAAAAAAGAAAAGAAGGGACACGCACATATTTAAGCTGTAAAAACATGACCTTATCTTTATTCGGAGGCCAAGGAACGCAGTACAGGGCGGCGCCGAGGTACTGCTTAGATCAATGGGCCTGACCAACCTATAATCCGCTCCCCCAAGAGAATACAAATCACACAAGGAGTCGCGCATGGCAGCGCACGATCCTCTCTGGCGACGGCCACGCCATTACATGGATGCCGATGACGCGCACGATCATGTGCATTGGGTCGAGCTGTTCTTCGATCTGATCCATGTGGTGACGATCTTCATTCTGGGGAACTACCTCTCCCACCATATGGATTGGCAGGGCTTCTGGGTATTTACCGGACTGTTCCTGGCGATTTTCTATGCCTGGGCGGACAGCTCCGTCTACAACTCCCTCTATATCTCCACGGACATGCCCCATCGCGCCGCCATGGCGCTGCAGATCGTCACCATGATGTTCATCGCCGCCGCCATTCCTGACGTGACCGGCAAGGGGTGGACCTATTTTGCGCTGGGCTACGCCCTGAACCGGACGATCACCGCCTATCTGTACTGGCGGGCGCGCTGTGTTGGCGATGCTTCCGATACGCTGGCACACGAGCAGGGACGGAATTTCTTTGTGCTGGCCGGGCTGTTCGCGCTGTCCGCGTTTTTGCCCAAACCGCTGGCCTACTGGGTGTTCGGCGCCAGCGTTGCGTTGATCCAGCTGCAGTACATGCTGCCGCGGATCGGGACACTGCGGTTCGCCCGATTCGTCCCGCGCCTCGGGCATATCTCTGAGCGCTTCGGCCTGCTGATGCTGATCCTGCTGGGGGAAGGCTTCTTCAAGTTGGTGCTGACTCTGGCCGACAAAGGGGTCTACAAAATCGGCGCCGGTACCTTCTTCAATGTGGCCATGGGCGGCCTGTCGCTCTTCGCGCTGGCCTGGGTCTATTTCGACAGCGCCGGCAACGCCAAACCGAAGAGCCGCGACATCGGTGTCCTGGTGGGATACTGGCTGGCGCACATTACCATCCTGTGGAGCGCGGTGACGATTGGCGTGGCGCTGGCCGGCGAAGTCTATGTCGGCCTACTGGAGCCCTACCCGACGGGTTACGGTGCCCTCGGCTCGGTGGGTCTCGCCGTCTTTCTCGCCGCGCTATGGATACTGCAGCGACTCGTGGCGGAAGACAGCCATGCCTGCCGCGGTCACAGCCCGGCTCTGCGGCTATTCGGTATTGTCATGGCCCTGGTCGTGCTGGCCGTGCATCCTTTCGTGCCCTCGATTATCGGCAACCTGCTCTGGGGGCTGGCGCTGTTCTCGCAAATTGCCGTGCCGCTTTATCGGGCGGCACGTGACATGCCGCATTTTGAGCGACAGTGATAGAAGGGGGGAGTACGCTCCCCCTACCGAATATCATACTTCTCCGACCACAACCGCAGATCTTCCAGAATATCCAGCGCACTGCGCCCCAGCTCGGTGAGCTCATAGGTCACGGCAATAGGCCTGTCGTTGATCACCGTTCTCAGCACCATCCCGCGGGCCTCCAGCTCCTTGAGCCGCTGGTCGATCATCTTCTTGGTGGCGCCGCCGAGCAAGCGATTCAGATCATTGAAGCGTACCGGGCCATCCTTGAGGTGATAGATCAGCGAGCCGGTCCACTTGCCGCCGATAATGCGCATGCCCCGCTCGATGGCGCAGGGTTCCATGCAGGCATCGATGACTTTTTTCCTGCCATAACCATCTGTTTCGATGCGACTTTTCATTTTCTCACCGCCCTATGCACCAGGTTTCCAAAAGGATACTAATTGATCCGCGCCATTAGGTATAAATAGTATACCTGAAATAAATTGGTAACCAGCAGCCGCTGTCACCTTCACCTGTTTCATGGAGACCCTGATGAGCAACATCCTGATTATTAATGCCCACCACCCCTACCCGTTTGCCGAGGGCAAACTCAACGCATCACTGGTGCAACGGGCCAGCGAGCAGCTCCAGGCCAATGGCCACCAGACCCGCATTGTGGAAGTCGACAAGGGCTGGGACGTGGAGCAGGAACTGGCCCACCACCAGTGGGCCGATGTGATCCTGCTGCAGACCCCGGTGAACTGGATGGGAGTGCCGTGGGTGTTCAAGAAATACATGGACGAGGTGTACACCGCCGGCATGGGCGGCGCGCTGTGCAACGGCGATGGGCGCACCGAAGCCGCTCCCAAGGCCAACTACGGAGCCGGCGGCACCCTGACCGGCAAGCGCTACATGCTCTCGCTGACCTTCAATGCCCCGCAAGAAGCCTTCGACGATCCACAGGAATACCTGTTCCAGGGCAAGGGCGTCGACGACCTGCTGTTCCCCATGCACATGAACTTCCGCTTTTTCGGCATGACACCGCTGGATACCTTTGCCTGCTTCGACGTGATGAAGAATGCCCAGGTAGAAAACGATTTTGTGCGTTTCCAGCAACATCTCGACACCCACCTACCGGCAGCCTGAGGGAGCAAACATGCTAAAAAAATACGCGACTCCGGCCTTGCTACTTGGCATGGCCCTGAACGTGACCGGTTGTAGCACCGCCAGCCATGCACAGCACAAATCCGCCCACGTGACCTCCCCGGATCAGTACCGGGTATTGCTGGAGAATGATCAGGTGCTGGTACTGGAGATGGTGCTCGAACCGGGCGAATCGGACCGCCCGCATGACCACCGCGATGAAACCGTCTATTTTCAGAAAGGCGGCTCCCTGCGTATTACCCTGCCCGGCGGCGACGCCATGGATGTCACCGTGCCGGATGGCCATGTGATGTGGCACGAAGCCTGGTCTCACCAGGTGACCAATACGGGAAACCAGCCAGTGATGGCGATCATTGTCGAAGAGAAGCCCTGAAGCTGGGTAACGGTTGGCGGGCCACCAGGCTCGCCAGCGCGGCCAATAAAAAGCGCAGAGCAGCAGCTGCACCCGTTTTCGGATGCTGGCACCCATGATGGCTTTGCGGCCAAGCCGCGTTGCTCAACGCGTTGGGCCCTGCCCCTCAAAACGCTCTCGAACCCACGTCATCAAATAACCAGCACTCTCATCCCGGGCATCATGGCCTACGCCAGGCAGTCGAATGATCTGGATAGTCTCTCCCCGCCGGGAGCGTCGGCTCACTGCCTGCTCGCTTAGCGCGATGGGGATAAGTGTGTCTGCGGTGCCGTGGGCAATGACCATGGGCACCGCAATCGGCCCGTCGGGGCTGTTGTGGTCGAATAGACCAGGCCAGGGCGGCGTGGCAAGAATATCCACGGCCAGGTACTCCTGCGGGGTGCGCAGGTCTGCCAGTGCCGGCAGGAAACCGGCCGGGGCGGTGAAGCAGGGGCGGATCATCCGCTGGAAGGCGTCGGCGGCATCCGGTTTGAGAATGGCCTGCAGGCTCGCTTCGGCATACACCTGATCCCAGGCGGCAAACACCATGCCCATGAAGATACCGCCGGCGGGTTTGTCCTGGTTATAGGCAGCGATCTCGCGCAAGTTGAGCGCCGGCGCCGAGGCGGCGACACCTTTCAAGGTGAGTTCCGGGGCATAGTCTGCGGCCAGCTGCCCCACCCAGAAGGCGGTGTTGCCGCCCTGGGACGCGCCCCAGACCACGAATGACGAACCCGCCCCACTCGCCGGGATCTGCTGCGCGGCCCGCACCATGTCGAGCACACTGTGGGCAGCGGTTCTGCCCACCATATAGGGATGGATACCCGGCGTGCCCAAACCTGGATAGTCGGTAATCGCCGCCACCCACCCCTGCGCCAGCATGCCGGCCACATCCGGGGTCTGCTGATACGGATCGCGGGTATGGCTGACACCGCACTCCGGGCGAATGCCGGTGGTGCCATGGGCCCAGGCCACCACCGGTCGCGGTGTGCTGCTCGTCTTGTCCGGAGCAACCACGGTGCCGGTGACCGCCACTGGCTTGCCCTGTTCATCCTTGGACAGGTACATGACCCGCCAGGCCCTGGCTCCTTCCGGCAAGCTGGCATGGGAGGGTGCCTGCCGGATCACGCTCCCGGGGTGCGCCTTTGGCAACGGTTGTGGCGGCTGATAAAAGGCGGAAGGCTGCTGCGGCACCGCGGCAAAATAAAGCCCTGCCGCCAGCATGACGCTGATGGCCATGACCCCCATCAACAGCAGGGCTGTCCTGCAACGCCCGGACGGCCTGAACCTGGATTTTCCTGGGGTAGTCATTGCCACTTTTCCCTGTCAGCCTGATTTATTGCGGTCGATTCCCTGCCCCTGCATCCCTTTGCCACGGCATCCGTCATACATCGACATCAGCATCGCCCTGCAAGACAAAATACCGATGACGGGATTTGAAAAGCAATAAACTCCGGCCTTGGCTACTTGCCCCTCAACAGGCTCTCCACCCCATTGAGGCTGTCCGGCTCACGGGCCAGCTCTTTTTTTGCAAAGGCTTCGATGGCTTTTTCATGGGCGTACACATAGGCGAAGAAGTCCTGCTCTTGCTTCTGCGCGTGGGTCTTCAGACGCAGAAACTTTTCCTGGAAGGGCCCCGTGGCGTTACGCACCAGGGTCATGGCCAGACGCCAGGGCATGACGGCCAGAGCAGCCCCCTCCGCGCGGCCTTTCATTGCCCAGCCTTTAGGCTCCAACACCGTCTGGCCGGTGCTCGCCATGTAATCCAGATAGCGTTGCAGGGTGTGCGCTTCCAGCGCCTTCAGTGCCAGCCATTTTGCCTTGCGCTCCGGGTTGCGGGTGAGTCGGGCGGCGGTATCAAACACTGCCTGTCCGTACACTTCGGATTCGTGAATTCGCTGCAAGTCGGCCTGATATTCGGGGTAGTTCATTCTCTCTCTCCTTGGGTCAGGCAGCGGCGGCCGTCGCCTTGTACTGTTGGGTGATGGCGGTAATGGCCCGATCCAGGGCACGCCCAAATTGCTCCGTGCTTTCCATGAACGGCATGTGGCCCACATTCCAGAACACCTCCGTGCGTGCGCTGGGCACACGATCCGCCAGTAGTACCGACTGAGACGCAGGCACCACCGGGTCGTGGGTGCCCACGAATAGATGGCAAGGCACGCGTATCGCATCGAGCCGATGGCCGATTTCCAACCTGCTGATGCCATTGAACAAGCAATACAGTGCCCGGGCATCCTGCGCCCGGGTATCGGCGCGAATATTGTCGAGCATGGTCTGGCTCATGGGGTGGCGCAGGAAGGCGTTGCGATCGCGGGCCAACAAACTCGCAAAGGTCTTCTGCACATAGCGGCTATGCCGGGCAATGGCGATATTGGCCGCAAACAACGGTCGCCCCCACTGGCCCTGCGCAGCCAGTTTCACCAGCAGGCCTTCCACTCCGCCCCACTGGCCACGGTGAAAACCCGCGATGCTGACCAAACCGGCCAGCAAGGGCGAGTGCTGAATGGCCAGATTCAGGGCCACGAAGCCTCCGGTGGAGTGACCCACCACGATGGCCTTACGGCCCTGCAGTAGCTGTTCAAGGGCGCCGTTCATAATCCGGTAGAACCAGTCGTCATCGACCTGATCCGGATGAAAATCCGCCGGCACAGTGGAGGGCGAATGGGCAGGCAGGCTCAAGGCATACCAGGGACGGTTGTCGCGGTAGTCCGCCGGCAGGGCAGCCCGCCAGAAGTTCACCGACGCCAACACCCCATGGATGAACACCACCGCGGGTTCACCGGGCTGCGCCAGGTGTTCATTGATGGCCAAACATGCCAGCCGATGCCCCTCGATATCGACAAATCGTTCTGTGACTTTCATGCGCGTTCCTGCCCCTTCTCATGCGTAATGGCGAAGACCCGTTTCTCCACAAGGATGGCGGTCACCGTATGGGGCAAGACTAGCGATGAAGGCAGGAGGCGTATTGAACGAAACAGCTACGATTGATGAGCCTGTTGCCAGGCGTGCAGGGCGTCCATGTAGGTCAGGCCGAAGGACTCGGCGAAGGCTCGACTCATATGCGGCAAATCACTGAAACCCGCCTGCATGGCCGCATCCATGGGATTGATCCCGTCCAGCAGCGCATCCATGGCCATTCTCAGCTTGAGCCATTTTTTGTAGCTGCGCAGGGGAATGCCTGCCTGCTCCACGAACCAGTGGGAGAAACGGCTGGGAGACAGGTTCGCCTTTTTTGCGAGCGCATCACGGTCCGGGTCCTCACCGGCGCGCAGCTGCGTGGTGATGGCATCCACGATATCCCGAAAACGGGGATCCAGCGCCGCGTCCGACTCCGCACCCAACAGCAGATCCGAAGCCAGCAGGGCATGCAGATCGCTGCTCGCCGACAGCTCGCGCAGCGGCGCGGGCAGCTCACCCTCCGTCAACACCCGCCAATCCTTGCCCCTCGCCTGGCCCAGAGCCTTGAGCGGAGAGACGGTTAACGGATCAAAATAAATGGAACAGACATAACCGGAAAATAACCGGTGCTTCACCTTGGACGACAGGAACACAGCCCGGGCATGGCGCCGCCCGGAATTCCCGGCTTCAAATTCCAGCTCCCCTTCCAGGGCAATGGTGAGTTGCGACGCCCAGTGGCTGTGCGGATTATTCGGACCCACATGCCCACGAAATATGGCCACACTGTCGGAAAAAACGATATCCAGTTTCCAGTCTTTTTCCATGGCTCAGGCGATCCTGCTGTTATTCAATCGAGAGAAGGGGTGAACACCAATTCTTTACCGTCATTACGCCGCTCAAAGACGGTGGCCCGGGGTTCCCGAGCTGGACGACCAGCTTCCGTTGCCTTTTCCTTGATCCAAGCACGACAGTGCGCGCCTTAGTGACCCATCACCCGGCAAATGCAATGCATCTCAATTCTGCCATGTCTCTGTGCAAGGTGGTCAGCTTTCCTGACCAACACGTATGCCTCCTCGACTCCAACTGTTAAGGTTCATTCACCACAACAAACATCAGAACAAGAATGCCACCAGCCCCACCACACCGCATCGGCTTGCGCACCCGTGCCTGGCTGGCCAGAAGAAAACAACACCTGGCCTTCCGCCTGATCCTGTTCTGTGTCGCCCTGCGCCTGCGCTGGCTGGCATGGCGCGACCCGGCGTTTCGCAAGGACCTGCAACGACGCAATATCATGATGGTGTGGCGCACCCATGACGGGCGTATCGCTCGCTGGTTTCATTTCAGCCCCAATCGCGTTCGCAGCGGTTCCGGTTTACGTGAGCGCTGTGATATTGCCGTGCGCTTCCAGGATGCCGACTATGGGGCAACCACCCTGATACAGCTGCTGGATAATCAACGACTTTTCTTTGTCGGCATGCGCCAAGGAAAGATCCGACTCAACGGCAATATCAAGGGGCTGCTCTGGTTCAGAACCGTCTCAGAGTACCTGGTGCCGGGCGGCGTACAGATATGGCGACCGCGGAAGGCTCCGCGGGAACGGCAGGGCTCGCAGTAACCAGACAATCACGGCGGAGGAAGTAGGAGTATCGCGCGATAGCCAGGAAGCTATCGCGCACCAAAAATCAGTGGCAGTGATATGGTTTTTTACCTGCATGGCACCCGTTAGCATCTGTACCACCGGAGTGGGCCAGCGCGGCACCAGAAACCATCATAACAAGAGCAATTACAGCCATTACCTTCTTCATAGTCATTACCTTCCCTTGGTTTTTTGTAGTTCGACCATACTGCATCGCACAACTTTCAGGGGCAATGACTGACCAGAATGTCAGCCTTTAACCATTTACTAGCGGAAACCTGGAAAATCCTCCCAAATCCCATAACCTTCGTACAATGAGCAAGAAACTGGAAGGCACATCTCGTTGCGCCCCTTATTGCTCCTCCTGACCAGCCAATAAACTCTCAAGCAACGCATCAATTTCCGCTTTAAGCTGCTTATCTTCAATCTTGTTCGCACTCACTTGCGCACTCTCAAGACTCTTGATTGCAGCCTCTTTCTTCCCCAGATCTACCTGCAGTTTAGCCATGGAAAGGCCGATTGATGAGAGGTGATCTTTGGCATTGATAGCCAGCGCTTTGGCCTGGGCTTTTTCGTAGATCACCAGCGCAGCCTCCAGATCTTCGGTGAAGTCAGCCAGCGTTTCCCACTGCTCGGGATGATCCTTGTCGGTATTGTCGTTATCGGTGCAAATGATTTTCAGCTGCCCGTAAAGCGACTCGAACTCCGCTTGATCGTCTTTTCTCGCAGCTTCCATCAGCTTTTCAGCCAGACTATAAACGGCCTTGTATATTTTGGTATTAATCATTTTCTCTCAACCAATGATGAAGAAGAGCACACACGGAAATCGCCCCCAATAATGCCTTGAACCCTACGAAACGATTCGACTACGCCTCAGCTATTTCCCGTAATAAGCGTTGACCGGTCCTGACAGTTTATTCGGATGTCGCGGCGTGGCGCTGGCGAAGTGGGCATAGATCTGTTGGAGGTCGGCTTCCATATCGTCGCTGGGGTAAATCACCACCGGGAATGAGAAGGTCTTCGCCTGGTAGTCCGCCAGCGCCAGAATGATCGGCACGTTGGCCTGTTTGGCGATGTGGTAGAAGCCCAGCTTCCATTGCTCCGCATTGCTGCGGGTGCCTTCCGGGGTGACGGCGATCAGCAGTTTGTCGCGCTGACGGAATTGCGCCACAGTCTGCTCCACCATGCCGCCGGCCTTGCCGCGCTCGATGGGTATGGCGCCAAGCCTGTGCAGCAGCCAGCCCAGCGGGCCCTTGAACAGGCTGTGCTTGATCATCACATTCACGTCTTGCTGCAAGGCCGAGCGGCTCACCAGGGCCAGGACCCCATCCCAGTTTGAGGTATGGGGACCGCCGGCAATCACTGCCCGCTGGATATCCGGGAAGGGCCCGGCCCGCCAGCCAGCAAGACGCAACAGGGCCTGCGCGATCCGCTGGCTCAGTGGCGTCCGGTGTTTGCCGCCTTCCATGTGCTCGCTCATACAGTGCTCCGCTATGAAAAAGCAGGAGTATAGCGGATTCTCACCTTGCCCCGGTCTTTGTCGCCTCTGGCGAGGTCACAGCGGCGGTGATATTTAGCTGGACAGGGAGCGGCGCGCCCTGTAACGTAGCCGATAGCTAAAAAATTACGCTTGAATCAAGTACTACATTTCGCTGTTTTATTCGTATAACTCGTCCTGCAGTCCACAAGTCCAAGTTTCCATTTTTCAGCTACACACGCCCTCACCGGCGAAATATCATTATTTTCAGGATTAGTATTATGTCTACAGTGAAAGGTACCGTTAAGTGGTTCAACGAAGCTAAAGGTTTTGGTTTTATCGAGCAGGAAGGCGGTCCGGATGTGTTCGCACATTTCAGCGCCATCCAGGGCTCCGGCTTCAAGACCCTGGCCGAAGGCCAGCAAGTTGAGTTCACCATGACTCAAGGTCAGAAAGGTCCTCAGGCTGAGAACATCGTCGCTCTGTAAGCGATTGTTCCGGTAACAAAAAAGGGCGCATCCTTCGGGACGCGCCCTTTTTTTATCTGCCTTACGGGCTACCCGTATCACGACGCTCCCGCCAACGCCACTTGCCTACCCTTCCCCGCGCTTGCGCAGAAACTCCTGCAGCATGCTGTAACTCAGCCCCCAGATACAGTAGCCCTGATAACGGCAACAGGGGAATGTCATTCTTCCCAGTGGCGTACGTATCTGCAGCGTGGATCGGTGTGCCGGGTTGCCCAGATACGCCAGGGGAATCCAGATTCCCCGTTGTGCTTCGTGATTGAGTGACATGACGTTGTCACCCCGCCAGGCAAACACATGGGGCGTTACCACCATGGGGCTCCAGCGGCTGTGGTGCCGGGTCAGCAGATCCGACAGCCGCGACTGATACTCGCCTTGCTGAAACAGATCCAGCCCGGTTTCTTCCAGGGTTTCGCGCATGGCGGTGTGGCGACTGGACGTATCGCTGCGCTCCAGGCGCCCACCGGGAAACGCCATATCGCCGGACCAGGGGTCACCCTCACGGCGGGCCCGCTGAATGAAGAACAGCTCGCCTTCGCGTATGTTGGCGCCACGGTAGATGAGCGCCACCGAGGCGCGGGTAACATGACGCCGGAACGGCAATTTGTGCGGACGATATTTTTCCAGCCAGCGCAGGGATGGCATAACGGCTCACGACGGCAATGACTCCACGCAGAGTACCATCAGTACGATGCCTCTGCCGTTGGAGATTCTCTGTTTTCCACCCCTCTCTTTCAGTAACGTAGCGGCCTGAAAGTCGGCACGGTTCCTCGGGGCTGGAGGTGGCGCCGACCTGACTTTCTGCCGCTGGCGCCTTGCTCGCAAAGCGAAGGTTTCAGCAGGCGCCAGGATTCATTCGCCCCTTCGCCTTGTGAAGAAGGCTCCAACGAAAAACGGTGCGCTGTTGCCAGCGCACCGTTGCGTTCGACGGACAGGGATTGATTACTGCTTCAGATCAAAGCGATCCAGCTCCATCACCTTGGTCCAGGCCGCCACGAAGTCGTTGACCAGCTTCTCCTGGCCATCGGCACAGGCATAGACCTCGGCCAGGGCACGCAGCACCGAGTTGGAACCGAACACCAGATCCACCCGGGTGCCGGTCCACTTCACCTTGCCGCTGTCGCGATCACGGCCTTCGAACGCCTCTTCATCGCTGGAGGTGGCTTTCCATTCCGTGCCCATGTCGAGCAGGTTGACGAAGAAGTCGTTGCTCAGCGTGCCCGGCTTGTCGGTGAACACACCGTGCTGGCTGCCGTCGTGATTGGCGCCCAGTACACGCAAGCCACCCACCAGTGCGGTCATCTCCGGCGCCGTCAGCGTGAGCAGCTGGGCCCGGTCCACCAGCAGGTGTTCCGCACCGATGCTGAACTTGCCTTTCTGGTAGTTGCGGAAACCATCTGCTGCGGGCTCCAGGGGCTCGAAGGAAGCCACATCGGTCTGCTCCTCAGTGGCATCGGTCCGTCCCGGATGGAAGGGTACGGTCACATCGTGGCCAGCCTCTTTCGCCGCCTTCTCGATACCCACACCCCCGGCCAGTACGATCAGGTCTGCCAGCGAGATCGCCTTGTTGCCGCTGTTGAAGTCACTCTGGATGCCTTCCAGAGTCTTCAGCACCTTGGCCAGTTGCTGCGGCTGATTCACTTCCCAGCCCTTCTGCGGGGCCAGCCGAATGCGGGCACCGTTGGCGCCGCCACGCTTGTCGCCGCCACGGAAGGTGGAGGCAGAGGCCCAGGCGGTGGACACCAGTTCGGACACGGACAATCCACTCTCCAGGATCTTGCCCTTGAGTGCGGCAACGTCCTGATCATTGACCAGTTCATGATCCACCGGCGGCACCGGATCCTGCCAGATCAGCTCCTCGCTGGGCACTTCCGGGCCCAGGTAGCGGGCACGGGGCCCCATGTCACGGTGGGTGAGCTTGAACCAGGCACGGGCGAATACCTCGGCGAATTCCTCCGGGTTCTCGTAGAAGCGACGGGAAATCTTTTCGTAGTCCGGATCAAAACGCAGCGACAGGTCCGTGGTCAGCATCATCGGCTTGTGCTTTTTGGTTTTATCCTGGGCGTACGGAATGACTTCATCCGCATCCTTGGCCACCCACTGCTTGGCACCGGCCGGGCTGGTGGTCAGCTCCCATTCATACCCAAACAGGTTTTCGAAGAAGTAGTTGCTCCACTGGGTCGGCGTCTGGCTCCAGGTTACCTCCGGGCCGCCACCCATGGTGTCGTCGCCCTTGCCGGTACCCACCGGGTTGTGCCAGCCCATGCCCTGTTCCGCCAGGCCTGCAGCTTCCGGATCGGGACCAATCTTGTCCGGGTCGCCGGCACCATGGGCCTTACCGAAGGTGTGCCCGCCGGCAATCAGGGCCACGGTTTCCTCGTCATCCATGGCCATGCGGGAAAAGGTTTCGCGGATATCATGGGCAGCGGCTTTCGGATCCGGGTTGCCATCCGGGCCTTCCGGATTCACGTAGATCAGGCCCATCTGTACCGCGGCCAGGGGGTTTTCCAGGTCCCGTTTGCCGGAATAACGCTTGTCGCCATCCAGCCAGCCTTTTTCCGCCCCCCAGTACACATCCAGGTCCGGCTCCCAGGTGTCTTCACGGCCACCGGCAAAACCGAACGTCTTGAAGCCCATGGATTCCAGCGCCACGTTACCGGCGAGAATCATCAAGTCCGCCCAGGAAATCTTGCGACCGTATTTCTGCTTAATCGGCCACAGCAAGCGGCGCGCCTTATCCAGGTTCACGTTATCCGGCCAGCTGTTCAGGGGGGCAAACCGTTGCTGGCCACGACCGCCGCCGCCGCGACCATCACCGATACGGTAGGTGCCGGCACTGTGCCAGGCCATCCGGATAAACAGACCACCATAGTGACCAAAGTCCGCCGGCCACCAGTCCTGGGAATCTGTCATGAGCGCATCCAGATCTTTCTTTACTGCATCAAGATCCAGACTGTTGAATGCTTTGGCGTAATCAAAGTCCTGATCCATGGGATTGGACTTGGAGGAATGCTGATTGAGGAGGTCCAGACGCAGCTGGTTGGGCCACCAGTCCTGGTTTGTGGTGCCACCCCCTGCCGCGTGTTTAATCGGGCATTTACTCTCTGTCATAGCGCTCTCCTTCCTTATGGGTGGGTTCGGCGTATTTACTATTCCGTTGTAGTCCCTTAGAGGTCATCTTGACCAGTTTAGTTTGCCAAATACGGTGATAGTTTTTATTAAACGCGACAGTGTTTGCGTCAATATCACGTCAAAAAACACACTCCCCGACCCAAATTCCCCAGGAGCATCACATTCACGACAGTTACACAAATAGTAGCATATGGACTAAGATGTCTGCTGGACTATAAAAGGGAAACGGAACCAATGAAAAACCTACACTTGCTTGCCATGACCGGCGCATTGTCACTTGCTGTCCTGTCAACACCAGCTCTGGCTGAGACCAACCCTGGCGGTTTTTACGCTGGTGTATCGCTCGGTTACCAAAGCACGGATATGGACTGGAAAACCGAACGAACCTTCGAGCCCAACGGCAACCTGATTGCGCCATTTTCTGATCCCACCGAATCACTGGATGACTCAGATACCAGCTATGGCCTTTTTACCGGTTATAACTGGGTAGTCGGACAGGGAAAATGGGTGCTGGGTGCTGAATTCTCGGCGCTGATGGGCGATGCCAGCGACGAAATCCGCAACCGGATTCCCGGGCTGGGAGACCCCGACTCCAACCCGACCAGTTTTTCCGAGGTCGAGACTGATGATCTGGCGCTGGGCCTGAGCTTTCGCGGCGGCTACATGGTGAATAACAACACCATGGTTTACAGCAGCCTGGGCGTATCCCAGCTTGAAGTCGAAACGACAAGCACCTGCCCCGCCGATACCAACGTTTGCAACCCGGCAGACGGTCTCCAGCGTTTCAGTGATGACGAGCGCATGACCGGCTGGACCCTGGGTTTCGGGGCGGAACACTTCCTGTCGGATAACCTGGTGCTGAGAGCAGAGTACCGACACGCCGATTATGGTGACTTCGACTTCACCGCTATTCCTGCTCAGAGCGGTTCGAGTTTCGGTGCTGATGCGACGATTGAAGTCGTTCGGCAAACCCTCGAAGTCGGCGCTGCCTACAAGTTCTAAACGTCGCCTTGCTCATTTTTAGTCACACCCGGGGGCCCTCCATGGATAAGGACGGGCCCCTCTCCCCTGTCATTGCGGATTTATCACATCACAGGACCACCTTTGCTATGCTGCCAATATCGCATTGGCAAAGGGATCCCCATGGAATCGACCACGCCCGACCAGCCCCAGACACTCGGTGAAACCACCCGCATGCTGTGGAACGCCCGTGGACGCTACAAGCGGGTACTGGCCACCGCGGCCGGCCTGCAGAAAGTGGTCTGGAAACACCGCAAGGTGCTGGGCAGTGGCGACGAGCAGGCGCTGTACCCGCTCCATGAGGAAGTGGCGGACAGCCTGGCAACCCTGTTCCGGGATAACGGCGGCGCCTGGATCAAGTTTGCCCAGTTTCTCAGTTGCCGCCCGGACCTGCTGCCTACCCCCTATATCGATGCCTTTGCCCATCTGCGTGAAAACGCCCCCAAGGCTCACTTCGATGACATCCAGCCCTGGCTGAAAGCCCAGCTGGGGCATGACTGGGCGGACTCCTTCAGTGCCTTCAATATCATTCCCATGGCCGCCGCTTCCATCGCCCAGGTGCATAACGCCACCCTGAAATCCGGCGCCCAGGTGGCGGTCAAACTGCAGCAGCCCCGGGTCAGCCAGGAGTTTGCCGAAGATGCCGCGGCCTTGCGTTTGCTGGCGAAGGCCCTGAAGCCACTGCTGCGGGAAGTGGATGTGGAGCAGATCATCAACCAGCTCATCACCACCACCGAGCGGGAGCTGGATTTCCGCCAGGAAATGGCCCACATGCGGGATTTCAGCGAACTGCCCCACCTGCCCGGCATCAAGGTGCCAAGGGTTTATCCCACCCTCTGTAGTGCACAGATGCTGGTGACGGAGTGGATCGAGGGGCAGAGCCTTTCCACGGTATTGCGCGAGGATGAAGCGCGGGCCATTCCCCTGCTGGAGCGCTTGCAGGCGAGCATGATGCAGCAGGTGCTGGAGTTCGGTCTGTTTCATGCGGACCCGCACCCGGGCAACTTTATCGTGACGCCGGAGGGCGACCTGGCGGTGCTGGATTTCGGTGCCGTGGAGCAGGTAGCCGCCGCAGATCGCCAGCATTACACCGCATTGCTGATGCGCTTGCTGGGCATGGGCGATGGCCCCTTGCTGCCGCTGTTCGAAGCATCCGGCTTTGGCGGGCTCAGCGAGGAACGACTGGAAAAATTGTCCGCCGCACTGGTCTCCGCCCGCCAGGATAGCGACACCACCCTGGCCGATAACCTGCGCACCCTGCTGGACGAATTTCGCCGCCTGCGGCTGGTGATGCCGGATGCCTTCGTGGCCATGGTGCGGGTGCTGATTACCGTGGGCGGGCTGATGACCCGCTATCAGATTCCGTTTTCGTGGGGAGGTTTTGGCGCCCGTTAAGCCGAGCGCCTTGGTGCAGTTCCTGAGGCGAACGGCACCAAAACGCCGCAGACGTTACTTGATCATCTTCTTGAGCATGTTCACCTTGTCCTTGTAAGGGGCGTCGCGAAACTTGATATCGAACAGGGTGGTGGCCTTGAGGATGCTGCGCTTGTGGGAGAAGGCATCGAACGAATTCTTGCCGTGATAGGCGCCCATACCGCTTTCCCCCACACCACCAAACGGCAGGTTCGGGTTGGCCACATGCATCACGGTATTGTTGATACAGCCGCCACCGAACTGGGTGCTATCGAGCACCTGGCGCTCCACCTGATCACTACTGGTAAACAGATACAGCGCCAACGGATATTCCGGCAATTTCTTCAGGTTGCCGATCAGCTCTTCCAGGCTTTGGTAGGTCAACATGGGTAACACTGGCCCGAAGATTTCCTCCTGCATGATGGCATCGTCCATGGAGATATCTTTCAACAGCGTCGGCGCAATATAGCGCTGTCCCGCATCGGTCTGGCCACCCGTCAGCACCCGGGCCTTATCGATGAGTGCGGCCACCCGTTGAAAATGCCGGTCGTTGATCATACGGCCCAGATCCGGATTCTGGCTCGACGCATCCCCATAGAACTCCCGGAGCGTCTTCACCATTTCCTTCTCAAAGGCATCGCGGATATCCGCATGGACATGAACATGGTCCGGCGCGATACAAGTCTGCCCCACATTGAGCATCTTGCCGGCGATAATCCGCCGCGCCGCCACTTTCAGGTTGGCATCCTTGTGCACGATGGTCGGGCTCTTGCCACCCAGCTCCAGGGTGACCTTGGTGAGATGCTTCGCTGCTGCCGCCATGACGATACGGCCGACACGGGGACTGCCGGTAAAGAAAATATGGTCAAAGCGCTCTTCCAGCAGCACATTGGTCACTTCGGTGCTTCCCTTGAATACCGCCACGTATTCCTCGCTGAAGCATTCCTTCATCATTTTCTCAATCACATTCGCCACGGTGGGGTTCAGTGATGACGGCTTGAGAATGGCCGTGTTACCAGCGGCGATAGAACCGATCAGCGGCTGTATCAACAGTAGGAATGGATAGTTGTACGGACCGAGCAGAAAGGTCACCCCCTGGGGTGTGGATTCGATACGACTGCGGCCGGGCTGGGCCCACATGGAGGTGCCCACTTTTTTCGGCTTCATCCAGCCTTTCAGGTGTTTCAAGGTGTGCTTGAGATCTTCGATGGCAGTGCTGATCTCGATGTAGGCTTCGAACGGTGGGCGACCGATATCCGCCTTGAGGGCATCCTGAATCTCTTCCTGATATTTCACGATGGCGTCTTTCAGCTTGTTAAGCTGACGCACTCGAAAGTCATAACTGCGGGTGGCACCGGTTTCGAAAAACCGTCGCTGCCGATCTACCGCCGCACCGGCCCAGCTTTGTGACTGCTTCAGGTTTTCACTGTCCAATACCGCACCCATGACTCGCCTCCTCGTTATTCGCTTAACCGCAAGGGTTGGGGAAACGAGTGTTCCATGGGAAGCGCCCCGGCTCTACACAAAGCGGGCAACCTAACTGACCAAAAAAATCAGAAAGTGATGAAAATCGCTATTTTTTCTGTCACTTAAACAAACAGGACATACATGTCCCGCTTCCATATATACCGAATGGTTTTTTTGTAGGAGCTATGCTTGCATGGCGAACCGCCGAAGGCGATCAGCGCAAACCAGTTCGCCATGCAAGCATAGCTCCAACGGAACGAGGAAACGCTACGCCAACCAGTCCACGATACGGTCCATGGCGGCGGTGCAGTTGCCACAATATTGCCGCAGAAAATCATCGCCCAGCGATGCTTCCGCCGTCACCTTGGCTGCGCCATCCAGGGCCGCCTGGCCATCAAAATCCACAAAGGCCTGACGCAAGGTCAGTTCTCCCGCAGGGCGACCAAAGGCGTCGCCCGGCAAGGTGGCCACACCGGTATCTTCCAGCAAGGCTTCACACAGCGCCGCGCTGTCATGAATCCCCCGCTGGTGTAAGCGCTCTGCCAGCGGACTGAAATCCGGGAACAGGTAAAAGGCGCCATCGGGCATGGCAAGGTCCAGACCGGCTCGCTGATAGGCATCCACTTGGTAAGCCGCCAATCCTTTCAGAATACGCCGTGATTGAAACAGGTAGTCATCAATGTCAGCGCCACCCTGAAAAGCACTCACTGCCGCATGCTGGATCGGCGCGGCCACCGAGGTATAGGTTTCGCTGGCCACGGTGGCCATGGCATCGCGCAGCCAGGACAGATTGGGCGGGAAGGCAAAGGCCCCCAGACGCCATCCTCCCGCACCACACCACTTGCTCAGGCCGTCGCTGATGATGGTGCCTTCCGGGTAGTAACGGGCAATGGATCGGTGCTGACCGTCGTAGCGGGTGCGCCCGTAAATTTCATCGCTGAGAAGAATCAGTCGATGACGGCGGGCCACCTCGGCAATTTCCTGCAACTCATCGTCGGTAAAGGTATAGCCGTGGGGATTGGCCGGATAATTGAGGATCACCAGGCGTGGACGACCCGGGTCACGCTGACACAGGGCATCCAGGCTATCGGCACTGAGCTTCCAGTGATTGTGCTGGTGGGTCGGCAGCCAGTGCACGCGGCGACCGATGATGCTGGCCTGGGGCGCGTAGGACACCCAGCTCGGCGTGGGGATCACCAGGTCACCGTAGTAGACCAGCTGCAGGATAAACATAAGCTCCTTGGAGCCCGGCCCGATCATGATGTCTTCGCCCCGGAAGGCCACATCGTGCTCCCGGTCCAGATGACTGGCGATGGCTTCCTGCAACGCCGGCAAGCCTTTCACCGGCAGATAATCCTTCTCGCCGGCAAACTGACGCAACGCGTCCACCACCGAGGGAGGAACCGGAAACGGCGACTGCCCCAGGCCCAGCTTGTAGACCTGACGCCCCTGCTGACGCAGGGCATTGCTGCGCTCATTGATGGCCAGGGTGGCAGACACCCCCAGGCCACGGACATTCAGGTTGAGGTGTACATCGGGCTGGAACGGCATGATCGAAATTCCCCTGAACAAGACAGCGTTCTTTCGACCCTACCGGGTTGTCACCGGGCTGCAAAGTGCGCAGACCCGGTGACGGCAGGCACAACGGTGACAGATAAACCGCGGGTCACACCTTCAGGTATTTTGCCGCCTTGGCATCCGCCTTTTTCGCCAGCGGTTTCAGCTCGGCGATTTTTTTACAGACCGCGTCGCACTCTTCCTTGCTGAGCGCATGGCCATCTACCGCCTTGTGCAACTGGTGCATGTAGTTGTCCAGGATCGTCAGTACCGACAGATGCACCAGTGGAGCAATGGACGCCTTTTTCTGTGTGATCTGCTGTTTGCGGTGGGCCTGCTCCCAGCGTTTTTCGAATTCCTTGTGGCTCAATGTCATGACAACCTCCCTGTTCAGAATGTGAGTTTATTGACGCTGATGCTGTTCAGCCCCAGCTCGCCGCCGCTGATACCCTCCAGGGCCACCGGCAGGCTGATGTCGTTGAGCGATACCTTGCCCAGGGTCGCACCGAGTTTGGCATCACTGAGCGTCATGCTGCCCACGTTCAGATGCACCGTGGGGGTCACCGCAATACTCACCTTGAGGATGCCCAGATCCACCCCCAGGGATTTATCCGAGGCCGTGGCATCCACATTGAATGCCTGGCTGGTGGCCGCTGGCATGGTCACAGACGGGATGCTGATGTTTTCCAGGCTGGCACCGGGCAGAGTGAGTTGTTCGGTGGGCGCGGCACGATTCACCCGCATCGCTTCGCCGTTAGCACCCGGCACCGACAGGGAACTGAGCGACAGCTCACCGATACCCATACCGGACACGGACAACCCGGCGCTGGGCAGGCCCAGTTTATCCAGGCGAATACCGGACAGATCCAGGTTGCCCAGGTTGAGCTGGTCGATGGGTTTCATCTGCGCCACCAGACCGGGGATATCAATGGCCGGAATCTGCAGGTCGATATTGCCCAGGTCCGGCACCGTGATGGTGCCCAGATCCACCGGGATATCCAGGCTGCCCATATCCTCGCTGCCATCCCAGCTGCCCAGCCAGCCCAGATCAATTTTCCAATCGAGTCGGAAACCCAGCTCGACAAGGGTACGTACCTGATTGAGCACGGCCCTGGCGCTATCGACCGAGGCCTGGGTGTTTTCCACGTGCAGGTTGCCAATGCTGGCGCTACCCAGAGTGACCTTGTCCACGCGCAGGTTATTGAGCGTGCCGTCTTGCACGCTGACCTGATCGATGGCGATCTTGCGGGAAACCTGGGCGCCGAGTACGCCCAGACGAGTGAGAAGATCCCGGGAAACCGGGAGAGAATCCAGCAGATTATCTGCGGACAACCGTTCCTTGAGTGACATGTTTGCCTCCTGGCAGAGTTGGATACGCACACTCCGGTGTGCGCACCCAACTCTAACCAAAATGGCATTTATTGCATATAAAGCGTACGTGCCAATTTATCCGCCCACGCCCGCTGCATTCACCGGGGGCGGCACCTCCACGGCCTCCACAGCCTCATTGGGCGCCTCCCCGACGGGCAGATAGTTTTCCGATTCCGGATTACGCCAGTCCGGGCATTCCGCCGCTGCCTGCAGTTCCTCCTGGGCGGCCGCAAACGCCTGAACGGGCTGGGACGCAGGAGGGAGGTGGTGGTAGTCGCTCTGTGGCACCTGGATGGCATTGAACCAGCCATTGGGAATCCAGTTGAAATCCGGATTCGGCAGGATCTTGCCATTGAAATGTCCCCCCCGGGAAAAGGCGCGGAGAACATCGTAGGTGGAATTCATGCAGTTGCGACCGAACAGCTGATAAGGCTGAGCACTGACCCAGGCCATGACACGCAGTGCCGCATCCGGATCAGGCCATACCTGGTGAGTCATGGTCAGATATTTGAAATAATTATACTCGGCTCCCTGATGCACCATGTTGGCAAAGACCTGGGTGGCCTGCCGTTCGCCCGGCACCCGGCGTGACCAGAAACCGTTCATGCCGTTCCCGTTGCTCCAGCCGTCACCTTCCACGGCTCCCACCATCCACTGCCCGTCCGGCAGTTCAAACCCCCAGCCCACATGCCCCAGCAATGGCTGGCCGGCCAGATCCGGACGTTTTGGGCACAGTACGACAATTGCATTGGCTTGACTCATTACGTTCCCTCGCGATGGTTATGATGTTGTTTTGCCGTTCTTCCTGAACGGTAAAGCCCGGCGCCACCCCAATGGGCACGCGCAGACCAAAAAAGACTATAATCGCAACCTTCTTACAACGGAATATGTGTGCGGACTGATCATGCCCTCTTTCGATATCGTCTCTGAAATTGATGAAGTAGCCCTGCGCCACGCGGTGGAAAACGCCAACCGTGACCTGGCCAATCGTTTCGACTTCCGTGGCGTGGAAGCCAGCATTGAACAGAATGGTCTGGATGTGACCCTGAAAACCCAATCGGACTTTCAGGTGCAACAGCTGGAAGAGTTGTTTGCCAAGGCTGCCGTGAAACAGGGCATCAGCGTCGCCGGCGCTGACCGTCCGGAAAAGCCCGAGCACAGCGGCAAGACCTTCTCGCTGACCCTGACCTTCCGCCAGGGCATCGACCAGCCCCTCGCCAAGCAGATCGTCAAGATGATCAAGGACAGCAAGCTCAAGGTGCAGGCCTCCATTCAAGGTGACCAGGTGCGGGTGAACGGCAAGAAACGGGATGACCTGCAAGCGGTGATGGCGCTGCTGCGCGAATCCAAAATTGAAACGCCGCTGCAGTTCAATAATTTTAGAGACTAAGTACTATTTGCAGGAGCTATGCTGCCATGGCGAATGGGGTGTTGGGCACGTTCGTCATGTAAGCCTAGCTCCTGCAGAGGCTGGCGAAAGGCTCGCTGGTTCCAGGATCAATAACAATAATAAGGAGACATCATGTCCGCTACTTCGCACCCGGCGGTGCCACGCCTCAACCTGCTCTGGTTCACCGTGCTCGCCGCCCCCATGATGATCGGCATCGCCATCGCCCTGATGATCGGCTTTGGCCAGTACCAGGCGCCCATGGAGCTGGTCCCCACCGACACCCTGCGCATGGGCGCTATCGGCGCCATGGCGCTGACACTGGTGGTAGCCCGACCGCTGCGCAATCTGCTGATGTCACCGGAAGCCATGGCAAGGCGCCCCCTGCAAGGCCTCCCTGCCAACAGCGACGATGAGACTGCCGCCATGAAAGTGCAGACCAGCATGTTCATCCTGCTGGGGCTGCTCGATGTTGTTGCCATGCTCGTCATCGCCTTCTGCCTGATGCAGGCCGATGCCCATCTGGCCATTCTCAATGGCATCTTCAGCCTGGTGCTGGCGATCATCGCCCGACCGGATTTTGCCTCTTTGATCGCTCAGACCCGCCAGCAACTGCCACGCTGAGCCGATACCGCGGCCTGGCACCTCGCGCGCCGGCCCCGGGCCGGTTCGCTATTGAACACACCGCGACATGAATTGTTAATGAACACTGTTTAACAAATGGCCTCGCCACCGGTACAACGAATCCCATGATCCATAACAAGGAGAACCATCATGGGTTTCAGGAACGGATTGACCCGATTGTTTGCCGGCCTGGCACTGCTGCTGGGCAGCATGTTGACCACCCCGGCCCTGGCCGCGGGGCTGATGACGCCAACCAACAGCGGCCTGCCACCACTGCAAATTCGCGAACAGCATGTCACCGTGGACGTGGAAGACGGCTACGCCATCACCGAGGTAGAGCAGGTCTTCCACAATCCCAATGACCAGGACCTGGAAGCCTACTACCGCTTCCCGGTCCCGGAGCGCGGCACCGTGGCCGAGTTCACCGTGTGGATCGACGGCAAGCCGGTAATCGGCGAGGTGCTGGAAAAACAGCAGGCCCGCCAAGTCTATGAAAAGGAAAAAGCCGCTGGCCGCGAAGCCGGACTCACCGAGAAGGACAGCTACAAGGCCTTCGATGTGCGGGTGCAACCGGTACGCGCCGGCCAGGATACCCGGGTGCGGCTGGTCTACATGCAGCCGGCCTTTGTGGATACCGGCATCGGTCGCTATGTGTACCCGCTGGAAGAAGGCGGGGTGGACGAACAAAAGCTGGCGTTCTGGACCGCCAACGACAGTGTCGAGGAACATTTCAGTTTCACCCTCAACCTGCGCAGCGGCTACCCGGTGGACGCCCTGCGCCTGCCCAAACATCCCCAGGCACAGATCCAGCAACTGGGCCCGCAACACTGGCAGGTAAAACTGGATAATCGCACCACAACCGTTGTCAGCGAGGAAGACGACAACAGCCAAAGCACCAACTTCGCCCCTCCCGCTGCCAATGGCCAGCCGGCCAATGCCTTTACCCTGAATCAGGACATCGTCGTCTACTGGCGCCACCAGCAAGACCTGCCCGGCAGCGTGGATCTGGTTGCCTACAAGGCCCCGGGGAAAGACCGCGGCACCTTCATGCTCAGCATCACCCCCGGTGACGACCTGCCGCCAATCACCACCGGCAGCGACTGGGTGTTCGTGCTGGATATCTCCGGTTCCATGAATGCCAAACTTGCCACCCTGGCCGACGGCGTCAGCCAGGCCCTGGGCAAACTGCGCGGCGGAGACCGTTTCCGTATCGTGCTGTTTGATGACCGCGCCGAAGAACTCACTAATGGCTTCGTGGATGCCACCCCGGACAGTATTCGTCGCTACACGCAGAAAGTCATGCAGCTGCAATCCCGTGGCGGCACCAATCTGTTCGGCGGCCTGAGCCTGGCCCTGAAACCGCTGGACGCAGACCGTCCCACCGGCATCGTGCTGGTCACCGATGGCGTGGCCAACGTGGGCAAGACCCAACAAAAAGATTTTATCGACTTGCTGGAAAGCCATGACGTTCGGTTATTCACCTTTGTCATGGGTAACAGCGCCAACCGCCCCATGCTCACCGCCATGACGGATGCCAGCAACGGCTTTGCCCTCAGCGTCTCCAACAGCGACGACATCGCCGGGCAGATTCTCAACGCTACCGCCAAGCTCACCCACCAGGCCATGAATGATGTGGAGATAGACATCGATGGTGTGCGCACCGCCGATCTGCAACCGCAGCGCATCGGCAGCATCTACCACGGCCGCCAGATCGTCCTGCTGGGCCATTACTGGGGCGATGGTCCGGCGAATGTCACCCTGCGCGCCAACGTGGCCGGCCAGGACAAGCAATACAAGACCCGTTTCGACTTCCCCGCCAGTGGCGGCGACAACCCGGAACTGGAACGCCTGTGGGCCTACGCCACCATTCAGGACATGCAACGGGAGATCAATTATTTCGGTGAAGAAAAGGATCTGCAGCAGGGCATCGTCGACCTGGGCCTGGAATACGGCCTGGTCACCAACTACACCTCCATGGTGGTGCTGCGCGACGAAGTCTTTGAGGAGTACGGCATCGAGCGTCGCAATGCCAAACGCCGGGAAATCGAAAAGCTGGCCAAGGCGCAGCGGCAGGCCAACGCGCCCAACAGCAACCGCGTGGACCAGGCACAGCCCATGTACACCACGAACCGTCCCTCCTACAGCGGCGGCAGCGGCAGTGGCGGCGCCTTCGGCATCGGTACCCTGCTGCCCTTCCTGATCCTGCTGGTCGGCGGCGGGCTGCGCCGGCGCCAATGATTCAACTGATGACAGCAACCCTTCCCGGACAGAGTCTCCCCTGTCCGGGTTTTTTCTGGTCGCACCCCCACGGCTTTCCAAACGTAGGGTGGCCGCTTCCGTTTCCTCTAAGCGGCGATGAACCTCTTTACTCCTGCCGACCCTCGATCGCCGACAACAGCACCCCGGCGGCAATCCCCAGGCGTTTGTCCAACCGACCGTCCCGGTCGGCACTGAAATCCACATCCAGTTTGAGAATGAAAGGGTTAAATCGCTGTCGATATTCCGCCACGGGCTTGTCGGCCACACTGGCGTGGTAATGCTGCGGAAAGAAGAACGCCAGAAATTCGATATAGCGGCGCACCAGCGCCTTGAGCATGGAGTCTTCTTCCAGGGTGCCAATTTCCCGACCCTCGTTATCCAGGAAGGTCCAGTGATCGCGCAGGAAGGAGGACTTGAAACCCGCCCGCCGCAACGTACCCACATGCTCATTGCGTTGCGAATCATGCACGTCGTAGGCGCCGGCAAAATCAAAAATGCTGCGTGTGGAAATCCGCAGCAGCTCCTGCTCCTGGGTGTCATCCGCATACAGGCGAATATCCTCGCGGATGCGGAAGCGCTTCATGTTGGAATATAGCGCCAGCTCGCCCGTGTCCGTGTAGAGATGAAAGGCATCACCAAACAGCCGGAAGAATTTGCGGCGGATGGTATAACGGGGATGCTGAAAGCGCACAGCGTGCGTCATGGCCTGCTCTCCTTGGCAAGTCTCTGAATGGGACGTTACGGTTTCTGCTAAACGATGCGGACTGAGTCTCTTAGTAGCAATACAAGCAGGGTTTGTTCCCGCACAATAACCGGGCATCGTGGCAAGATTGACCGAAACAGCACTGACTCTGACATTCAAGGCGACACCATGGATCCGGCATTCTGGCATCAGAAATGGCACAACGGGGAACTGGGCTTTCACCTGCCCCAGGTCCATCCACTCTTGCAACGGTACCTGGGCAAGCTGTCACTGAAAGCCGGGCAGACCCTTTTTCTGCCCCTGTGTGGCAAGACACTGGATATTGGCTATCTGCTGGAGCAGGGCTACAGCGTGATCGGCGCGGAGCTGTCCGGGAAAGCCGTCACCGACCTGTTTGCGTCCCTGAACCGCCAACCGGAGATCTCCCCCTGGCAAGGTGGCAAGCGTTACCGGCAGGGTGACCTGACCGTCTTTCAGGGCGACATTTTTCTGCTGACGCCCGATGACCTTCCCGCCGTGGATGCGATCTATGACCGCGCCGCCCTGATCGCCCTGCCGGACACACTGCGCGCAAGGTATGCCCGCCATATGCAGACGCTGACCCACAGGGCGCGGCAGTTACTGATCACGCTGGAATATGATCAACAGCAGATGGCGGGGCCGCCGTTTTCGGTGGACCAGGAGGAAGTGGAAACGCGGTACGGCGATCACTACCGGGTAACCTCACTCTCCCGAAAAATGATTCTCGACCACGAACCGGTTTTCCGGGAGAAAGGGCTATCGGCGTTATACGAAAATGCGTTTCTGCTGGACTGATTTTTTCGTAGAGGACCGGCGTGCTCGAGACCCGCAAGCCGGCTCGCCTTGCAGGAGCTATGCTCCCATGGCGCTCCCAAGCCTTCGCCATGCAAGCATAGCTCCTACAGAAGACACTCTTCGCAAAATGGCAGAGCACACACCTCTCGGCCCTCTTTGGAAAAATATTTCCTGATCTGGCCGCACTCACGATCAAATCACCAGGGCAACACGCTGCCGTCGGAGTGCCAGAAGGTGCCGCTGTTTTCCAGGTTCAGTTCATCCATGCGGGCAATCAGGTTGGCCGCTGCTTCGTCCACGGTCAGATTACCGCTGTTGCCGGTCATATCGGTCTGTACCCAACCGGGGTGCAAGATTGCCACGGCAATGCCGCGATCGTGCAGGTCCAGCGCCAGGGATTTACCCGCCGCGTTGAGGCCCGCCTTGCTGATGCGGTAGCCGTATTTCTTGCCGGAGGTATTATCGGCGATGGACCCCATCCGCGAGGTCATCAATCCCACCTTGCTGCCCTCACGCAGATTGCCCAGCAATGCCACGGTCACCCGCAGCGGGCCCAGGGTGTTGACCTTGAACTGGTCCAGAAGCTGCTCAAAGTCCATCTGGGCCACCGTCTCACTGAGCATGATGCCGGCGTTGTTGTAGAGAATATCCACCGGAGTATCGCCCAGGGCACTGGTCAGGTTGCTGACCCCGTCTGCGGTGCTCACATCCACCCCGTCAATGACCTCCACCCCACTGTCTATCAGCGCCGTGGACGCCTGGCGGCATACCGCCAGCACCCTGTCACCACGGGCCTTCCAGTGCCGGGCCAGTGCAAGGCCGATGCCCCGGTTTGCGCCGGTAATTACAATTGTCTTCGCCATATCTGCCTCCTTTCCGTTGATATTCCAGCCTCTTAGCGGGCACCCCATTCAAGCACTTCTGTTGTGCATTACAAAACACTGCAATACCAGATACAAAACGACATTTTTAGCCAACATTGGCAGCGCAATGAATTTTATATAGTGCGCGCATGGGTGGATCGCGCTGATACGCCTGTCATACACACTTTGTGTTCATGGAAGATTAAGGGGGAAGTACCCATGCTACATCTTTTGAAAATCCTGCTGATGAGCTCCCTGCTCGTCACCCTGGCCGCCTGCGGCGGCGGCGGTGGTGGCAGCAACCCGACCAACGATAACGGCAACACCAGCGAAGAAACCGGCAACACTGGCGGTGAAGACGAGGGTGATACCGACGGTGGCGACACCGGGGGGGAAGACGGTGGCGACGATGAGACCCCGCCGCTCACCGACGAAGAGAGCCAACAGCTTCTGACGCTGATCGACACCAACAACCACTTTACCGTTTCCGTCTGCCCGCAGACCCTGCTCGGCACCCAGCTGGGTGGCGCCATTGATGTGCTGGCCTGCGAAAACGAAGCGCTGACCAACATCTCCCTGGGCAACGACAACGTGCTGGGCCTGCTCTGCGCCAACACGGTTGCCGCCACTGACACCGACCTGCTCGGCAGTGTGAGCGAACCCACTTTCCTGCCAACCTGCCTGGAAGAAAGCGTTCCTTATCTGATCGACACCCTGGGCGGCGTCCTGGATAGCAGCGGCCCCATCGGCCAGCAGCTGTGCGCCGGCGCTGAAAACCCGCTTGAGTGTGTGGTAGTTGCCCTTAGCACCGTTCCGGACAGCACCCTGGCCGGCGTACTGGGCTACCTGGGCTGCGACAACGCGCTCAATCCCCAGCTCTGCCTGACCCAGGTCGCAGACAACCTGGCCATGGGCGAACCCCTGATCGGCACCGTGAACAGCCTGTCCCTGGCCCTGTGCCCCATTGCCACCAAGGCCGAGGAATTTGCACCGGATCAATGCTTCACCGAAGTGCTGGGCGGTGTGGGCTCCATCCTCAACCTGACCGGCGGTCTGGGCGAACTGTGCCCGGAAGGCGCGGACCCGTTCACCTGCCTGCTGGCGGCTGGCGAAAACCTGGGCCCCATCGGCGAACTGCTGGGTCAAAGCCTGCTGGATCCGAGCATCCTGGAAGACCTGCTGGCTGGCCTGGCCGAGCCGGGCAACATGGAATTGCTGAGCGAACTGCCCGCCATGCTGGAACAGATTCCGGTACTGGGTGAACAACTGGCCGGCCTGCTGGGTAACGGCGGCGACCTGTTCGACACCCTCGGTGACCTGCAATCCCTGCCTGACCTGCTGACGCAAATCCCGGTACTGGGCGACATCCTCAATGGCGCAGCCGGTGGTGGCAGCGGTGGCCTGCCCACCGACGCCCTGAGCCTGGAAGCCCTGATGGGCGCCCTGGAAGGCGAGCAACTGGCCATGGTGACCGACCTGCTGGCCAACGTGCCGGTACTGGGCGATGTGGTCAACCAGCTGCTGGGTGCTGTGTCCTGTGACGCCGCCAACCCGCTGGACTGCCTGACCGACTCCGCCGACCAGCTGGAGCAGTTCACCGCCCTGCTGGAGCAGGTTCCGGTACTGGGTGACGTGCTCAACGAACTGCTGGCCGCACTCACCGGCGCTGGCACCGGTGGCGAACTGCCGGGCACCGACATGCTCAACGAGATTCCGGTACTGGGTGATCTGCTCAACCAGATCCTGACCACCCTGCAGGGCGGCGCTGGCGGCGACATGCTGACCCCGGACCTGGCCATGCTGGAACAGATTCCGGTTCTCGGCGAGCTGCTGAGCAGCCTGCTGGGCGGTCTGATGAGCGGTGATCCTGCCTCCCTGCTGGACGGCATCCTGGACCAGAACGGCAACCTGCTGGATACCGTCTCCGCCCTGGTGGAAGAACTGCCGCTGGTAGGCGACCTGGTCGGTAACCTGCTGGTATCCCTGCTGGGTGAAAGCGAAGCCAGCAACCTGCTGGCCCCGCTGAATGATGCCCTGACCACCATCCCGGTACTGGGTCCGGTACTGGGTGGCCTGCTGGGTCTGCTCGGCTAAGAAGCAGTTACGAGTCGCGAGTGACGAGGAGCGAAAGGCAACCCTTTCCGGGTTTTCGCTCCTCGAAACTCGTCACTCGCTCCCCCCTTCAGCTATCCGGCTGATCCCGCCCCCCAGCCACTTCTGCACAAAAGCTTTTTTGTCATTGTGTCTTTGCTACAGTGGACATCCACTTCAGAAAGGATGCCCATCATGACCATTGCAGTCGGCGATACCCTTCCCACCCTGACCATCAAGACCAACGGCGCCAAAGGCCCGGAAGACCTGAACACCGGGGATTTTTTCAAGGGCCGCAAAGTGGTCCTGTTCGCGGTACCCGGCGCCTTTACCCCAGGCTGTTCCAACACCCACATGCCCGGTTTCGTGATCAACGCCGATGCCATTCTGGAAAAAGCCGATGCCATCGCCTGCATGGCAGTCAACGACGCCTTCGTCATGGATGCCTGGCAGAAAGACCAGAACGCCGAGCACATCACCATGCTGGCGGACGGCAACGCGGAATTCGCCAAAGCCCTGGGCCTGGAACTGGATGCCACCGGTGGCGGCATGGGCATCCGCAGCAAACGCTTCGCCCTAATCGCCAATGACGGCGTGGTGGAATACCTGGGTGTGGATGAAAAAGGCGTGGAAAAAAGCAGCGCCGAAACCGTGCTCGGCGAACTCTGAGACGAACAACGCAAGATAATGTGTAGGGTGCACTGAGCCCAGGCGAACTGCACCATCAAGCGTTGGGCTGGTGCAGTTCGCCTGGGCTCAGTGCACCCTACGTTCAGGCCCGGTCTTTCCCCTCATCACCCGGTTACCGCTGATACGGCACCACTTCATAAGGGTTGCCACCCAGCGCCGCCGAGATATCCGCAATGGCTTTCTGGCCACGGACACTGTTGCCCGCCGCATCCAGTGGCGGGGAAATGGCCGCGATACCGAACTTGCCCGGCGACACCGCAATAATGCCGCCGCCCACCCCGCTCTTGGCGGGCAGGCCGGTGGCATACAGCCACTTGCCGGCATCGTCATACAAACCGGCGGTGGCCATGACCGCCAGCACCTCGGGCACATTGGCCGCTGTCATCACTGCCTTGCCGGTCACCGGATTCACTCCGCCGTTAGCCAGGCTCGCCGCCATTACTGCCAGGTCCCGGGCATTCACACCCACTGAACACTGGCGGGTATAAATATCCGTGGCCTGCACCGGATCGCCCTGCAGATGGCCGTAGGCATGCATCAGATGCGCGATGGCCTGATTGCGCTGATTCGTGGCCGCCTCCGAGGCATAGATGTCGTCCTGCACGGTGAGCTTCCGACCGGCAAAATCGTTATAAAACCCGAGAATCTTTTTCCATACCGTATCGGCATTGCGCCCCTGCACCATGCTGGTGGCGGTAATCGCCCCGGCGTTGACCAGCGGATTCATCTCCGCTCCCCGATACTGCTCGATGGCATGGATGGAATTGAACGGCTGCCCGGTAGCATCCACCCCCATGGTATCCGGTAACGCCGCCACGCCCTTCTCTTCCATCACCAAGGCCATGGTGAAGACTTTGGAGATGGACTGGATCGATACCTCGGATTTCACATCGCCGACACTGAACACCCGGCCATCCACCGTCACCAGCACAATGCCGAAAATGTCTGAATCCACCTTGGCCAGGGCCGGGATATAATCCGCGTTGGCGCCTTCGTCCAGTCCTTGATAACGCTCATGGGCCTGCGTCAGTGCCGCGCGAATCGCCTCCGCCGACGGTAACTCACCGGCCAGCGTCAGGCCCGACACCAACAGGCCACCGACCAACACCATCCTGCTCAGCACTCTCTTCCCTGCAACCCATCCCATGCTCTCTCTCCCTTGCACCAACCAACTTGAACAATGCCACCTTGAGTAGGGATGCTATACGGGTGGCCAGCAACCTGACCAGCACCTATCCGCCACGGGTTCACATCAGCGCCACAGGTTATGTGCTAACAATACGTTATGAACGGCAAGGACAGAGCACCATGAGCATCCTGCAACTGCCCCATGCGAAACCCGAAGCCATCCTCATCGACTGGCACGCTACCCTGGTGGACACCCACGATGCCATGTACCACGCCGTGGACGATGTGTTGCCGCACCTCAAGGAGCTGGACCTGTGGGACCGACTTCTGGACCCGGATGATTCCAAGACCATCGAAGACGCCAAGCTGCTCATTTATGTGAAGGACCATAAACGCCTGCATCCCAAGATCGTTGCCCAGCGAAAAATTTCCCGCACCGATATTTTCGAAGTGTTGTTCGGCAGCGATCAGGATGCCAAGGGCCGTGCCCACCAGGCCTTCGACGAGGCCTATAAAAAATACGTGGACGAAGTGTTCCCCCTGGAAGACGACATCCGCCAGCAGCTGGAACGTATCCGTGCACTGGGCATCAAGGTCGGCCTGATCTCCAATCGCAAACGGGACTTTCTGGAACACGAACTGGCCCTGGTGGACGGTACCGGCTGGGAAGACCTGTTCGATGTGGTGGTGTGCGGCAGCGACGTGAGCAAGCGCAAGCCATCCCCGGAAATGCTGCTACTGGCCATGGAAAAACTGGGCCTTCCCCCCTCGGAAAGCTGCTGGTACGTGGGCGACAGCACCACCGACGTGATCGCCGCCAAGGAAGCCGGTGTTACCTCCATTTTCTACAACGGCGCCGGCTGGGATCAGGCCTGGCTGGACAAGATCTTCCCCAACACCATCAAGCACCCTCATCGCCCGGACGCCGTGGTCGGCAGCATTGCCGAGCTCACCAGCCTGGCCCGCCACCTGCTGGCCCAGCACAAGCGCGTGGAGCGTGCCCGCTAGCCCTCCCGTAGGAGCGTCGCTCGCGGCGCGATCCCCAACGAAGGGAACCCGTTGCCATTCCCGTTGGAGTCTTGCTCGCAAGGCGAAGGAGCCGGGAGAGGGATCAAGGAGTTCGCCTTGCGAGCAGGGCGCCAAAGGGAAGCATTCCGCCTGACCCATCCGTCGTGCTAAAACCCGGATTCGGTCAGCGCCGTAAAATAACAATTGGCCCCTTCGCACCGATCATTAATGGTACGATCGTGCATCTTTTTAGCCGGGAGAGACTCATGGCCAGCAACCCCCTCCACGCCTTCTGCGACGACGCCCTCGGGCACGACGACGCCACCGCCCTGGCCGAGCGATTACGCCAGGGTCAGGTCAGCAACCGGGAGGTCACCGAGGCGGCCATCGCCCGGCTACAGCGCGTGGAGCCCACCCTGAAAGGGCTCACCCTGGACACCTTCGACGCCGCCCGCCAGCGCGCCGGCAGCAAACGCTTCAGCGGCTTCTTCGCCGGTGTGCCCAGCCTGATCAAGGACAACCTGGACCTGCGCGGCCTGCCCACCGGCCACGGCAGCCGCGCCCTGGGTCAGGCGCCACTGAAGAAAACCAGCGGCATCGCCAAACAGTACCTGGCCCAGGGTTTCAACCTGCTGGGCAAAAGCACCCTGCCCGCCTTTGGTTTCACCGCCAGTACCGAACAGGCCGGCGTGCCCGCTACCCGCAACCCCTGGCACACCGACTACTCCGCCGGCGGCTCCTCCGGGGGCAGCGCCGCCCTGGTGGCCGCCGGTGCCGTGCCCATCGCCCATGGCAACGACGGCGGTGGCTCCATCCGTATTCCCGCCGCTTGCTGCGGCCTGGTGGGCCTGAAAGGCACCCGCGGGCGCCTGATCGACCAGGAAGCCGCCAAGGTGCTGCCGGTGAATATCGTCAACGATGGCGTGCTCACCCGCAGCGTCCGCGACACGGCCCACTTCTTTATGGAAGCGGAACGCTACTACCGCAACCGCAAGCTCAAACCCATCGGCCAGGTCACCGGCCCGGGCAAGCAGCGGCTGCGCGTGGGCATGATGATCGACTCCGTCACCGGCGACGCCACCTGCCCGCAGACCCGCCGCGCCGTAGAGGACACCGCCCGCCTGCTGGAAAGTCTGGGCCACACCGTGGAAGAGGCCCGCATCGACCTTCCTGCCCGGTTCGTGGAAGATTTTCTGCTCTACTGGGCCATGCTCGGCTTCCTGGTCAGCAAGGGCGGCAAGGCCCTGTTCCCCCAGGGCTTCGATGCCGGCCAGCTGGACCCGCTCACCCGTGGCCTGGCCGACTATTACCAGCAACGTTTTCTGAAAACCCCGGGCATGCTGCGCCAGCTGCGTCTGGCCCGGCAGCGCTACGCCGCCGCCTTTGCGCAATACGATGTGATCCTCAGCCCGGTACTGGCCCACACCACCCCGCAAATCGGCTACCTGGGCGCCGACCTGGCCTTCGACACCCAACTGGAACGGCTGCTGCGCTACACCACCTTCACCCCCGCCAACAACGCCTCCGGCGGCCCCGGCATCTCCCTGCCCCTGGACCAGACTGACGATGGCCTGCCCATCGGCGTGCAGTTCTCCGCCGCCAACGGCGAAGAGGCCCTGCTGTTGGGTCTGGCCTTCGAACTGGAAGAGGCCCACCCCTTCCAGTCTCTGGGTAGGGTGCAGTGAGCTTCAGGCGAACTGCACCATCATCGCCCCACAACACCAAAGCGCCTGGTAATTACAGGAAGGGCTAATCGAACGGTGTTGTGGGCTTCGATAAAGGCGAATGCCAATAAATCCAACCATTCTGCTGCAGGCAGGTTTGTAACCCGCTGACTTTCCTGCTCTTATCTATTTATATGCAAAATAAGGCATTTCGACATGACGCCGGCGCGCTCATTGGATGCTCGAGCCGGCCCCGAATACCCGTTAGCAGTCGCACGCCCATATCTTGAGAAATGAGTAAAAAAGGGATAATTTGTACTCATGATCGAATTCGAATTTGATCAAACCAAAAGCAAAGCCAACCAGGATAAGCACGGGATTGATTTCGAGGCCGCCCAGGCGCTCTGGAACGATCCATACTTGCTGGAGGTTCGCGCAAAATCAGAGGACGAACAACGGTTCTTGCTGATCGGAAAAATAGGGCGAAAGCACTGGTCTGCTGTCGTCACCTACAGGGAAGACCGTATTCGCCTGATTTCAGTCAGGCGCTCCCGCAAGAAGGAGGTGGAACTCTATGAAAGCTAAAGATTTCGATAAGAAATTCGAGAAAGACCAGGAAGATATCGTCGATGACCTGGATCTTTCTTCTGCTCGCCGCGTTAACCAGGCACAAAAACGAATCAACGTGGATTTCCCGAGCTGGGTTGTCGAGTCGCTGGATCGTGAAGCGGCGCGCATAGGCGTCACCCGCCAATCAATCATCAAAGTCTGGCTGGTTGAGCGCCTCCAAGCAGAAGCCGCCAACAAGCCGCTTAATGGAGACCCCGCAAGCGGGGCGCAATAGTAGAGCCCGTGAAAAACAAGTACACCACCCCTTTATGGCTTGCCTTGCTAATCCTGGCATTGATTGAATCAATGGTACATTTTTTACCAGAGTCTATAGGCGGTTTACTACCCGCTCTCTTTATTGCTTTATCTTTTATCGTTTTCAAAAATCTGCCCATAGGATACCGGATCTTTCACTTGATATTTAATGCTCAATTTCTCCTCTACATTTTCTTTATCATGCTATTTTCATACAAAGATCTGATCTCAGGATCGACTGTAGATTCGGCAATTGCGTACTCCTCTTTTACGCCCGTCATATTTGTGTATTTGTTTTTTTTGCTAATACTCGGGCTGTCTTACCTTCCGTATTACATTCTGATGAAGGGCAAAACTCAGGCCACCTGACATCACCGAAACTGGCTCGGCGACACCCCGTACCATTTCTTGAACGCCCGGGAAAACGCACTCACCTCGGAAAACCCCAACAGAAACGCCATCTGTGTCACCGTCATCCCCGGGGTGCGCAGGTGGCGTTCCACCAGAGTCTTGCGGGTGTCCTCCAGCAACTGTTTCCAGCTCAGCCCCTCGTCTGCCAACCGCCGCTGCAGGCTGCGGGTGCTCATGCAGCATTCCGCCGCCGCATCCGCCTGGGCGGGCTCGCCATCCGGTAAACGCTGCTCGATCCACAATGCCAACCGGCTGGCCAAAGCCGCCTGCTCACTGGCAGCCAGTCGCTGGGCCAAGGTGGCATCCAGCATGGCGGCCAGCTGCACATCGCTGGCCGCCAGCATGTGCTGGGCGTTGTCCTTGTCGAACGCCAGGCTGTAGTGATCCGCCACCGACACCTGACAACGAAAATAGCGGGCCATGGCCTGGCGTAACCCCGGCTCCAGCCACTCCGGTGCGCACACCGCCACCGGGTTATGGTCACGATGAATACGAATCCGCAGCAGGCGAACAATGGTGGCCATGACAAAGACAATGGCCTGGGGGTGGGGCTGGTGATCGGTATTGGAGGTAAAGCGCAGGGCCACACTGTGGTCATCAGCGATCAGGTCCGTGGTCACCAGATCGCTGATCAGGCGATGAAAGCGGGTAATGCGGTTGAGCACGCTGTACAGATCGCCCCCCGCCGCCACCGCCAGCCCCAAAGCCCCAAAGGTGTTGTACTGGGCATGGCGGGCCACCTCGATGGCCATGCCCGGGTCGCCCAGCTCCTGCAGGCAATCATCCAGCAGCGCCGTGGACACCGCCGCATCCAGCCGGGCCTCAGGGTCCTGCACCATCTGCGGGTCCAGCCCGTGGCGACGCAGAATGGCATCGCCGTCCAGCCCCCGCTCGTGCAACAAGTGCACTAGCGGCCCCATCAGCAGCGCTGCCGCCTGTTTTTTTTCTGACATTGGCGTCCCCGGTCAAACGGTTGGCGGGCAAAGCCGAGTTTTCCTGGCCGGCCTTGCCTAAAGTCGTTGCCATCGAGAAATGGAGGTTTCCCATGGCAACTGCACCTGCCCGCGGCAAGTCCGCGACAGACAAGAAGATTCAACGCGACATCATCGCTATCAGTGATGATATACGGCAACGGCACGGCTGGCTCAAGCACCAGAACGCCATCGGCTTCGGCATCTTTGCCCTGGCGATTGCCGGTTGCACCCTCAACGCCGTGCTTTACCTGCAAGGCATCATGCCCGCCTGGGCGGTGATCCTGCTGACCGCCTTCTGGACGTCACTGCTCCATGAACTGGAGCACGACCTGATCCACTGGATGTACTTCAAGAACAACAAGCTGGTTCATCACCTGATGATGCTCGGCGTGTACCTGTGGCGCCCTACTACCATCAACCCCTGGGTGCGTCGCCACCTGCACTTCCATCACCACAAGCATTCCGGCAGCGAGACCGACCTGGAAGAGCGAGGTATCACCAATGGCGAGAAGTGGGGCCTCAAGCGCCTGATCATGGTGGGCGACAATATGCTGGCCGTCTATCTGCGTGCGGTGAAATACCTGACCGAACCCCTGAAGCTCTACCGCCGCGGCGTTATCACCCGCAAGGACCTGAAGAACTTCCGTCTCATCGGCCTGGTGAGCTACAACCCCCTGGGCGTGATCGTCCACGCCATCTGGCACTTCTTCGTGCTCTACCACCTGCTCAATGGCGCCGCCTGGCTGGCCGACATCAGCATCCCGTGGCCGGAAGTGGTCACCGCCCAGTTCAGCTGGATCACTCCGCTGGTAGTGGTGCTGATCGCCCCCAATATGCTGCGCACCTTCTGCCTGCACTTCATCTCGTCCAACATGCATTACTACGGCGATAACGAACCCGGCAAGATCACCGAACAATGCCAGGTGCTCAACGTCTGGTGGCTGTGGCCCCTGCAGGCCTTCTGCTTCAACTTCGGCAGCACCCACGCCATCCACCACTTCGTGGTCCGCGACCCCTTCTATGTACGGCAGATGACCGCCAAGCGGGCGCACGAAGTGCTCAGGGAAAATGGCGTACGGTTCAATGATCTGGGTACGTTCCGACGGGCCAACCGGATGCACGAAAAGCCGCAAGCCGCTTGAGAGTAATGACTTGCCAACAAAAAGCCCGCTGCGTGCGGGCTTTTTTGTCAGCGGAATGTCATGGCCTTCCCACCTCTCCCTTTAGAATCTTTATTATCATCAAGCACCTTGCTGTCATAGGCTGTTAGCATACCCTTCAGGTGTTATAGAGAACGTTCCACATAACTCAGTGTAAGAGATCCCCATAACATCCCAACCCATTGTTATGACGGGCTTTTTCTTTCTGTTCAGGAGTATGGTTTCAGAGTTATAAGGAACCGAGTTGTGTGGAACGTTCTAACTAATACGCGTTTAAGGTCTAAAGAAGGGTCAGGGAAAGATGAAGATATCAAGAGTTTCGATAGAAAATTTCCGCTCAATCAAAAAAACAGAATTCAATTGCAGTAATTTCAATGTATTTGTTGGGCAGAACAACGCTGGAAAGACCAATTTTTTTGAAGCGATAGAGTGGTTTTTCAACGGGCTTCCGAAAGGTAAATCCATAAGAGATCTGCATCCAAATCGAGATACAGAAAAAGAAATATGCGTCGAGATAGAATTTTCAGATGCGCAGCATGGTGCCAAGAACATGCGCAATGAAGGAAATCGAGAAAAAATGCTCAAGGTTCTCAATGGTAGCGATACCCTCATCGTTAGAAGAAAGAGCTCAGAGCCCACAAAAAGAAAGCTTGTTATTGAAGGGGCTGAGTTAGAGAGGAATCCTGCTGGCTTCGATAAAGCATTTAACGACTTCCTTCCAAAATTTGAATATATACACACTAAACAATATTTTGATGAGGTTGCAAAGTATTCTGCTAAAAGCCCCATAGGGATAATGCTTTCTTCGGTTTTGGAAGAAATCCTTCAGGACAATCCACAATACCGTGAATTTAGAGAAAAGTTTGATGAACTATTTGATGATGATGGATCACAAGTAAAAATCGAATTCGACCGACTTGGCGGCAGTGTAAAAACACATCTTGAAAAGCAATTTGCCGAATGCACTAAAGTTAGTTTTGAAGTGTCCAGCCCGGAATTCAACGACTTATTAAAGAATTTCCAAACTCGTGTGGACGATGGCGTTGAAACCTACGCCTCTGAAAAAGGCGATGGCATGCAAAGGGCCTTAATGTTGGCCATCATCCAGGCTTACGCTGAATATAGGAAGGGCCGTGAAGAAGCCGGAAAATCATTCCTATTCTTTATTGATGAGGCGGAGCTTCACTTGCATCCCACAGCGCAAAGAAAATTGAAAAATGTTCTTTTGGAATTATGTGCAGACTTAGATCAGGTTTTCTTAAATACTCATTCTTCCGTTTTTGTTGCCGATGACCATCCGGACCAAACCATATATAAGGTCGAGAAAGAAGAAAGAATAACAGGATTTAGACCTGTTGATGCCTTAGACAAGCCATATGTCGTCTTCGAATTGCTAGGCGGGAGCCCTTCTGACCTTCTCCTACCCCGAAATTTTCTTATTGTAGAGGGCCCTAGCGAGGTAGAGTTTCTTACTCGTGTCATTCGCCGATTTTATAGTGACAAGCCGTCAGTACAGATTATTTCTGCAGAGGGTGACACGCATCAAGCAAGAAGATCAATCAATGCAATCAGGAAATCTTTTAAGCCCCTCGAAAATTCAATATTTGAAGAAAGAATGGTCGTTTTGTGTGATGCCCCCACACAAAATGCTCAAGCAGGCTTTGATGAATTTGTGAGGGATTTTAAACCCTATAACGATAGAGGTCAGATTAAAATTTTAGAGAACGGTTCACTTGAAGAGTGCTATCCAGATTTTGATGATTGGAAAAGAACAGAACAACAAGTCTCAGACATGTCTGGAAAGCAGAAAACGAAGCTTTCGAAACGAGTCGGCGATCAAATATCTAAAGAACAATTCGAAAATGAAATGAAACCTGTTTATGAAACCTTGGTTTGTACGTGGGATCGAGCTTTTTGAAACTTAAAAAGTCGCGTCACGCGACCGCTCTAAAGCGCGCCGGTGCGCTTCAGGATTAATTTCCCGAGCTACCCAAGAAAAGCAGATCTCCTTTGAGAAAACAGACTCGAAACGGCCCAACACCATGAACATTATCAATATCGCAGACACCGTCATGAATCGCGCCGCCCGCTATCACGATCATCGTGTTGAGGGCCTGGAGCATATCCCGGCCAGTGGCCCTGCGCTGATTGTGGTAAACCATTCCCTGGCCACCTATGACAGCGGCCTGCTGGCTGCCGCCGTGAGGGAACGCCTGGGTCGTGATGTGTGGCTGCTGGGTGACCGCTATATCTTCAAGATTCCGGTGGTCCGCGATCTGGCGTCGGCCTACGGTTTTGTTGAAGGTTCACAGCATAATGCGGAGAGTCTGTTGCGCGATGGCGAGCTGGTGTTGGTGGCGCCGGGGGGCATGCGTGAAGCGCTGCGGCCCAGCAGCCAGAAGTACCAGCTGAATATCCGTGACCGGAAAGGGTTTGCGCGGCTGGCCATGCGTACCGGCGCGCCGGTGGTGCTTTCCGCCTGCCCGGCGGCGGACGACATTTATCATGTGGTTGCGAACCCGGTGACCGACTGGGTGTACAACCGCTACAGGCTGGCCGCCCCGGTTATCCTAGGCAAATACGGCACCCCCATTCCCAGGCCCGCCAAACTGGTTCATTACCTGAATGCACCAATGTCACCGCCCGGCAATTGTAGCGACGATGACCCTAATGCCGTTGATGCCTTTCATGCCACGCTGGAGCGCCGTTTGCAGGAAATGCTGACGGAATATGCCAGCACCTGAAGGACACAACCAATGAAAAGCGCGGAAACTTTCTGGGACAAGGCCGCCGCCCACTATGCCAAAAGTCCGATTCGGGACGAAGCCAGCTACCAGAAAAAACTGGCCATCACCCGGGAGTACTTCCAACCGGATTGGTCTGTATTGGAATTCGGTTGTGGTACTGGCGGCACAGCCATCCTCCATGCGCCTAATGTGCGGGACATTCTTGCCACGGATATTTCCAAAAATATGCTGGAGATCGCGCAAACCAAAGCTGCTGATGCCGGCATTGGCAATATCCGCTTCCAGCAGGGCACGCTGGACAGCCTGCCGCTGGCCCCCGGGAGTTTTGATGCCGTGCTGGGATTGAATATCTTGCATCTGCTGGAAGACCCCGACGCCGCCATCGGCCGAGTCAGCAGCCTGCTGAAACCCGGCGGTATTTTCGTTGCCAACACGGTACTTGCCGCCGATTTGAAGCTGCACTGGCGACTGCTTATCCCGTTAATGCAGGCGCTTGGTTTTGCGCCCCATGTCAGCCGCTTCGCCAAGGACGAACTGCTGGCCATGCTGATGCGAGCCGGCCTGGAAATGGATTATGAATGGCAGCCGGATTCCTTTTCTGTCTTTATGATTGCCAGGAAGCGCACCTGATTTTCGTTTTCCGGGCGGGCGCCTGGTCAATACTGTCCGACCAGATCACCGTGAACTCTTGAAAATTTTCCTCTAACCCTTATCGTCATGATCGCCGACAGTTCTGTCGGTCATTTGCATGACAGACCCGATGCGCCTGACAGCCACCCTGCTCCGTGGCCCACGGTCGGCTGCACGTCTGTCTGTTTCCTGTCTGGAGAAATATCGCACACGCCTTATCGCAGGCGGTTTCTGAACGGTGGATTAGATCGCGGAGGTGATTTGATGTCAGCGCAGAACCTGACTTGCCCGGCCCCGATACAGGCCGACCCCTACCCCACCCGGCTGCACCAGCAACCGGAACAGCACTGGCACGAGCGTCGGGAGAATACGGTCAAAGGCCGCCACTTGCCCGGCCCACTGACCGAACAACAGCTGGATCGTTTCGAGGAAAACGGCTTTCTTTTCGAGCCCGGTTTTCTGCCGCCTGAGGAGGTGGCCTCTCTGACCCAAGCCATGAGCGAGCTGCTCAATCGTGAGGACTACCGGGGCAAGCCGTTCACTATCACCGAGCCGGATAGCCATGAGATCCGGTCCGTGTTTGCCGTGCATTTCCTGCACCGGGCCTTTCAACACCTGGCCCGCGATCCGCGACTGACCCAACGGGTGGAGCAGATTCTCGGTGGCGGCCACTATGTGCACCAGTCCCGGATCAACTACAAGCCCGGCTTCAAGGGCAAGGGGTTCAACTGGCATTCGGATTTTGAAACCTGGCATGCGGAAGACGGCATGCCGGCCATGCATGCGGTAAGCGCCTCCATCATCCTGACGGATAATCACTCCTTCAACGGGCCGCTGATGCTGATCCCCGGCTCTCACAAGCACTTTATTCCCTGTGTGGGCCCCACACCGGATGAGCACCACAAGCAATCACTGAAAACCCAGCAGATCGGCGTCCCCTCGGAGCAGGCGTTGGCAGCCATGATCAACCGCCATGGTATCGACGCCCCCACCGGCCCGGCTGGCAGCCTGCTGCTGTTCGACTGCAACACCCTGCACGGCTCCAACGCCAATATGTCACCGGACCCGCGCAGCAATGTGTTTTTCGTGTTTAACCGGCGCGACAACGCCTGCGTACAACCCTATGCGGCCAGGCAACGCCGCCCCCGGTTTCTGGGGCACGAACCGGATCGGCTTTGGCAAGCGGACGATAGTTAACAGTGAATAGTGAACAGTTAACAGCGAAAACAAAAAAGGCCGCACCCCGATTTGGGCGCGGCCTTTTTCATTTCAGTTGGAGTAACGCTCTCGCGCGCGCTGTTAACTATTCACTGTTAACTGTTAACTGCCTTACTCCTTGTGGCGAAAAAACCGCTGGATACTGGAAAAGTCTTTTTCGGAGTAGCCATGGTTTCCATGGGCGGCGTAGAGGCTTTTTGCCAGGTTTCCCATGGGGGTGGCGGACTGGGTGCTCAGGGCGGCTTGCAGTGCCAGGCCCAGATCCTTGTTCATCAGCTTCACGGCGAAGCCGCCTTCGTAGTCTTTCGATGAAGGGACATTTTCCATGACACCGGGCCAGGGGTTGTACTTGTCCAGGGACCAGTTATCGCCGGAACTGGCTTTCATGATCTCGGACAGTACCGCCGGGTCCAGGCCGTGGTCCGCGCCCATCTGCAGGGCTTCCGCGGTGCCGATCATGTGGATGGCGAGCAGCATGTTGTTGCAGATTTTCGCCAGCTGGCCGGCACCGTTGTCGCCGGCACGGAACACCTGGGCGCCCATGCATTCCAGCACCGGGCGGGCCCGTTCGATGGCGTCGCTTTCACCGCCACAGATAAAGGTCAGGGTGCCGGCCTTTGCCCCGCCCACGCCACCGGAGACCGGGGCGTCGATCATCACCCTGCCCTGCTCTCGGGCAATGCCTGACACATCCCGCGCAGTGTCCGCATCGATGGTGGAGCAGTCGATAATCAGGGCGCTTTTATCAATGTGTTGCAGCACGCCGCTGTCACCAAGGTACAAGCCACGAACCGCCGCCGCCGAGGGCAGCATGCTCACGATCACATCCGCTCCCTGCACCGCTTCAGCGGCACTCTCGGCAGCCTTGACGCCATCATTCACTGCGGCCGCCAACAGGGCGGGCACCAGATCAAATGCCGCTACCTCATGTCCGGCCTTGACCAGATTGGCGGCCATGGGACCACCCATATGACCGACACCGAAGAATCCGATTTTCATGATTGTCTCTCCCTGCCGCTTTCCCGAGCGGATATTTTTGTGCGTTTAGAGACGGGCCGGACGTCTGACGTCGGATGTCTGACGCCAACCCCATTCAAGATTTTTTGTCGTCCGACGTCAGACCTCCGACGTCCGACCCTTTACAGAAACGATAAATCTTTCAGCACATTGCGCGCGATAATCACGCGCATGATTTCGTTGGTGCCTTCCAGAATCTGGTGCACCCGCGTATCACGCACGTAGCGCTCCAGCGGGTACTCACTGATATAGCCATAGCCACCATGCAGTTGCAGGGCCTGGTTGCAGACGTTGAAACACAGGTCCGTGGCCAGGCGTTTGGCCATGGCGCACAGCATGCTCTTATCGCTGTGATTCTGATCCAGTTTCCAGGCGGCCAGGCGCACCATTTGCTGGGCAGCCACCAGTTCTGTGGCCATATCCGCCAGGGTGAATTGCACGGTCTGGAAATCACCGATGGCCTGGCCGAACTGTTTGCGTTCCTGCACGTATTGCTGGGCCTGGCGCAGAGCCGCCTGGGCCGCACCCAGCGAGCAGCTGGCGATATTGATACGCCCACCATCCAGCCCGGCCATGGCGATTCGGAAGCCCTGCCCTCCTTCACCGATCAGGCAATCGGCAGAAATTCGTGCGTCTTCCAGAATCACCGCCCGGGTGGGCTGGCTTTTCCAGCCCATCTTGGCTTCGTTGCGCCCATAGCTGATGCCGCGGGTATCCGCGGGCACCGCAAAGCAGGAAATGCCGCCGGCTCCGGGCCCACCGGTGCGCGCCATCAATACCAGCACATCGGTATCGCCGGCGCCGGAGATGAAGGCTTTGGCGCCATTCAGCACATAGTCATCGCCGTCTTTTTTCGCAGTGGTGCTTAATGAGGCCGCATCGGAACCGGCCCCCGGTTCGGTAAGGCAGTAGGACGCCAGCTTTTCCCCACTCATCAGGTCCGCCGCCCAGCGCGCCCGGATGGCATCGCTGCCAAACCGGGTGAGCATCCAGGTGGCCATATTGTGGATGGTGATGAAAGCCGTGGTCGAGGTGCAGCCCTGGGAGAGTTGCTCGAAGATCAGCGCCGCATCCAGTCGGCTCAGCCCCATGCCGCCGTGCTCTTCATCGCAGTACAGGGAACAGAACCCCAACGCCCCGGCTTCACGAATGGCGTCTTTGGGAAAGAGGCTGTTTGCATCCCATTCTGCGGCGAAAGGCGCCAGCGCTTTTTCAGAAAACTGTCTGGCCGTTTCGCGGAAGGCGATTTGTTCTTCGCTAAAAGAAAAGTCCACGCGTTGATCCTTTCAAGACCTTTTCATCATTCAAGACCCTGCCCCGGGAGCGTCGCTGGCGGCGCGATAACCTGACGCTGGAATCGCGCCGCCAGCGACGCTCCTACGGAGAATCCCGTCACTTCAAATTGATACTCATGTTTGGCCCGGCCGCCGGAATATCGGAATCGAACCAGCGACTGGTGACGGTCTTGGTTTCTGTGTAGAAGCGCACGGCCTGTTTGCCGTAGG
>Ga0208703_100021_pt1:0-15000 | contig 51289 bp, 40 predicted proteins | sample DeeseametaMP0626_FD_184207 | JGI IMG/M metagenome (GOLD analysis project Ga0208703, IMG submission 184207) | Marine microbial communities from the Deep Atlantic Ocean - MP0626 (SPAdes) | ecosystem: Environmental > Aquatic > Marine > Oceanic | place: South Atlantic Ocean | collected...
CACCGTGTCCAGGGATTCACGGATAATGGTAGCGGCCAGATCACCGGCATCGTGCCCTCCCATGCCATCGATCACCGCCCACAGCCCGTCACTGTCCCGGCACACCAGGGTGTCTTCATTGGCAGGTCTGCGCCCTTTATGGGTGCGCCCCTGCCCCCTCCAGATTGTCATTATTATCGTACCCGCTGCAGGAGCCAGATCCCCAGAATGAGGCACAGCGCCGGTGGTACAACCGCCGCCATCAAGGGTTCGGTATGAAACACCAGCGATAATTGGCCAAAGAACTGCTGGCCGTAATGGAAGATCAGCCCGGCCACAATCCCTGCGGTGAGACGCAGGCCCATGGTGACCTCTCGCAGTGGCCCGAACACGAAAGAGATGGCGATCAGCACCATGCCGATCGTGGCCAGCGGCATGAACAGTTTCTGCCAGAAACTCAGCATGTAATCGGCGGTTTCCAGTCCCTGGCGTTTCAGGTAATCGGTGTACTCGAGCAGCTTGGCCATGGCCAGATGATCCGGTTCCAGCACCACGATACTGAGCAGCTGCGGAGTCAGTTTGGTTTGCCACCGGGCGTTATCGCGATTGAAGACTTCGGTTCCTTCATCGGAAAGCCGGGTTCCCTTGATGCCTTCCAGGGACCAGTAATCGCCCTGGTAAATGGCCCGCTCGACAAACTGGGTTTCCGTGAGCTTGTGATTGTCATCAAAGCGATAGCGGGTCAACCCATGCAGCACACCGTTGGGTTGCACCGCGTTGATATGAATGAACTCCGGCCCTTCCCGGTGCCAGTAACCATATTTGGAACGCAGCGCCTCGCCGCCCCCTTCCGCCATGGAACGGTTACTCTGCGCCACCTGCTCCGAATAGGGCGTCAGGTATTCACCAAGAGGAATGGACAGCAGGATCAGCAGGAAAACCGGACGCAACACCAGCCAGCTCACCTTCAACGTGGAGACACCGGAAGCCCGAATCACCGACAGTTCGCCGCTATTGGCCAGCAGACCAAGGCCAATCAGGGTCCCCAGCAAGATGGCCATCGGCAGGTATTCATGCACACGCCGGGGGGTGGTGGTGAGAATAAACTGCAGCGCCTGCATGGCCTGATAATCCCCACGCAGACCTTCCAGTTCATAGATAAACCCGAACAGACAATCCAGGCCCACGATAATGCCCAGAATCGCCAGCGTAGGAATCAATACCGCCCGCCAGAAGTAGCGTTTCAGTAATCTCACGCCCGCCTCCTGCGGCGGAAAATCCGACCGCCGAAATACAACAAGAACACCACAATCACTGCGGTAAGGTGTACCCAGCCAGTGTGCAGGTACCAGGGCAGAGCTCCCTCATGGTCCTCGATAGCACTGCGTGTGACCAACAGCATGCCCACGTACAGCATGTAGCCAAGCACCGCCGGGATCAGCCGGTAAAAACGGCCCTGGCGCGGGTTCACCCGGGCCAGCGGAATCGCTGCCAGGGCCATGATGGGCACGGTCAGAATCAGGGAAATACGCCACTGCAACTCCGCCATGGCATCGCGACTGTTGTCCCGTTCGTTGATCAACTCCGCCGTCGGCCGACCGCGCACCTTGGGAGGGCGGCTGTCGGTTCGCTCCTTACCGATTCTTACCTTCGCTTCCTTGAAGCCGATTTCCTTGTAGTCACTCTGGCCCGGCTTGCCTTGATACTGGAAGCCCTCGGTCAGTAACAGATAGCTGATGCCCTCTTCCTGTACCAGCTTGCCGCTCTTGGCCCAGACCGTCAGCAAACGATCCGCCTCGCCGCGGGCCTGGAACCGGGCATCCGCCACGAACACATTTTCCAGCACGCCTTTTTCCCGGTTCATCTGCTCCGCGTAGGTGGCACGCTGGGTATTGCTGGAGCCTTTTACGTGGAAACGCCCCGGGGTGAGCAGTTCCAGCACCGAGCGGTCTTTCTGCTCTTCAAAGATGCGGTTCACTTCCGCATCGCCCCTGGGCGTCACATAGAGGGAAAACATGGCGACCAGGGTAGTAGCCATGAGGATAGGCAGAATCAGTGACCGGACGATCCGGCGATGGCCCTGGCCACCGGCCTGCAGCACCACCATCTCGTTATCCATGTGCATGCGACCGAGCACCAGCAGCAGGCCGATATAGAGGCTGAGGGGGACGATCATCTGCAGGAATTCCGGCATCCGGAAGGCCATCACCAAAAACAGGGCGTCGGCGGCGATTTCGCCGGCGGCGGCTTCGGCGAGGTATTTGATAAACCGGCCACTGACCAACACCATCACCAGAATAAAGGTGACCATGACGGTGGTCATGAAGACTTGCCGGTTAATATAACGATGAAGAATCAAGGGCTGGCCCACTCATTCATGTCTGCAAAAAGGCACCGACACCCCGAAAAGGCAGGACTGAGCGCCTGCGGGAGCGGCACATACCGCGCGGGCGACCCGGCAACCAGGCACCTGCGGCAGCAGTGAATGGGTCCTAGTGTAACTGACTGACTGGCCAAGGTGATAATCAAGCGCAATGAAATACCGCTGACAGCGGCGGTTTCGCTGGCAACCCGGCACGCCCCGGCACCCTGCCCCGATTGCGTTTGAACGCCGAACAGCCCACTATTTCCCTGTTTTCGCACCGGCAAGCGCTCTTGCCGCGTGTCAAACCTTGATTGATATGGAGACAGCATGGACTTCGCAGTGAGCAACAGGCCCCTGGACAAATTCAAAGCCGATGCACTGATTCTGGTGCTGGGCAAGAACAGCGATCTTCCGGAGTCACTGCCGGAGAGCACCCGCAACCAGCTCACCCGTTTCATCAAGGCCGGCGACTTTGACGGCAGCAAGGGCCAGATGAGCTGGCTGCACCAGCCGGAAGGTCTGGCCGCCGCTCGCCTGCTGCTGGTAGGCCGGGGCGACAAGCAGCCCTCCGATCTGCAGTGGCAGGAACTGCTGCGCCAGACGGTGAAAACGGTTCGCAAAGCACCGGTCAAACACGCCGTCTGGTTGCTCGACGCAAGTCTGCCGCAAAGTCTGGAGTGGCAGGCCCGTGAAGGCACCCGGGTGGCAGAAGAAAGCACTTACCGCTTCGATCAGTACCGCAGCAAGCCGGCACCGGCCAGCAAGCTGGGCAAATGGACCTTCTGGCATGCGGAAAAAGATGCCGCCCTGAGCAAGGCAAGCAAGACCGGCAAAGGCGTGGCAAGCGGCGTCAACCTGGCCCGGGACCTGGGCAATCTGCCGCCCAACGACTGCTACCCGGAGTACCTGAGCGGCGTGGCCCGAGATCTGGGCAAGGCCTACGACAAACTCACCGTCAAGGTGATCAGTCAGGCCCAGGCTGAAAAAATGGGCATGGGCGCCTTCGTTGCCGTGGCCAAGGGTTCCGAGCGCCAGGGCCAGATTATCGTCATGGAATACAAGGGCGCCAAACCCGGCAAGGCGGGCCCCGTGGCCCTGGTCGGCAAGGGCATCACCTTCGATACCGGCGGCATCTCCCTCAAGCCCGGCGCCAATATGGACGAGATGAAATACGACATGGGCGGTGCTGCCAGCGTGTTCGGCAGCGTCAAGACCGTGTGCGAGCTGGACCTGCCCATCCATATGGTGGCGGTGGTTGCAGCGGCGGAAAACATGCCCGACGGGCGCGCTTCCCGGCCCGGGGATATCGTCAAGACCCTGTCCGGGCAGACCGTGGAAATTCTCAATACTGACGCGGAAGGCCGGCTGGTGCTGTGTGATGCGTTGACCTACGTGCAGCAGAAACACAAACCACACACCGTCATCGATGTCGCGACCCTCACCGGCGCCTGCGTTGTCGCCCTGGGCGCCCATGCCCAGGCGGTATACAGCAACGACGATGATCTCAGCCAGGCGCTGCTGGCCGCCGGCCAGGAGACCGGTGACCGGGGCTGGCCCATGCCCCTGTGGGACGAGTACCAGAGCCAGCTGGACAGTCCCTTCGCCGACATGCAGAACATCGGCGGCCCCAAAGCCGGCTCCATCACTGCCGCCTGCTTCCTGTCACGTTTTGCCAAGGACGTGAAATGGGCGCATCTGGATATCGCCGGCACCGCCTGGATCAGCGGCGGCATGAGTAAAGGTGCTACCGGTCGTCCGGTCCCCATGCTGACCCGCTATCTGATGAACCTGAGCCAGTAATGGACCGGTCGCCGGAAACCTGATGGCCGGCGACGACAGCGCAACCCACGCGTCAGACGTGCATCTGTCACGTCTGACGCTCGCAGGCCCACCATGACCGAAGTGACTTTCTACCTGAGCAACAAAGCTGGCGACGGCGTTCGTCAGGCGCTGGCCTGGCGCATTGCCGACAAGGCCCAGAAACAGGGCCGGCTGGTCTATATTCATTGCCGGGATGCGGACCATGCACGGCAACTGGACCAGCAGTTCTGGCAGACTCCTGCCACTGGCTTCCTGCCCCACGGGACTCAGCAGGAAGGCAAGGCCCCGGTCATCCTGGGTCACGGCGAGGATCCCGGCGACCACCACGATGTGCTGATCAACCTGACCGATCAGGTGCCGGATTTTGCCTCCCGTTTCCAGCGGGTTGCAGAGATGATCAGCGGTGCCGAGAATGAAAGACAGGCCGGGCGTGACCGATTTCGCTACTACCGCGAGCGGGGCTTCCCGGTCACCACACACGAACTGGGCTGAACACGCCACGGACACCACCATGAGCGACCGGGAGACACGAAAAAAAGAGCTTCTCAAGGAGCTCGGCGACGTCCAGTCACTGCTGGACGACAAGGAGGCTCGGCCAGCCCCTTCGACCACCGGCCCCGGCAGCCTGGAGCGAGAGCAGATCCGCAAGCTCGCCAGCGAACGGCACAATCCCTTTCTTGGCAGTCCACCCCCGGCCCCCCAAGATCCTGTGGCGCCTGCCGTCATGGCCCCGTCCCCTTCTTCTGCCCGCCCGGCTTTGAACAGCGATGATATTGATGCGGTGATCGATGAGCTGGTGGCCGAGGCCCTGCCGAAGCTGGAAAAAGCCCTGCGCCTGAAGCTGCGTGCCGCCCTGCGCAAAAAGTCGTAAGTCCTCGCTTTCCCGGATATCCCCTCAGCAGGCTCCGGCAACCGGGTTTTCCCGCAACCCGCGACGCAGCCGCCCCGCTCCGCTATAATTCGCCCTCATTTTTTACTGGTTTAGAAGCGGACTCATGGACAAGACTTATCAACCCGATCGCATCGAACAGGCCTGGTATGAAAACTGGGAAAAAGCCGGTTATTTCAAGCCGTCCGGCCAGGGTGATTCCTTTTGCATCATGATTCCGCCCCCCAATGTGACCGGCAGCCTGCACATGGGCCACGCCTTTCAGGACACCATCATGGATACCCTGGTGCGCTACCGACGCATGCAGGGTCGCAACACCCTGTGGCAGGTAGGTACCGACCATGCCGGTATCGCCACCCAGATGGTGGTGGAGCGCAAGCTGGCCGGAGAAGGCACCAACCGTCATGAGCTTGGCCGTGACAAATTCCTGGAGAAAGTCTGGGAGTGGAAAGGCGAATCCGGCGGCACCATTACCCGTCAGCTGCGTCGCATGGGCGCCAGTGTGGACTGGACCCGCGAGCGCTTCACCATGGACGAGGGCCTGTCCAACGCGGTACGCGAAGTTTTTGTCCGCCTGCACAAAGAAGGCCTGATCTATCGCGGCAAGCGGCTGGTGAACTGGGACCCGACCCTGCATACCGCCATCTCCGATCTGGAAGTGGAGAATGTGGAGGAGCAGGGCCACATGTGGCATTTCCGCTATCCGCTCTCCGATGGTTCCGGGCACCTGGTGGTGGCCACCACCCGCCCGGAAACCATGCTCGGCGATACCGCTGTGGCGGTGCACCCGGAAGACCCGCGCTACAAGGACATGATCGGCAAGACCATTCGCCTGCCGCTGGCCGAGCGTGACATCCCCATCATCGCCGACGATTACGTGGATCCGGACTTCGGCTCTGGTTGCGTGAAAATCACCCCGGCCCACGACTTCAACGATTACGAAGTGGGCAAGCGCCACGATCTGCCGATGATCAACATCCTGACCATCGACGCGGCAATGAATGACGAAGTGCCGGAGGCCTATCGCGGCCTGGACCGGGTCGATGCCCGCAAGAAGGTGGTGGATGATCTGGATGCCCTGGGTCTGTTGGAGAAAGTCGCCGACCATACCCTGCAGGTGCCCCGTGGCGACCGCTCCGGCGTGGTCATCGAACCCTACCTGACCGACCAGTGGTTCGTGGCCGTGGAAGAACTGGCCAAACCCGCCATTGCCGCCGTGGAAAACGGCGACATCCAGTTCGTGCCGAAGAACTACGAGAACATGTACTTCTCGTGGATGCGTGACCTGCAGGACTGGTGCATTTCCCGTCAGCTATGGTGGGGACACCGGATTCCCGCCTGGTATGACGCCGATGGCAATGTCTATGTGGGCCGTGATGAAGAGGAAGTCCGCGCCAACAACAATCTGGGCGACATCCCCCTGACCCAGGACGAGGACGTGCTGGACACCTGGTTCAGTTCCGCCCTGTGGACCTTCTCCACACTGGGCTGGCCGGAAGATACCGATGCCCTGCGCACCTTCCACCCCACGGATGTGCTGGTCACCGGCTTCGACATCATCTTCTTCTGGGTGGCACGGATGATCATGATGACCCTGAAGTTCACCGACCAGGTGCCCTTCAAGAAGGTCTATGTGCATGGCCTGGTGCGCGACAACGACGGCCAGAAGATGTCCAAATCAAAGGGCAATGTGCTGGACCCGCTGGACATGATCGACGGCATCACCCTGGATGCGCTGGTAGAAAAGCGCACCAAGGGCCTGATGCAGCCACAGAAAGAAAAACAGATCACCAAGCGTACCCACAAGGATTTCCCGGACGGCATCAACCCCTACGGCACCGATGCCCTGCGCTTCACCTTCCTGTCGCTGGCCTCCACCGGTCGTGATATCAAGTGGGACATGGGCCGCATTGAAGGTTACCGGAACTTCTGCAACAAGATCTGGAACGCTGCCCGCTACGTGATGATGAACACGGAAGGGGAAGATTGCGGTTTGACCGGCGAGGTGGAATTGTCCCTGGCGGATCGCTGGATCATTTCCGCCCTGCAGCGCGCCGAACAGGAAGTCAGCGAAGCGCTGGACAGCTTCCGGTTCGACGTGGCCAGCCATGCCGCCTACGAGTTTATCTGGAACGAGTACTGCGACTGGTACCTGGAACTGTCCAAGCCCGTGCTGTGGGGCGACGATTACTCCGAGGCCCAGAAACGCGGCACCCGCCGCACCCTGGTGACCGTGCTGGAAGCCATCCTGCGTCTGGCTCACCCGTTCATGCCTTTCATTACGGAAGAAATCTGGCAGAAGATCGGCCCCATGGCCGGCAAAACGGCTGCGGCAACGGAAGGGGATAAGCGCGACACCATCATGCTGCAGGCCTTCCCGGCCAGCGACGCCAGCAAGATTGATGAAGAAGCGGAAACGGGTGCCGAATGGGTCAAGGCCGTGATCAGCGCGGTACGCAATATCCGCGGCGAAATGGGCATCCCGCTGGGCAAGGCCCTGCCCGTCTACCTGCACAACGGCAAGGACAGCGACAAGGCCCTGCTGGATGCCAACCGCTCCTTCCTGAGCAAACTGGCAAAACTGGAATCCATCACCTGGCTCAACGCGGAAGACTCCGCACCGGCCTCCGCCACCGCCCTGGTCGGCGATATGGAAATTCTGGTGCCCATGGCCGGGCTGATCGACAAGGATGCAGAAATCGAGCGGCTCTCGAAAGAGATCGACAAACTGCGTAAGGAAGTGGGGCGCGCCGAAGTCAAACTGAAAAATCCCAAGTTTGTGGATAAGGCGCCCCAGGCTGTCGTAGACAAGGAAAAAGCCAAACTGGACGATTACCGGTCCCAGCTGGCCAAGCTCGAAGAGCAGCTGGAAAAAATCAAATATCTGTAAGGCATAACGGAAGCCGCTATGGATGACCCTCGCCGTGCCCGCATCCTTACCTGCGCCCAGGAAGTCTTCGCCAGCGAAGGCTTCCGTAGCGCAGAGGTCAAGACCATTGCCGTGCAGGCGGGGGTCGGCAAGGCCACCATCTACAAATTCTTTCCGTCCAAGGAGTCCCTGCTACTCACCATCGTGGAGGAAAACCTCAACACCATCCGCGATATCATTTTCGCTGACTTGATGGCCAGCATTCCCCCGCTGGAACGGCTGGAAAATCTCTGCCGCAACGTGGCCCGCTATCTGGAGCAGAATCAGAATTTTTCCCGGGTGCTGATTCAGGAAGCCGGGGATTTCATGGGCGATATTCAGCGTCAGTACCTGGCGCTGATGGAACAGAACCTGCCGGTGGCGGATGCGTTCTTCAAGGAGCTGCGCAAGGACGGCTACTTTGTCGCCTTGCCAACCCGCGATACCATCTTGATGATGGTGAATCTGGTGGTGGGCACCACCTACACGTGGGCGCTCACCGGCGAAGGCAGCCTCGAACAACAAGCCGCAGACTACATGAAGGTGTTAATCCGCGGCCTCAGATAGGACGAGACCATGCGCATTCTGATTGCCCTGGCAGCATTGCTGTCATTTTCCCTGGCTCACGCGGCCTCCCTCGACGATATCCTTTCCGCGCCCCACCGCAGTAGTGAAGAAAAGGCGCGTGATCAATATCGCCACCCGGTACAAACCCTGAATTTTTTCGAGGTGGAAAAAGACATGACGGTGGTGGAAATCTGGCCCGGCGCCAAGGGCTGGTACACCGCGATACTTGCCCCCTATCTGCGCGGGGAAGGCACTTTTTATGCCGCCCAGTTTCCGCCGGATAGTGACATCGACTTCTATACCCGCGCATTGACCCTGTTCAAGGCGAATCTGGCCAAGCATCCCGCGTTATACGACCGGACACGCATCACCCACCTTTATCCCCCTGCCTACAGCGACATTGCCCCCGCAAACACCGTGGACCGGGTGCTTACTTTCCGCAATGTCCACAACTGGGCCAAGGCAGGCAAGGCGGAAGCCGTGTTTGCCAGCTTCTTCAAGGCTCTGAAGCCGGGAGGCATTCTGGGGGTTGTTGAACACCGTGCGCCAGAAGGGCGCTCACTGGATGCCCAGATCGAAAGCGGGTACATGACCGAAAGCTATGTAATTGCTCAGGCAGAAAAAGCCGGTTTTCGTCTCGCAGAACAATCGGAAATGAATGCCAATCCCCGGGACAGTGCAGACCATCCCGCAGGCGTCTGGACGCTCCCTCCCTCACTGCGGCTTGGCGATAAAGACAGGGAAAAATATCTGGCGATCGGAGAAAGTGATCGCATGACATTGAAGTTCGTGAAGCCGGAATAAGCCCGGCACACCCTCACGCACTCAGGATGGCGTGCGCTCCAGCATACCCGGGGTGACCTCACCGAGGACCAGGGATTCGGCAATGCCGATGGCAACCTTCTTGCACAGGTCCAGCCGCTGCTGGGAGAAGCCACCGTCTTCGAAGATATAAAGGGAATAGTTTTCCAGCATCCACAACATGGTGCGGAACACCAGGGGCTCATAGTCCTTGCCGGTGTAGCGGCTAATCTGGGCGGTGAGGACTTCGGAGGCAATATCCTGGGCCCGGACCCGGTGCGGTGCCAGCGCCGAGGCTGAGGAGCGAGCCTCTTCCATCATCAGCTTGATGATCGGGCCCATGCTGACGTGGTAGTCGAAATACACCTGGGTGGTATTCCGGATAATATCCCGGGCAGACGACGCCTGCTTCACCTCCTTGTGGAAGTGAAGCAACATGTTGTCCACGAAAATGCGATAGATGCTTTCCAGCACATCCATCTTGTTGCGGAAGTATTTGTAGAAGGTGCGCCGGGACACATCAGAGGCATCCAGCAGGTGCTGCACTGTGGTTCGCTGCAGGCCACGCTGGGCAAACACCTGCATGGAGTGGATCAGAATTTCCGAACGGGCCTGTGAGCGCTGACCGCCCTCCTCCCGCGCGTGCACTTCCAATACCTGATTCACCACCTGGCGGATCGCATCAATGTCACTGCTTGAATTCTGCACCTGACAAATACCCCTAGGAATGTATACTTGGTCGCTAGCTTAACTAACGGTTACAGCAGAGTAAACATCGAGTTTATCTTATGCCATGACCGTTCCGCTCACGACTTTACCCGGGGCCCATCGCTTCCAGATCTTCTCGTGGAAATGGTACGCCACGGTATTCACACAGGGCTCAACCAGGGCCGTCGCCCCACCAATCCGCCAATCCCCGGTCATTGCCCAGACGACCAGAAATGCCACGGCAATATGCATCGCACCGAAACTGAATGTCTTGATCATTGGCCACCTCCTTGGCATTTATAATTACAGCAGCCAGATCAATAGCAAAATTCGATTATTCAATATCCCCAATAGCAGATAGCAATCATTCTCAACAAGGACTCGCAAGCGTTAACAGTTGTAAAGTTCGCACTCCTGTCACACCCTCGCGATTGCTCGCCAGGGCCTCCTGCAGGTATCAAGTACACTTGCTTCCGCATTCACTGAATTAGGGAACCCTGACTGTGTCCACGAAAAGCCTGCTTATCCTGCACGGTAAACAAGCCACCAACGAGGAAGTCCGCGAAGCTGTAATGGCGTGGAGAGACAAGGGTCACGACCTTGCCGTACGCGTCACCTGGGAAGGCGGTGACGCGGAACGCTACGTCGAAGAAGCCCTGTCTTTGGGCTACACCACGGTTATTGCCGGTGGCGGCGACGGCTCTGTCAGGGATATTGTTCATGCAATGATGACCAGTGGGCGCGATGACCTTGCCCTGGCCATTTTGCCGCTGGGCACCGCCAACGACTTCGCCACCGCTGCCGGCACCCCGGAAAGCATTTCCGAAGCCATCGCGTTACTCGATGCCCCCGCCACTGCCTGTGACGTCATTCAGGTCAATGATCACTATTTTCTGAACATGGCCACTGGCGGCTTTGGTACCGAGGTCACCACCCAAACCTCCGAGGATCTCAAGAACATGCTCGGCGGCGCCGCGTACCTGCTCACCGGTCTTACCCGCTTTTCAGAGATTCAGGCCGCCGAAGGCAGCTTCAGTGGTGACGACTTCGAATGGCAAGGGGAATTCCTTGCCCTCGGACTGGGAAATGGCCGACAAGCGGGCGGTGGGCAGCGGCTGTGCCCCGATGCTCTGATCAACGATGGATTACTGGATGTTGCCATTCTTCCCGCGCAGATGGATTTACTGGCAGGCGTGCGAGAACTGTTTGATAGCGAAGCCCGTCAGGACCCCAAGCAGGAAGGCCTGTTCGTTCGCACCCGGCTGGCTTCACTGCAGATCAGAACGCCCCACCCCATGAACCTGAATCTGGATGGAGAGCCCATCCAGAGCACAGAGTTCAACATCCGGGTCATTCGTAATCGACTCAAGCTTCATCTGCCACCGGACAGTGCGTTACTGGGCTGAGGGCTTCGACCAGTCGGCACATTGCTGGATGAAGGTTCTGACAGCCCGTCGACGCCCATCAAGCTTGTGTCCAAACAGCGGAAAGTGTTTCCACACTGCCTGGTCACGCACCCCGTACCGTCTCGTGGCGACCGCGACGACCATCATGCCGGTTCGAATAACGCCCATCTCGCAATGCACCAGGCAGCGGCTTTCGCTTCGATCCAGTTCCCTCATCAGTGCCTGAATCTGCGCTTCCGTAGGCGGGGTATCCTGGGCCATGGGAATATTCACCAGCCTGAGCCCGTGCCGGGCACAATACTGACTTTGCCGCTGATACCAGTCCCCCTTGCCGTATTCTGATTCCAGACGCAGGTTGATAATGGTGTTCACACCCAGCACGCGATGCATCACTCGCAATGCAATCGGCCCCAGAGTGCCACTGCGATAGAGTTTGCCCACCTCCACCGTTCTAAAGTGGTACATCAGTTTGCGGTAGCGGTAGATCAGTAAAGCGATCGCCATGGTGATCAATATGATGTTCAGCAGCATGGTCTTGGCTCATTGCTTGTGATGAAGCATTGAGACTGCAGGCTTGCCGAGTAAGGGGGATGACGGCGGGGTGGCGGTTTGGTTACAGGGGCGAGGCCCGGGGTGGGCACTGATTCGTTGGAGCTATGCTTGCATGGCGAGGGGCTTGCTTGAGGTTTCTTTAACCTTGGGGCTGGGGGGCCTCGACAGCGTGATGACCGACTTAGGTCGCAAGCAAGCGTGCCATCCCTTCGGGACGCCTTCGGCGCCTAAGCCTGCCACCTGCGGTGCATCGGGTTTCACACCTCGGTCCCCCTTGAGGGGATGGCAGCGCGAGCGCTGCGAGGCAGGGAGAGTGGATCACCGTGATCCTGAATAAAACAAAAAACCCCCGACACTTTCGTGACGGGGGTTTTCTGTTTTATTTAAGAGCCTGACGATGACCTACTCTCACATGGGGAGACCCCACACTACCATCGGCGATATGTCGTTTCACTTCTGAGTTCGGCATGGGATCAGGTGGTTCCAACACTCTATGGTCGTCAGGCAAACTGGTTTAGCTATCCACACGGGCATCGCTAAATTAGGTTGCCTTACCGGTGTACTACACTGCTCACCGGCAAAGCCAAATGGGAACGAGAAGTTTGCTAGTCAATGCTGCAAGCGTCCAATCTCTGACACCGTCTCTTTGCGGTCCTGGCTCTTGGAGCCGAAGACTGCTTTGGTGTTATATAGTCAAGCCTCACGGGCAATTAGTACTGGTTAGCTTCACGCCTTACAACGCTTCCACACCCAGCCTATCAACGTTGTGGTCTTCAACGGCCCTTCAGGGGAATCAAGTTCCCAGGGAGATCTCATCTTGAGGGAGGCTTCCCGCTTAGATGCTTTCAGCGGTTATCCCGTCCGAACGTAGCTACCCGGCAATGCCACTGGCGTGACAACCGGAACACCAGAGGTTCGTCCACTCCGGTCCTCTCGTACTAGGAGCAGCTCCTCTCAAATCTCCAACGCCCACGGCAGATAGGGACCGAACTGTCTCACGACGTTCTAAACCCAGCTCGCGTACCTCTTTAAATGGCGAACAGCCATACCCTTGGGACCGGCTTCAGCCCCAGGATGAGATGAGCCGACATCGAGGTGCCAAACACCGCCGTCGATATGAACTCTTGGGCGGTATCAGCCTGTTATCCCCGGAGTACCTTTTATCCGTTGAGCGATGGCCCTTCCATACAGAACCACCGGATCACTAAGACCTGCTTTCGCACCTGCTCGACTTGTAGGTCTCGCAGTCAAGCACCCTTCTACCTTTACGCTCGTTGCACGATGTCCGACCGTGCTGAGGGTACCTTTGTGCTCCTCCGTTACTCTTTGGGAGGAGACCGCCCCAGTCAAACTACCCACCACACAATGTCCCCGATCCAGATAATGGACCTAGGTTAGAACCTCAAACATGCCAGGCTGGTATTTCAAGGACGACTCCACGATGACTAGCGTCACCGCTTCAAAGTCTCCCAGCTATCCTACACAAGCAGGTTCAAAGTCCACTGTGAAGCTATAGTAAAGGTTCACGGGGTCTTTCCGTCTAGCCGCGGGTACACAGCATCTTCACTGCGATTTCGATTTCACTGAGTCTCGGGTGGAGACAGCGCCCCCATCATTACGCCATTCGTGCAGGTCGGAACTTACCCGACAAGGAATTTCGCTACCTTAGGACCGTTATAGTTACGGCCGCCGTTTACCGGGGCTTCGATCAAGAGCTTCGCCGAAGCTAACCCCATCAATTAACCTTCCGGCACCGGGCAGGCGTCACACCCTATACGTCCGCTTACGCGTTTGCAGAGTGCTGTGTTTTTAATAAACAGTTGCAGGGGCCTTTTCACTGCGACCGCCAATAGCTCAGAGAGCAAGTCTCGTCACCGTCAGCGGCGTACCTTCTCCCGAAGTTACGGTACAATTTTGCCTAGTTCCTTCACCCGAGTTCTCTCAAGCGCCTTAGAATACTCATCCCAACCACCTGTGTCGGTTTGGGGTACGGTTCCTTATAACCTGAAGCTTAGAAGATTTTCCTGGAAGCATGGCATCAACCACTTCCCGGTCACAAAGGACCAGTGGTCTCGACTCTCAGCCTTAAGGTGCCGGATTTGCCTAACACCTCAGCCTACAGCCTTTCCCCGGGACAACCAACGCCCGGTAGGCATAGCCTTCTCCGTCTCTCCATCGCAGTTATAAGAAGTACGGGAATATTAACCCGTTTCCCATCAGCTACGCATTTCTGCCTCGCCTTAGGGGCCGACTCACCCTGCGCCGATTAGCGTTGCGCAGGAAACCTTGGTCTTTCGGCGTGGGGGTTTTTCACCCCCATTATCGTTACTCACGTCAGCATTCGCACTTGTGATACCTCCAGCATGCTTCTCAACACACCTTCACAGGCTTACACAACGCTCCCCTACCCAGCAGAACAAGTCTGCTGCCGCAGCTTCGGTATCCAGTTTGAGCCCCGTTACATCTTCCGCGCAGGCCGACTCGACTAGTGAGCTATTACGCTTTCTTTAAAGGGTGGCTGCTTCTAAGCCAACCTCCTAGCTGTCTGAGCCTTCCCACATCGTTTCCCACTTAACTGGAATTTGGGGACCTTAGCTGGCGGTCTGGGTTGTTTCCCTCTTCACGACGGACGTTAGCACCCGCCGTGTGTCTCCCGGATAGTACTCACTGGTATTCGGAGTTTGCATCGGTTTGGTAAGTCGGGATGACCCCCTAGCCGAAACAGTGCTCTACCCCCAGTGGTATTCGTCCGAGGCGCTACCTAAATAGCTTTCGGGGAGAACCAGCTATCTCCGAGCTTGATTAGCCTTTCACTCCGATCCACAGGTCATCCGCTAACTTTTCAACGGTAGTCGGTTCGGTCCTCCAATGCGTGTTACCGCATCTTCAACCTGCCCATGGATAGATCGCCCGGTTTCGGGTCTAATCCCAGCAACTAAACGCCCTATTAAGACTCGGTTTCCCTACGGCTCCCCTAAACGGTTAACCTCGCTACTGAAATTAA
>Ga0208703_100021_pt1:20000-51289 | contig 51289 bp, 40 predicted proteins | sample DeeseametaMP0626_FD_184207 | JGI IMG/M metagenome (GOLD analysis project Ga0208703, IMG submission 184207) | Marine microbial communities from the Deep Atlantic Ocean - MP0626 (SPAdes) | ecosystem: Environmental > Aquatic > Marine > Oceanic | place: South Atlantic Ocean | collected...
GGAGCCGTAACCGATGATGGCCACTTTCTTGCCCTGGATGATGGAAAGGTCGCAATCCTTGTCGTAATACACTTGCATGCTCATAGCTCTGGCTCTTTCAGATATCGGAAATCGGTGACGGACAGGCGCTCAGGGAACCTGCCCGGACAGGCCCGCCACTCTAGGCTATCCGTCGCATTGCGTAAAATGATATATTTGAAACATTGCATTTCATTTACCGCAACGCAAAGTGATATAGCCATCCATGGATACCAAGCCGCTCCGCCTGTTCCTGACCCTGGCGGACACGTTGCATTTCGGGCGCACCAGCACCATGTGCCATGTGAGCCCGTCCACGCTCAGCCGTACCATCCAGCAACTGGAAGATGAGCTGGGCGTGCCGCTGTTCTACCGCGACAATCGCAGCGTCACTCTCACCCGGGAGGGACAACGCTTTCAGGAATACGCCCGAAATACCCTGATGCAATGGGACAACCTGCGTCACGCCCTGCAGGAAGACCGGCGGGTGCTGCAGGGGGAGCTGAGCCTGTACTGTTCGGTGACCGCCAGCTACAGCTTTCTCTACGATATTCTCAGCAGCTTTCGCCACCAGTACCCACGCATCGAACTGAAGCTGCATACCGGTGACCCGGCCCAGGCGGTGCAACGGATCCAGTACGGCGAGGAAGATATCGCCATCGGTGCCAGGCCGGATCACCTTCCCGCAGGCATTGCCTTCCGCCCCATCGCCCGCTCTCCGCTACTGTTTATTGCCCAGGCCGGGCAGGCCCAACTGGCGGAACGGCTCAGCGGCAGCGCGACTAAAGCTGCCTGGGAAGATGTTCCCATGATCCTTTCCGAGGAAGGCCTGGCCCGGGAACGGGTGGACCGGTGGTTTCGACAACTGGGCGTCAAGCCGCATATCTATGCCCAGGTGGGTGGCAATGAGGCCATCGTCAGTATGGTGAGCCTGGGCTTCGGGGTGGGTATCGTGCCGAAAATCGTATTGGACAACAGCCCCCTGGCCGGCCGCACCCGTCCCCTGGATGTTCAGCCGGCGCTGGCACCCTATGAGGTAGGCCTGTTTACTCAGGAGAGACGGCGGGAAGAGCCGCTGATTCAAGCCTTCTGGTCGCAGCTACCGGAATAGGGCGAGTTTCGAGTTTCGAGTTTCGAGTTTCGAGTTTCGAGTTTCGAGTTTCGAGTTTCGAAGAGCAAAGCCCAAGTCTTTGCCTTTCGCAACTCGCTTCTCGTAACTCGCGACTCAACCACAGGCAGTTATCCCCCACAAAAAAACCGCTCCGAAGAGCGGTTTTCTTGTCTGGCGTCAGGCGTCGAGCGTTCTTACAGGCTCAACACTTTTTCGCCGCGGGAAATCCCGGATACCCCGGAACGCACCACTTCCAGTACCTGGGTCTCCCCGATGGCACCGATAAAGGCGTCCAGTTTGTCGGAAGCCCCCGTGAGCTGAATGGTATAGACGGTGCTGGTCACATCCACGATCTGGCCGCGGAAGATATCCACACTGCGCTTTACCTCGGCACGCTGGGCGCCGGTGGCTTTTACCTTGATCAGCATCAGCTCGCGCTCGATGTGCGCCCCTTCGGTGAGATCCACCAGCTTGACCACCTCGATCAGCTTGTTCAGGTGCTTGGTGATCTGCTCGATCTTCAGATCATTACCAAAAGTGGTCAGGGTCAGGCGCGACAGGGTGCTGTCTTCGGTGGGCGCCACCGACAGGCTTTCGATGTTGTAGCCCCGCTGGGAGAACAGACCGATCACCCGGCTCAGTGCGCCCGGCTCGTTTTCCATCAGAATAGAGATAATTCGACGCATCAGGTCCGCTCCGTCTTGCTCAGCCACATGTCGCGCATGGAACCGTCTGCAATCTGCATCGGGTACACGTGCTCGGTGGGGTCCACATAGATATCCATGAATACCAGGCGATCTTTCAGGGCAAAGGCTTCGTTCATGGCCCCTTCCAGGTCCTCAAACTTGGTCACCTTCATGCCCACATGGCCGTAGGCTTCCGCCAGGGCCACAAAGTCCGGCAAGGACTCCATGTAGGACTGGCTGTGGCGGCCACCGTATTGCATGTCCTGCCACTGACGCACCATGCCCAGGGCCTGGTTATTGATGTTGATGATCTTCACCGGCAGGCCGTACTGCAGGCAGGTGGAGAGCTCCTGAATGTTCATCTGGATGGAGCCTTCACCAGTGACACAGGCCACGGTGGCGTCCGGGAACGCGAACTGCACGCCCATGGCCGCCGGCAGACCGAAGCCCATGGTTCCCAGGCCACCGGAGTTGATCCAGCGACGGGGCTTGTCGTACTTGTAGTACTGGGCGGCAAACATCTGGTGCTGGCCCACATCCGAGGTCACATAGGCGTCACCACCGGTGGCCTTGTAAAGGGCTTCCACCACCTGCTGGGGCTTCATGGGACCATTTTCATTGGTCTCATAGCGCATGCCGTGAACCTTGCGCCAGCCTTCAATCTCTTCCCACCAGCGCTCCAGCGCCTTCTGGTCCGGCTCGCCACCGTGCTCATCCAGAGCCGACAACATCTCTTCCAGCACCTGGTGCACCGGCCCCACGATGGGGATATGCGCCATAATGTTCTTGGAGATAGTCGCCGGGTCGATATCAATGTGGATGATCTTGGCACCCGGACAGAATTTCTTCACGTTGTTGGTCACCCGGTCATCCAGGCGAGCCCCCACCGCGAGAATCACATCGGAGCTGTGCATGGTCATGTTGGCTTCATAGGTGCCATGCATGCCCAGCATGCCCACATTCTGCGGATCCGTGCCCGGGAAGCAGCCCAACCCCATCAGGGTATTGGTTACCGGGAAGTTCAAGCGGTGGGCCAGCTTGGTCAGCAGTTCGCTACCCTCGCCCTGGATCACGCCGCCACCCGCATAGATCACCGGGCGCTTGGCTTTCATCAGCTCTTCCACTGCCTTGCGGATCTGGCCGGAGTGGCCACGGCTGACCGGCGCATAGGAACGCATCTTGACCTTTTTCGGATACTCGTAAGGGTTCTTCACGTTCGGCGCGGTCTGATCCTTGGGAATATCGATCAGTACCGGGCCGGGACGGCCGGTGGTGGCAATGTAGAACGCCTTTTTCATGATCTCCGGAATGTCCTTGGCATCGCGGACCATGAAGCTGTGCTTCACCACCGGACGGGACACGCCGATCATGTCGGTTTCCTGGAAGGCGTCATCGCCAATCCAGTCGGAGCGCACCTGACCAGACAGAACGATCATGGGGATGGAATCCATGAACGCCGTCGCCAGGCCGGTAATGGCATTGGTGGCACCGGGACCCGAGGTCACCATCACCACGCCGGGCTTGCCGGTGGCACGGGCATAACCGTCCGCCGCATGGGTGGCCGCCTGCTCGTGGCGAACCAGAATGTGGCTGACCTTGTCCTGCTGAAACAATGCATCGTAAATGTGCAGTACGGACCCCCCGGGATACCCGAAGATGTACTCCACTCCCTCGTCTTGCAGCGCACGGACCACCATCTCCGCGCCGGATAACATTTCCACGGTTGCTACCTCAAATCAGAATGCATACAACCCACTGCCGTGCAGCGGGACGGGGTTTACAACTTGCTGCCTGCGGGTAAAACACCGTATTTGGGTGCTCTTGGGCCCTGTCGGAGGTGGCCGACACGAACGCAGGCTGGGAGGGCGACACGGAGGCACTGCAAACCTGAAGAGGGATTACTCCCGCTAAATAGGAATGAGAAACCTCCGGAGGCTCCCACAGCGGGACGAGAGTGCAGTGATACTGCTGGCAGGACATCGCGGTAACGGTGCCCCGGGTCCCGGCCTCACATTTACCGGTAAGCAAATGCGGGTCCCGATCTCCGGAAAGGCTCAATTTTGTCAGAAATGTGCGTCGATTCAAAGCCCTTGGTCGGGTTTGGGTTGCAGAAAATCCCCCTCAACAGTCATGCTAAAGTACGAGCCGAAAAGACAACCCGAAAAGAAGACCAACATTATGAACAAATTCAGCCTGTTGCTTGGCAGTGCCCTGCTCACCCTTGCCAGCGCCGGTTCGGCGGCCAAGTTCCACAAATGGGTCGACGAGGATGGCGTGACCCACTACGGGGCCAACCCGCCACAAGGGGTCGTCTCCACGGAAGTGAACACCCGCGCCAATGCGAGCTCCGATCAGGACCGCGAACTGGAGGCCCTGAATGCGAAGCGGAATGCGCGGCAAGATGCCAAAGAAGAGGCTGCCCAAGCAGCCAGGGAGGCCGAGCGCCTCCAGTCAGAGCCCGACGAAGTCGTCAAGGAGCGCTGCGAACAACACCGTAAAAATCTGGAAACCCTGAAGAACAAGCCCATTGTGCGAAGCAAGAATCCGGAGACCGGCGAACTGGAAGTTCTGGACCAGGAAGCAAGAGAAAAGATGATTCAGAGCAGCCAGGAAGCCCTGGAAAAGTGCAACCAGAATTAAGGGTAAGTGAGCCCTGCCTCCCAGGGCTCACTGGACACCGCTCTCACCGCTCAAAAGTGAAGCGGTCCTCATGCACGTCGATGGAAATGGTGTCTCCCTGACCAAACTCTCCTCTGAGCAGGGCCTGGGCCAGCGGGTTCTCCAGCTGCTGCTGGATGGCCCGCTTCAGGGGCCGGGCACCATAGACCGGGTCGAAGCCAGCTTCCACCAGTTTATCCAGCGCCGCATCGCTGAGCTCAAGACGGATATCCCGTTCAGCCAACCGCTTGCGCAACGCATCCAGCTGGATGGCGGCAATGCCCCTGAGCTGATCCTTGGCGAGAGGATGGAACACCACCGTTTCGTCCACCCGGTTAATGAACTCCGGACGGAAATGATTGCCCACCACCTCCATGACCGCTGATTTCATGGCCTCGTAATCGTTGTCTCCAGCCAGTTTCTGGATCAGGTCGGAGCCCAGATTCGAGGTCATCACCACTACGGTGTTGCGGAAATCCACGGTACGGCCCTGACCATCGGTCAGGCGACCATCGTCCAGCACCTGCAACAGGATGTTGAACACATCGGGGTGCGCCTTTTCCACCTCATCCAGCAGCACCACGGAGTAAGGCTTGCGACGCACCGCTTCGGTCAGGTAGCCACCTTCTTCGTAACCTACGTAGCCCGGAGGGGCACCCACCAGCCGCGCCACGGAGTGTTTCTCCATGAACTCGGACATATCGATACGCACCATGGCCTCTTCAGTATCAAAGAGGAAGTTGGCCAGCGCCTTGCAAAGCTCGGTCTTGCCCACCCCGGTCGGGCCGAGGAACAGGAAACTGCCATTGGGGCGATTGGGATCGGACAGCCCGGCCCGGGAGCGACGCACCGCATTGGCGACCGCTTCCACTGCCTCCGCCTGGCCGACCACCCGCTGATGCAAGGCCTCTTCCATGCGTAACAGCTTGTCTTTCTCGCCTTCCAGCATCTTGGCCACAGGAATCCCTGTCCACTTGGAAACCACCTCGGCGATTTCCTCATCGGTCACCTTGTTGCGCAGCAACTGGTTCTCGGTCTGCGACTGCTGCTCTTCCTGGTCCTGGGCCGCCTGCACCCGCTTCTCCAGTTCCGGGATAACCCCGTACTGCAGCTCGGACATGCGATTCAGATCTCCGGCGCGACGGGCCTGTTCCAGCTCGACACGGGCCTGTTCCAGTTCTGCCTTGTATTCCTGGGCTCCCTGCAAGGCGGCTTTTTCTGCTTGCCAGATCTCTTCCAGGTCGGCGTACTGTTTTTCCAGTTCGTCGATATCCGCTTCCAGTTTTTCCAGCCGCTTGCGACTGGCTTCATCCTCTTCCTTGCGCAGCGCCTGGCGCTCCATTTTCAGCTGGATCAGCCGGCGATCAAGACGGTCCATCTCTTCCGGCATGGAATCGATTTCCATGCGGATTCGGCTACCGGCCTCGTCGATCAGGTCAATGGCCTTGTCCGGTAGCTGCCGATCCGTGATATAGCGATGGCTGAGCCTGGCCGCGGCAATGATAGCGCTGTCGGTAATGTCCACACCGTGGTGAACCTCGTAACGCTCTTTCAGACCGCGCAGAATGGCGATGGTATCTTCCACGCTGGGCTCATCCACCTGCACTTTCTGGAAGCGACGCTCAAGGGCCGCATCCTTTTCGATGTACTGTCGATATTCATCCAGCGTAGTGGCGCCCACACAGTGCAGCTCGCCCCGGGCCAGGGCCGGCTTCAGCATGTTGCCGGCATCCATGGAGCCCTCTCCCTTGCCGGCGCCGACCATGGTGTGCAACTCATCAATGAAGAGGATGATACGACCTTCCTGCTTGGCCAGCTCGTTGAGCACGGCCTTGAGACGCTCCTCGAACTCGCCGCGATATTTGGCACCGGCAATCAGGGCCGCCATGTCCAGAGACAGCACCTGTTTGTCCTTCAGCCCTTCCGGCACCTCTCCGTTGACAATACGCTGGGCCAACCCCTCCACAATGGCGGTCTTGCCCACACCGGGCTCACCAATGAGGACGGGGTTGTTCTTGGTACGACGCTGCAATACCTGAATAGTCCGGCGGATTTCATCGTCACGACCGATCACCGGGTCGAGCTTGCCGGACTCGGCCCGTTCGGTCAGATTGACCGTATATTTGTCCAGCGCCTCGCGCTTGTCCTCCGCATTGGGATCGTTCACCGCTTCGCCACCCCGTACCTGCGCAATTTTCTCCGCCAGTGTCTTCTTGGTGATACCGGCATTCTTCATCAGCTTGCCAAGCTCACCGTTATCATCACAAGCCGCCAGCAACACCACCTCGGTGGACAGATATTGATCTCCACGCTGCTGGGCTTCCCGGTCGGCCATGTTGAGTAAACGGCCGGTGGCCTGGCCCATCTGCACATCGCCGGTGAAATTACTGACCGTGGGCAGCTTGTCCACCGCCATGTTCAGGGCAGTAATCACATCAGCCCCGTTGGCGCCGGCCTTTTCCAGCAAGGGGCGGGCCGCGCCGCCTTGCTGCTGCATCAGTGCCAGCATCAGGTGAACGGGCTCTATGGTGCTGTTGCCCTGCCCCACGGCCAGGGATTGCGCGTCAGACAACGCTTGCTGCAGGCGCGCGGTGAGTTTATCCATTCGCATTTTGGGCTCTCCTTTCCGGTTGTGATCCGCGCGCCCGCTCCCTGTCGGCAAGCCAGCCACGATCACCGGTTACTTGTCATCTGACCTCTAAATGGGTCCGATTGGGCCATATTCAAGAGCAGTGAAGAGTTAATAGTGAACAGTGAATAGTTCGCGATCCGGGGTGAATTGATTCTGAAACGCAAGAGGCCGCGCCCAGGGTTTGGGTGCGGCCTCTTGCGTTTCAAAAACAGAAAAGCGGCCTCGCGTCGCTGTTCACTATTAACTCTTCACTGCTCTTTTATTGGTCCAGCCAAATGAGTGACGCAAACCGACCCGTGTCGCCTTCTTTACGGTAGGAATAGAAACGCTTGAGATCACAGGCGGTGCAAAGCTCCCCGCCCTGTACGTCCTCCACGCCCAGACGGGCCAGTTCAATCATGGCCGCCTGGGCAACGGAAAATCGCCAATGGTGGGGGGTCGCATCTGCATGAAAGGCATCTTTAAAATCTGCCTGGGTATCCACAAAGGCCCGGTAGACCTCGTCACCCACCTGGTAGCATTTGCCACAGATCGCCGGGCCCAGCCAGGCACTGACCGGCTCACCCTTCGGGGCAATCCTGCTCACTCCCTGGGCAATGATGCCCGCCTGCAGGCCTCGCCACCCCGCATGCACCGCCGCCACCGCACTGCCGTCGGTTCGCGCCAGCAACACAGGCAGGCAGTCGGCGGTGAGCACCACACAGGGCCAGCGCTGCTGATCCGTCCAGACCCCATCGGCCTCATTGTCAGCATCCTCTGCGCGGATCACCCGTTTGCCGTGGACTTGCTTCAACCAGGCCACCGGATGATCCGCCTGCAGCAGTTTTTCCACATGGTGACGGGCCTGCTCCACCCGGGCGGGCTGATCACCGCAGTTCATGCCCAGATTGAAGCCATTCCAGGGGGGCGGAGAGTGACTGCCGGCACGGGTGGTCACTGCCACGCGCACTGCCGGGTGCGGTTGCCAGCGGGGCCACAGCCACTGTGTTCGGGCGGGAAGGGCCATCCTTCACTCCAGGTCACTCAGAAAGAGCAACGTCCTTCGGCTTTTTTCAGATTAAAGACAACTTCATGGGGCGCCGACGTTACCGGCATCATCACACCGCCAAAGTCATTCCCGCCGGCTATCACTGGCGCTCCAACCGCAACGGATGACATTGCCGTCACGGTATGGGTGTCGTGCGTGATATCCGACATTAATGCCACTTGCGAACCTGCCAGCTCCTGGCAACGCCGTTTCAGATAATCATCCAGCCAGTCCCAGCGGGTGGCCTGTTCGGCCACATAACTGATCCTGTACTGACGCTCCTCAAGCTGTTCCTCCTGGTACCCTTTGGTCCCATCCCAGGCATGATAGGTACTGATACAACCCGACAGGGCAAGGGAAAGCCCCCCCGCCATAAGATTAACGGTCTTCATCATTCGACTTCGTCCTTGAAGTATTATTGCTCGTCGGACCGAGCGTCCTGTTCCAGTACCCGAATCAGCGCCTGCATATCTTCGGGCAGCGGCGCTTCGAATTCACAGTATTCCCCCGTGGCCGGATGAATCAAGCCGAGTTTTCTCGCATGCAGGGCCTGGCGGGGAAAACGGCGCAGGGCTTCGCGCAGGGCCTCGCTGGCACCGGCGGGCTGCTTGAGGCGGCCACCGTAGAGCGGATCGCCCACCAGCGGATAGTTGCGATGGGCCATGTGCACACGGATCTGGTGCGTTCGGCCGGTTTCCAGCTGCACCTTGATCCGAGTGTGGGCCCGATAACGGTCCAGAACCCGGTAGTGAGTGACCGCTTCCTTACCGCCATGCTTAACGACCGCCTGTTTCTTTCGGTCCACCGGGTGGCGACCGATCGGTGCGTCCACCTTGCCGCCGCCGGTCATCACGCCCACGGCAATGGCTTCGTACTGGCGAAACAGGCTCTTGTCCTGCAACTGCGCCACCAGGCTCTGATGCGCCTCCAGGGACCGGGCCACCACCATCAGGCCGGTGGTATCCCGGTCGAGTCGGTGCACAATGCCTGCCCGGGGGAGACTGTTGAGCCGTTCATCCAGGTGCAGAAGGCCATTGAGGAGAGTGCCATCCGCGTGGCCCGCTGCCGGGTGCACAACGAGCCCGGTGGGCTTGTTGATCACGATCAAGTCGTCGTCCTGATAGACCACATCCAGCTCAATGGACTGGGGCAGATCGTCCAGTTCCGGGGCGATTTCCACTTCCAGCGCCAGGCACTCATTGCCAATCAGCTTATCCTTGGGCTTGGCTTTGCCTCCGTTGACGGTCAGCACCCCGTCCTTGATCCAGCCTTGCAGCCGGGAACGGGAAAATCCCTCAAACAGCTCGGCGGCGGCCTGATCGACCCGCTGCCCCGCCTGATCTGCGCGTACCTGCTCGCTACGCTGAATTTTCTCGCCGCCAAGATGTCCCATAGTGCAACCTGTGTTTAAATGCCGAGTCTGAATTATTCAAAGGCTCTGAAGCCTGTATTGTAACCGCTTAACGAGGGAAGAATGCCACGTCTTTTATGGCCACTACTGTGCCTGCTGCTACTCGCCGGCTGCGCCAGCAACAAGGAGCGCCCGGAGCTGACCGAGGTAGACCAGTATCGGGAAGCCAGCGAGTCGCTGGAGTCAAAGAACTATCTGACCGCCATTGACCAGCTCAAGGAGCTGGAAGCCCGTTTTCCCTACGGCGATTTCGCGGAACAGGCCGCCCTGGACCTGATCTACGCCCAGTACCGGGCGGTGGATTACCCGGCCACCGTGGTCGCGGCCCAGCGCTTTATGCGCAATTATCCAGCGCATCCACGCATGGACTATGCGATTTACATGCGTGGGCTGGCCAATTTCAATATGGAAAAAGGCCTGTTCGATAATATGGTCAGCTCCGACAAATCCAGCAAGGATATGGGAGCGGCCAAGGATGCATTCCGGGATTTCGAGCGACTGGTAAACCGCTTCCCGGACAGCGAGTATGCACCGGATGCCCGCTCACGGATGGTGCATATCCGCAACCAGCTGGCCCGCCAGGAGCTGCATGTGGCTCGCTACTATGCCCGCCGCGGCGCAGTCATCGCCTCCATCAATCGGGCCCAGTATGTGGTCAAGCATTTCCAGCAAACCCCAGCGGTACCCGAGGCGCTTGCCATCATGACGAAGGGCTACGAGCGTCTGAAACAACCGGAACTGGCGGAAAAGAGCCGCAAGGTTCTGGCCCTGAACTGGCCGGACAGCACCTTTCTGGACGATGACAAACGCGTGGATCTGGCCTGGTGGCCGGACGAGGATGATGGGCTGCTGAGCCTGCTGACGTTTGATTTGCTGTAATGAGCTGAAAGTTTAACGTTCAACGTTGAAAAGCGCGGACCACGCTTTTTGCTTTATAAACGCAAGAGGCCGCGCCCATAGCTTGGGCGCGGCCTCTTTGCTTTCAGGAACCCGCAGGGCTAACCGCTTTTCAAGGTTGAACGTTAAACGTCCAACTATTTTCAGTCCCCAGGGCGCCAGCCATTGGTAATCGGGTAGCGCCGATCCTTGCCGAAGGCGCGACGGCTGACTCGGGGGCCCACGGCGGCCTGCCGCCGCTTGTATTCATTACGGTCGGTTAGCTTGACGACCCGATAGACATTCTCCCGGTCAAACCCATCCCGGATCACCGCTTCCGCACTCATATCCTGCTCCACGTAGCGCTCGAGAATCGCATCCAGCTCGTCGTAATCCGGTAATGAATCACTGTCGACCTGATCCGGGGCCAGTTCGGCAGAAGGCGGGCGGGTGATCACCCGTTCCGGGATAATTTCCACGCCGGCCTGCTGGTTACGCCAGTTGGCCAGGCGGTAAACCATGGTCTTGAAGACATCCTTGAGTACCGAGAAACCACCGGCCATATCGCCGTAGAGCGTGGCATAGCCCACCGCCATTTCGCTCTTGTTCCCGGTGGTCAGAACCACAGAACCGTTTTTGTTGGAGAGCGCCATCAGCAGGACTCCGCGGCAGCGGGCCTGCAGGTTCTCCTCGGTGGTATCTTTCTGCTGACCGGCGAATGCCTCACTGAGGATATCCATAAACCCATTGAACGCGGGCTCAATGGGCAGCACCCGGTAGTGCACCCGCAGGGTTTTGGCCTGTTTCTCCGCGTCCTCCAGGCTCATGGCCGAGGTGTAGCGGAACGGCATCATCACAGCCTCCACCCTTTCTGGACCAAGCGCATCCACTGCCACTGCCAGGGTGAGTGCCGAATCAATGCCGCCGGACAAGCCCAACAGGGCCCCCTTGAAACCGTTTTTGTTCACGTAGTCCCGGGTTGCCAGCACCAGGGCCTGATAAAGGCTCTCCTCCAGGCCGGGAAGCGGAAGCTGTTCACCCATGGGCTCACAGTGTCCGTCTTGGCATTGCAGGTCCACCGGGACCAGAGCCTCGGCAAAGCTGGCAGCCTGTATACAGCGCCGCCCCTGGCTATCACAGACGAAGGACGCACCGTCAAAGACCAGCTCGTCCTGCCCCCCCACCAGGTTGCAATACAGGATGGGCAGGCCGGTTTCACGGCTGCGGGCCTCTACCTGCTCAAGGCGCTCCTGAAACTTGTTGGCCCGGAAAGGTGAGGCGTTCAGATTAAGCACCAGATCCACATTCTGTTGCTGCAGCTGGGCGGCCGGCCCGCTGTGCCAGATGTCCTCGCAGATAGTCAGGCCCAGGGTCCAGCCATCCAGCTCAAAAGTGCAGGCTTCAGAACCAGGCTGGAAATAGCGCTTTTCGTCGAACACCCGGTAGTTGGGCAGATGCTGCTTGAAATACTCATGACGGGGGCGACTCTCCCCCGGGAACATTACCCCGGCGGCATTTCGGCGCTGCCCATTCCGTACCGCAGGATAGCCGATCACCACCGGCACACTGACCTGCTGCCCGATCGTTTCCAGGGCCGCATCCACGCGGCTGTTTAGACTGGGGCGCAACAGCAAATCCTCCGGGGGATAGCCGGTCAGCATCAGCTCCGGAAACAGCACCAGATCCGCACCCAGCAAACGACGAGCCTCGTCCGCCGCATCGATTACCCGTTGGGCATTGCCCTCAATGTCGCCCACCAGCGCATTCTGCTGGGCCATAATAATCCGCATGGTTAACCGGCCTTTCCTCAAGTGAGCGCTGATTGTACTCTTTAGAACCTGCTTGGGGTCTATACGCAGCCGCGCCGGAGGCAATTTTTTCGCCAGCCCGCGACGGTGATGTGTAGTCATTCTACATAAGCAATAGCCGTCGCGGGCTGGCGAAAAAATTGCCTCCGGCCCTTCGGGTTGCCTATAGACCCCGAGCAGGCTCTGAGCCGGCGACCGATGGACGCATCACGCTAAAACAAGGAGAACAAAATGGGCCTGATACGCCTGCTGATTATTGCCGCCCTGATCTATCTGGCCTGGCGAGTGGCAAAAAACCTGCTTTCGCAGACCGGCAGCCGCAGCAATACCGGAACCGATGCGGATCGGGACGGTCAGGCCATGCTCAAATGCGCCCAGTGCGGCGTGCATGTCCCGGCCCCGGAAGCCTTTACGCATAATGGCCGACACTTCTGCTGCCAGGAGCACCAGCGCCTGTATCTGGAGCACCATGAGCGCTAGCCAGGGGTGGACACCCGCCCGAATCTATAACGTTTACCGGATTGCCATCGCCTGCAGCCTGATGCTGCTGCATTTCGGGCCGGAAAAGCCCCTCATCGGCACCCATCTGCCACTATTATTTGAAACGACACTCTTTGTCTATCTGGGGCTGACGCTGGCGTCGGCCACCCTGGATTTCCGCGCTGAAAAGCGGGCCTACCCCGCTTGGGCGCAACCGGCTTCCCTGATTACCGATCTGACCATGTTCACGCTGGTGGTGCACGCCAGCGGAGGCCTGGAGGGCGGGCTGGCGGTTTTGCTGCTGGTCACCGTCGCCGCAGGCAATATTTTACTGCGTGGGCGCCTGGGCTTTCTGATTGCCGCGCTCGCGACTCTGTCGATGATGTTCGAGCAGTTTTATTTTTCCATCCAGGCCCTGTCTGAGTCGCCATTCCTGCTCACAGAATCAGGGTTGCTGGGTATCGCCTTTTTCATGGTCTCGCTGATTATCCAGCAGATATCCCAGCGGCTGCAGTACAGTGAACGAATCGCACAGCGACAGCGGGTGGCCATTGAGCGCCTGGAAGCCCTGAATCAACAGATTGTGCAGCGCATGCGCACCGGCGTGGTGGTATTCGACCAATCCTTACGGATCCTGATGGCGAATCAGGCCGCCAACAGCCTGTTTGGCACCCCCATGCTGGGCAACCAGTTACCCAAGCAATTGGCTCACCGCTACCGTCGCTGGCTGGAAAACCCGCTACTGCCGCTGGCCACCTTGAGAACATCAGAACAATCTCCCGTGCTCAGCCCACGCTTCGCGCCTTTGGAAACCGACCACGAGCTGCTCACCCTGCTCTTTCTGGAAGATAGCGCCCGGGTTGCCCAGGAGGCACAGCAGATGAATCTGGCCTCACTGGGGCGCCTCTCTGCCACGCTTGCCCATGAGATACGCAACCCGCTAAGCGCCATCAACCATGCCACCGAGCTGTTACTTGATGGAAATGCCAGCGAGGAAGATCAGCATTTGCTCGGCATTATTCGCAATCATGTGGGCCGCGTGAATGGCATCATCCACGATGTGCTGGACCTGTCTCGCCGAGGACGAGGCCAGGCCGAGCGCTTCAGCCTGGCGCCATTCCTTGACGAGCTTATTGAACAATGGGCGTTACGGGGCTATAGCAACCAGCGCCTCAGCAAGGCCTGCCAATCGGAGGTGGAAGTCCGCTTTGACCGCAGCCAGCTGACCCAGGTAGTCGACAACCTGATTCGAAATGCATTTCAGCACGGCGGGGAGCACTGCAACGTGACTCTGGAATGTGGCAGCCATCAGCAGACCGGCTTACCCTGGCTCCGGATCCGGGATAACGGTAACGGCATCCCCCGAGAAACCGCTCAACACCTTTTTGAACCCTTCTATACCACGGCCAATGACGGCAATGGATTAGGCCTCTATCTTTGCCGGGAGCTCTGCCAGGCCAATCAGGCCGCCTTGGATCTTGAAGATAGCCCGAATGGGGCCAGCTTTGTGATAACCTTTGCTCACCCGCACCGACAATTCCAATAACACGATCTGATTATGAGTGCTGACACCCCACACATCCTGGTTGTTGACGACGAAGCAGATCTGCGCGAACTGCTGGTCATTACCATTGGCCGAATGAAGCTGAAAGCTACCGCCGCTGAATCCCTCGCCGCAGCCAAAAAAGCCCTTGATGAGCAGACATTCAACCTGTGTCTGACCGACATGAACCTGGGCGATGGCACCGGATTGGAGTTGCTCCAGTATATTTCCCGTCACTGCCCCGAGATGCCCACCGCCGTGATTACGGCTTATGGCAGCATGGAAACAGCGACAGATGCCATGAAGTTCGGCGCCTATGATTTTATCGCCAAGCCAATAGCGCTAGACCGCTTGCGTCAATTGATTGAGGACGGACTTGGCATCAGTAACGCGGAAGATCATCTCGAAGAAGAAGACAACCTGATCGGCGAGGCGCCGAGCATGGTTGCCTTAAAAGCTCAGGTTCGCAAGCTAGCACGTAGTCAGGCACCGATTTATATCAGTGGCGAATCCGGTAGCGGCAAAGAGCGTATTGCCCGCCTGATACACAGTCTTGGTCCTCGGAGAGAAAAACCTTTTGTAGCTGTCAACTGCGGGGCAATTCCCTCGGAATTGATGGAAAGTGAGTTTTTTGGTCATCGCAAAGGCGCGTTCACTGGAGCCGTGGAAGATCGCAAAGGTATATTCCGCGAAGCCGATGGCGGCACACTATTCCTGGATGAAGTGGCCGACCTCCCCCTGCACATGCAAGTCAAACTTTTGCGGGCCATACAGGAGAAATCTGTGCGCCCTGTAGGCGAGACCCGAGAATTCCAAGTAAACCTTCGCATTCTTAGCGCTACTCACAAAGATCTGGCTCAAGAAATGACGGAAGGGCGATTCAGACAAGACCTTTTCTATCGACTCAACGTTATTGAAGCCCATGTCCCTCCTCTCCGAGACCGTCAAGAAGACATCCCTGTTCTGGTCGAGCATATCCTTAAACGTCTCAGTGCCGCTTGGGAAATCGTTCCTCCAACCGTCAGCGCTTCCGCCATGATGGCTCTGGAGGAATATGCATACCCGGGCAATGTCAGGGAACTCGAAAACACATTGGAAAGAGCCGTCACGCTATGCGATGGAAAAGAAATCAACGAAGAACATCTCTGTCTGCAAGCAAACAGCCTTCCTGCCAAAGCTGTTGCAAATAGGGAAACCAATATCCCTCCAGAGCGCCCATTAAACCAATCCTTAGAAGACTTCCTCCAGGAAATTGAGAGACAGGAGATATTAAAAGCTCTGGATCTTACACACTGGAATCGAACTGCTGCCGCAAAAAAACTGGGCATGACGTTCCGGTCTCTGCGTTACCGGCTGAAGAAACTGGATCTTGATCGAGACACAGGCGAGAGCGAGTAGGCAGAGGGATCAGTAAACGGCTTTTCCCCGCACACCATTTGCGCAAGAATCTCAGCCGTAGCAGGAGCTGACACCAACCCATTCCGATAATGGCCGGATGCGACAAAGACGCCAGCAAGCCCCGGAACGGGGCCAATATATGGATGATCCAAAGCACTGCCGGGACGAACTCCTGCCCAGTGATAAAGGGGCTTGAGACCGGAAAGTTCAGGTAGGAGCTTGGCTGCAACAGCCTCGAGTTGATAGCGGCCCGCCACGGTTGGGTAAGTCGAAGCATCCCCCTGGGCCAAGGTAGAGCCGACCAGGATAGCACCATCTGAACGCGGAATGAGATAGCCTGATTCAGTTAACATTATGGCTGGCACCTTACCTGGAGGTAGCTGATAGAGCAGCATTTCGCCCTTTACCGGGAACATTGGTAAAGATACACCTAGCATTGAAAGCATCTTATTGCTTCCAACACCTGCGCTGATAACCAAGCTTCGCGCGTCAACAACCCGCCTATCTCGAGTTTCTAGTATTACCCCTTTTTGTTTCGGAATGAGGGATACCACTTTGTCTCTTATAAAGGAAACGCCTCTAGACACAAGATAGTTTCGCAAGGCTTTCAAAAAGCGCGGATTTCTAACGCTCCCCAGATCAGGAAATAGAATACCTTCTGCAAAAGGAAAAGAAGGCAGCAACTCTTTCCCTGAAAGAACCTCATACGACACCCCCCACCGCGCAGCCCAATCTTTCATCTTGGCGAAGTCTTCGGAACCAACATGAGCCCACAACCCTCCTCTATGTAAATCAGACCAATCCAGGCTGCTACCCACGAGCTCACCGAAGAGAGCCACATAGCGTTGCATGGCATCAAAAGTTAAACGATTCATCGCATCGGAGTAACGCCATGCATAAAGCGGAGACAGAATACCCCCTCCCGCCCAAGACGCCTGCCGCCCCCCCGATTCATCAATAACAATCACTGGAATCTCACGCTTTGTCAGCTCAAACGCACTCAGTAAACCGACAATGCCACCACCAACAATTACGACTTCTCTCATTTCATCCCATGACTTCTGACATATATAAAACAAGTTCAACCTGGCCGACATAGAAAAACCAGATGACGAACAATGAAAAAACAGGTTTTACCGTACTAGAATGCCTTGCCGCATTAAGCATACTGACTATTCTGGCAATGATCGCGCACAACATTGGAGCCCCGATGATTCAGGAGCATCGGGTCATCGCCGCTACCAATAGTGTAGCCGGATTGATCAGAGAGGCCAGAGCGAATGCCATAACAGATGGAAACCGGCTTATATGTGATGGAGAGAGGGGATGCAGCAGCTTCAAAAGAACAAAATTGCTGATAGAGGGGCGAGACAAAAATCAAAACAGTGCACTGGAGGATCATGAAATACAGCACTATCTACAGCTACCAAACAATACTTGGCTGGAGTGGAAACGATTCAGAGGCAAACACCTAGTCTACAGTAACAGAGGTGTAACCCGGTTCCAGAACGGACATTTCCTTATCTGTAATGGATCCTCAGGGAGGAAAATTATCATGAACTGGATTGGCAGGACTCGCATTGAGAAAGCCGGATCTGAATGTGAGAGTAATTGAAGAAAAATGGAAGTAGCCCCAGGAAAGCCCGTCCTACTTCCATTCATTGCCTACCAGATACTCTACCAGCTACTACCAGAAGTGGGGGTGCAGCCCCCCACAGCGGCACAGGCGTTACCTTGGCTATCAAGGGCCATCGTCTCTGTTCCGGTCATGACTGAACTATAAGGCGTTGCCTTGATCGTATATTTATGATCCGAAGGTACCGAAATTGTGAATTTATAATGTTTGTGCCCTACCGATTCAGGCACGAGGGTACCGGTCTTTGAGCCGGCCCCCTTATAAGAAAAGTGCTTTCCCCGGTATCCCTCCAGAGCGGAAGCCCAGTCCAGCAGAACGCCCTTACCCGCCTCTTGATGAGCATCCTGCACATACTTCGTATATGCAGGATACGCAACTGATAGCAGAATCGAGACGATCACAACCACAATGAGAATCTCGATCAAAGTGAAACCGGCAGCAGAAGCCTGTGTTCGGCATTTACTCCGATGATAGCTATAAGCTTTCATAGTCGCTCCGCTACTTACTGTGAACTGGAATAACATTTGCCTCATTAGGCTCTAATTGACGCCACTGTGTTTTTCTTAATCTTGTATCTCGAGGCGTTCCCTCCGCGGGCACCTCCGTGCCAACCACGACTTTAATTTTATCTTTATCCATAAACAAAACCGGCGTCGGCGGGGGAACCTGTTGCTTGAGCTTTTCCTGCCGGTCGCTGGATAGAGAACCATCATTATTAATTTTTGCAGGGTCGCCAGTAATAAGATTCACGGTATGCAGATAAGCACTACCGAGACTCACCGCACACGGACTATCGTCCTTGCTCCCTCCTACTGGAGAATAGGTAGAGAAATAAACCGTGTTATCGTAAACCACCGGCGACGACATCACTTTTTCACCAGGCGCAATATTCAAATAATAAAACCAGCCTGGCGAATCCCCTTTAACAGGGTTTCCCGCCCCAACATTGACTAAATCACCAATTTTTAGCTCATTTTCGGGAGCAGAATCTTCGTAAACAGTATTATCCCGAATAACAAAGAATGCTTCATTTGTATTTTTATCGAGGGGATGCGCTCTATATCCGGACCCGATTGTCACATACAGCTGTTTCTTACCCTTATGTTCCACGTAAGCCACTGCTGGAGCTTCATAAAAACGACGATTCTCAGCATAGTTACCACCCAAGTCAGCCAATACATGCACCTTACTTGCACCAATATTGTCTTTATCAATATCAGCCCGGTACAAATGCCCTCCCATATCACCGAAATACAGATGATCAGAGGAACCATCGGCATCTTTATCAACAACGGCTATACTGCTTGGCACAGAAAATGCCACCTCTTCGGACCAAAGCACATCACCTGACAGAGCATCGACGATATACACTCCATTACCAACATCGTCACCGTTCCCCCTGGTTCCACCACTTGCATCTTGACTGGTGTCATAACCACCACCAAAAACAAGCACCGTTTTTTCTCCAATTCTTGCGGGGGTCGGAGTAGACCAAGTTTGTCCCAAAGAGGAAAAACCACTATCGGTGACAGTCTTACTCCAGAGCAGCTTCGGAGCATTTCTTGAAGTCACGTCAAGGGCATAATAGGTGTCACCACCTCGACGCATACCACCAAATAGAAGCTTCTTGCCATCTTTTTTTAACGCTACCCAGCTACCATCAAGCCCATAAACCTGTCGGTTATTATTTTTATCCAGCCCTGGGCGGTCTGTTGTAAAAAGGTTGGCTCTTGAGAGAAACTCCTTAGGCATAAAGGAGTAAATTTCCTTGCCTGTTGCTGCATCTATGGCGTGCAACATCCCTCCGTTAGTAGAAACAAAAACCACATTGTCTGAGCCATAATCAACCAACACAGGAACACTGTGCATTGGGTCACCCCAAAGCACTTTGAGTTTATCGGCAAGCTGCTTCAACTTGTCTTTACTGGCATCCTCTGGCAGGCCGAAAAATTCGTTATCATATGCTCCACTGCCAATTGACCCCCAAGGCAAACTCGTCATCGCAGCGCCCTCGTTATAGAACAGCTTGCGTACAAAGCCTTCATCATTAGCCTGCCGAGCCCCTCCCCTTGTCGCATCCGGCCCGTCCGCTTCCTCGCTCCACCAGCTCTTGGCCGTTTCTTTGAAATAACCTGTTTCAGCGTCAATCGCATTATTTCCGGAAACGTCCGTCACATTGTCTCCGGAAAGACGATATCGCTTAAGGTTACCCTCCCAAAAACTACTGGAGGCCGGTTGAATTACCGCGTAGTAAAGCTGATCAAGATGCTCAAACCGGTTTAACTGGTTAACCGCCACACCGGGAGCCGACAACGAACGTGAATCTTCATCGATCAGGTCAAACACTTTAAGAAATGCATTAGCTAGCGCCTCGGAAGTCTCGGCTGTATAAGTCCCTTTCTCACCATCCGTAGAAACTTTTTCCATCTCAGATCTATTATCACCCATAAACAGTCCGACGTTATAGGTCTTGATAGATCTGCCAATATAGTTGCTTTCACTGTTTAAATATTGGGAAATTGCCACCTGGCAATCATAGGAATCAGACTTTCCTGAGCCGCCACAAGCGGAAAAGTTATGATCAGGCAAATTAATGTCATTCGGGTCGCCATCGGTGAAAATTACGATATGGTTAGACTCACACTGATTTTCGAGGTTTATCGGTGATACGTAACGACCGTCAGCCCCAACAATATCCTGACTCCTTAGGCACACGTTATTAATTTCGCACTCTTCTGTCTGCCCAATAAGTTTATATTCCTGGTAGGTGTAACCCCAGCACCATCCACCCCAGCCAGAAGAACAAATTCGACGACAATTAGGACGGTTACGATTACAGGTTCCAGAAATATTTTCCCAGCCATATTCATCAACAAGCTCGCACTCTTCCGTCTCTTCAAACTCAGTACATACAGAGCGGCTATTGTCATCATTTCCACCATTGCCATACTGCGCCGACCCTGGAGATGCTCCCAACATATAGCGCCCCATCTCCCAGTAGCTCTCAGCCGTAGGGGTACTACCGTATGGGGCTCCAGTATTGCTTCCTGAGGCATTATCCCCAGCACTATTCAGGCTTGAAACTGCTTCTTTAAGAGCACGTTTTGATTTTTCGTTTACCTGCGTTACTGGCATCAATACATAGCCACCACAAGTGTAACGGTTATCTGCACAGTTATAGCCATGCCGAAACCTGCCAATACCCATATTGACTTTTTCTGGCACTGAGTCGATCAAAATATGCATCGCATCTTCAAGCATATTGATACGGCGGTTTTCAACATCTGAACACCAGCCGCTACCACTTTCTGCACAACTGCGCATACTTCCGGATGTATCAAGCAACACCATCACATTGGCTTTAGTTTCATTTTCACTATTACCAACCTCGGCAGGCGCAAAGAATATCTCGGTATCATCAGCTGCAAGCCAAGTCGGAGAAAAAACCAGCACAAGCAGAAGTGCTATTCCTTTAAATAAAGACATATTTTTTTTCATAACGCCCCCGCTACAATTGTGAGCCTGGTAAAATTCCAGTCTTTAATAGCTGCTGCAAGTGACGGTCATTAAGATTAAATCCGTCCATGACAGCGTCACCCTGCACATTAATTGAGTAGTCAACAAATGTTGCTGTGTTCCCGGTTGTACTAACTTGGTTCCCAGATATCAGTCGAAAACCATTCTCAGTTGCGGCAGAAGATGCAGTAATGACTTTCCGGGCATCCATCGAATCTCCGCTGTTACATGCACCATCTCTTCCACCGGAGTTTAGTAAGCACCTTCTCGCTACAACCTGATTAACAAGGAAACCCGTCAATGCGACCTCATCCATGTTATCTATAGTGTTATACATATCCGCCACCGAGCTTTCCGCGGCTTCGAAAACCATGGCATCTGCCTGAGTCCCTGTCGCAACCTTGGCAGCGAACATGCTCGTTTTCATCGCAGAAACACCCAATACAGAAACCACCACCAGAATAAGCAGCGCAACTATCAATGCTGCACCTCGCTGGTTATTTCCAAGAAAAAGCGAATTCATTTTCATAGGATTTCCCAATCAACATTTCGCAACAACACTGTACTGGTAAACATTCGGCGAACCGCTTTGGAATCTGTATCCGATCTGGTGACTTTGTTGCCAAGCAAATAAAAGGTTTGCTCTGCACCACCATCAGGCAGAGAATCGCTCTCTTCACTCAGCAGTAGAGCCAACCTCACAGCAACAACAGTTCCTACTGCACCGGGAACCCCAGCTTCTGATTGCTCTTGAGTTATATATCCAGCCGCATTGGTTGCTCCAACAAATGTTGTCACCCCTATTGCGCCATCGGGACTTTCGTCAACTCCATACTTGACTTTAAATCCTTCAACCCCGGAGACCAGTTCTATACCCGAGCCACCAGAGAGATTCCCATCGCAGAACAGGCCATCATTTGACACGTAATAACTATTAATCACACGAACAACGACTCCTGTGCCTCCACCCTCGCAATCCGTCGTTCCATGATATGAAATTGTTAAGCGATCTGTAGAACCGTCACTTGAACCGGGCAGCCCTCCGGTAGCGGAAAACAATACTCCTTCAGGTCCGGCAGCAACATTCTGGTCAAGGCCAGTTCGCCGTAAATCTCTCACCAGAAACCGTAAAACAAGCTGGCCATTTTCCTGGACGCGGGATGTCGCCTGCTGTAGAGCAAAAGTTCGATTGTTAGTGATCAGCAGCTGAAGTGCGGCGCCAGTGACGACCAAGCCGACTAACATGGCGACCATTAACTCAACCAAACTGAAACCAGACTGTTTTTTTATCTTGTTCATTAACGGACCACCTCGATGACCGCACAGAAAGAATCTGTATCGGTATTAATCTCTCCGCCCGCCTTCACACATTCCGAGGGACTCATCCCATCCCAACTGACAACAACACAGCTGAGACCACTATTTGGACAGGCCTGAAAAGCAATCAACCCCTCTGGCAAAAGGTTTCCAGCCATCCAAGATAGTTGATTAACATCCCAGGAAACCATTTGAGCAGCGCTACACGCAGCTCCAACCCCTGTGCAATTGGCGTAGCCACTAGGTGCAGAGCCAACAGCTACTGGCGTTGTTGGCCATGCTGCTGCTATGTAGGCCGGCAAATTTGGATTCAGCTGCAAACGCTCAAGGGCATCCTGTGCGATTAATGTTGCCTGGGCACGGTTATTAGCCAATTCAGCGCCTTTAAGCGCGGAAAGCTGCATTCCCGCGTAACCCAAAACGCCAATTGCCAGAACCAACAAAGCCACGAGAACCTCAATAAGGCCTACGCCACGCTGGCGGGCTTTAATCTCATTTTGTTTCACGAGCACGTGATATCCTCATTACTGATTCGCCCAACCCTGGAAACAGAAATTTTTCTTCCCGTTTCTCCTCCTCGCACTGAGTCGCAAACAATGAAGGTATCAGCCTGGCTGACAAAGCCATCTGACTGAAAAGTCAAACTACCAGAGCCAGAGCGCTTCACTGTTACATCCGGGGAAACAGTAAAACTTTGCTCCTCCTCAGGCCCGCCAGCGGGATAGGTAATACGCCAACCCTGACTCCAGTTCCCACCGCTAACCGCAGATAGCTGAACATTCACTCTCAGATTTACTGCCTGAGTCCGAGCTGTATTCAGCGCGGCAACCAGCTCACTGGCCGCACCCCGCAGTGCATTGCCTGCACCAGCGTTTCGAAATGACGGAACCGCTACAGATGCAAGCACTACAAGAATGATGATCGCCACCATCAGTTCGACCAGTGAAAAACCTCGCTGCCTGCTTCTTTTTTTCATCTTTTCAGTCCGGTTGTCTGGCTTGAGGAATACATTGAGTTTCAGCTTAGCAACTCCCTAGACCTCATCAATCAACCGGAGACAAACGGACTGTCGACTGCTATGGACGGTATAAGCTGCTGAAAAACAATAAGTTTTGGTACTTTTTAGTGTGATAGCACTCACACTTTAGTAGTAGAAACGCGATCCCTGTGACTTAGCAGAAAGCATTATTTGTCAGCGGAAAGGATTTTCGGGTGCGCTGGGTCGACCTCTCCAGGCACACGGAAGAGAAGTTGAGGTTTAGAGCTTTTAAAAGAAACGTTACGACCGCAGCGCCTTGGGCATGGAGAAACGGATATTCTCTTCGCGGCCGGGGATTTCTTCGGCGTCGGAGCCGCCCAGGGATTTGAGGGTGGTGATGACCTGCTGGACCAGCTCTTCCGGGGCGCTGGCGCCGGCGGTGACGCCGACAGCCGTTTTGCCCTTGAGCCAGGCCGGGTCGATCTGGGAGGGATCGTCGAGCAAGTGAGCTTCGGCGCCGCAACGCTCGGCCAGCTCCCGCAGACGGTTGGAGTTGGAGCTGTTTACCGAGCCCACCACCAGCACCAGGCCACACTCCAGGGCCAGCTGTCGTACAGCATCCTGGCGATTGGTGGTGGCGTAGCAGATATCCTCGCGTTTGGGACCAAGGATATTGGGGAAACGCTGTCGAAGGGCATCAATGACTCGGGCGGTGTCATCCACGCTCAGGGTAGTCTGGGTGACAAAAGCCAGGGTATCCGGGTCACGCACCTGGAGTCTGGCCACATCCGCCTCGTCTTCGACCAGATAGATATCGCCACCATTGGCCTTGTCGTACTGCCCCATGGTGCCTTCCACTTCCGGGTGGCCGGCGTGGCCAATGAGGATGCTTTCGCGTCCCTCACGGGCGTAGCGGATCACCTCCATATGCACCTTGGTCACCAGCGGGCAAGTGGCATCGAAAACCTTTAGCTGGCGGCGGTCCGCCTCCTGCTGTACGGCTTTTGACACGCCATGTGCGCTGAAGATAACGATGGCATCATCCGGCACTTCGTGGAGTTCTTCGACAAATACCGCTCCCCGCTGGCGCAGGTCGTCAACCACGTAGCGGTTGTGCACCACTTCGTGGCGCACATAGATAGGCGGTCCGAACACTTCCAGGGCCCGGTTGACAATGTCGATGGCGCGATCCACCCCGGCACAGAAACCACGGGGGTTGGCGAGTCGGATTTGCATAGGAAGTCCTGCGTAACGAGTGCGGGCATTGTAACCGGGAAAGGCCGCAATCTGCGACCATGGCCACGACCATCGAGCTGAAAGTGCCTCACTCCAGCCGGTATCAATTCAGCGTAACGGGTTGCTCCGGCGCATAGCGCTCCACCGCGATGATCTCCACCTCAAAGGTGAGATCGCGCCCGGCCAGAGGGTGATTGAAGTCGACGAATACCCATTCATCTTCCACCCTGCTGATCACTCCCGGCAACTCGCCACCGGCGGCATCGGCAAAACTGAGCACCATGCCCGGCTCCAGAGTGTCGTACTGGGCAAAGGTATCCCGGGTAAAGTGCTGCACATTCTCGTCGTTGTAGTCGCCGAACGCCTTTTTTGCTTCCAGGAACACGCTACGCCGGTCCCCCGCCTTGAGTCCACGCAGTGCATTTTCGAAGCCCGGCAGCAGGGATTCATCCCCCCAGACAAAGGCCGCCGGCTCACCGCCAAAAGTGGAATCCATTTCAGTGCCATCCATCAGACGCACAGCGAAATGCAGGGTAATACGGGTTTCCGGGCCCGCGCGGAGAATCTCAGTCATGCTTTTTGCGTGCCTCTTTCTTTTCGGCGCCGTTTCCAGCGCCCAAGAACATATCCAGCAATATCAGGCCGGCCCCGATGGTGATGGCGGTGTCGGCGATGTTGAAAGCCGGGAAGTGGCTGTTACCCCAGTAAAAGTCCAGGAAGTCCACCACATGCCCTAACACCAGCCGATCATAGAAATTGCCCAGGGCTCCGCCCAGAATCAGGGCCAGAGCCACTCCCTGCAGTTTTTCGGCTGCGGTGAGCCGGGCCAGCCAGATCAGAATCACCACCGAAGCGCCCAGGGCGATAGCGGTAAAGAACCAGCGCTGCCACCCCCCGGCATCCGCCAGGAAGCTGAACGCGGCTCCCGGATTGTAGGCCAGGGTCAGATTGAAGAACGGCATCACTTCCAGCCGCTCGTAGAGATCAAAACGGGCCACCACCATATGTTTGGTGATCTGATCCAGCGCAATCACCACACCAGTGAGCCACAGCCAGATCAGCTGGCCTGGCAATAATCCCTTTTTGACGTCTGACGTCCGGTCTCGGTGGTCACGCATAACGTCGCACCTCGCCATCCCCGTCCACATTGGTGACGCAACGGCCACACAGTTCAGGGTGGTCCGCATGGCTGCCCACATCCGGCTGGTGGTGCCAGCAACGTACACACTTGGTGTATTCGCTGGGGACCACTTGCACCTTGAGGCCCGCCACGGCAGTGGCCTCCAGTTCTACCGGCGCCTCGGCCAGGGGCTTGAGGGTAGCCGCGGAGGTGATGGTCACGAAGCGCAGCTCATCTCCCAGGCGATTCAGCAGCGCCTGTTGCGCCTCATCCACATAAAGCACCACCTCGGCACTGAGCCCGCCCTTTATCAGCTTGTCCCGGCGGGCATTCTCGATGGCCTTGTTGACCGCCTGTTTCACATCCTGCACTTGCTGCCAGAAAGCGCGGTCCATGTCCGTATCGGTCAGCGCGAAAAGCCCCGTGTACCATTCCGCCAGGAACACGGAATCGAGACGCTCGCCGGGCAGGTTCTCGTAGATCTCCTCGGCGGTGAAGCTGAGCACCGGCGCCATCCAGCGCACCAGCGCCTGGGCGATGTGATAGAGCGCGGTCTGGCAGGAGCGACGCGCCACGGAATCCGCCTGGGTGGTGTACTGGCGATCCTTGATGATATCCAGATAGAAGCCACCCAGATCCAGCGCGCAGAAGTTGTGCAACTTCTGGTAGACCTGATGGAAATGGTAACCGTCGTACAGCCCCTGAATGTCTTCCTGCAGTTGCAGGGCGCGATCGACAATATAGCGATCCAACGCCAGCATCTGCTCCGGCTGCAGGGCATCGGTCGCCGGGTCGAAACCACTGAGATTGGAAAGCAGGAAACGGCTGGTGTTACGGATACGGCGATAGCTGTCGCCCATCTGCTTGAGGATATCCTTGGACACAGACATCTCGCCACGATAATCCGTGGCTGCCACCCACAGGCGCAGGATATCGGCGCCCAGATCATTCCACACTTCCTGGGGAGCGATCACGTTGCCGATGGACTTGGACATCTTGCGGCCCTGCTCGTCCACGGTGAAACCGTGGGTCAGCACCGTCTTGTAGGGCGCCGCATCGCGGATCGCCAGGCTGGTCAGCAAAGACGACTGGAACCAGCCACGATGCTGGTCAGAGCCTTCCAGATACAGATCCGCCGGAGTGCCCAGCTGCGGGCGCTGATCCAGCACGCAGTAATGGGTGACGCCGGAATCGAACCACACGTCCAGGGTATCGGTGACCTTGCTGTACTGGTCCGCCTGCTCGCCGAGCAACTCGGCGGGCTCCAGGTCGAACCAGGCATCAATGCCCTCGTTTTCAACCCGCTGGGCAACCTGCTCGATCAGGGCCGGGGTATCCGGGTGCAGCTCACCGGTCTCCTTGTTCACGAACAGGGCGATGGGCACGCCCCAGGTACGCTGACGGGAGATACACCAGTCCGGGCGATCGGTGAGCATGCCTTCGATGCGGGCCTTGCCCCACTCCGGCAGCCACTGCACCTGGTCCACTTCCTGACGTGCGCGGGGCAGCAACCCGGCCTTGTCCATGGACACGAACCACTGGGCGGTGGCGCGGAAGATCAGGGGCGTCTTGTGACGCCAGCAGTGCGGGTAGCTGTGCTCGATCTTCGCCAGCTTCACCAGGGCACCGCTTTCCTTCAATGCCTCGATCACCGGGTCGTTGGCCTTGCTCACATGCACGCCACCCACCACCGGCAGGTCGTCGCGGAACAGGCCGCTGTCCAGCACCGGGCTAATCGGGTCCAGATCATATTGCTGGCCGACCACGAAATCGTCGGCACCGTGCCCGGGGGCGGTGTGCACCAGGCCGGTACCCGCATCGGTGGTCACGTGATCACCAAGAATCACCGGCACCTGCGAGCCCAGGAACGGATGCTTCAGAGCCAGCATTTCCAGCTTGTCGCCTTTCACGGCAGCAGAGCGGGACACGCCTTCCATTGCCCAGCGCTCCACCAGATCATCCGCCAGCGCCTCGGCCACCAGTAATTCCCGGTGCTGGCCATCCAGCTCGCCGCTCAGCAGCACGTAGTCCAGTTCCGGATGCACGGCCACCGCCCGGTTGGCCGGGATAGTCCAGGGGGTGGTCGTCCAGATCACCAGTGCCGGCGCAGTAGCCTCAATACCGGAACGGGCCGCAAAGTCCGCCACATCCACCACACTGAACGCCACATCAATGGCCGGGGATACCTTGTCGTAGTATTCCACTTCCGCTTCCGCCAGGGCAGAAGCGCAGTCCAGACACCAGTGCACCGGCTTGAAACCCTGTTGCAGATGACCGTTGTCGACGATCTTGCCCAGGGAGCGGATGATGTTCGCCTCGAAGGCGTAATCCATGGTCAGGTAGGGATTGTCCCAGTCGCCGAGCACGCCCAGACGCTGAAAATCGGACTTCTGTCCGGCCACCTGCTTGCTGGCGTATTCCCGACACTTCTGGCGAAAGGTGCGGGCATCCACCTTGTGGCCGGCCTTGCCGACCTTCTTTTCCACCATCAGCTCGATGGGCAGACCATGGCAGTCCCAGCCCGGCACGTAGGGGGCATCAAAGCCGGCCAGGGTACGGGACTTGACGATCATATCCTTGAGGATCTTGTTCACCGCATGGCCGATATGAATGTCGCCGTTGGCGTACGGAGGGCCATCATGAAGAATGAACTTGGGACGGCCGGCAAAGACCTCACGGATTTTCTGGTAGAGCTGTTTTTGCTGCCACTCTTTCAGCCGCGCCGGTTCGCGCTGGGACAAGCCGGCTTTCATGGGAAAGTCGGTTTGGGGAAGATTAAGCGTTGCCTTGTAGTCCGTCATAGTCCCGTCTTGAATAATCCCGTCTTTTCAAAGTAGTCCCGGACCGCTTGCACGTCCTGCCAGATGGCAGTCTTGAGCTGATCCAGATCCGCGAATTTTTCTTCCGCTCGCACGTAATGGCGAAAGGCAACCGTCAGATGCTTGCCGTACAGACTGTCCTGGCCGGCCCCGGCATCGCTGTAGTCCAACAGATGTACTTCCAGGCGGTTTTCTGTGCCATTCACCGTGGGCCGATCGCCCATGTTGGCGGCGCCGGCCTGGTCCACCAGCCCGGCGCCACTGACCGTGACCGCAAACACCCCGGCCAGCGGCGAGTGCAAGCGTTTCAGCGCCAAGTTCACCGTGGGCAAATCCAGGGTGCGGCCAATCTTGTCGCCATGACGCACCCGGCCACTGATGGCAAAGGGCCGCCCCAGCAGGGTTTCCGCCAGGGCAAAATCGCCGGCGCTGAGCGCCGCACGGACCCGGGTACTGGACACCCGCTCGCCGTGGATTTCACAGGTGGCAGTATCTGTCACAGCGAAACCGAACTGTTCGCCGGCCTGCTGCAGGTAAGCGAAATCCCCGTCACGGCCACAGCCGAAACGGAAATCATCCCCCACCACCAGGTATTCCACTCCCAGCCCGTCCACCAGCAGGGATTTCACAAAGGCCTCGGCGGTCAGGGAGCGAAACCGCTCGTCGAACCGCACACACAGCACCTGATCCACCCCGGCGTCACGCAGGGCAATCAGCTTGTCGCGCAGGGACATGAGCCGGGCTGGCGCCTGCTGCGGCGCAAAAAATTCCTGAGGTTGCGGCTCGAACAGCATCACCGTGGCCTTCAGACCACGATGGCGGGCTTCCGCGATCACCTGATCCAGAATCCGCTGATGCCCCTGATGCACCCCATCGAAATTGCCGATGGTGGCCACGCAGCCGCGATGCCTGTCGCGCAGATTGTGAATGCCGCGAATCAGTCGCATCTCATCCTCGTCTCAAAAGACGCCCGATTATACAGGCTCGTCGATGGTTTTGTATGCGCCCGTGGCAGCGACCGGCGGGAAAGTTAACCATTACTGACATGGCGCTCCCCCTGAGGAAAGACAACCCCGGGATGTCAGCGGCGCAAATGTCGCGGGCGCAGCCCCAGAATCAGCAGGCTTGCCCCGTAAATCGCCAATCCGGAAATCACAATCAGGCTGAGCCAACCGACCCGGTCCCACATGCCGGCCTCGGTCCAGGCCTGGGTTTGCAAAGACAGCCAGTAAGTGGCCGCTGCCATGGCCACACCGGCAGCCACCATCCGCCCCCAGTGAAACAACCAGCCCTTGAGCGGCTGATAGACCCCCGCCCGGCGCAGCCCCAGATACAACAACCCGGCATTCAGCCAGGCGGACAGGGCCATGGCCGTGGCCAGCCCCACATGACGCCACTCCCACACCAGCATGGCGCCGAACGCCATATTTGCCAGCATGGCAATCACGCCAATCTTCACCGGAGTGCGGGTGTCCTGGCGGGCATAGAAGCCCGGCGCCAGCACCTTGATCAACATGGCCGCCAGCAACCCGGCGCTGTAGGCACGCAGGGATTCTGCGGTTTTCGCCACATCCAACGCAGTGAACTCGCCGTACTGGAACAGCGTGGACAGCAGCGGCTCGGCCAGCACCGCCAACGCCAGTGCTGCCGGCAGACCAATCAGCAACACCATGCGGATGGCCCAATCCAGGGTTCGGGAAAACGCCTCGCTGGAGGCATCCACATGCTTGCTGGACAGGCTGGGCAGGATCACCGTACCGATCGCCACCGCAAAAATCCCCAGCGGCAGCTCGATCAGCCGGTCGGTATAGTAGAGCCAGGTCACCGACCCCGTCTCCAGCAGCGACGCCAACACCGTATTGACCAGGGAGTTGAGCTGATAGACCGACGCCCCGAACAGGGCCGGCACCATCAATGTCATGATCTTGCGCACCCCCGGGTCTGACCAGCCCATGCGCGGCACCGGCATCAGATTCAGCCTGGCAAGAAACGGTAGCTGAAACAGCAGCTGAGCGACCCCGGCAATCAGCACCCCCCAGGCCAGCGCCACCGCCATGCGATCCTCGGCAAACTGCGGCGCCAGGAACAGGGCGCAGCCGATCAGGCTCAGATTCAACAGCACCGGGGTAAAAGCCGGCACCGCAAAGCGGTTCCAGGAATTGAGGATGCCGCCAGCAAAGGCAGTCAGGGAAATAAAGAATAGATAAGGGAAGGTCAGCCGCAGCATTTCCACGGTCAGCGCCCGCTTCACCGGGTCATCGCCAAAACCGGGGGCAAACAACCACACCACCCCCGCCGCCGCCAGCACCCCCACCAGGGTGATCAACGCCACGACGGTTCCCAGGGTCCCGGCCACCCGATCCACCAACAGCTTGGTGGCGGCCATGCTGCCTTTGCTGCGATACTCGCTCAGCACCGGCACGAACGCCTGGTTGAAGGCCCCTTCGGCAAACAGACGGCGGAAAAAATTGGGGATTTTCAGGGCCACGAAAAAGGCATCGGCCCCGGCGGAGGCCCCCAGCATACGGGCAATCACCACGTCCCGAACCAGCCCCAGCACCCGCGACAGCATGGTCATGGTTGCCACCACGGCAGTGGAGGCCATTAAACCGGCTTTTTTCGGGGTCTTTTCTGTGGGTTCGGTCATGGTGCCTCCAGCAAACCGGGCAAGAGTAAACAAAGGCCACGCAAACCGCCAGAATGATGATTTCCGGCCCCTCAGCCCATTGACATCAGGCTGCCGGATCGGCATAGTTGCGCGTCTTTAGACCATGACCCGCGTGTTTTTTGACCACAACAGGCCGGGTCGGCCCCAGAGGCCAGTGTCGTAACCCGAATTTGACCTTCGAATTTAAAGTATAGGAGCAGGACCTTGGCTAACTCACCGCAAGCACGCAAGCGTGCGCGTCAGGCGGAAACCCGCCGTCAGCACAACGCAGCGATGCGCTCCATGGTGCGCACATACCTGAAAAAGGTGAACGCGGCTATTGCGTCCGGCGACCAAGGCAGCGCTCAGGA